>Ga0272446_1002405_pt1 | contig 25607 bp, 17 predicted proteins | sample YNPCB0061_FD_194587 | JGI IMG/M metagenome (GOLD analysis project Ga0272446, IMG submission 194587) | Hot spring microbial mat communities from Yellowstone National Park, WY, United States - YNP-CB-006-1 | ecosystem: Environmental > Aquatic > Thermal springs > Hot (42-90C) > Sediment | place...
CTGGCCGGCGATGAACTGCTGGTGAAGTTCGCCTCCGAACTCCGCGCCCAGTTTCGCAAGACCGACACGGTCGGACGGTGGGGCGGCGACGAGTTTATCGTCCTGCTCGACTGCGACCTGAGTGAGGCGCGGGCCCACATCGAACGCATTCGTGAGTGGGTTTTCGGAGACTATACCGTCGGGAAAGGCATCGCTTCCCGGAAGGTAAGGGTGGAGGCCGCCATAGGGGCGGCCCAATGGAGGCCGGGCGAAGCCGTCGCCGACGTGATCCAGCGCGCCGACGCGGACATGTACAAACAAAAGCGAAGGCTGGCGCCCCGGCGGTAGCCGCCGAATCCACCCGTGGCCCCACCCAGGGCGGCCCGTACCGGGCCCATCACGGCCGGCGCCCGGAGAGGGATTCGACATCAGGCCTCCGGGTGAGAGCGCTATGGAGCCGTTCACGCTCCTCACTGGAGAAGAAAAGCGGGTAGGGGCGCACAAAATCGGCGCAATCCCACCGGGGCCGCATTAGACCGCGGCTCGCGTGTCCCGCCGAGCCGAGCAGCAGGTGGCCGACCTCGTGGGCGATGGCGTGGCCGAGCAGCACCGCCGGGCAGATGCCATGCTGCCGGGCGATATCCTCAATCCGGTCGTAGAAGACAGTGATGGGGACTCCGGAGCGGGCAGCCGTCCGGGCGATGCCCAGCGCGCCGGGGTACAGCCGCCCGGGGAGGCGGGCCACAATGCGAACTGGAATTTCATCCGGCAACGCGGGCGGTGGGGCGAAAGACACGCTCAGATCCTCGCGCCAGGCCTCAAGAGAGGTCGCCGGGGCATCGATCCAGCGGACTTCCAGACCGGCGTTCTGGAAGATTCGGGTTGCCACTCGCCGGGCACACCTCAACCGGTAACTGCCCACCGGAGCCAGATTGTAGAGGCGGATCGTGAGGGAGGGTTGCGGCGCCGCTTCCGGCTCCCGCGCGGGTACTGGCGTCGCTTCCGGCGCCACCGAGAACAGCAAGGTGCAGATGAGGCAATCCGTTCCGAGGTGATACATCGCATCTCCTCCGTTCCGGGCGCCACAGGCTGTCAGGCAACTTGCGCTTGATGTGTAGTCCCACTCATAAGACGCTGGCAGCGGCTATTTGTTCCGTGCTTGTGAGGGGATGGTTCTTTTCAAGGGTAATCTCATGTATGCTGGTACCCTGCCGCCGTCCGCGACGAGGAACGCGGTGAATGGTGGGGAAGGAGATGGATATGCAGTTGTCTTGTGCGCGGGTTGTTGCGCTGCTCGGAATACTGGCGCTCATCGCCTTGCCGGCGATCGCGAAGCCGAATTTCACCGGTGACTGGAAACTGAACACCGCCAAGAGCGACTTCGGTCCCATGCCGCCGCCCAGCAGCATGACGGAGAAAATCACCCATGACGATCCGAAGCTCAAGGTCGCCATCAGCCAGTCGACGGATAGGGGCGACTTCGACTTCGAAGTGAATTACACCACCGACGGCAAAGAGTGCACCAACGAGTTTCGCGGCAACGAAATGAAGAGCACGCTCAAGTGGGAGGGCGACACCCTGGTGGTGGACACCAAGGGTAGGTTTGGGGACAACGACGTCACGATGCAGGACAAGTGGAAGCTCTCCGGCGACGGCAAGACTCTGACGGTCAGCCGCCATTTTTCGAGCAGCATGGGTGAGGCCGACCAGACCCTGGTTTTGGAGAAGCAGTAGAAATCCCCTCCTCTGGAGGGAAATAGAAATAGGAGAGCGTGAATCATGGTTTTTTCGACGAAATCCCGGCTGAGTCGCAGGCGGCTTCTGGCCGGAGCGGCGGGACTCGCCGGGATGTTCAAAATGACGGAGGGCGGCGCGTCCGCGCAAGCCGGCGCGCGGCAGGGGTTCAATCGAAACTCGGCGCCGAGTCAGTTGAAGATCACTGACATGCGGTCTGTCCTGGTGGCGTCGAACTACGACTATCCGATTATCCGCATCGACACCAACCAGGGCGTCTACGGGCTCGGCGAAGTGCGCGACGCGGGCCGGGAAGGAACGGCGCTTGTTCTGAAGCCGCACCTGGTCGGCAAGAACCCGCTGTATATCGAACGGATTCTGGACAGCATTCGCAATTTCGCCAACCACCAGCGGTTGGGTGGCGGATACAGCGCCGTGGATATGGCGTTGCACGACATCGCCGGGAAAGTGTACGGCGTGCCGGCCTGGCGCCTGATCGGGTCGAAATACCGGGACAAGATCCGGATCTACTGCGACACCGATCAGAGCAGGGATCCCAAAGTCTTCGCCGCCCGGCTCAAGAAGCGGCAGCAGATGGGCTTCACCTTCTTCAAGATGGACCTCGGAACCAGCCTGGTCGAGCATCGTCCCGGCGCTGTCAACAGCTTGAGGGTAGCCACCGAGAAAGGCCTGCAATACCTGTGCGAGTACATTCAGGCGGTGCGGGACGAGATCGGCTGGGAAGCTCCTTTGGCCGCCGACCATTTCGGCGCGCTGACGGTGAACGACAGCATCCGTTACGCGCGGGCGTTCGAAAGATACGATCTGGCCTGGGCCGAAGACATGATTCAGGTGGGCCATCTCGGACCGGGCGGCGATGCGCCCAAGGACTGGCGCGGTTACAAAGAACTGAAAGAAGCCACCACCACGCCAATCGCCACCGGCGAAAGCCTCTTCGGGCTGGAAGAGGGTTTCAAGGACCTGATCGACAACCGGGCGATTGATATCATCCATCCCGACCCGCTGACCGCAGGCGCGATTCGCGAAACCAAGCGCATTGCCGACTACGCCTCGATGCACGGCATCCAGACGGCGATCCACTTCGCGGGCTCGCCGGTCGGCTGTCTGGCCTCCGTACACATGGCCGCAACGCTCAAAGACATGCTGGCCATGGAGAACCACGCGGTGGATATCCCCTGGTGGGGGGACCTGGTTACCGGACCATCGAAGCCGATCGTGGACCGGGGTTTCATCACCGTGCCGGACACGCCGGGGCTGGGCGTGGAATTGAACGAGGCGGTGGTGAAGGAGCACATCCGGAAGGGCGGCTACTTCGATCCCACGCCGCAGTACGACGACTATATTCTCGACCGGTTCCGCATCGGCGGTCCCTATCCGCATCTGGACGAGAACGGGAAGCCGGTGGTGGGCCGGTAATTGGCGCGGCCTTACGTGATGATTTTTTTGCGCACCGCGTAGAGAACGATCTCCGCCGTGTTGTGCAGATTCAGCTTCTGCATCAGGTGGGTGCGGTGGGTTTCCACGGTGTAGAGGCTGAGGTTTAACAGAGTTGCGACCTCCTTGTTGGACTTGCCTTCGGCCAGGAGTTGGAGAATCTCTTTCTCCCGTTCCGTCAACAGGTCGTAGGAGTCCTGCAAGTCGCGTTGCTTGAGGTAGTGCATATAGTCTTCCAGCAGCGTCTTGGCGATGGCGGGAGAGAAAAAAGGCCTGCCTGAGGCGACCGCCTGGACTGCGCGCACGACGTCGAGTTCCGCCGAATCTTTCAAAAGGTAGCCCTTGGCGCCCGCATTCAGCGCCCGGAGCAGGTACGACTCGTCGGAATGGACGCTCAGGATGATGATGCCTATGTCAGGATTGCGCTTGACGATCTGCGCCGCGGCTTCAATTCCGTTCAACTGCGGCATGGCAATATCCATGATGATCACCGCCGGTTTCAGTTCCTCGGCCAGGCGGACGGCTTCCCTGCCGTCGGCGGCCTCGCCGACCACCGTCATCCCGGGTTCGTGGTCGAACAGGAAGCGGAGCCCCTTTCGCACCAGACCGTGATCATCCGCCAGCAGAATTCGGATACCGCTCATTTCGTACTCGCCTCTTTCGTCTCAAGGGGGATTTCCAGGGACAACACGGTGCCCTTCCCGGGCTGCGACAGAATCGCCGCCCTCCCGCCCAGGTCTCGCATTCGCTCTTGGATGCCGAGCAAGCCCAGGCCGCTGCCGCGCACCTTCGAAGTATCAAAGCCCGATCCGTTGTCCTGAATGATGATGTTCAACCGGTCCTCCCGGCCATGGATGGTGACGCGAATCTCGCTCGCCCCGGCGTGGCGGGCGCAGTTGGTCAGGGCCTCCTGGACCGCCCGGTATGTGCAGGTACGATGGGTCTCCGGCAGGTTGTCCAGGGGGCCTTCGAGCTGCACGGTGACCGGCACTCCGTAGCGGCGGGAGAATTCCCGGGCCTGCCACTCGATGGCCGGGCCCAGGCCGATGTCGTCCAGCATGGAGGGGCGGAGACCCATGGCCAGATCCCGCACCGCGCGCAGCGCCTGTTCCGAGAGTTGCGCCGTTTCCTCGAGCCGGCGCAGGAACTCCTCTTCGGGAGCGGTCCGCAACTTCTTCAGGTTTCGCAGCTCCATCCGCTGCGCCGTCAGCATCTGGCCGATGGCGTCGTGGAGCTCGCGGGAGATGGACCTGCGCTCCTCTTCCTGGGCTTTGACCAGTTGCTGGGACAATTGTCTGAGTTCCTGTTCGGCCTGTTCCGTCCGGGCGCGCTGCGCCTCGGCTCTGCTTTCCAGACTGTCGATCCGGTAGATGGTCAAGCCGGCCACGACAAGACCGAGCAGCAGGGTAATGGCCAACATTCTGGCGACATAGTACGGAAGCTCCCCTTCCTTGCGCTCAACGTCCCGTTGCTGCTGGCTCAATCTGGCCTGGTTGAGATCTCGAATCTCGCGGGCAATTGCCAGTGCAGCCTCCCGGCGCGGCAGGACTTCTCTCCTCAGGAAGGATGAGCTCAGCGCCAGCTTCTGTCCCGGGGTCCACGTGAAAAGAGGATCGATCGAGTTCAGATAGCCGTCGAGTTCCTCCCGCAGCCGGTTCAGGGCCGCGGCCTCCTGCGCGGTCAGGACCTCGGCCAGGGCCTGCAACTCCTTCGGGATTGAGGAACGCAGGGCGAGCAACTGGGCACGGTAGCTTTCCGAAGTCAGGTTGGAGCGGTCCAGAAGGTAATCTCGCACCAACAAGCCGGACACGTGGATTTCGCTGTGGATCTGGTTGAGGATCTGTTCGCTGCGCTGGTAGTTGTCATGAATCTTCGACACCTCGCTGTAGATCCGCCGCGCCCGGTGGAGCGTGCCCCAACCGGTGAACGCGATCAGAGCGGCGAAGGTTGCAAAAGCCAGAATAAGAATGGGCCACGTCCGCAGCCGCATAGATCCGAGCCTGCCTTCATTACACCACCGGAGCGACGATGCCGGCCGGAAAGCAAGGGTTTACGCTCCCGCTCAAAGATGATTCCAGAGCGACTTTTCGCTCTCCCTCCCGGTCCGCTGGGGAGCCTCCAGGCGCCGCTCGATAGCGCTATGCGCCGCAATTCCCGCCGCGATGCTGGCGGCGAGGACGACTCCGCCTGCCAAAATGATGAATGCGGCCAGGAAAACGCTGCGGGCGAACTCCAGATGGTCGGCCGCCACCACCACGGACACAAAGACGATGACGATGCGCACGGCGGCAGCCAGCGTACGGGCGTAAGGGATGTCTTCATTGACCGCCCAAACCAGGGTGCTTCGGGCAAGGAACTGGCCCAGCCACGCGCCGGCCAGAAGAATGGCCCCGGCCGCTACCAGTTTCGGGAACAGGAAGACCGCGCCTTCGATCATGCGGGAGGTGAGGCTGGTGTTGAACGCGCTCAACCCGGTGAGCAGCCCGATCAGCAGAATGCTCCAGTAGGCCGTACCCGAGATCAGGCGGGCGGCGCGCAGCCGCTCGGACCGGCCGAACATCGAGGAGAGACCGCTTTGGGCGAGAAAACGATCGAGCGCCGCGGCCTTGATCATCCGGGCGAGCGCCCACCGCACCAGCCGCGCAATCAGGTATGCGACGCAGAAGATGGTCAGACCCGCCAGCAGCGAGGGCAGGTAAGTGGTAACGATGAGCGCCAGGCGTTCCAGGGCATTCTCCAGGATTTGTTGCAGGGTGGTAATCATTTCTTGGCCTCCATTCGGACAAGTTCTTCTTCCCGCACACCGGCGGCGCGTTGCTCCGGCGGCTGGCCTGAGCGGGCTTCTCCTTTCCAGCGTGCAATCAGGGTGGGTTTGAACCGCTCAAAACAGACGCACAGCGCTTCGATGCGCTCCTCGACCTGGGCGGACACGAGAGTTCTGGTCTCAATCACAAAAGACGCGACTTTGGCCAGGTAGAGCGGGGTCAGCGACCGCAACAGGTGGCCGCGTTCAATGGGCTTGGCCCGGTGGGCGCAGGCGAAATCGCACACGATCTCAACCCACAGTTCATCGGGCAGGTGAAAATTGCGAGGGTCGGCCTCCGAGCCGCAGCCCAGGGCCAGCACCTGCTTCAACGGCTCCGGCCCGAGCGCCATCGACCAAACCTCACGCAGCTCCCGGCAACCGCGCCGGAAGGCATTCAGCATGCGGTCGAGGTTCACTTCAACCGGATCGAGGCCGACGTCGAAGCGGAAGCCGAACAGGTCGACATCGCTGCTGCCGCTCTTCTTTTGCCAGACGGGCGCGTACTCCTCCATCAGGATGAAGACGCTTCCCACCACCTGAAGGAGCATGGCGCTCAAGTCGGCTCCCGGATCTTTGGCGTCGTGCAATTTGGCGCCCAGGAAGCTCTGGCACACCTTGAAGCCTTCGGCGATGGCGATGGTCGTCATCCAGATGTCAATGCCGTACCGGGCGACGTCCGTCTCCCAGTCGTTCCGCGCCAGGTAGCGCGACACCAGCCGCGAGGAGACGCCGAAATCTCCGCCGATCGGCTGCCGTACCCGCAGGCCGTAGAGCGCCCGGGTCAGCGGATAGACAATGCTGTTGGTGATGGTCCCGTCGTACTTGTGGCGGTGATAATAAGGGGCCACGAAATCGTAACCGCCGTGGAGCAACGGCCGCACCAGCAGGTCGATCCATTCCGGAGTGATCGACCTGAGGTCGGAATCGACGACGGCGCAGGCCCCGGCGCCCAGTTCCTTCGCCATCTGAAAGATCATGCGGAAGGCGCTGCCTTTTCCGGGTATGCCGTGATACGGAAACGACAGACGGTGGACCGGATGCAGCGGCGTCGAAAGCATCAGCAGGTGGGTGTCTTCGAGCCGCGTGGAGAGAACCGCGTCCTGAGTTCCATCCGTGGACCCGCCGTCGGAGTTCACGATCACCGCCGGAAACTGGGGGAAATACTTCGCCAGGCCGGCCTGAGCGGCGCGCACCACGTGCGAGATGGTCCTGACGTTGTTGTAACTCGGGATGCCGATCACAATGTCGGCTTTGTCGATGGTCTTGAGCGCGCGCCGCGCTTCGTCGGGCAGCAGTTTGTCCACTTTCGTTCTCCAGGCTCAGGCCACACAGGGCGACGCGAGCCGCACATCTCCCTCCACGGCTTCGACCAGTCTCTCAAAAAAATCCGGCAGCGCGGATATCACCCGGTTCCAATTGGGAATCAGCGGCTGGCCCATCGGGTCCGCGACGAATTCGGCGGCCGCCTGCTTCAGACTCCCCGCGAAGGCGGCCACCGCGACTTCTTCCTCGTGGCGGTCAAACTCCAGCCCGTTGATCAGGGCGTCGGCATAGTAGCGGTTGATGGTATCTTCAGCGATCCGCACATAGCGGACTTGGAGGCTGTGAAAATGGTCTTTGGTAAACACGGTTCCCTCGCCCGCCAGGGTGCGGAAAAGCGACTTGGCGATGTCGACGGCCATGCGCCGCAGACCCTTCGCCGGATCGCCGGCTGAAAGGGCCTGATGCTTGTGCTCGTAGTTGTCCATCAGGTCGACCTGGCAGATGCGGGCCGGGGCGCAGTTGCGGAACACCTCGGCGAGCACACCCACCTCCAGTCCCCAGTCGCCGGGGATCCGGTTGATGCGCGCCAGGTTGACGTTCATGGCAAATTCGCCGGCGAGCGGATAGCGAAAGCTGTTAAGGAACTCCAGAAAGGGCGCCAGCGGCGCCATCCCTTGCATGGCGCGAATCAGCGGCGTCACAAAGAGGCGGGTTACCCGCCCGTGCATCCGGTCGGTCACGCGCGCGTAGTACCCCTTGCAAAACTCGAAACCCAGGTTCGGATTCACCACCGGATAGCATAGCCGGGCCAGAAGCCGCCGCTCGTAATTGACAATGTCGCAATCGTGCAGGGCGATGACGTCGCAGTCGCCGGTGGCGAGCAGGTAGCCGTAAGCCAGCCAGCAGGATCTCCCTTTTCCGTCCGCGCCGGCCGGCAGCCCCCGATTCTCAAGCGTTTGAAGCAGCCCTTGTACCCGCTCCCCATCCACCCAGAGCACGGTCACCGGCTGCCGCAGGCCCCGGAAAAACGCTTTGGCCTGCTCGTACTGTTCCCGGTTCGCCCTGCCTAAGGCGACGACGATTCTGCGCAGGTACCGGACACTGGCAAGCGCCTCGACAATGCGGCGCATAGCTCCCGTTTCGAATTCCGAGTACAGGGCCGGGAGCACCAGGCCCACCGGAGTCTCCTGGGTGAATGCCTCGAGTTCCCTTTCCAGTCTCGCCAGGCCATCCGGACTCAGGCGATGCAAGGTGGTCACCACTCCGGTTTGGTAGAAATCCGCCATCTTGAGCCTCCCCATCCGAGCTTATGGGTGGAAGTGGCGGGATGCCATACAGGCAACGGGCGACGCGGAGAGCAAAAACACGGTAACGCGAGGCCGGCTGGTCCCCGGCGGGGCGCCGCCTCAGGCGCCGGGCCAGACTTGCAACCAGCCATTGCGGCGCAACTGTTCCTGGACCCGCGCGGTGATGTCGCTCTGCATGCGGGGCTCATACCGGTGGTCGAAAACGTAGGCTTTCACGCGCAGCCTGAGGTAGGGCCGGCGGTCGAATCCGTGCGACACGAGCACCACCACCGGCTTTTCCAGGTAGACGAAGGGCGATGTGTAAGCTGCTTCATAACCAATCCGGAGCGCTTCATCGGCGTCGGCGTCGCACGGCAGGAACAGGTCGGTCACCACCTGGCAGTCCGGCACGCCCGAGTTGGCGTTGTAGACCTGGTCGCTCATGACGCTGGCGTTCGGGATGGTGACGCGCGTGTCCTCCGGAGTAGTGAGTTTGGTGCTGCGCAAACCAATGTGATCGATCTCGCCGTACGCATTGCCGATTCTGACGCGGTCTCCAAGCTGGTACGGGCGGTCGGCCAGCACCACCAGGCCCCCCACCAGGTTCTTGATCAGATCCTGCGCGCCCAGGCCGATAGCGATGGCCAGGGAGCCGATGGCGGCGAAGAAGGTCTCCCGGGTCGGCGCAAGGACATCAAACGAGATGAAGATGGCCACGAACCACAGGGTGATTCGCAGCACCGGCTCGAGCCACTTCACGAAGAAGCGCGCCCGGGAACTGTGCGTAGCCAGTGCGTCCAGCAAGCGCCCGGTGTAGCGGATCACCAGCCAGGCGCTGGCCAGCACGAGCAGCACCGCCGAAAGTCTGCCGGCCGTGAAGTACTGAAGGATGCGCTCCTCGTTGGCCGCCTGCAAGATGACTGCGATCGGTCGGTCCATAGTCTGTCTCCTACAGAAGGTTCTGCGAGTGCAACGCGTCGCGAACGAATCTGCCGGCCTGCGGCCGCACGCGGAAGCCGGGGCACAAGGGTTCCGGCTCGGTGATTCCGAGGCCGCTCAGATGCTTGATTCTCCGGTGTCCGGCCGCCTCCGATGTCCGCAGCACCGCCGCAAGTTCCGCCGCGGTCAGGCTGCCGTGCTGGAGGATGGCTCGAAGCGCGAAGTAATCCTCGATCGTCATTTCGCGCCGGAGCGGGCCGTAATCGGGATCAAGCGGCTGGCGCATGCAAATGACTCCGCCTTCGACCCGTTCGATACTGTCCTGCCAGAGTTCGAACGCGGAGCGGAAGATGCCCTCCGATTGCCGGTACAGCGACTCGAAGAACAACTCCTGAGGATTCTTCTCAAACCCCAGCCACGACCTGATTTTACTCACCCGGGGGTCGCCCTCCGGCAAGGGGGCGAATTCCAGCCGCAGACCGGACAGGTTGTGCCGCTGCAAGATGGCGGCGGTCATGCCGGCGGGGCTGACGGAGGTCGCGTTGATGCGACACGTAAAGCAGTCTTTGAGACCGATCGCGGCATCCAGAAAACGGTAACTGATCTCGTTTGTGCTGAGGACCCAGAAAACCTTGCCGGCAGTGCCCTGAATCAGGTCCAGAAAATCGCGTAAGGCCTCGAACCCGTTCGCCCGGCACAGAAAGGTGCGCTCGAACTCCTCGAGGATCACCACCCGCCGGGTGGCCGAGATGGCGCCTTCGAGGTCTTCATCGTGGCCCAGTTCCAGCGCGCCCCGAAGAAAAGCGCGCAGGTCTTTCCGAGACGTGATCCTGGAGCAGAACTGGCCGCTGACCAGCGGGATACCGGCGAAGAGGCGTGAGGTCGCGCAGTTGAGCAGGCTGGTCTTGCCGCTGCCCCGGGCGCCGATCACCATCACCGCGACGCTTCCGCCCTGCTGCCAGTGCGCGAACGCGTCCGCCAAACCGGCCATTTCATTTTCACGCCCCACCAGGAACCTGGGGTCCTCGACCGGCGCCAGACGAAACAGCCGGCGGTAGATCGCCGGCAGATCCCGAATGCCGAAGCTCACCTCCAGGATCTGACCCAGGTGGGCTGTCTGCTCCACCGGCGCTCGTTCCGGGCGGGGCGGAGTCGCCAGGCCAATCTTGACCAGAATGTATTCGTATGCGCCCCGGGTAGCCCGTCGGACCCAGCGGGCTCCGGCCCGCAATTGTTGAAACATCCACACCCGGAGTTGTCCGGCCAGGTGGGTTCCCCGCTGGCGGGTCCATTGCGCCAGCAGCCCGAGGCGGCCCTTCTCGAGGGCGCTGTGAAACTCGAGAATGACGCGCGACAGAGCCGTGACGGCGCCGTGCTCAGCCGCCGGACGGGTGTCGGGGACGGTTCGCTTTTGATAAAGCAGCAGGGAAATGGCGTTGGCTACGGCATCCTCGGCAACCTGCTTGCCGGAAGCGCCCTCCTGGCGGGCCGTTTCCATCCCGAAGGCAACGACTTCCCGCGACCGTTCGATCTCCCGCACAACAGCGGAGTGGCCAGCTTCGGCCTCGCGGAAACCTGCCAGGACGGTCCGGCGGCCGGTATTTTCGAGACTGAAGAGGAAGAGTTTCAGGGGCTCAATCTGCCGCCACCGGCTCCTCCACCCGGGAAGATAACGGCGGGGCTCCGTGGTCTCGATCGTGCCCGGCAGCCATCTCCGTGCCGCGGCCGAGACGCGCCGCGCCCAGTCCGTGACCCTGTCCTCCGCGGAGACCAGTTGGGCCTGCGGCGGGGGAAACGGCGGTGGGTCCGCATCCACCTGCCAGCCTTGCAGCCACTCGACTGCCGCGTCGAGTTCCCGCAGCAGGTCCGTGAACTCCCCTTGAAGCGACTCCAGGCTTCGGGCTGTCTCTTCGGCGGCCTCCCGCGCCAGGCCGGCTGTCTCCAACTCGAGACGCATCAGGGATTCAACCGCCCGCTGCTGGCGGGACCAATGGGCCAGGTGGGCCTGCCGGCGGGAGACAGCCTTGTCGTGTCCAGGCGGGCGGAGTCTTGCCGGCGTCCTGAGCAGCACCCCGGCAATTTCTCCGGGCGCCGCTTCAGCCCAGGCTTCGGTTTGCCGGATCCATTGGGCAGCCTGCTGCTCGAACTGAGTGGCGGCGTCGAGCCACCAGCGTCTCTCGTCCTCGAAGGTGGAGACGCCCGAGAGCCGGTTCCGCTGCCACATCTGCCACGGCCCCAACAGGTGCAGGCAGGCCCGGGCGAGGAGGACGAGAAACCTGCCCTCTCGAGGAGATCGCTGGAGTCGCATGCCCGGCAACCGTCCCCGGAAGAGATCGCGCAGGAGCAGGTCTCTGGCGGACTTCCGCCATCCCATCCGCCTCATTCGCCAGTTCGGTTTGACATCGGCGGCGGCCAACTCGGCGATTTCCTTGCCGGAGACCCGGACTGCCGCAGGAAGCTGGCGCACCAGGTCGTCCAGTCCGGCGTCGAAGTTCTGGATGGCCCCAAGCGCCCGTTGAAGAGGCCGCTTCCTTTGAAGCGATGAGACGGGTTGCACCAGCAGGGCCTCGGCCTGATCTCCGAGCAGCGCTTGAAGGGCAGGCATCCCGGTCGCTGGCGGGACTGCGCCATCCAGGCCGGTCAGCGCGGCGGCGAGCGCGCGCATCGCCGTCCGGATGTCCTCCCAGGCGGCGGCGAGATCGACGCTCAGACGTCTGCTGCGGAGTGCGTACGCTTCACGAAAGGGCTGCCAGGAATCGCCAATGCTCATGAGCCTGTTCCAAGGCGACGGTCGCTTTGGCCCTTAACATAACACGGAAAAGGCGGATCAGCGTCCCGAGAGCAAGGTCATCACGGTACGCGTCGGCGCGTCGATCGCGCCGGACCCGCACACCTGGTTCAGCGTGTCCCATAATCGTTCGGCTGCGGTGATGTTGTTCTCGGCCGCGTCACTGTAAGAGCCACGCGGCCGGTGGGCGAGCAGCTTCTTGGCCCCGGAGATCGTGTCCTGCGCCGCGGCCGACGCCTCGCTGCCGGGTTCCCCGGTCAGGCAAGCCTCCAGCCCTCGCAGAACCTTCGCCAGCAGCTTCTGGCTTCGCTGGAAGCGTTCCCTGGCGCTGAGCCGGCGCGCTGTGGGATCCAGTTTCAGAATCTCCTCGGTTTGGGCCAGGCGGGTTTGCACGGCTTGATCCTGGGATCCGAATTTCAGGGCGTTGCGAAAGGCCTCCCGGGCGGCGGTGTACTCGCCCAGGCTATAGTACGCATCTCCGATGCCGGCATATGCCTGAGGATCCTCTTTGTTCTGGCTCAAGACCTCGCGCAACACCGCGACGGCCTCTCGCGATAAGCCCGAATTGACCAGAAGCCGTCCCAGCCGCAGCTTGTCTTCGGCTACATCCGGCGCTTCTCCGACAGCCGACATCAGTTCCGCCTGAGCTTGTCTTTTGTAGCCTGCTCTTTCCAGGGTGGTAGCCAGCTCGATACGCGTTTCAAAGCGTCTCTTCCGGGATTCGGCGGGCCAGGATCCGTAGATCGCCCGGCGGTACTCTTCCACGGCGTTCGCGATATCCTGCTGGCGGGCGTAGACGCGCGCCAGACCCAGGTTGGCGGGTCCGCTGGCCGGATCGGTTCGCAACAACTCGCGAAAATAGATGCCGGCCTCGTTGGTGTGTCCGGCTTGCAGCAGGGCTTCGGCCAGGGCCAGCCGGTGCTGGCCGGTGTGAGAGATCGAGAGGGCGTTGCGATACCGCTGGATCGCCTCCTGGTAGCGCTGAGCTTGCACCAACCTGTTGCCCTCCTGGAAATAGCGTTGGGCGCGCTGGCTGCGTTCGGAACGGTAGATATAGCTCATCAGGCCTGCCAGCAGGGCAAGACCGATCAGGGAAGCGCCCACGCCGAGAAGCAGCCTCGAGTGGACCACCGGCTGCGGCCCCTCCGCTCCGGCGCGCTCCTGTCTTTGCCCGAGCGCATAAGCACCCAGAATGTCCTGTACTGAGAGGGTTCCCTTCAATTCCCGCACGTTGGTGCGGCTGACCACCGGAAGCGCGTTCAATCCGCTTTGCGCGATCCGCTGCATGGCCAGTTCCAGGGAATGATCGGAGTGAAGGTGAGGAAAGTTCTTCCCGGCGAGGCGGACTTCGGGGCCGGGTGCGGGCACGAGGGCGCCGACCTTCTCGCGGCCCCGGTGTTGTTTGACTGCCTCCTCGAGTTGCGTAAGAGTTACCATCCCACGCAGGCCCCCGGCGTCCACAACCGGCCAAGCCCCGCGCTCCCGGTCCACCGAGTCCAGGACCTCGAAGATGGGTTCCTCCGCCGAGACCGTCTTCGCCGCAGGCCGGTATGCGTTGCCCACCATCAGCAGCGCCCCGCGGGCCCGCGCCCCGGTGGGTAAATGGATGCCGTCCTGGTGCTGAAGCGCTTCGTAGATCGGGTCCGGCTGGAGCCGGCTGGAGATGAAGTAACTGATCAGGTTGGCGATCATCAGCGGAACGATGATCGAGTAGTCCCGGGTGATCTCGAAGATCATGATCACGGAAGTGAGCGGCACCCGGATGATGCCGGCGAAGGCCGCGCCCATACCCACCAGGGCGTAAGCGCCCACGCTGCCCGTGTAATCCGGGATGAGCAGATGGGCGGATCCGCCCACGGCCCCTCCCATCATGGCCCCCATGAAAAGGCTGGGGCCGAAGATCCCGCCGGCATTGCCCGAGGCGTAACAGGTGGCCGTCGCGATCACCTTGAGGCACGCCAGCAGAGCCATAGCCGGCACGACGAGTTGTCCGTTCAGGGCTTGTCCGACGAAACTATAGCCGACCCCGAGAACGTCCGGCACAAACCAGCCCAGCACGCCAACCGTTAATCCACCCAAGGCGGGCTGGCACCAGCGGGTCCGCTCCGGCAGTTGCAGGAAACGCTTGCGCTGCCACAGCAGGAGTTTCACGAAACCCACCGACAGCAGGCCGCCGATGGCGCCGAGGGCCGCGTAGATTGCGAACTCAATGGGATGCACCAACTGGTAGGCCGGGACGTGGAACAGCGGTTCATCGCCCAGCACCAGATGCAGCACCATCCACGAAGTAGCGGAACTGAGCACGATGGAGCCGAGAACCGGCGCATGCAGGTCGCCCATGACCTCTTCCAGAGTGAAGAGCACCGCCGCGATCGGTGTGTTGAAGGCCGCGGCGAGCGCGGCCGACGCGCCCACCGGAACCAGCGCCTTCACACTGCTCGGACCCAAACCCAGGCGGCGGCCGAGCACAGACGCGATTCCGGCTCCCACCTGTACCGAGGGACCCTCGCGGCCGAGGGCGATACCGCTCGCCAGGGAGACCGCCGAGAGGCTGAATTTTCCTAATACCGTACGGAGGCTGATGATCCCATCGCGGATGTACAGGGCCGCCTTGGTCTGCGGGATGCCGCTGCCACGGGCCTCCGGAGCGTAGCGGTACAGGAGGAATCCGGTCCCGAGGGATCCGAGAAGCGGAATGACCAGGCGGCGCCAGGCCGCTCCCCCGCCGGGGTACATTCGAGCCCCCAGGTTCTCAGTCAGCAGGATGAATGCGACCACGACCAGGCCGACAATGGCGCCGATGATCAAGGTCAGCACCAGAAGCACCTGGCTCTCGTATTGCTGCAACTGCCCGGCTTCAGCCCATCTCGTGATCCGGCTTATCCACCGGGTTTTCCCGGAATCCGGCGCGTTCAATCTCTCCTCCGAGCTTTCATCATAAAAGCTTTCTGCAAGATGCCGTGGTTCAGCGGTTGAGAAACCTTACCACGTTTTCGCTCTGCGATTCACCTCTTGTCTGTATGGTTCCAAGCGGCTTGCGGTCCTAGCATGAAGAGGTGAATGGAATGGACAATCCGCCTGCGTCTGAACTGCGCTATTTGATGGGGATTAATGAGGGCCCCTGCTTCTCGTTTTTCCTGCCGACGCGCAAGTGCGGCGTTGAGACGCTGCAAAATCCCATCCGGCTGAAGAACCTTCTCCGCCAGGCGTTCCAGACTGCGCAGGCCAGAGGCATCCACGCCGCTCGCGTGAGAGAGATTCTCACTCCGGTCAGCGATCTGGTGGACCATTACGAGTTCTGGCAGCACCAGAATGAGGGCCTGGCAGTGTTTCGCTCGCCTGGGGTGTATCGTGTCTGCCGTTTGTTCCTGTCCGTGCCGGAGCTGATGGTCATGGGAGCGCGGTTCCATTTGAAGCCGCTGCTGCCAGCGATTACCGGCGACAGTCACTTCTACGTGCTGGCGCTGAGCCAGAATCAGGGTCATCTCTATCGGGCGAGCCGCGAAGGCATAATCGAGATTCATGCGGAAGGTCTGCCGGTCGGCGCCGGCGAAACGCCGGCTGCCCGGGGTCCGGAGAGGAGCTTGCAAAGCCACACCGTGGGTAAGCGGCAAACGGCGGTGTTCCATGGCCACGGGGGAGGCGAAGAGGATAAGAAGGGAACGGCTCTGGCGTTCTTCCGTTCGGTTGACCAAGCCGTTGACGAGGTGCTCAGCCGGGATACCGCTCCCTTGATTCTGGCGTGCGTGGATTATCTCTCTGCAATGTACCGGGAGGTGAACTCTTGCGCCCGGCTCCTGGGAGAGTGCCTGCCGGGCAATCCTGAGAGGCTTTCCCCAGGCGAGTTGCTGGCCGGGACACTTCCTGTCGCCGAACGGCATTTTTCGAGACAGAAGCGGGAGGCCGCTGCACGGTACTTTGAGTTGGCTCACGCTGGCCGGGCGTGCAACACCCCGGATAGGGTGATGCGCGCTGCGTTCGAGGGACGGGTGGAGTGTTTGTTCGTAGCCTCGGGCGTGCAAGTCTGGGGGCGTTTCAATCCGCGCAGCGGGGAGACCATTTTGGGTTTGGAGCGAACGCCTGAGGACGAAGACGTCCTCAACCTTGCAGTGCTTTACACATGCGCCGCCGGGGGGACAGCTTACCTGGTGCCCCCGGATGACGTTCCGGGAGGGGCATCTCTTGCGGCCCTGCTTCGCTACTAACCGGCGAACTCCCCGGCTGGTCTGGAGGCGGGCATGACGCTGGTTGTTGACTGGACCATCCGCCGCTGGGAACTGCTGGTGACTCCTGCTCTGACTCTAGCCGTGGTTCTGGCAGCCGGGTGGCTCGTCCGGCGGGTCATATTTCGTGCCTTAAGCCGCTGGGCGGAACAGACCACGGCGGAGCTGGACGACATGGTGGTTGCCGCCCTCCGGAAGCCGTTCATGTTGTGGGTGCTGATATTGGGCTTGCACCTGGCGTCGCAATTCTCGCAACTGCCGGCTCGCGCCACCGGGCTGATCAGCAAGGCGCTTCTCGTTCTTTGGATCGTATCGCTGACCCTGGTGGGCGCCCGGGTCGCGGCCGGCTTGGTCAAGTGCTCCGGCGCCCGAAACGGTGCGTTGCCGGTGACCACGCTCACTCAGCACTTGGCGCGCCTGACGGTCACCACTATAGGCATCCTGATCCTCATGAACGCCCTGGGAATCTCCATCACCCCTATCCTGACCGCTCTCGGTGTCGGCGGCATAGCCGTCGCCCTGGCTTTGCAGGACACGCTCTCAAATCTGTTCGCGGGATTCTATGTCAGCTTGGCCGGCCAGGTGCGTGTGGGAGACTACATCAAGTTGGAATCCGGGGAGGAAGGCTACGTGACGGACATCGGCTGGCGCAGCACCACCCTGCGAGCCTTGCCCAACAACCTGATCGTAGTGCCCAATGCCAAGCTGGCCCAGGCAATCGTCACCAACTACCACTTGCCCGAGAAACGGATGTCGTTGCTGGTACCCATCGGAGTCAGCTACGATAGCGACCCGGAAAACGTCGAGAGGATCCTGATCGAAGAGGCCGTGGCGGGAGCCAAGGTCATCCCCGGCCTGCTGGCGGAACCGGCGCCGTTCGTCCGGTTCATCCCCGGCTTTGGCAGTTCTTCGCTGGACTTCACCCTTATCTGTCAGGTGAGCGAATTCGTCGACCAGTACCTGGCCCAACATGAACTGCGCAAACGGATCTTCAAGCGCTTTCGTTTGGAAGGCATCGAAATCCCATTCCCGATCCGCACTGTCTACCTCAAGAGCGCGGACGGGTAGGCTTCTCCGCCGGAAGCCGTTCAGGTCGAACGTTTCCGGCGGAACAGGGGCGCCGCGATTCCCCATAAAAGGAAGAAGGCGCAGCCCACGCCGGTGACGAGGTAGAAGTGGTTGTTGCCTTCCATGCCGGCGGGCGGCGGGATCAGCCCGAATGTCAGCCCCAGCAAAGCGCTGATTACGTGCCAGTACCATCGCAGGCTGCCGAGGGCCAGAAGCAGCAGGATTGCAGCCCCCGCCGCCGCGATGTACGAGAAGAAGAGAACCTGTGCAGACACGCAAACCTCCTCACCCCTCCAGAATAGTCGAATCCGCCTGGGGTGTAACCGGGGCCGAACCGGGAACTGGTCTTAGCGCGATTGCAACGCACTCTGAAGGCGGTCCACGGCGGTCTTAGCCTCTTTGCCGAGAACAGGGTCGTTCAGGAACCTCTTGGCCAGCTCGAGCGATTCGGTGCAGTGGTAAGCGGGCAGGGCCGAGAGAACCGTTCTCTTCTCATCCGGCCGCACCGCGAGTTCCATGGCGGCCGCGAGCAGCCGGACGCTTTCCGGATCCGTCCGCTCCGAAGGTAAGCCGACCAGCGTGATGTAACCTCGCAACGCAAGCACCTGAAGCGTCGAATTCGGAGTGTTCTTGGCGACGGCAAGCAGGTCCGGCAACGGGGCGGGAGTGTTCCAACTGGAGAGCGCCAGTATCGCCGCACGGCTGATCTCCGGATCGGAATCGTTCAGGCAATTCCGCAGCAGGGGCAACGTGTCGTCATTGGGAACTTGGCCCAGCACTTCGAGAAGCACCGTGCGGACTTCAAGCGCCGGCGAGGACTGATACGCCGCAACAACCGCGCGAGTCTGGCCGGGGGGTGCGTTCTTCAGCACTGCGGCGAGGGTGCGCGCGGCCTCGCGACGCTCCGCCGGATCGGCAGCCTTGGTGACGAGTTCGAGCACCGCCTGGGCGTGGGAGGCGCTTCCTGTGTTGCGCAGAGCGCGGAGGGCCTGCCGGCGGACGCCGGCGTCCTCACTGTAGGCAGCTTTCAGTAATGCGCCCGCCGCCGCGGCGATAGCTCGTTCGCCGGCCGCGGCAATCAGTTCAGCCTGGACCTTGCCGCTGGTTGAGCCGATAGCGGAGACGATCGCGTGGTCGATGTCCTTGCCGCGCATCCGGTACAGGCTCGACCGGGCGGCGGCTTGTTCAACGCCCTCGCCGGATGCGGCCGCCCCGGCCAGCAATGTCACATCGCCCGGTCCGCCGATCTTGCCTAGCCCGTCGAGCGCGGCTACGCGGACCTGCGCGCTCCCACTGTTCACGGCTTCCGCAATCAGCGGCCGGGCCGAGGGATCGCCGCGTTCCGCCAGCGCGGAGAGCAGGCGAACCTGGCTGGTTGGGCCCAGCTTCGGGTAATGGCGGATCAGCAGAGCCGTGATGTCAGCGCCCGGCAGGTGGTTCAACAGGCGGATGGCCGCGGCCTGCGCCTTGACGCTCCCCGACTCGAGTTCCGCGGTGAGTGCCGGGACCGCATCTCTGCCGGCCGCGCCGGCCAAGCCGCCCAACGCCCGAATGCGCAGCGCCCCGGGTTCCTCCGCGGCGAGGATTTGTTTGTAGACGCCCACTGCGGTGGCTTCGTCTCCCCGGGCGGCAAACCGGCCGGCGCACTGGAGGTACGCTTCGGAAAGCTGAGGCCGGAGCGAGGCGGGCGCTGTACTGCGAGCCTTGGCCAGCGCATCCAAAGCCGGCTTATCCGCGATTTCTCCCAGCGCGGCAGCGGCAGCTTCGGCGGTCCGGGCGTCCGGATTGGCAAGCAGGCCCCTGAGCGCAGGAACCGACAGGGCGTCACGGCGCTGGCCGAGTGAATTGATCAGGCCGATCCGGGTTCGGCCTGAGCTCCCCGCCAGGGCCTTTCGCAGGGCGGCAGTTGCCGCCGGCCCGGGAATCCGCGCCAGGGCGTACCGCGCCATCTCTGCCGTTTCGCTTTGCGCCAGCATGCCCGCCAGGACCGGAACCGAAGCGCCGGCGCCGATGAGGCTGAGCTGCCGGAATGCGAAATCCTTGCCGGCCGCTGTCGCCTTGGACTGGAGCAACCGCAACAGGCGCTGCTCGATGGGCCTCAGCCGCTCGGGAGAACCGTAGCAGTCGCTCACGAAGCCGGCAAAGTCGGCCAGCGCAGTGCGGTCCTGCCCGGGTTCGAAAGCTGCGATCTTCTCCAGAACCGGTTCCATGCTCTCGAGGGTGCGCGCGAGCCTTGCGCTGGGCGTCGCATCGGCTTTCAAATCGCCGAGCGCGTATTGAATTCCGGCCAGGAAATGCTCCAGCAGGGGCGGGGTCCAGAAGGCCGCCGGGTTGTGCCCCAGCGAGCAATAGAAGACCCGCCCTTTGCCGTATTCGCGGATCCAACTGATGGCGTAGTCGTTGTCGGCCCGGATGCAGGCGTCGCAGGCTCTGCCCTGATTCATGTCCGTCCTGGCCACATCGATGCTGATCAGGATGTGGAGCCTGTCCCGGGAGTAGGGCGCCGTAGGGAAGCGGAAATACTCATCCACGAACTCGAACGGCTTGCCCGCGAAAGCGGCGTTGATCGGGCTGGCCGGATCGTCCAGCTTCACCATAACCTTTTCATCCGCGTCGCGGTGCGGACCGTTTTTGCCGCCAATCAGTTCGGCGAACTCGGGCCAGTCCAGCGAGGCGTGGGTTGCTCCGTGATTGCCGGCCAGGCCGCCGCCTTCGCGGACGAAGCGGAGCAGGCTTTCCCGAATCTCGGGCGCGTTGAAGATAGGGCCCACCGTGTTGTTCAGGTAGAGAGCATCGTATTGCCGCAGCTTCTCCCAGCGGAGATTCGCGAGGTCATTGCTGAAGGCAGGCTCATAGGCGCCCGTCCGCTTGCCCATCAGTTCGATAGCCAGGTTGGCGTGCGGGATGGACCGGTGGCCGGGATAGGCAACCTGCATGTCAACCACCAGCAGCTTCCGGGGCTTGAGCGGCTTCGCCGGAGCTTTCGCCGGTATGGCTGCCTCGACCTTCTCCCGGTCCTCCGGAGTCAGCTTTCTGCGGATCTCTGTGGTGCGGGACATGGCATCCACGCGTTCGGCCACCAGGCGTTGGAGGTTTCGTTCGAGGAACGCGGCCGACTGCGCCACCCACGGGGAAGGATTGTCCGGGCTCGCGCCGGACTCGATGCTGAGCAGTCCCGGCTTCAGATTCAGGCGGTACACCTCGTCGAGGATCCGGGCCAGCTTCACCACGCCAGTGCCCAGGGGCGCCTCCCCGGCGTTTGGGCCGGCTTCGGCAAGGTCGCGCAGGTGCAGGCTGAGCAGCCGGTCTTTCACCAGCCGCAGCGCATCCAGCGGCTCAATTCCCTCCCGGGTCCAGAAGCCGACGTCCGCGCATACGCCGATTCTCCGGCTGCGCCCCTCGATTGCGCTCACCACATTCTTCGGGTCCCAGTACACGGGTGAAATGTCGCGCGTGTGATTGTGGATGGCGACGTTGATGCCGTATTCCTGGGCCAGTTTGTCGATGAGCGGCAATGCTTCGGCGCCGGGCTCGGAGACGATGGTCTCGACTCCCAGACTCCTGGCGAACTCGAACTCGCGGCGGCAGCCTGCTTCATCCGTCGCCAGCCGGTGGTGATACCAGTTGGGCATGGCGACGCCCGAGGACCGCAATTTTCTACTGAGCGCCGCTCGCTCAGTGTCTGTGAGGTCCGCGTTCAGCAGCTTAGGAATGGCGGAGCTTACCTTCTGGCCGTCAAAGCCTTCAATATTCCTGAGCCCAATGGCGCGAGCCCGGTCGATGGCCTCAAACAACGTGAAATTGCGAAACGTGTAGGACGTGACGCCCAGACGCCACCCGAGCACCGCCCGGGCCGTCGGGGCGCGCTCGGGCGCCGGCGCCTGGGCGCGTGCGGGCGCGGCTTGAATGAATGCCACGGCCACGATTGCGGTGAGCGGAAACGTTCTCTTCATGCCGGTTCCTCCTGCTTCACGGATCGGGTCACAATCTCCAGGGGCTGCGCAACGCCCGGCTCAGCATCCGGTTTGCTTCCTCATCGCCGGTGAACATCTCGCGGGCCGGGTCCCAACTGAGCTTGCGCTTCCGCTCGATCGCAATGTGCCCCATCTGGCAGATGAATTCGTCGCAGGCGGCGACCTCGACCGGTGAAATGGTGGGCTTGCCGGTCCGGATGGCATCCAGAAAATTGCGCTTGTGATCGTTGCTGAAAATAACCCGGTCCTCGTTCGGGCCGATGACGGTGCGCATCAAGGATTCCGGGTAGGTCCGGTTTCCCTCGCGGCTCACGTAGACCCATCCCGCGTCGCCAAAGAAGACGCTGGCCATACCGCCCTGCCGGAACTGCGGGTACTTTTTCCTGGCGGTCACCAGGTCCGCCATGTTGACCCGGACTCCGTTGGCGTACTCGTACTCGATGTCGTAGACTGCCGCGGTATCGCGAATGTCTGTGTACAGTTCTCCGGTCGCTTCCACGCCGATCGGAGTCGTGTATTCGGACTGGTTCACCCATTGGGCGATGTCCACGTCGTGGATACCCCAGGAGCCCGCCACGTGACCGAGACCGTAATCGTGAATGTTCAGCCAGTGGAGCGAAACGCGCAGGTCGCTGTAGGGCGCCCACGGCGAGGGGCCCAGCCACAGGTCGTAATCGAAGCCGGCCGGGACCGGCGCGGGCTGCTCGGGAGGAAGGGGCGTGTAGGGCCCGCCGGTCGAGGCGATGGCGATCTTTCGAAGCTGGCCGATCCTTCCGTTGCGGACCAGTTCGCAGCCAAACCGGAAGTAGTGGCTGGAGCGCTGCTGGGTGCCGAACTGGAACACCACTCCGGAGCGTTGCACGGCCGCGCGCAGGGCCTTGGCCTCAGCGGCGGTGACGGCCATCGGCTTCTCGCAGTAAATATGCTTGCCGCGGCGGGCCGCTTCGATTCCGATCAACGGATGCCAGCGTTCGCCCGTGGCAATGACCACGGCGTCGATGTCGTCGCGCGAAAGCAACTCGCGAAAGTCGTTGTAGGCGGCGCAGCCGCTGTCGGAGTACTTCGCATCGACGGCCTGCTTGGCTCGCTGGCGGCGCGACTCCTGCGCGTCGCACACCGCCAGGACCCGCACGTCCTCGCGGCTTGCGCAATCCCTCACGTGCCCCGAGCCCATGCGGCCGGCGCCAATGCAACCGATGGTGATGCGCTCGCTGGGGGGAGTTGCGCCGTTGGCCCCCAGAACCGTTGAGGGAACAATGGTGGGGAATCCGAGCACGCCGGCCGCGCCGGTCAGTGTCCGCTTCAAAAATCCGCGCCTTTCGATGGCCCGCATGGCAACGAATAGTATCATACTCATCGCAGGAGAAACCCTCATGTCGAAACTTCGCTTGTCGCGCCGCAATTTCCTGGGCGCCTCCGCGGCGGGCGGGTTTGCCGTCTCTTCGGCTCTGAGCGAGCCGGGACGCGCCGCGGCTCAAGCCGTCGGAGTCAAGCCCGCCGATCTGCCCGACCTCACCATTAAGGAAGTCAAAGTCTACGTCATGGAGCGCGGGCGTCTTGCCTCCGTGGTTACCCGCAGCGGGATCGAGGGCAACTACACCCTGGCTACCCGGTACTTTCACCCGAACTGGAGCAACCTGGGATGGCTGGATTATGCCAAGGGCGTGCTGGTGGGCAAGAGCGCTCTCGACCTTCCCGCCCTTACTTCTCAGTGGGAGCCGCAGAAGCGCCGCCTGGGGCAGAGTTCGTACGCCTCAGCCATCGACAACTGCCTGTGGGACATACTCGGCAAAGCGGTGGGACTGCCCGTGTATCGAATCCTGGGCGCTTACAAGGACAAGGTGCTCGCGTACGCCAGTTCGCAGCATCTGAAAACCGTGGACGACTTTGTGGCGGACGTCCGGAAATGCAAGACCCAGGGCTTCAAAGCATATAAAATCCATCCGCCGTGGTTGCCCAACGGAGGCGTGGACTACAAGCTGGATATGGAGGTGGCCAAGGCGGTCCGCAAGGAGGCGGGAGACGACTTTCTGCTTCTGTACGACCGGGTGGGCGCTTACACGCGATACGAGGCGATGGAAGTCGGCCGCCTGATGGATGAGTTGAAGTACGTCGCCTATGAAGATCCGATACCGACCACCGACATCGACGGCAACGTGGAGCTGTGCAAGGCCTTGAACGTGCCCATCCACCTCGGCGAATTCATCTTTTCCCCGTACAGCTTTGCCGAATACATCCGCCGGGGAGCCGTGGACGTGGTGCGATTCATCGTCGATAACATCGGCGGCATCACGGGCGGTATGAAGGTCGCCCGCCTGGCCGAGTGTTTCGGCATGGAGTGCGCGCCGCACAACTGGGGCGACGCGCTGGACCACGCCGTGCACTTCCACTGCGAACTGGCGATTCCCAACAACGTGTGGTTCGAGATGACCCAGCCGCAGGGCTCCAGCGACCGGCCCTACATCAAGGACAAGATCCGCATCGACAAGGACGGATACGTACCTGCGCCGACCAAGCCGGGGCTGGGCTACGAGATCGATCACAACGCGCTGGACAAACTGGTCAAAACGGTCGAGCGGTAGGCCGCTCACTCCGCAATCCGCAGTGTCACCGGACCCAGAAGCCCCGACTCCACCAGGGGCGAGTCCGGCTTGTACGGGTTGTGTGTGGTCCAGGTGAGCCGCCGGTCTTCGGGTAAGCCCGAGTCTTTCACCAGCCGGTTTACCCAAAGGTTGGCCACCGTGATCTCGAGCTCGTTCGTCCCCGGTTTCACGAGGCTCGTGATTTCGACGCGCCAGGGGGGCGTCCAGGCGATACCGGCCGGCTTGCCGTTCAGGCGGACCTCTGCGATGTGCTTCACAGCGCCGAGGTCCAGATAGACCCGGCGGCCGTGAAGCGCTTTGGGGGTTTCGAATTCTTTGCGGTAACGGGCGGCGCCGGAGTAGTACCGGATGCCCTCCTCCGGCCGTTTGGTCCAGTCCTGAAGCGAGTCGAAGACCACCCTGGCGGGGCCGCCCCACTGCGGGTCGAATGCCACGGTCCACGGGCCGCCCAACTCCTGGATGGTCCGGATCCGCGGGAAGTTCGTTTTCGCGGCCGGCGCGGTTCGCCGCTGTTCCCGGAACACAACAAAGCAGGCCTGTGCCGCCGCAAACTCGAGCGGCACGACGGTCCGGCCCTCCGCCTGGCGGAAAACCGGCAGCTCCCGCCTCTCTCCGGTCAGCGGATCCCAGAGTTCGGGCTGCTTGCCGCTCACGCGAAAGGCGCAATCGAGGCTCTGCGGGCGCTCCCGCTGGTTCGAGACAAAGTAGATCTCGGCGTCCGAAGTGCGGCGGTGGATATACGCCAGTCCGGCGGCGGCGCCGCCCGCTGCTTCGAAGTCCGGCTGTACGCCGGCGTCACGCAGCACCTGTTCGATGCCGCGGTCGTGAATGATTCGCCCGCTCCACAGCTCCGCCGCAAGGCGTTTCACCTCCGCGTCGCAGTTCGGGAAATCCACCAGGCTGGGAGATCCTTCCGGCCGCTCGCCCCAGATGGCGGCGCCGGCTTCGGCAAGCTGCTTGAGCTTGCGCAGCACCTCCGGCGTCATGCGCCGCCCGCCGGCCAGCACCAGCAGCCGGTAGCTCATGCCGTCCGGCAGCACGATGCGCCCGTTTTTCACGGCCAGCCTGGTGAGTAGCGCCTCGGCCGTGCACGCGTCGTAATCGTAGCCGGAAGGAGGTTTCGGGTTGAGCGCGCCTTCCCAAAGGCGAACCGGCGAATCCTCGCCCAGGTAGTAACAGAGGTCGGCGACAAACTGCCCCTGTTGTAACAGGAACTGGCACCGGGTCAGGTATTCGAACCAGGCCCGCGCGTACGGGAACCAGGTGGTGGTCCATTGGAAATGGGTTCCCCAGGGCCCCAGCGTGACCCCCGGATACCGGTCCGGCCAAGGCTGGTGCACCGACTCGGAGAGCATGAACAGGTTGATCCCCTCGCAATATTGCAGATCGCCGAGGGTTTTCACCATCGCCGGGTACTCCGTCCAGCCGACGTGCGGAAAAGCCGTGTACGCCTCGGCCGCGGCGATGGGTTTTCCGTAAACATGCGCCG
>Ga0272446_1002407_pt1 | contig 25591 bp, 23 predicted proteins | sample YNPCB0061_FD_194587 | JGI IMG/M metagenome (GOLD analysis project Ga0272446, IMG submission 194587) | Hot spring microbial mat communities from Yellowstone National Park, WY, United States - YNP-CB-006-1 | ecosystem: Environmental > Aquatic > Thermal springs > Hot (42-90C) > Sediment | place...
CGCTTGCGAACCAGGCGCGTGCGTCCTCGAGCAAGCGCACCGCGCTCTCCTGCTTCGCGTCTGGCATCAGGGCGGTGTCGGCCAGCCGCGAGGCGCCGCCGATGGCGACGGGGAGGACCTCCCAGCCAATACCGTCGCTTCGGCCGAGCGTCCTGGTCGCGAGGGGGATCAGTGCGCCGGGCCCTTCGCGCCTGTGGCGGATGACCGAACGCGGCGGTCGAGCGCGGCGACCCGGCCGGTGCGACGGAGCACCGCACCGATGGTGGAGACCGGCCGGCAGGGCTTATGGGCGATGCCAGGGCCGGAGAGGCGCTGGCGGCGTTGTGCGCGCCGTCGCATGGGCGCCCCTCCGGAGCTCCGGGTCGGTGGGCGACGGTCTGGCAACCACTGCCAATCAACCCAGCCCCGAAGGAACAACGTCCACAGCGGCGACAGCGAGAGAAGATCCCCCACGGCTGAAAGCGGTCGTGTGCGCCAAGGTGCTCGCGTTGGACGCCCTGAGCGGTTTCCGCCGGTGTGGAAACCGCTCCAGGTCAGCGAACCGTGGCGCCGTGCAATGCAGACCGGGATGGAACCCATGATACCAACCAACGCAACAGACGACGCCAACAGACCGTCGCACCCGTCTTCGACTTCATCACCTCCGTCCTCGGCGTCACCCACTTCCGCCGCCGCTGCCTCCCCAAGATCGCGACCGCGTGGACCCTGATCGCCATCGCCGACACCTGCCGCAGGTTCCACCGCATTCGGTTCCCCTGATCGCCGTCCCTCAGCCCACCCGCTGCCCGCACAGTCACAAAACGCACACGCAAAACCGACAGACTGCTAGACGGCGTTCAGAACGGCCGGGGCGAGCGCTGCGTCCTTCGCGCGCGGATGGGCGGGGTTGCGGAAGCGAAGTTCGCCCCCCGGCGCGGCGTCGGGCGCGGGCATGTCGAACAGCTCGAAGCGGCTCGCGCAGGTGACGGCGACGACGGGGCGCGCCTCGGGCGCGGTGAGGAAGTTGCGCGTCGCCCCCTCGATCTCGAGCCGCTCGCGAAGCCCGCGCCACTCCGTGCGGTCGGTATCCTCGATGAACACGGCGAGGATGCCGGGCCGCCCGCCGGAGAGCCGCGCCGGCAGCTCCGCGAGCCTGCGCCCGAGCACGGCGGCGACCTCGTTCTCGCGCCCCGCCCGCGCGGCCATCACGAACACGGATCGTTCCCCGCCCGTGACAGCGAAATGCGCCTCGGGACCGAATTGAGCCTTGAGCTTCTCCATCAGCGCCGCGTGGCTGGCCTCGCTGCGGGCGAGCAGCAGCGGGTCGAGCCGCAGGATGGCCGTCTCGGAATGGTCGCTTCGCCGCGCCTCGGCGAGCAGGGCGGTGATCCGCTCATGCACCGCCGTCTGACCCTCGGCGCCGGAGAGCCCCTCGGGAAGCGTCACCTTGAGCAGATAGCGGCCCGGGTGGGCGGCGAGCCAGCGCTCGAGATCGGGGTTGATGCGATCGACGAGCCCGAACCAGTCGCCGCGGTGCACCCAGCGCCCCTCATCGGCCGAGACGACGGCGGCGACGATCTCGGCCTCCGCCCCGTCGCGCGCGATCACGAGGTCATGGGACGCGCCGTCCTCGAGCCCGGAGAAGCGGACCGTGAAGCCGCGCGCTCGGTGCAGCGCCGCAACGCGAACGAGGTGAAACAGCGGCACGAGCGTGCCTTCGCCCGCAAGCGCTGCGGCGAGCGCTGCGTCGAGCCGCTCGCGCCCCGCCGGCGACAGCGTCTCCGCCAGTGTGACGAGACCGCCCGCCAGCGTGAGGATCGCCCGCTCCGGCCGCGTCGTCGGCTCCGCCCGGGCGGCGGCGAGACGGTCGACCGCAAGTTCGAGAGCATGCCGCTCGACGACGACGCGCCCTGCGATCGGCTTCGCGGTCGCGCGGTCGCGAAGCTCCGCCATGCGCGCGCGCCAGCGTGCCGCACCGGCGAGCGCGACCAGCTTGCGTGCCGGCAGCCCGGCATCAGACGACCGACGATCTGTCCTTGGCATGGATCAAACCCTTGGCCTGGTGGCAACAGCGTCTGGCCAAGCACTTCCCCGCAAATAAGATGCCCATTGCGTCTTTGCGCCGCACAATCAAACCGGCGTGATCGCTGCCTTCGGCCCCGGCGACTCAGGGGCGCGGCAGGATCGGCGCGTCCGGAGCGTCAGGGGTCAGCGCGCGTCGGCGGAGCGCATGGTCGGCCAGCACGCAGGCCATCATCGCCTCGCCCACCGGAACGGCGCGTATGCCGACGCAGGGGTCGTGCCTGCCCTTGGTGACGATCTCAACCTCCGCCCCGTGCCGGTCGACGCCGCGAACGGGGGTGAGGATCGAGGAGGTGGGCTTGACGGCGAAGCGGACGACGATCGGCTGGCCCGTCGAGATGCCGCCGAGGATCCCCCCAGCATGGTTGGCGAGGAAGCGGACGCGGCCGCCGTCGATCCGCATCTCGTCGGCGTTCTCCTCGCCAGACAGAGCGGCGGCGGCGAAGCCCTCGCCGATCTCGACGCCCTTGACCGCGTTGATCCCCATCATCGCGGCGGCAAGCTCGGCGTCGAGCTTGGCGTAGACCGGCTCGCCGAGGCCGGGGGGAACGCCTTCGGCCACCACCTCGATCACGGCGCCCGTCGAGGAGCCGCGCTTGCGCACCTCGGCGAGGATGCCTTCCCAGGCCTGGGCCGCCTCCCGGTCAGGGCAGAAGAAGGGGTTGTCGTCGACGGCAGACCAGTCCCAGCGCGCGCGGTCGATCCGGTGCGGGCCGAGCTGGATCAAAGCGCCGCGGATCGTGACGGCCGCCCCGAGGACCGCGTCGAGCACCTTCCGCGCGATCGCTCCGGCGGCGACACGCGCGGCCGTCTCGCGCGCCGAGGAGCGGCCGCCGCCGCGCCAGTCGCGTATACCGTATTTGAGGTGGTAGGCGAGGTCGGCGTGGCCGGGGCGGAACCGGTCCTTGATCTCGCCGTAGTCCTTCGTCCGCTGGTCGAGGTTCTCGATGAGCAGCATGACGGGGTGGCCCGTGGTCATCCCCTCGAAGGTGCCCGAGAGGATCCGCACCGTGTCGGGCTCCTGGCGCTGGGTGGTGAATTTCGACTGGCCGGGGCGGCGGCGGTCGAGCCAGGGCTGGATGTCGGCCTCGGCGAGCGGGATCCGCGGCGGGATGCCGTCGACCACGCAGCCGATCGCCGGCCCGTGGCTTTCGCCGAAGGAGGTGAAGCGGAACAGCGTGCCGAAGGACGAGCCGGCCAAGGGCTCAGACCGTCGAGATGTCGGGCGCGTCCACCGCCTTCATGCCGACGATGTGGTAGCCGCAATCGACATGGTGTATCTCGCCCGTCACGCCGGAGGCGAGGTCGGACAGCAGATAGACACCGGCGCCGCCCACGTCCTCGATCGTGACGTTGCGCTTGAGCGGCGCGTTGTACTGATTCCACTTCAGGATATAGCGGAAATCGCCGATCCCGGAGGCAGCGAGCGTCTTGATCGGGCCGGCGGAGATCGCGTTGACGCGTATGCCCTGCCCGCCGAGATCGGCGGCGAGGTAGCGCACGGAGGCCTCGAGCGCCGCCTTCGCCACGCCCATGACGTTGTAGTGCGGGGTGACGCGCTCGGCGCCGAGATAGGTGAGCGTGAGCAGCGACGATCCCGGCCGCATCAGCGGCACCGCGCGCTGCGCCACCGCCGTGAAGCTGTAGCAGGAGATGTCCATCGAGCGGAGGAAGTTGTCCCGGCTCGTGTCGAGATAGCGGCCCTTCAGCTCCTCCTTGTCCGACCAGGCGATGGCGTGGACGAGGAAGTCGAGCCTTCCCCAGCGGTCGGCCACAGCGGCGAAGGTCGCGTCCATCGAGGCCTCGTCGGTCACGTCGCAGGGAACGACGAACTCCGACCCCACCGAGGAGGCAAGTGGCGCGACGCGCTTCTGCAGCGCCTCGCCCTGGTAGGTGAAGGCGAGAGTCGCGCCTTGCGCGGCGCAGGCGGCGGCGATCCCCCAGGCGATGGAGCGGTCGTTCGCGACCCCCATGATCAGCCCGCGGCGGCCGCGCATCAGCATCCCCGCCGCTGGCACGGCTTCGGTCTCGACGGCCCGGATGTCTGTCATGCCGCAAGGTCTCGTGTCATGGGAGTTCCGCCTCGTGAGCGTCCCGTGTCATGGCCCTGGCCTTGGTGGCACCCCAGGGCGCGCGCGGCAAGAGGCTTCGCGCCGAGGCCCGCGCGGGCGGGCCGGACTGGACAGGCCGACGCACAGAGCCAAAGTGCCGGGCCAAGCGCAGGAAGGACACAATGCCCGATACCGTCGCCACAGACGACCCGATCGCCCGCTTCGAGGCCTGGATGGCGGAGGCAGCCGCGAGCGAGCCGAACGACCCCAATGCCGTCTGCCTCGCCACCGCCACGCCCGATGGCCGCCCCTCGGCGCGCATGGTTCTGCTCAAGGGCGTCGATGCGCGCGGCTTCGTCTTTTACACCAACATCGAGAGCCGCAAGGGCAGGGAGCTTGCCGCCAACCCCTACGCCGCCCTCTGCTTCCACTGGAAGACGCTCACCCGCAGCGTGCGCGTCGAGGGCAGGGTCGAGCCCGTCGCGGACGAGGAGGCGGATGCCTACTACGCCTCGCGCCCGCGCGGGTCGCGCATAGGCGCCTGGGCCTCGAAGCAGTCGCGCCCGCTCGAAAGCCGCTACGCGCTCGAGAAGCGCGTGGCCGAGTTCGGGCTGAAATACGCCGTGGGCGAGATCCCGCGCCCGCCCTTCTGGTCTGGCTTCCGCGTCGTTCCCGAGCGGATCGAGTTCTGGCGCGACATGCCCTTCCGCCTGCATGAGCGGATCGTCTTCTCCCGAACCGCGCCCGGAGCGCCCTGGAGCACGGAGATGCTCTATCCGTGAGCGAACACGGGCCGTGAGCGAGGGCGAGCCGTGAGCGAGGAAGGGCAGAAGGCGGTCACGGTCTTCCTCACCGCGCTCGCCGGCCGCCCGCCGATCGAGACGCATATCAGCGCTGTCTTCCTCGGGCCTGAGGAGGCCTGGAAGCTCAAGAAGGCCGTGCGCCTCTCCTTCCTCGACTTCTCGAGCCTCGAGGCGCGCGAGGCCTTCTGCCGGCGCGAGTTCGCGCTCAACGCCGCCGCCGCACCCGGCCTCTACCGCGACGTCGTGCCGGTGGTGCGGCGCGAGGACGGCACGCTCGGCCTCGGCGGCGAGGGCACGGTGCTCGACTGGGTGGTGCGCATGGCGCGGGTGCCGGAGGAGGACTTCCTCGACCGAATCGCCGCGCGCGGCGGTCTCGACCCTGGCCTGCTCGACGCGCTCGGCGATTCGGTCGCCGCGTTCCACGCCGCACTGCCGCCGGTCGCGGGCTGCGATGCCGTGCTCGCGATGCGCCGCGTCGTCGCCGGCAACGCCACGGCCGCGCTTGAGGCAGGGCTCGAGCCGGCGCGCGTCGCGTCGTGGCAGGAGCGGGCGGCCGCCGCGGTCGAGGCCCTCGCCGCCTTCCTCGCCGGCCGGGCCGGGGAGGGCTTCGTGCGCCGCTGCCATGGCGACCTCCATCTCGGCAATCTCTGCCTCTGGCGGGGGCGCCCGGTGCCCTTCGACGCGCTCGAGTTCGACGAGGCGCTCGCGACCATCGACACGGGCTATGACCTCGCCTTCCTGCTGATGGACCTTGACCGACGCGCCGGCCGCGCGGCCGCCAACCGCGTGTTCTGCCGCTACGTCGCGCGCACGGGCGATTCGGGCCTCGCCGGCGCCCTGCCGCTCTGGCTCTCCTGCCGCGCGATGGTGCGCGCGCATGTCGCTGCCCGGACGGGAGATCGCGCGTCGGGCGAAGCGCTGTTCGCGGCCGCGGTCGCCTATCTCGACCCGCCGCCGCCCGTCCTCGTCGCGATCGGCGGGCTGCAGGGCACGGGCAAGACGACGCTCGCCCGCGCTCTCGCCCCTGCGCTTGGCCCTGCCCCCGGAGCGCTCGTCCTGCGCAGCGACGAGACGCGGAAGCGCCTCGCCGGCCTCGCTCCGGAAGAGCGCCTGCCGGCCGCAGCCTACACCGAGGCCGCCTCGGAAGCGGTCTATCGGGCGCTGTTCGCCGATGCCGCCGCAACGGTCGGCCACGGCCATGCGGCGATCGTCGACGCCGTGTTCCTGACGGGGGAGGAACGTGACGGGATCGAACGAGTCGCGCGTCAGGCGGGCGTCGCTTTCCAGGGATTGTGGCTCGAAGCTCCGCTTGCCGTCATCGAGGCGCGGCTGGCCGCGCGCGCGGGCGACGCCTCGGACGCCGACGCGTCGGTGGCGCGCGAGGCCGCCCGGCGCGACCCGGGGCCGATCCGCTGGGCGCGGCTCGACGCCGCCTCACCCGGCCTTGCTCAGCGCGCCGAAGCCGTGCTGAAAGCTGTCGCTCCGGCGTGCTAGCGTCGCCGCCGAACGCAGGGTCAAGGGGGTTCGATGGCATACCGCAAGCTGCTCGTGCCGGTGATCGGCACCGCCGCCGGGGAGGCGGCGCTCGCGACCGCCTTCATGGCCGCCCGCGTCTTCCAGGCGCATGTGCACGGGCTGCACGTGCGGATCGATCCGCGCGACGTCGCCCCGCTCGCCGGCGAGGGACTCTCGGGCGCGATGATCGAGGAGATGATGAGCGCCACCGAACGCGAGAGCAACGAACGCGCCAAGGCGGTGCAGGCGCTGTTCGCCCGCTTCATCGCCGAACACGACATCCCCGCCGTGGCCGACCCGGCAGCGGCCTTCACCGCCGGCCGCGTCACCGCCTCCTTCGGCACCGTCATCGGCCGCGAGGAGGACGTTGTGGCGCAAGAGGCGCGGCTCGCCGACATCGTCGTCATCGCCCATCCGGAGGCGGGCGACGACGTCTCGACCTCCGATGCGCTGCACGCGGTGCTGTTCGACAGCGGCCGACCCGTGATGGTGACGCCGAAGGCAGCCCCCGCCACGCTGGGCACGCGAATCACCATCGCCTGGAACGGGACGGCGGAGAGCGCCGCTGCGGTGGCCGGCGCCCTGCCCTGGCTCGAGCGCGCGTCTGCCGTGCGTGTGCTCCACGCCGACGAGTATCAGCGTCGCGGCCCTGACGTGAGAGGCCTCGTCGAGTATCTCGCCTGGCACGGGATCACCGCCGACACCGCTCAGTTCAAGCCGCTGGGCGGTTCGGTCGGCGCGGGGCTGCTCGCCACCTCGGCCGAGTTCGGGGCCGACCTCCAGGTGATGGGCGCCTACAGCCATTCCCGGCTGCGCCAGCTCATCCTCGGCGGGGTGACGCGGCATGTGCTCGAGCACGCGACGCTGACGCTCCTGATGTGCCGCTGAGCCTCAGGGGAGGAGGCGATAGACGACGGTCCGCCGGACGTCCTGGTCCTCGAGCTCGCGGCTCACTGCGACGTCGTAGGCGGCGAGAGCCTCGAGGCCCTGGCGCGGCAGATAGGCGCGGCCCGGATCGGCGATCAGCACGGTCGCGCCCCGGGCGGCCGCATCGCGGAGCCACGGCACGACTCGCGCCGTCATCCGCGCGTCGTAGCAGACATCGCCGGCGAGGAGCACGTTCCACCGCTCCGGCGGGGCGGCGCAGAGATCGGCGGTGATCGTCTCGACACGGACACGGTTCGCTGCCGCATTGATCCGCGCGGCCGCTGTGGCGAGCGGGTCGAGCTCCGCGGCGATCGCGCGCCCCGCCCCCGACCGCGCGGCAGCGATCGCGGCGATTCCCGATCCGGCGGCGAAGTCGAGCACCGTCCGCCCGCGCACCAGGGACGGATGGTCGAGCACATGCCGCGCGAGCGCCTGCCCGCCCGGCCAGGCGAAGGCCCAGTAGGGCGGGTCGAGGCCGGATGCCGCGAGCCTCGCCTCCGTCGCCTGCCAGAGCGGCGTGATCTCAGAGGCGAGGCGGAGCGTGAGCTCCGGCACGAGCGGTGCGGGCCTGGGCAGCGTCTGGGCTAGGACGAACCCCTCGGCCTCGGCATCCGTCACGCGAGCTGGCCGGCGACCAGGGCGGCGGCGATGACGAGGCCGACCTCGCGGTTGGACCGGAACAGGCGACCGCAGAGCGCCGGATCGTCGATCGCAAGAGCGTGCACCTGCCACCCGAGCATCAGGGCGGCCGCCGCGAGGCCCACGAAAAAGGGCACGCCGAGCCCGGCCATCAGCCCCGCGAGCGCCATCAGCAGCACGGCGGCGGCGTAGCAGGCGGCGAGGAAGGGGCGCGTGCGGCTGCCGAACAGAAGCGCCGTCGAGCGCACGCCGACGAGCGCGTCGTCCTCGCGGTCCTGATGCGCGTAGATCGTGTCGTAGCCGAGCGTCCAGAAGACCGCGGCGGCGTAGAGCACGAGCGCTGCGGCGCTGACCGTGCCGGTCGCCGCCGCGTAGCCCATCGGCACGCCCCAGTTGAAGGTGAGGCCGAGGAAGGCCTGCGGCCACCAGGTGATCCGTTTCATCACCGGATAGATCGCGATCGGAACGAGCGAGGCAACACCGAGCAGAATCGCTGCCTGCGTGAGCTGCAGGAGGATCAGAAGCCCGATCAGCAGCAGCACGACGAGGAAGCCTACCGCCTCGCGCACCGAGAGCGCTCCGGAGGCGAGCGGGCGGCCGGCGGTGCGCGCCACGCGTCGGTCGATGTCGCGGTCCCAGAGGTCGTTGACGACGCAGCCCGCGGCCCGCATCACCACGGCGCCGAGCGCGAACAGCGCCACGAGTCGGGCATCGGGCCAGGGCTTGCCCGCGAGCGCGATCCCCCAGAGCCCGGGCAGGAGCAGGAGCCAGGTGCCGATCGGGCGGTCAAGCCGCGCGAGCAGCGCATAGGGGCGCCACGCGGGGGGCAGACGCGCGACGAGACCGTGCGGCCTTATGTCTGAGGCAGGGTGCGCGGGTTGCATGGCGGCTATAGTCTGGTCGCTCCCCGCCCGGACGCAACCGCGTGAGATACCGTCACGTCGAGCAAGTGCTTTGTGGGTTGGCCGCAGGTGCGGACGGCTTTGCTGTGTATGGGCTATGCCGCCCGCGCCTGCTCTGTGGAGATGGCGAAGGGGCGGAGGGTGCGGGCGGTGACGTAGATTGCGAGCAACAGTTTCCTCATGGCGGCGATGAGGGCGAGCTTGGGCGGCTTTCCTGCGGCGCGGAGGCGTTCGTAGAAGGCGCGGAGCCATGGGTTTCGGCGGACCGCGCTGAGGGTTGGCATCCAGAGCGCGGTGCGCAGCCTGGCATTGCCGAAGCGGGTGGCGGCGGCGCGGGCGGGATTGCGCTTGCCGGACTGGCGCAGGGCCGGGACGACGCCGCGATGGGCGGCGAGCGCGCCGGGGCTGTGGAAGCGAGCTGGGTTGCCGAGTTCGGCGATGATGCGTGCTGCGGTCTGCGGCCCGATGCCGTCGATGGTGGTGAGCAGCTTGCCGACCTCGTGCGTGTCGAGCAGGGTCTCGATATCGCGTTCGATGTCGGCGAGGCGTCGGCGCCAGAGGTCGAGATCCTGGCAGATGTGACGTGCCTGGAGCGCGTAGGCTGGCCCGTGGTGCTGGCCGATGGAGCGCTTGGCGGCCTCGATCAGTTGTTCGGCGAGTTCCGGCCCGACCAGATGCCGCCCGTCGTAACGGAGCCTGGCCAGGCGACGCGGGTTGGCGCGTGCGAAGGCGCGGGCGGTCGGATACTCGGCGAGCAGGCAGGTGGCGAGCATGCTGTCGAGGGTGCGGACGTAGCGGGTGAACTCGGGGAAGCCGAGGTCGACGAGACGGTGGAGTTGGCGGACGCGGTCGTCGAAGTCCTGTCGGAGCCGGTCGCGGTGGCGGACGAGTTCGCGCAAGGCCTCGGCGACCTCGTCGTGCAGGCGGGTGGGCGCTGGGCGCTTCTCGAAGGCGAGACGGGCGAGACCCGTTGCGTCGATGGCGTCGGTCTTGGTGCGCTCGAGGCCGGCCTCCTGGAAGCGGCGGGCGACGAGCGGGTTGACCAGCGCGACCTCGTGGCCGGCGGCGGTGAGCACGGCGAAGAGGTTCTTCCAGTAGTGCCCGGTGGCTTCGAGGACGATGAGGGCCGGCGGCGGGCCGAGCGCGGCGAGCAGCGCATCGTAGCCCGCGCGATCCTCGGTGATCGGGATCGGCCTGCCGATCGGCGCGCCGGTATCGTCGAGGCGCGCCAGGGTGTGGGTTTCGGACGCGACATCGATGCCGGCGAACATGGCTCCTGCCTCGGTGGCGGTTGCCGGGGAGCCTCGATACCGGCGTTCATGCCCGCGCTTGTCCAAGCGGGGACGCGGCCTCGCAAGGCACGGCCCCAGGATACCGTCCGAGCCCGGAACGCCGGTCGAGGGCGCCAATCTCACGCACGGGGAACCACCCCCAAGCACGCCGCGGCGACCCTCTCCCAGCCACCAGCGAACAACCTTAGCCAAGGAGCACGCCGGTGAGTGGAGGTCTTACAAGCACAATCCGCCTCTTCGTGACCGACCCGCTCGCCGAGGGCGCTGCCCTCTCCCTCGCCGCCGGCCAGGCCCACTATCTCGGCACGGTGATGCGCCGCGAGGCCGGGCAGAGCGTGCTCGTCTTCAACGGGCGCGACGGCGAGTGGCGCGCGCGGATCACGGCGCTCGGCCGCGGCAGGGCGGCGCTCTCGGTCGAGGCGATGACGCGGCCGCAGCCACGCCCGCCCGATCTCTGGCTGCTCGCGCCCGTGCTCAAGCGCGACACGCTCGCCTGGATGGTGGAGAAGGCGACGGAGCTCGGCGTGTCGCGGATCCTGCTCACCACCTCAGCGCGCAGCGCCGTGCCGCGCGCCAATGCCGAGCGGCTTGCCGCAACCGCGGTCGAGGCGGCGGAGCAGTGCGGGCGGCTCGACGTGCCCGCGCTCGAGCCTGCGGTGCCGCTCGCCGCGCGGCTCGCCGCCTGGCCGGCCGGCCGCCACCTTCTCGTCGGCGACGCGACCGGCACCGCGCCCGCGGCCGCCTCGGTGATCGCGGCGTCGGGGCCCGGGGCCTGGGCAGCGGCCGTCGGGCCGGAGGGAGGCTTCACGCCGGGCGAGCTTGACGCCTTCGGCAAACTCCCGTTCTGTCGCCGCGCCAGTCTCGGGCCGCGAACCTTGCGCGCTGAGACGGCGGCGGTCGCGGCGGTCGCGCTGCTGCAGGCCCTGGCGGGCGACTGGCGCGATCACCACCTCCCCTGAGGGCCAGCGCCCGTCTTCACGCCAGCGGCCCTCCCAACCGTGGAAGAGCGATGTCATGTCGGGACCCTCGGAAGGCGACGCGACGCCCATCACTTCCGTGCGCCAGATGGTCGAGCACATCGCCGCCGGCGCGAAGCCGCGCGAGGCCTGGCGCATCGGCACCGAGCACGAGAAGATCCCGTTCCGCTTGCGTGACCATTCGCCCCCACCCTATGCGGGGGAGGACGGCATCGGCGCTCTGCTCGCGGCCGTGGCCGAGACGGGGTGGGAGACCGTGCTCGATCAGGGGAACGTGGTCGGCCTTCGGCGCGGGCGTGCGACCGTCTCGCTCGAGCCGGGCGGGCAGTTCGAGCTCTCCGGAGCGCCGCTGGCCGACCTGCACGCGACGAAGGCGGAGCTCGACGAGCATCTCGACGCCGCGCGCGCTGCCGGGGCGAGGCTCGGTCTCGGCTTCCTGCCGCACGGCTTCCACCCGCTCGCGCGGCGCGACGAGATGCCGTGGATGCCGAAGAGCCGCTACGCGATCATGCGCCGCTACATGCCGCTCAAGGGCGCGCTCGGGCTCGACATGATGCTGCGCACCGCCACCGTGCAGGTGAACCTCGACTTCGAGGACGAGGCCGACATGGTGGAGAAGTTCCGCATCTCGCTCGCGCTGCAGCCGGTCGCGACCGCGCTGTTCGCGAATTCCCCCTTCACCGAGGGCCGCCCGAACGGGTTCCGGAGCTACCGCGCGAATGTCTGGACCGATACGGACCCGGACCGTTGCGGCATCCCCGCCTTCGTGTTCGAGCCGGGCTTCGGCTACGAGGCCTGGGTCGAGTACCTGCTCGACGTGCCGATGTATTTCGTCGTGCGCGAGGGCCGCTACATCGACCTTGCAGGGCAGTCTTTCCGCGACTTCCTCGCCGGCAGGCTGCCCGGCCTTCCGGGCGCGGTGCCGACGCTGGGCGACTTCGCCGACCACATCACCACCGCCTTCACCGAGGTGCGGCTCAAGCGCTATCTCGAGATGCGCGGCGCCGATTCCGGCCCGCCCGGGATGCTGATGGCGCTGCCCGCACTCTGGGTTGGCCTGCTCTACGACACGGGCGCTCAAGGCGAGGCCGCGGCGCTGATCGCCGGCAATACCTGCGGCGACTGGCAGGCCCTGCACCGCGACGTGCCGCGCCTCGGCCTCGCCGCGCCGTGGTGCGGCGGGACGGTCGCTTCGCTCGCCCGCGAGGTCGTGGCGATCGCGAAACGGGGTCTCGCCGCGCGTGGCTTGGGAGAGGAGGCCTATCTCGCGCCGATCGAGGAGATCGCCGCCACCGGGCGCACGCTCGCCGACCGTTGGCTCGACCGGTTCGCCACAGCCTGGGGCGGCGATGTCGCAAGGATCTTCGACGAGGGCGGGCTGTAGCGCTGTCGCGCATGACCGGAATGTTCCCCTTGCATCTCGCTCGCAGGGGGGACAGGTATAGCTTGCAAAGTGCTCAGGGCGTCGGGCCCGGGTAGAGCGTGCGGGGGCGTGCAACGCCTTCCGCACGTGGTGTAGCTTGCACCTCGCCACGGCCAGCCCGGCCGGCGCGCAATGCGCCATGGTCGCGGCATGACCGATGAATGGTGTCATGGACCCACTGCCATCGCCCGCCCTCGCATTGCTGCTTGGCGGTGCGCTCGTCACCGCGCCGGCGACCGCCGCGCTGCGCCTGCCCGACTGCGAAGCGCTCGCCGCCTGGGCGGCAGGTTACCAGCGCGGTGCGCACTGGCGGCCGAACGAGATCGGCACCCAGAGCGCGATCCCTGCGCTGTACGCCGCTGCAGCGACGGCCGCTCTGTTCGGCAAGCCGGTGGTCGCATGGTCGGAGGAGGAGGTGCGTGCGCTGTCGCAGCACATGCAGGGCTGTGAGCGGCAGTTCCGCGACGCGCGGCAACTGGACCAGCGGAACGCGATCGAAACGATGCGCGGCTGGCTCAGCAGCAACGTGCTCGTGATGCTGCGCAACATCGCCGCTGCCCGGGAGGCGGTACCACGGGCGATGGCGGCGCTCGAGACGGCGCCGGCCTCGCCGCAGCTCTTGACGTTCTGGAGCGCGCTCGCGCGCGCGACGACGCAGGCGGGCTTCAACGCCGCGATCCTGGAAGCCGGCCAGCTTCGAGGCGAGGCGCAGGTCCAGGCGCGCGCGCTGCTCGCCGCGCTGCGCAACCTGCCGCAGGCGGAGATCGGGCCGGCGGTGGTCGAGACGGCATCCGCCCGCGCTGGCGCGATGCGCGGGGCGGTGCGTGACCAGATCGTCGCCGAGATCGGCGCGATGCCCGCAGGCGGCCAGTCGCTGCAAGCGCTTGCCGTCGCAGCACAGGCGCTGCGGCAGGGATACGGCACTGCGCTCGGGCCCGAGGAGTTCAGCGCCATCGACGCGGCCATCGACAACCGTCGCGCAGCCATCGGTGAATCGGCCGAGAGGGAGATCGTCGCGCGGCTTGCCGCCGTACCGGCAGGGCCGGAGGCCTTCGTCGCGATCGACCGGGAGGTGCCCGACGCGCTCCTGCGCATCCTGCCTGAGCCGAACGCCGAGAAGGTGCGCGCCGCGGCGGAGGGGCAGCGGCAGAAGGCGGCTGATGTCATGTTCGCCGCCCTCCAGCGCGAGCTTGCTGCCCTGCCGCAGACTCAGGCCGGGATCGATCGGATCGACGGCGAGATGAAGCCCGCGCTCGAGGCCTGGCCGCCCTCCGCCGTGCCCTATCGCGCGCGCTTCGTCGAGGCGGCGAATGCCCGGCGCGCGGCCATCCTCGAGGTGGTCGACCGCGCCGAGCGCGGCAGCCTGCGCGGGCGCATCTACGAGAGCGCCGCTGGGGTCTCGCTCGAGTTCGTCGACCGCACGCGGGTGTTCGTCAAGCAGAGCGGGCGGACCGCCGCCGGCACCTACACGGAGGAGGGCAACGGCCGCGTGGTCGTGACAGTGAACAACCAGTCGATGGTGCTGACGCGCGAGGGCCGCAAGCTGGTTGGCGGCCCAAACGACTTCACCCGCACCAAATAGGGCCTACCGCACGGCGGTTCCGCCCACGGTCAGCCCACGCAGCTTCAGCGTTGGCTGGCCGACGCCGACTGGCACGCCCTGGCCGTTCTTGCCGCAGGTGCCGATGCCCGGGTCGAGGCCAGGATCGTTGCCGACCATCGTCACCTTCGTCAGCGCATCCGGCCCGTTGCCGATCAGCGTCGCGCCCTTCACCGGGGCGCCGACCTTGCCGTCCTCGATCAGATACGCCTCCGAGGCGGAGAAGACGAACTTGCCCGAGGTGATGTCGACCTGCCCGCCGCCGAAATTGACCGCGTAGAGGCCGCGCCCGACCGAGGCGATGATCTCGTCCGGCGAATGATCGCCTCCCGTCATGATCGTGTTGGTCATGCGCGGCATCGGCACGTGCGCGAAGGACTGCCGCCGCCCGTTGCCGGTGGGTGCCACACCCATCAGCCGGGCGTTCTGCCGGTCCTGGATGAAGGCGCGGAGGATGCCGTCCTCGATCATCACGGTGCGGCCCGAGGGCGTTCCCTCGTCGTCGACGGTGAGGCTGCCGCGCCGGTCGGGAAGCGTGCCGTCATCGACCACCGTCACGCCCGGTGCGGCGATCCGCTGGCCGATCAGCCCGGCGAAGGCGGAGGTGCCCTTGCGGTTGAAGTCGCCCTCGAGGCCGTGGCCGATCGCCTCGTGCAACAGTATGCCCGGCCAGCCGGGGCCGAGCACCACCTCCATCTCGCCCGCGGGCGCGGCGACGGCGCCGAGGTTCACCTGCGCCTGGCGCAGCGCCTCGTCAACCGCCGCCTGCCAGGTCGAAGGCTCGAGCAGGAGCGCGTAGCCGTGGCGCCCTCCGGTGCCGTAGGTGCCGCTCTCGCGTCGCCCGCCGGCGGCGAGCACGACGGTGACGTTGAGCCGCACGAGCGGGCGGAGATCGGCCACGCGATGGCCGTCGGCGCGGATGATCTGCACCGCCTGCCACTCTCCGGCGAGGGTGGCCATCACCTGTGCCACGCGCGGGTCGCGCCCGCGCGCATAGGCGTCGATCGCGGCGAGCAGCGCCGTCTTGGCGGCGAAATCGACCGCAGCGACCGGGTTGTCGGGAGAATAGAGGCGGGCATTGGTCGCGCGCGGGGCGACGTCCATCGTCCCACCCGCGCCTGCCCTGACGCCGCGCACGGTCTCGGCCGCCCGCTTCAGCGCCGCCTCGCTCACATCGCCCGCATGCGCGTAGGCGACCGCCTCGCCCGAGACGGCACGCAGGCCGAAGCCGAGCGCGGTGTCGAAGCTCGCCGAGCGGATGCGACCGTCCTCGAGCGCGAGCGCCTCGCTCTCGCGGTATTCCAGGAAGAGCTCGCCGTCATCCATGCCGGCGAGCGCTGCCCGGGTGACGGCGGCGGCCTCGTCGCGGCCGAGGGTTGCGTCGGCGCGGCCGAAGAACAGCGTGTCGGTGGTCTCGAGAGTGCTCATGGGCTGCTGCTCCTGGCCTGCCGCTGCGCGTGCGGCGTGAGGGTGGTGGGGGCGATCGCGAGCACCCGCGCGGCAGGCAGCGTGAGCACGGCGGTGGTGCCCTGGCCGGGACCGGCGCTTTCGAGGTGCAGCGTTCCGCCATGCGCGACGACGAGGGCGCGCGAGAGATAGAGGCCGAGCCCGCTGCCCTGGAAGCGGCGCGAGAGCGAGCTGTCGAGCTGGGCGAAGGGCTGGAACACGCGCTCGAGCGCCTCCGCCGCGATGCCGATGCCGTTGTCGGCGACGGTGAGAACGAGCGCGCCGTCCTCGGCGACGCGCGCGGCGATCCTGACGCTGCCGGCGGGGCCGGAGAACTTCACCGCGTTCGAGACGAGGTTGAGCAGCACCTGCTTCAGCCGCCGCTCGTCTCCGCGCACCGAAGGAAGGTCGGGCGGCAGGGCGAGGGTGAGTGCGGCACCCGTGGTGCGGGCGGTCGGCTCCATCAGGCGGCGGCAGCTCTCAGCGAGGCGGGCGAGATCGACCACGTCCTCAGCGAGGTCGATCCGCCCTGCTTCGATCCGCGCGACGTCGAGGATGTCGTTGATGAGCGCGAGCAGGTGGCGGCCCGCCTCGTTGATCGAGGCGGCGTACTCGGCGATCTTGGCCGGGCTGGCGCGGGCCGGGTCGTGCAGGAGCGCGTCGGAGAAGCCGATGATGGCGTTGAGCGGCGTGCGCAGCTCGTGGCTCATGGTGGCGAGGAACTGGCTCTTGGCGCGGCTTGCGGCCTCGGCCTGCTCCTTGGCGGCGCGCAGGCCGGCTTCGGCTTCGGTCTGGTCGGTCACGTCTGTGTAGGTGACGACGGTGCCGCCGTCCGGGGTCGGGTCGGAGCGGATCTCGAGCACGTGGCCGTCGCGCCGACGCCGCCGCTGGACCGACGGGATCGCCCCGTCGCGCGTCAGGAACTCGCGCGCGCGCGCCTCCGCCGCCTCGCCCTCGCCGAGCTCGCCGCCGGCGACGAGCGCGCTGACGAGCTCCTCCTGCGTCCGGCCCGGCACGATGAAGTCGGGCGGGTGGAGCAGGAGTTGCGAGGCCATGCGGTTGGCGCTGACGACGCGCCCCTCGCGGTCGAACATGCAGATGCCGTGGCGGATGTGCTCGAGCATCGTGTCGAGCAGGGCGGCGCGGCGCATCGCCTCGGCCTCCGCCTCGACGACGGGGGTGATGTCGGTGACGACGGAGACATGGCCACCATCGGGCAGCGGCGCGGTGCGGACGTCGATCGCTGTGCCGTTCGGGCGCATCCGCCGCCGCCGCTGCGGCCGCGTGATGTCGTGCGCCATCTCGCGCGCGATGATCGCCTCGACGCTGCCGGAGCCGAACTCGCCCGCGGCGGCGCGGCGGCGGATCACGTCGGCGACGCTGTCGCCGATGGCGATCGGCGCGCCGCGCATGATCTCGCTGTAGGCGCGGTTAAACATCGTAACGACCCGGGAACGGTCATACACGGCAACGCCGTGCGGTAGGTTCTCGAGGATGGCGTCGAGCATCGCCGCGCGGCCCTTCGCCTCGTCCTCGGCGCGGGCAAGCGCGGTGATGTCGGTCGCGGTGATCATGAACCCGCCGTCGGGGAGCGGATCGGAGGCGATGTCGAGCACGACGCCGTTCGGGCGGAGGCGGCGCGTGTGGCTCGGCCGCGTGCGGTCCCGCCCGAGCGCCTCGGCGATGTAGCGCTCCGCCTCGAGGCCGGGGAACTCGCCGCGGTCCTGCAGCAGGCGCAGCACCTCGGAAAAATGCATCCCAGGCCTGAGCGTCTCGAGAGGGAGGCCGAGCAGCTCCTCGTAGCGGCGGTTGCACAGCGTCACGACATGGTCGCTGTTGTAGACGCAGATGCCGTTGCGAAGGCGCGACAGGACGGTGTCGATCTCCAGCGCCCGGCTGCGTGCCTGGCTTTCCGCCTCCACCAGCGGCGTGACGTCGAGCGCGCAGATGACATGCCCGCCATCGGGCAGGGGCTCGTAGCGGACGTCGATGCTGCGCCCGTCGGGCAGGCGGCGGGTGCGGCGGAAGCGGCGGGTGCGGTCGATCGCGAGGGTGGCGGCGATCTGCTGCTCGACATCGCCCGGCCCATAGGCCCCAGCGGCAACGACCGCCCGGACGACCTGTTCGAGCGCCGTTCCGGGCGCAAGCACGGCCTGGTCGATGCCGGCCATCCCGGCATAGGTCGCGTTCGCCCAGATCAGCCGCCGGTCGCCGTCATAAAGGATGATCCCGACGGGAAGCCGATCGAGCGTGTCGCGCAGGAGCGACTCCTGCCGCCGTGCCGCAGCGGCCGCCTCCATCTCGGCGGTGACGTCACGGCCGATGCCGCGATAGCCCTCGAACACGCCCTCCGGCGAGAACACGGGAACGCCGCTGACACGCACCCAGACCGGCGATCCAGTCGAGCGACGCGAGCGGTAGGTCAGGTCGCGGAACGGGCGGCGCGCGGCGAGGTCGGCGGCGTGGGCGGCCCACATCGCCTCGTCGCCGGGCTGGCGGATCGCATTCTCTTCGCGCGTTCGCCCGAGCATCGGGTCCCCGACCCGGGGGGCGAGAACGTCGCCGCCCGGGGGCACGTCACGCTGCGACAGCCAGGTGAAGCGGAGCGACGCGTCCTGCTCCCAGAACCAGTCGCCGGAGGCGTAGGCGAAGTCGCGCAGCCGCCGCTCGCGCGCCTTGAGCATCGCGCAGGCGAGCCTCAGCGCTGCGATCTCGGCCTGCCGCGTGCTGTCCTCTGTCCCGTTGGTGCCGTCCGTCACGGGACGATCATGCCACACCCTGACGCATCCTGTGCGCTGCGATGACGAAGGCGCCAAGCACGAGCACGGCCACCGTCTGGTGCAGCGTGCCGAGCGAGACGGGAACGACGGCGAGCAGCGTCACCACGCCGAGGGCGTACTGCACCGCGATCGCGCCGGCGAAGAGCGCGACCGGGCCGCGCCAGGGCGGCCCCGCCCGCCAGGCAAGGGCGAGCGCGACGGCCGCCGCGACGAGCGTGGCGGTCGCGAGCAGGCGGTGGTTGAACTGCACCGCGGCGACGTTCTCGAACCAGTTCATGATCCAGGGCGTGAGGTCGCCATAGCCGGCGGGGATCAGCCTGCCGTCCATCAGCGGGAAGGTGTTGTAGGAGAAGCCGGCGCGCAGGCCGGCGACGAACCCGCCCGCGAGCATGGTGGCGAGCGCAAGCCCGCCCGCTGCGTGGAGGGCGCGTTTCGCCGCCCGCGGCGGCGCGGGCCGCACCGCGCGCTTGGCGAGCAGGTCGAGCGCGGTCCAGAGCACGGCGGCGAAGATCACGAAGGCGAGGCCGAGATGCATCGTCAGCCGATAGGGGCTCACGGCGGTGCGATGCGCGAAGAAGCCGGACGCGACCATGAACCAGCCGAGCGCGCCCTGCAGCGCGCCGAGGCCGAAGAGTAGCCCGATCCGCGGCCAGAGTGACCGCCTGAGCCGCCCCGTCGCCGCGAGCGCGATCGCGCCAGCGGCGAACACCACGCCGATCAGCTTGCCCCAGAGGCGATGGAGGTATTCGAGCCAGAAGATCTGCTTGAACCCGGCGAGATCCATGCCGCGGTTGAGCTCGATATATTGGGGAATGGTGCGGTAGAGCGCGAACAGGCGCTGCCACTCGGCCTCCGAAAGCGGCGGCAGCCAGCCCGTGAGCGGCCGCCACTCCATGATCGAGAGGCCAGAGCCCGTGAGCCGCGTGGCGCCGCCGAGCGCAACCATGACGACGATCATGGCTGCGACCAAGAGCAGCCAGAGGGCGACCGCGACATCCCCGGCCCGCTCGCGTTCCGCGGTATCGGCATCGAGCGGCGGCCAGGTCGTGTCGAACGGCATCGTGCGTCAGGCTGTCCCCGGGGTGGCGGTCGCGGCGGCATCCAGGCTTGCTTGCCGGTTCCCCACCCCTCTGGTATGGCGCGCGCCGATCTGAAATCAAGCAAGCGCCGCGCCGGGGCGGAGCCCCGCCCGCGCCGGAACCGGACCGCTCCCGCCCATGCACCCACTCGCGGCCGAGACAGAGGTGCGGCGCGTCGCGCCGATCCTCTCCGTGGTCGTGCCGGTCCGCAACGAGGGGCCGAACATCGTGCCGCTGCTCGCCGAGATCAGGGCCGCGACCGCGCTCTTGGGCGGCGCCGAGATCATCTATGTCGACGACGGTTCGACGGACGACACCGCAGAGCGGCTCGCGGCCGAGGCGGGGGCGGGGGATCTCGTGCGGCTCCGCCACGCCCGCTCCTTCGGGCAGAGTGCTGCGATCATCTCCGGCGTGAAGGCGGCAAGCGGGCTCTGGATCGCGACGCTCGACGGGGATGGGCAGAACGACCCGGCCGACATTCCCGCCCTGTTCGCGCGCGCCGTGGCGGAGGCGGCGACGGGCGTGCCGGTGCTGATCGCCGGCCACCGCGTCAGCCGCAAGGACACGCGGATCAAGCGGCTGACCAGCCGGATCGCCAACCGCGTCAGGGCCTGGCTGCTCGGCGACGCGACACCTGATACGGGCTGTGGGCTCAAGGTCTTCCGCCGCGCCGATTTCCTCGACCTGCCGCAGTTCGACCACATGCACCGCTACCTCCCGGCACTGTTCTTGCGCGCGGGCGGTCGGGTCGTCAGCGTGCCGGTGAACCACCGGCCGCGGCTGCGTGGCCGGTCGAACTACGGCACGTTCGACCGTCTCGCCGTCGCGGTGACCGATCTCTTCGGTGTTCTGTGGCTGCAGCGACGCTGGCGCCGGCCGGTCGCCGAGCGCCTTTCCGACACGGAGCGAGGCTGAGTGGTGCGGATCGGCCGGCTGGCCAAGCCGCTGCTACTGCTGGGCGGCCTCGTTCTCGCGGGGGTGGCGCTGAGGGAGCTGCGCTCAGCCGGCGTTCTCGACACCGCCGTTCTCGGTCGCGCCGCCGCCACGCTCGGTGTGCCGGAAGAGGTGTTGTTCGTGCTCGCGGGTGCCGTCGCCTGCATGGTCGGCGTGCCGCGCCAGGTCGTGGCGTTTGCTGGCGGCACCGCCTTCGGCGCGCTCATCGGCTCGGTTCTGGCGCTTGCGGCGATGCTGGCGGGCTGTGCCGGCTCCTTCGTCTGGGCACGCGCTGTGGGGCGCGCCTGGGCGCGGCGGCGGATCGAGGGTGCCTTCGGCGGGCGGCTGGCGCGGCTTGACCGGTTCATCGCGGCCAACCCCTTCACCGCGACGCTGATGCTCCGGCTGCTCCCGGTCGGCAACAACCTTGCGCTGAACCTTCTCGCCGGGCTCTCTGGCGTTGCCCTCCTGCCGTTCCTCGCCGGGTCTGCGCTCGGCTACGTCCCGCAGACGGTGGTCTTTGCCCTTCTAGGCAAGGGGGTGAGGGTCGACGGCGCGGTGCAGCTCGGCCTCGGGCTTGGGCTGTTCGCGCTCTCGGTCGCGCTCGGGCTCTGGCTTGCGCGTCGGTTCCGGCGCGCGCGCGAGGCGGCAGAGGCGGCCGGGCTGGAAGAGCCGGGGCCTGAGGCCGAAGGGCTGGATTCGCCGCGCTGAAGCAGCGCGCCCGGCGCGGCAGGCTAAGGGCGCGGCAGGCTCAGTGCAGGGAGAACTCGCCGCCGGCGAAGCGCAGCTCAGCGGGGGTGAGGAGCCCTGCCGTGGCGACGCTCACGGAATGCAGCCTGCCCTCGATCTCGCGTTCCCAGAAGGCGAGGAAGCGGTTCAATTCCGGGAATCGTGGGGCGAGGTCGAGTTGCTGCCAGACGAAGGTCTGCAGAAGCCCCGGGTGATCCGGCATGTGGTAGAGGATCTTCGCGGTCGTCAGCCGGTATCCCTGGAGCTGGCGGGCGATGGACGTGCACATGTGGTCGATGCCTCCGTTCCTTTTCGTGACGGCAGTCCTTCCCTGGACCGGTAAGGATGCCAGCGAGTCAGTCTGGAGCGGAAGAGAAAATGCAGTGTTATCTGCGACTTGGCAGCGCCCATTGGAAAGTGCTGCCACCCTTGACTTGGCGCGCGGGACAGCCTAGATCACTGGCACTCCTCGGGGGCGAGTGCTAGCACCGGTCGCCTGACACCGCCGCGCGGGCCGAGCGCCGTCTCCGGGGACGAGGCTGACGCAACGCCAGGAGAGCTCCCAATGAAGTTCCGTCCCCTGCACGACCGTGTGGTGGTGCGCCGCGTGACCGCCGAGGAGAAGACGGCCGGCGGCATCATCATCCCCGACACCGCCAAGGAGAAGCCCATGGAGGGCGAGGTGGTGGCGGTCGGCCCGGGCGCCCGCAACGAGAAGGGCGAGATTGTCCCTCTCGACGTGAAGGAGGGTGACCGGGTGCTGTTCGGCAAGTGGTCCGGCACCGAGGTGAAGATCGACGGCGAAGAGCTGCTGATCATGAAGGAGAGCGACATCATGGGGATCGTCGAAGTCACGGCCGCGAAGAAGAAGGCCGCCTGACGCCGCTCCCCGGCATCGCTCCCACGCCCCAGAGACACCATAGACAGAGAGAGGATCAGAGGACATGCCCGCCAAGGACGTGAAATTCGGCTCGGATGCGCGCCAGCGTATGCTGCGTGGCGTCGACATCCTCGCCGACGCGGTGAAGGTGACGCTCGGGCCGAAAGGCCGCAACGTGGTGCTCGACAAGAGCTTCGGCGCCCCGCGCATCACCAAGGACGGCGTGACGGTCGCCAAGGAGATCGAGCTCGCCGACAAGTTCGAGAACATGGGCGCGCAGATGGTGCGCGAGGTTGCGTCCAAGACCAACGACGTCGCCGGTGACGGCACGACGACCGCGACCGTGCTCGCCCAGGCCATTGTGCGCGAGGGTGCCAAGGCCGTCGCCGCCGGCATGAACCCGATGGACCTCAAGCGCGGCATCGACAAGGCCGTGGCCGTGGTCGTCGAGGACCTCAAGAAGAAGTCGAAGAAGATCTCGACCTCCGAAGAGGTCGCCGCGGTCGGCACGATCTCGGCCAATGGCGAGCGCGAGATCGGCAAGATGATCGCCGAGGCGATGCAGAAGGTCGGCAACGAGGGCGTCATCACGGTCGAGGAGGCCAAGGGAATCCAGACCGAACTCGACGTCGTCGAGGGCATGGAGTTCGACCGCGGCTACGTCTCTCCGTACTTCGTCACGAACGCGGAGAAGATGATCACCGAGCTTGAGAACCCCTATATCCTGATCCACGAGAAGAAGCTCTCGGGCCTGCAGCCGATGCTGCCGCTGCTCGAGACGGTGGTTCAGTCGGGCAAGCCGCTGCTCATCATCGCCGAGGACGTCGAGGGCGAGGCGCTCGCCACGCTCGTTGTCAACAAGCTGCGCGGCGGGCTCAAGGTCGCCGCCGTCAAGGCGCCCGGCTTCGGTGACCGCCGTAAGGCCATGCTCGAGGACATCGCCATCCTCACCGGCGGCCAGGTGATCAGCGAGGATCTCGGAATCAAGCTCGAGAACGTCACGCTGAACATGCTCGGCAAGTGCAAGAAGGTGGTGATCGAGAAGGAGAGCACGCTGATCGTCGAGGGTGCCGGCAAGAAGGCCGACATCCAGGGCCGCTGCAACCAGATCAAGGCCCAGATCGAGGAGACCACCTCCGACTACGACCGCGAGAAGCTGCAGGAGCGGCTGGCCAAGCTCGCCGGCGGTGTGGCGGTGATCCGCGTCGGCGGCTCGACCGAGGTCGAGGTGAAGGAGCGCAAGGACCGGGTGGACGACGCTCTGCACGCGACGCGCGCTGCCGTCGAGGAGGGCATCGTTCCGGGCGGCGGCACCGCGCTCGCCCGCGCGAGCCAGATCCTCTCCAAGATCAAGGTCGATAACGACGACCAGCGCTTCGGCATCGAGATCGTGCGCAAGGCGATCACCGCGCCGCTGCGCCAGATCACCGAGAACGCCGGCGAGGATGGTGCCGTCATCCTCGGCAAGGTGCTTGACAACGACGACTACAACTATGGCTTCGATGCCCAGAACGGCGAGTTCAAGGACCTCGTCAAGGCCGGCATCATCGACCCGACCAAGGTCGTCCGCACCGCCCTGCAGGACGCCGCCTCGGTCGCCTCACTGCTCATCACCACCGAGGCGATGGTGGCCGAGCGGCCGGAGAAGAAGGCCGCCCCGGCGGGCGGCCCCGGCGGCGGCGGCATGGGCGACATGGACTTCTGAGCCGCCCGAAGCCACGCGTCACGCGGGAGGGGCTGCCTTCGGGCGGCCCCTTTCGTTTTTCCGCGCCCGCGCATGGCTGCATGCCGCGCGCCGATTGTGCTTGACCCGTTGCCCGATCCCTGCGCTCATGGCGTCGCAATCGTGCGTTTCGCTTGCCTGGCCTTGGCGGCACTCCGGCTCAACACCGGGCGTCTTCGACCCTCGCTCCGAAAAACCCGGTTGTTCCGATGCCGTGCGTCCCCCGCACGGCGTGATGTGCTGACAGAGACAGGAGGGCCACATGGCCACAGGCACCGTTAAGTGGTTCAACGCGACGAAAGGCTTCGGCTTCATCGTCCCCGACCAGGGCGGAAAGGACGTGTTCGTCCATATCACCGCCGTCCAGGCGGCAGGTCTCACCGGGCTCAACGAAGGCCAGAAGGTGAGCTACGAGGTGACAATGGAGCGCGGCAAGGCAGCGGCCGGAATGCTCCGCGCTGTCTGACAGCCTCGCCAGAGTTGCGACGGAACGGGGGCCGCCGCACTGGCGGCCCCTTTCTCGTCGGCAGCACCACCGCCGCCCCGCCTGCCGGCTCCCACGCCGTCGGTATCGTTTATGGTTGACCCGCGCGCCAAACCCTGCGCGTTCTGGGGGCGCAATCGCGTTTGGCTCGACTGACCCGATCGGCTCTCCGGACCACCAGGCTACCGGGACGCCCAAGGCTCACTCCCCGAACACCCGGTTGTCTGCCCGCTGCGCGGCGGTCGCGCGGCGCTCGTTGGAGAGAAGGAGGGCCCCAAGATGGCCACCGGAACCGTGAAGTGGTTCAACCCGACCAAGGGCTATGGCTTCATCGTCCCTGACCAGGGCGGCAAGGACGTGTTCGTGCACATCACCGCCGTTCAGGCCGCCGGGATGACGGGGCTGAACGAGGGGCAGAAGGTGAGCTTCGAGGTCTCGATGGAGCGCGGCAAGCCGGCCGCGACCAACCTCCGCGCCGCCTGACCGGGCTCAAGCGGATCGCACACGGCGGGAATGAGCCGTGTGCGCGACGATCCCTGAACCGAATGGCCTGAGCGGTTTCCACCAGCGTGGAAACCATTCTACGGGACCCTGTGACGAGGGCCGCCCTGGCGACGGGGCGGCCCTCTGCGGTCCCTGCGCCTGCCCTGCACCTGATCCAGTCGGAGACGAGGCGAAGATCAGAACGGCCGAGTGAACCTGCAATGTCGGCGCTCCTGCAGCGCCACGGCGTCTCGCTCACGCTGCACTCGCCCTTTTCCTCACCCGCAGGGGATATGGGCGGCGGACAGCGGCCACCCTACAGACTCATGGCGCGGCGCATGCTCTCTGGGGCAGCATCGGACCATGCCGGAAGGCTCGCCACACGCGCTTGACCCGCACCGTTCGGCGCTGCGCCGCCTTCACCGCGCGCCCGACGAGGCCGTGCTCGCACCGCTCGTCGCCCTCGCCGCCCTGCCGCCCGAGGCCGCGGCGCGCGTGCGTGGGCGCGCCATCGCGCTGGTCGAGGCGGCGCGGCGTGCGCACCGGCCGGGCGCCGACGTCTCCGCCTTCCTCGCCGAGTTCGGCCTCGGCACGCGCGAAGGCGTCGCCCTGCTCTGCCTCGCCGAGGCGCTGCTCAGGATCCCCGACGCGGCGACGGCGGATCGGCTGATCGAGGACAAGCTCGCCGGCGCCGACTGGCAGAGCCATCTCGGCCAGGCCGACAGCCTGCTCGTCAACGCCTCCGCCTTCGCCTTCATGCTGACGGGCCGGGTGCTCGCCCCGGCAGCCGACGGGCAGATGCTCGCCCGCACCGTCCGCCGGCTCGGCGAGCCGGTGATCCGCGCCGCTCTGCGCCAGGGCATG
>Ga0272446_1002408_pt1 | contig 25589 bp, 25 predicted proteins | sample YNPCB0061_FD_194587 | JGI IMG/M metagenome (GOLD analysis project Ga0272446, IMG submission 194587) | Hot spring microbial mat communities from Yellowstone National Park, WY, United States - YNP-CB-006-1 | ecosystem: Environmental > Aquatic > Thermal springs > Hot (42-90C) > Sediment | place...
GTCGCGTCGCGCGCACTGCCATCCAGCCATCCGTTCTGCCGATCGGCACGCAGTGCGATTGCAGGTTCCGGCATCTGGACGCGGCCGGTGTCGCGCTGATGCTGGAACAGGACGTCTGGAACTGCGCTGGCAGTTACGCAGGAGGCGTGGCATTTCGCGTTGCTGCAGGTTCGCCCGCCTCTTCGCGCAAGCGTGCAAACAACCGCTCACGTAACTGGCGTAACTGCTCCTGATATGCCGGGTTGCGGATCGGATCGGTCCACATGATCAGGGCATCTTCGCCATTGTCGGTATAATAGCGCGGGCGCGTCCCGGCCGGGCGAAAGCCATACTTCAGATAGAGTTGCTGAGCGACGACATTGCTGACGCGCACCTCCAGCGTCAACACATCGGCGTGCATGTCTATAGCCTGGTCGATCAGGCCATTGAGCAACAGCTCACCAATACCACGCCCGCGGTAGTCGGGGGCGACGGCAATGGTTGTGATGTGCCCTTCGTCAACACTCAACCAGACGCCGCCGTAGCCGACGATCGGGTAGGTGCTGGAAGGAGGGGTGGTATGGCCAAAGAGCGCAGGGATCAGAGCAGCGAAGATGCCGCGGCGGGGGGCAGGTCGTTCATAGCGCGGCGGCGGCAGCGTGGGAGATGCGCGTGCCACGATATAGCGGCTCATTGCCGGGTTGCGCAGTTCATGGCGATAGGTATTGGCCGACCAGGGCGTACTGAAGCTGGCGCGCTCGATCACCTGCACCTGCTCGATATCAGCCTCGGTCATTCGCTCAACGAAGTAGTACACCGTGGCGCTCAGTACTCGAGTTATTTCTTCGGGTCGAGTGCGCGTGCGCTGGCAGGGTTTTCTGGATCAAGCAGGAGTTGCGCAGGGTAGGCACCATCTTTGCCAAAGTTACCCCCACCCTGGAATTGACCGGTAACTTCAACCCTTCCCCAGACGAAACTGGTATTCGGGCCAACATTCAAGTCACCAGAGATGGCCGGCGGGAACCCTTCCATCCAGATCATCACACCGATCGGCTGCGGGCTGCTCCCATCTTCCTCGGTTGAGACGCCTTCGGCAAGGACATAGATCACAGAGTTCCAGAAGTAGTACCCCTGCGTGGTAACCGTCTGGCCGTTGTAGCGTGCCGGGTCAGCCGCCAGATCAAACAGGCTGATCTTGCCTTCGCCGAGCGGGCGCTTCTCGATCCGAAACTCCTCGCGACGTACCCGTTCAATCGGCTCGGCGGCAGAGACGATGATCCGGTGCTGGTAGGCGCTCTCCGGGCCAAATGCGCCGCCCGTCTCGAACCGGCCGTTCACGCGCACGAACCCGTACACCGCATCGCCAGGGCGATGCAGGTCGGTCGTGACCGCCTGGGGAAATCCTTCGAGCCAGATAGGATCGCCAAGCGGCTGCGCATCGAGACCATTATCCAGCGTGCTGACACCCAGCGCCAGCACCTGCCTGCCGTCGCGATCAAGGTACGCGCCCGACACGGTAATCTCTTTGCCATTGAATTCCTGTGCGCGCGCCAGCAGATCGGGGACATACAGCGTATCGGCGCCAGCACACGCTGCCAGCACCATGGCCAGGCACAGCATCGCAAGAGAGCAGGCGATGCGCTGGATGTGAAGACGTGCAGACACGTTCACCTTCGTTCGAGACGCTACATTAAGGTTTGAACACCTATGCCGGGCGCCCACCTGACGACTGGCGCCGGTGCCACACTACCGGGCGACGGACGCGGCACAATCATTGGCCGCCTCTTGCGCATCCTTAGTGAACAACCACGCGTCGCATTATAGAAGCCAGCGCACGACTTGTCAAAGGTGGTGTAATCCACATGTCATCCATTATTGGCCGGAATCGTTGACCCTCGTAAGCGGCTGCCCGTATAATAATCAGCGGGCATGAGTGAGGAGAACCGCGATGTCTGTCCTGTTTGTAGCTCTCGGAATCATGGTGCTGGCACTCCTCGCACTGTTACTATGGTTTGTGCCACACCTGCTGCACCAGCAATCGGCGCGTGTCGCGAGTGAGACCGCACAACTGCGCGAGATGCTTCTCGATCTGCTCAATGAGCAGGAAGCTGTGGCAATGCGCCAGGCGCAACTCGGCTCCTCACTTTCGACGTTGCAGGGTCGCATCGAACTCCTGGCCCAGAATGGCGGTGTGACCCGCCCCGCGCCGGAGATGCTGGCGACCATCAATCAACTGGAGGCGCGCCTGAGCGATGTGCAGAATCAGATTCAGTACTGGCTCGACGGGAGACAGCAGGGGGCGCAGGCGCGCGCCATGCAAGACAACGAAGCCTGGGCGAATCTGATGGGGCTACTAGCGGCGATCCAGGAACGCCTGGGCATCCTCTCGCGCGATCGGGCCAGCGCGATGGCCGCCCTGCAGGCGAGCCAGTTACTCGACGATCTCGAACGTGAGATGCAGCATTTGCGCACCATCTCCGAGGATATTGCCACCTTGCAGCGCCGGTTGCGCCGCTCGCTCAGTGAACGCGAGCCTGGCCCGGTAGCGGTGCGAACGAGGATCTCCAGCAACCTTCCAACGCCGGGGGTATAATTCGCGCAGGATTCAGGTCGTTGCGGCCAGTGTTGTTTCCGGTCTGCTCCAGCAGGCAACAAACGTACGCATCGGAGGCAGGACCAGATTCCTGATGACGGCTGGCGTTTGCAACGTTATGATACAACTATGAGCATCATTGTCATTGACAATCAGGTCGTCCATTATGAGGTTCTGGGTCGCGGGCGTCCCGTGCTCTTTTTGCATGGCTGGATGGGTAGCTGGCGTTACTGGTTCCCGACGATGGAACAGGTCGCCGAGCAGTACCGCACCTACTCATTCGATTTCTGGGGCTTTGGCGAGTCGCGACGAAAGAACACACCGGAGAGCATTCATAACTACTCGCAGCAGGTTATTCGTTTTCTCGACGAGCTGGGTATTGATCGCGTGCTGCTGGTCGGGCACTCGATGGGTGGCATGGTGGCACTGAAGACCGCGATCGACCATCCCGGTCGCATCGTGCGTGTGGCGGCTGTCGGGGCGCCAATTGTCGGCGACTCGCTGTCATGGTTCCTGAAGCTGACCAGTCGGCCGCTGATCGCCAATACCTTTGCACGTGCATCGTGGCTGCGCCGCTTCATGTTTCGCTATTTCCTCGGTGAGACGAACGATCCTGCAGTGAACGAGATCCTTGATGATAGCCTGAAATCGTCATCGGTAACACTGCAACGTTCGATCTCCTCCATGTGGCGCACCGATCTGCGCCCGGAACTGAACCGCCTCATCGTGCCGACGCTGATTGTGCACGGCGGTCGTGATGAGATCGTCAATCCGAACCAGGCTGCCCTCTTCCGAGACGTTCCGGTCGCCAGCGTGGTGGTCATGCCGGAAAGTCGCCATTTCCCGTTCCTCGACGAAGCCGATCGTTTCAACCAGACGCTCCTCCGTTTCCTGGCAAACGATCAGTCTGCGGTACCCCTGCCCGTCCAGGCGGCAGTGATGCACCATCCTGTCACATCCTGAGCAGTTGCAGAATCCGCGCCACCGCGTAACATCTGTTAATGTGAGCATGCTATAATCGTGATGGCTACGCGAGGTGCGTGGTCACGCACGTCGATTCGTTGCTCCGTGATTGTGCCGAGCATCTGCGCCTGCGGTCCGTGGGTGGCCGGTTGTGGCCATCGCCGAAGGCGAGAGACACAGGATCAGTATGAAAGTCATTATTCCGACCGCCGGGCTCGGCACGCGGCTGCGCCCACATACCTACAGCAAACCCAAACCGCTCGTTTCGGTTGCCGGAAAGCCGGTGCTCGGACACATCCTCGACAAACTGGCGCAGTTGCCGATCAGCGAGTTGGTCTTCATTACGGGCTATCTGGGAAGCCAGATTGCCGACTATGTGACGACCAACTACAAGATACCAGCGCGATTTATCGAGCAAACCGAGCTCAAGGGCCAGGCACACGCCGTGTATCTGGCACGCGAGGTCGTGAACGGGCCGACCATCATTCTGTTTGTTGACACGATCTTTGAGGCTGACCTGAGCGACCTGGCCAAGCAGGATATTGATGGCGCCATCTTCTGCAAAGAAGTGGACGATCCGCGCCGCTTTGGCGTGGCATTTACCGAACATGGCCTGATTACACGCCTGGTAGAAAAGCCGGACACTGACATCTCGAAACTCGCAATGATCGGCCTCTACTACATTCGCGACATCCAGTGGTTAATGCGCGCCATCGAGGTGTTGATGCTGCGCAATATTCAGACCAGGGGCGAGTTCTTCCTGACCGATGCGCTGCAACTCATGATCGAGAATGGTGCGCGTTTCACCGCACCAACCGTTGATGTCTGGGAAGATTGTGGCAAACCTGAGACCGTTCTGCGGACGAACCGTTACCTGCTCGACCATGGGAGGGATCATGCCGGCCATGTCTGTGGCTCGATCGTTGTTCCGCCTGTCTATATTGATGACACGGCGCAGGTGATCAACTCGATCGTCGGGCCGTATGTATCGATCGCCGCCGGCGCCGTCGTCAAAGACTCGATCATTCGCGATTCGATCATTAATCGTGATGCACAGATTTTCTCCGCGACCTTGCAGTCCAGCCTGGTAGGTGATCACGCAATCGTCCAGGGTGATTTCCGCGAACTCAATGTGGGCGATTCGTCAGAGATCCGGTACGGCCGACCTGCAAACTGAACTCGCCAGGGGTACAACACATGTCGCACTTCCCGCATCCCACCGGCGATGCCGCGGTGGGAACGGCCAGCGTGGGCCGCAGGAAGACAACGTACCATCCTTCGCGCCCGCCATTCCTGCGCCTCGGTTGCCGTGAGAACTGGGACGCCTCGTTTGGCGAACAGGACCTCATTGATCGCATGGTGGTGCTTGGGCACACTGCAGGCCTCCCATTTTCGCGCACCCTGCTCGTGACGTACTACGTTTCGCTGAAGACGAACCCGTTTGTTATTCTGACCGGCATCGAAGGGTCGGGGAAGACGGAGCTCGTCACACTGTTTGCCACGGCGGTGCTGGGACGCGGTAGCCCGCAATATGCCTTGATTAACGGCGACACCTCGTGGCTGAACGCAACCGGTGATCAGCATTCATTTCGCTCGTTGCTCGATCATTTCACGTCATTGCGGTTCCTGGAACTGCTGCAAGAAGCTGCCGATCCGGGCAGCGCCGGCAAAGCGTTCCTGGTCTGTTTTGACGGGATGCGCCCGGCAGAGGTGAACTATTACTTCGCAACTCTGTTGAGCGTTGATGATGCAGGCCGCAAACGACTCAATCTGCCCGGCGTCGCTGATGATGAGCGTCCGGTTGTGCCGCCCAACGTATCAATCACGGCGACGGTCAATACAGCCGAATATGCGGGTGCGCTCAGTGCCGCCGTGCTCCGCCGCGCCGGGGTGATCGCATTTCGCCCGACGAAGTGCGACGCGCCGGTTCCGTATTCGCCGCAGCCGGCCCCGGTCGGCATGCAACGCCTGTGGCTACGCGCCAGCCAGCGTGACGAAGCCGCCGCGCGCGCGCAACTTGTGCAGCATATTGGCGTGACGGCGCTGAACCGGCTGAACTGTTCGGAGGCGCTGGCAGGCATGTTGCGGCGCGCCGGCATCCCTCTCACGCAACGCACACGCCAGGAACTGACGCTGTATGTCGCCAACAGTTTCGATGAGCACGGGCAAGGGTTATTCGATGCCGAGGACGCATTACGCAATGCCCAGATTGCGTTCGACTGTCAGGTTGCGCAACGGGTGCTCTGGCGATTGCGCGATACACCTGATGACCAGGTGCGTGTGTTCCTGACCAGTTATCTGGACGCGCTACCACCACTGGCATGGGCAGGATGATGATTGCCCGTCAGCCGGCGTCGACTGCCGGCGGCGTGGTACGGGCGCGCCGTGTCGCCCGCCGGCGGCGTGACTTCTGGCCGCTGGCTGCCTCGATCACCCGGGTAATCACGGCATCCTCAGTTGCAATGGTTTCGGCGTAGGCGTCAATCTGCACGCTGCGACGCTGGCGCAATGCCAGAATCGCCACACGACGAATATCTTCGATGCCGGCGCTGATCCGAAAGTCGGCAGCCGCACGGGCGCGCGCCGCCTCGAACAACGCAATCTCGGCGCGGTGGGATGGGATGGCGAGTTGCTGGATGCACTCGATGGCAAAGCGCTCAGCATCAGGATCAATGGTAACGTATGGCAGGATCTCGCGCGCCGCAACGATCTCCTGTTTCAGCTTCCCGGTTTCCTCCGCATATGCGGCGCGAAATGTCTCCGCGTTTTCGCGGAAGCTGCGCGCACGGCGGTAAATCTCCAGGCGATGCTCGCGTTCCATGAGAGGTGCGACCCATACCCGCAGACCGAAACGATCGAGGATCTGTGGCCGCAGAACGCCTTCCTGCGGATTCATCGAGCCGACGAGCACGAACTGCGACGGGTACAGGCGCGTCATCGGGCCGCGCCGGACGAAGGTGCGACCCTGTGCGGCGGCATCGAGGATGGCGTCAACCACCCGCGCATCGAGCAAATTGACTTCGTCAATATAGAGCAGATTCCGGTGTGCCCGCGCCAGCACACCCTCGTCGAGCATGACCCGCTGTTGCTCGATTGCCACGCGCTCGTTAATGCCACCAACGACGTCTTCCATGCGAGCATTGAGCGGCAGTTCGATAATCCGCATCGGGCGCCGGTGAGTTGTGGCGTTTCCTTCGGCGTCGGTCTCCTCTACATCAACCAGCGGCATCACGTCGATCAGCCCACGGACCGCAGTCGTCTTACCGACGCCATACGGGCCAATCAGCAACACGCCGCCAATCTGCGGGTTGACCAGCGCCAGAACCAGCGCCGTCTTCAGTTCAGGCTGGCCGACGAGCGCAAGGAAGGGAAAAGGCTGCAACTCGTCCATGTTTGCTTTCACAGGACCTCGATGTCGGCGTCGAGGATCTCGAGGTCGGGGCGCTCTTCTTCGATCCAGCGTAATACCGCCTGGATCTGACCTTCGACGTACTCGCCCGACCCCGAGACACACGCAATGCCGAGCACGGCGCGCCCATGATTATCATGCGCGTCGATCTCGGCCGCCGAGACGTTGAACCGGTTCCGCATGCGACCAAGCAGCGATTTCACAATGCTGCGCTTCTCTTTCAGCGAACGGATGCCGGGCAGGCGAAGCGTGATCATGCAGGCGCCAATGATCATAGCTGATGGCACATTTCAGTTCCACGACCACGGGCCGGCCGTCGTTCCACGATCCGGGCCAGCCGAAGGAAGCATGGCCAGTTCCGCCTGTAAGGCATCGGTCATCTCGTGGATGCGCATTGCCACATCGCTCTCCAGCCAGTGTTGCTTGCGCAGGTTGTCGACGCGCATGCGATGCGCCAGCCAGTAGGTCAACTCGATCGCGTCATCGGGTGGTTCTTCGCGTTCATACCGTCGCCCGGTGACATTCTCGATCGTCTCCCAGTAACGCTCGTGGATCCGGCGCAACTCCGCGACAGCTGCGGCAGACAGCGCCGACGTCTGTTCCGCCGGGAGCGTCACAGAAGCGACAACATACGGTTTGCGCTGAACAATATACTGAATGCGGAAACGACGCTGCCCCTGGGCGACAAGGACGTAACGCCCATCTTCGAGACGCTGGCTTTCGGTAATCCGGGCCACGGTACCGACTTCGAACGGTACCGGCTCGTCGAGCGGGTGGTCATCGCCAGGTTGTTCGCGCAGGCTGCGGACAAACGGATCATCCGCGCTGACCTCGCTGCCCGATCGGAGCAGCACGACGCCGAACGGTGCGTTCTGTTCCAGACAATGGCCGATCATGAGGCGATAGCGCTCTTCAAAGATATGGAGCGAGATGGGCGCGCCGGGGAAGAGAACCGTATTCAACGGGAAGAGGGGCAGTTTCATGGATGTTGCTCCACAGGGGTGGTACAGGTCCACACGGTTGCTGTGCCGGCGCCCATATGCAGATCGATGGCAAGATCGATCTCGGGGCCGGAGAGCGCCTGCACCAGGGCGGCGCTTTCAAAGCGCACCGGCAGACCATCGCGCAGTACGGGTACCGTGCCGATACGTAACTCCAGGATTTCCGGGCGCAATTCTACGCCGCTGGCGCCGGTTGCGACAAGCATGCCACCCCACTCAGGCAATCCGCGGGCACACATGGTGCGCACGGCAGTCGAACGAGCAACAGCCTGCGCTACCTGGCGTGCGGCAGCATCGGTTGAGGCGCCGCGCACTGTGATCTGGATGTGCTTGCCCCCGGCGGCGGCATCGCGCAACACTTGCTGCGCAAGGTCGGTGCAGAGGGCATCGAGCCCCTCCTGCCACGCGCCAAGCTCCCACGAACCATCAACAATCGGGGCACCGCCAGCGGCACCGTTTGCCAGCACCAGCACCGCATCATTCGGGCTGATGTCGCCATCAATGTACAACCGGCCAAATGAACGGCTCACACTCTGATCGAGCGCACGCATCAACAGGCGTGACTCGATCGGCGCATCCGTGGTAATGACGCACAGGAGCGTGGCAAGGTGCGGGCTTATCATGCGCCCTCCCTTGGCCATCCCGGCGAGGGTGACGGCACGCCCTTCGCGCAACAACACGCGCAACGCCCGATCTTTCGGGCGTGTATCACTCGTCAGGATAGCCGTCGCCGCGCGGCGACCACCACTACTGTCAAGCTCGGATGCTGCGCGACGAATCCCTTCACGCATCCGATCGATCGGCGGCGCTACGCCAATCTGCCCGGTCGACAGCATGAGCACGCTATCGCGTGGCACTTCAAGTTCGTCGGCAGCAATCTTGGCGCACTCGACGACCGTTGCCAGGCCAGGCTGGCCGGTGCCGGCGTTGGCGTGCCCGGCGTTGATGACGACGGCGCGGATGTTCTCGCGGCTGCGCGCCAGGATCGCCTGGCTGAAATATGTCGGCGCGGCAATGATGACGTTCGTTGTGAAGAGCGCCGCGATCCGGCAGGGTAATTGAGAGTAGATGATCGCCAGATCGCGCGCCCGGATCTCTTTCAGCCCGCACGACACGCCGGTGGCGCGAAATCCCGCCGGGCTTGAAACATGGCCGTCTTCGATAATATTGTAGCTCATCGCGATCTACCAGACACGACAGATCAGACCTTTCAGATAGTCACTCTCGGGAAAGGTAAGCAGCACCGGGTGATCAGGGCTTTGCGCCAGACGTTCGATCACCTGTGCCTCGCGCCGGGCATCGAGCGCGGCACCGAAGATGACTTTCTGGAATAGTTCAGCCGGAACCAGGCCGGAGCACGAGAAGGTTGCCAGGATGCCGCCAGGGCGCAGGAGCTGCATCGCAAGCAGGTTAATGTCCTTATAGCCACGCGTGGCCCGTTCCACCTGCGATTGTGCATGGGCAAACTTGGGCGGGTCGAGAATGATACTGTCGAAGCGACGCCCTTCCTCGCGGTAGCGCCGCAAGAGGCGGAACACGTCGGCGGATACGATCTCCACCGGCGTCGTGACGTTATTGGCTGCAAGCCCGGCACGCAGCATCTCAAGCGCCGGCTCGCTGCTATCAACGGCAGTGATGACCCCTGCGCCGGCATGTCCTGCGGCCAGGGTAAAGCCGCCGGTATAACAGAAGCAATCGAGCACGTCGGCGCCGGTACAGTAGGCTGCGACCCGCAAGCGGTTGAACGCCTGGTCAAGGTAGGCGCCGGTCTTCTGGCCACCGCGAAGATCAACCTCCTGCCACACATTGCCGGGCAGGCGCACCTTGAGCCGCGCAGGCGGCGCTTCGCCCCACAGACCGCCCGATGCCGGCGGCAGACCTTCCTTGTCGCGAATGTCGGCATCGCTCCGCTCATATACCCCGCGCGGCGCCAGCACGGTAATAAGCGCCTGCACCACATCGGCGGCGCGCGCGGCCATGGCCTGGGTGAGCAGCTGCACCACAAGAAAGCCGGCGTAGTGATCGACAACCAGGCCTGGCAGACCGTCGGATTCGGCATACACCAGACGGCAGGCGCCGTCGTCCGCCAGCAGATGGAGCCGGCGACGCCCCTCAACAGCGCGCTCGATCCGCCGGCGAAGCAGTGCGCCATCAACCGGCTCATCCGGATTCCAGGTAAACAGGCGGGCGCGTATCTGCGATCCGGCACTCCAGCAACCCCGCGCGAGCCATTCGCCGCTCGCGGCATAGACCTCAACGACTGCACCACGCTCAGGGCGCCCCTGGACACGATCGATCGCGCCGGAGAACACCCATGGATGGTGTTGCAGGACAGGTCGCTCTTTCCCGGGCCGCAAAGTGATAGTTGCCATCAGCATATGATGCACTGTCGCAGGTTCGCGCATACTGTAACACGCTGATGGGGGATGGTCAAGGCTTGTCACCTTAATTTAGCGACCAGCAGGCTATGGATAACCGTGGAACGGTTTACACCTGTGTCTGGTAATAACGCTCATAGTCGTTGCAGAGTAGATAGCGCGGCGGTTCATCCTCCTCAATCGCCGGGAAGCGACCGACAGGCTGGTAGAAGCGGTTATCGGTCGCATCATCATTGACTGAGGAGACCTCGCCGACGAGTACCCGGCCACCTTCGCCCCAGAACTCGTGGTACAGGTAGGGTGGCAGGGTAATGCTTTCACCCGGGCGTAACCGGACCACGCCACCCGGCTCGATCGTTCGGCAAACGCCATCGAGCGACACCTCCACCGGGTGTAATACATCACATTGCTCATCGGGCGTTGAGGCATACAGCCTGACAGCAAGGGTACCACCGCCGCGATTGATGATGTCTTCCATCTTTTTCCAGTGAAAATGGAGCGGCGTCACCTGGCCTTCGTCAACGATCAGAAGTTTTTCGGCATAGGGCTTACCGGCCGGATCGCGCGGGTTACCGTTCCGGATTGTAAACAGAAACAGGCCGGAACGGGCGAAATCACCCAGGCCAAAATCGGTCACGTCCCAGCCGAGGCGGTTGGTGACGATCTCAGCGCACTCCGGGCCGCGCATCCGCCAGTCGTCAGGCGTCCAGTAGGCGAACGGCGGCAGTATAAATCCGCTTTTGCGAACGAACACATCAGCGGCGCGCATAATGGCATTGATCTCGGATCGCTTCATGAATCTGCTCCTCGCGCCAGCCTGAACCCCAGGAACTCATTGCGGGCCGCCGGCGGCAGGCGAAACCGGCAGGCGCAACGGGCAAACCCATGTGGATTGGCATACGAACCACCACGAAGGATCCGCCTGCCGGGTGCAGCCGGATCCTCACGACCGTCATCAGGACGGTAGGGATAGGGTGCATCGAGTGAAGCGGTCCATTCCCAGACATTACCGGCCATGTCGAGACAACCATGCGGGCTTGCTCCCGCCGGGTACGACCCGACCGGCATGAGCCGGCCCGGACCACCATCACGCGTGTTCGCGCATACCGGGTCCCAGGTATCACCCCAGGGGAACCGCCGCCCGTCCACACCACGGGCAGCATATTCCCATTCGGCCTCGGTAGGAAGGCGATACCCGGTTGTACCACTGATCCATGCACAGAACTGCATGGCATCGTCCCAGCTGACATTGGTCACCGGGCACGCGCGTAAATCGGCGGGTGGGGCCGGTCCGTGCCAGTGCAGCGGCGGGCTGGCGCCGGTGGCTACGACGAACGCAGCATACAGGGCATTCGTAACCGGTGTCCGCGCGATCGCGAAGGGTGGGAGAGTGAGAGTATGTTGCGGCGACTCCTCGCGGTACGACTCGCGTGTGCCGCCGTAGGCCCTTGCCAGAGCGCCAAGCTCGCGTTCCGGCGTCCCGATGCGAAAGGGGGCCGCAGGTAGCACCACGAAATGCGGTAACGGTTCGGGCAGGTTCATTGGTGAAACATCAGCCTGGTGAGCGCCGGGTTATGTTGTCAGACGATGGTCCAGACGCTGCCGCCAGGTGTTTTGGTAATTTCGATCTGCACCGGGAAGAGATCCTTCAGTTCCTGGATGTGGGTAATCACCAGGATGCGGCGGAAGTCGTTCTGCACCGACGTAATCGCCTCCACCAGGCGTTCGCGGCCGCGTGCATCCTGCGAGCCGAACCCTTCGTCAATCACCAGGGTTTCAAGGCGCGCGCCAGCGCGACGCGCCAGCAACTTGGAGAGCGCAATACGGATGGCAAAATCGAGGCGGAACGCTTCACCGCCGCTGTAGGCGTCATAGACACGCGTGCCGAGGGCATCGGCGATTTTGATGTCAAGTGTTTCGGCGACCTCACCTTTCCTGGTATCGCGTTGTGTTTCGAACGTCAGGTGGAGCTGATTATCGGTCATACGGGCAAGGAGGCGATTCGCTTCGCGCTCAAGTTCAGGAATGGCCGTCTCAATCAGCATGGCCTGCAGTCCCTTCTTGCCGAACGCCTGAGCCAGTTCATCGAACAGGCCTTTTCGTTCGACGAGCGCCACGCGCTGTACGTCGGCTTCGGCGAGATCGGCGCCTGCCTGTTGCGCGCGGCGCAAGTCGGCCTGGCGTTCACCAAGCTCCTTCTGGCGTACCTGGACCTCGCGATTGAGCTCATCGAGGGCAGCCGTGGCCACTTCACGGTCGCGGGTTGCGGATGTCAGGGCGCGCACTTCCTCGTCGAGGCGACGCAATTCCTGCTCATCGGCAGCGATCTGCGCATCAGCCTGGGCAAGGCGATCGGCTTCACGTACCAGTTCGTCGTAGTGTTCGGCAAGCCATTCTTCCGCGCGTTGCAAGCGCGACAGCTCATGTTCCCACATGCGCAGCCGTTCGGCGTCGCCGCGCGCGGCATCATACTGTTCGCGGCTATAGCCAAGTGCCACAACCTGCTCATCGACCTCGGCAAGCGCCGCACGATCGGCATGGCCATAGTCGGCGTGGGCCAGGCGCCCGGCGAGTGTGGCGGCCAGTTGCTCCTGTTCATGGAGGGCCGGGTCCGCATCATCAATATGCTGGATGTCACGCTGTAGCGCATCTGCGCGCGCGCGCAGGTTCGCCTGTTCCGCCGTGCGCCCTTCAATCTGCGCAACACGCCGTTCCACGGCGGCAATCTCGCGCTCAAGCGAATCAACCGTGCCGATCGCAGTCATCTCGGCTTCGACGCGGGTCAACTCGGCACGCACCGCCGGCTCGTAATCCTGTTTCATCAGCCGCAACGCGACGTCGTCATGGACACGCTGGGCATTGATCTGCTGCTGGCGCAACATCTCACAGCTGGCAAGCTCGCTTTCGAGGCGGGCGATACGCGCACTCAGATCGGCCAGACCGGCGACACGTTGTTCGGTAGCGCCGAGGTCGGCGCGCAGGCGCTTGAGTTGAGCGTCAAGCTCGTCGGCTGCGCGTTTTGCTGCCGCGTACCGCACCCGCAGATCCTGGCGTTCACGTTCATACTCGGCATGAATATGCGCAATGCCATCATGGCCAAGCTCGCTGTTGCAGAGCGGGCAGACCTGGGTATCAGGGCCAAGCAGCTTGAGCTTCTCGTTGATACGGTCACCCTGCGCCTTGATGGTGCCACACTCAGCGCGCAGGGCACCGGTGCGCTCCACAAGATCATGTTCCTCGCGGCGGAGTTCCTCGAGGCGCGCCGCATCTGATTCCAGCCGGTCGCGATCGGCCATTGCCGCGGCCAGGTCGGCGCGCCAGCGCGACTCATGTTTCAGGCGTTCGGCCAGGTCGCGCAGCGTGCGTTTCTGCTCCTCGCGTGTAGCGACAAGCGAGTCGTGCTTGAGTTTGATCTGGCTCTGCAACTCGGTACGGCGCTGCAGCAGCGCATTGACCTGGCTCAGTTGTTCCGTCAATGTGGCGCGCCGTTCGCGGGCCGTTGCCAGTTCCCGGGCAACGGGCGGGAGCGTGGCAATCTGAGCGTTCAGGCGTTCGAGTTCGGCAACCAGCGCAGGGCGGCGGGCAGCGCGCTCACGGAGCATCTGCACCTGGCTCTCGGCAACGCGCAGATCGGCACGCAGGGTGTTCTCAGCATCGCGCAGCGCCTGGACGTGCGACGCGCGCTGCAGTTGCAGTTCATCATACCTGTCGCGCAGGGCCGCGAGACGGTCGCGTTCCGTTTCGGCGGTGCGGAGCTCGGTAATGCCGGCGAGGATCTCGTCACGGCGCGCGACCAGTTCTTCGGCGCGCGCCTGTGTTGCGCGCCGTTGTTCCAGGGCGGCGGCAATCGCATCGCGGGTGGTGCGGTTACGCGCCGCCTGATAGTGGCGTTCGTCGCGCAGCAGGCGGGCGCGCTCAAGCGCCTGCTCCCTGACGATGGCAGCATCGAGCGCCTGCCGGGCCGCATCAGCGCGCCTGCCGGCATCGGCAGCGCGTTGTTCAGCGGCGCGTACCTCCTCGGCGTACTGGTCGCAGCGTTCAGCCTGGCGGCGAAGTTCCGCGATCCGGCCGTCGAGACCGATCAACTGCCCATCCAGCAGCCGCGCACGCTCCTTCGCCCGGGCCTCCAGGTCCTCATAGGCGCTCAAGCCGAGAATATCGGCAAGCACCTGTTTGCGCCGGGCAGGCTCCTTGCGCGTGAACTCATCGGCGCGACCCTGGCGCAAATACGCCGAATTCGCGAAGATCTCATAATCCATGCGCAGCGTGCGAATGATGAGTTGCTGCGTCTCACGAATGCCGCCGGGCGCGAGTGAGCGCCAGCCTTGTTCAGCGCGCACCTGAAAGTCGAGCTGGCTCTGGCCGGCGCGTTTGCCTCGAATCCGGCGGCGGATCACGCGGTAATCCTGGCCATCGAGGGAAAACGCCAGATCCACGACCATTTCGGTGGCGCCAAGTGCAATCAGATCGTCATCGCTTTTGAGGCGCGACTCACCCCACAGCGCCCAGGTGATTGCGTCGAGCAGCGCCGATTTGCCGGCGCCATTCTCGCCCGCCAGGCATGCAATCGCAATGCCGTCGAGATCGAGCGGCGGCAGGCCCTCGCGGTAGCACATAAAGTTTTGCAGGGCCAGGGTACGTGGAATCATAGCGCAAACGTATTGCCGCTACAGCAGCGAGCAGCAACCGTGATCCACCGACGCGCCGCCGTTCCTGCTCGCCGCGCGCCCCGGTGGGGCGCAAGATTATTGCACGTTGCCATAGAACATATTTGTTGCGATCCGCAGCCATTATACGGCCAGGAGGCGTGTCGTGCAAGGAAACTGGCCGGCAAATGTGCAGAGGGTCGCCACGGGCCGGAAGCCGGCGCGTTCATAGAGCCGGCAGGCGCGCTCGTCGGCGGCGCTCAGCAGAGCATACTCTGCGCCAGCATCGAAGGCCGCGCGCGCCATGGCCGTAGTAAGCACGGCGGCGATGCCGCGACGACGAAAACACGGTAGCGTGGTAATGCCCGCCAGTTCCACGAGCCTATCGGCAGGGCAGACAAGCGTTCCTGCCGCCACCGGGACATCATCGAGCCACGCGAGAAATGGCCGGGCGCCACTCGCCATGTCGGCCCGCAATCCCGCAATGTCACGCCCGGTCACCGGCGGAGCTGCCGGACCGAAGCCGCGCGCGCCGGTTTCGAGTTGCAGACGCAGGAGCACATCTGGCGACGCGGCAGTCACCTCGCCGACAACCAGGCCAGCGACCGGAGGAGCAGGGCGCAGAGAGTCCGCGCTGCAGAGCATCAGCGGGTTGCGCGATTCGGCGACGAAACCGTGCCCCGCGAGCGCCGCGGGCAGATCCGGCGCAAACTCGGCGACGAACTCGAAACGTGGCAATCGCTCACGTTCGGCACACAGCCGGCGGAACGTAACAAGCGCAGCGGCGATCTCATGACCGGCGGATGTGTTGGGGATCGCATAGTTAAAGAACGGCACGGCGCTGGGGGAAAAGTACACCGTGAACGGCGGAACGGCGATCACCTCGTACTGGCTCGCAGCCGCCAGGTGAAGATAGTGCTGGATCCTGGCAATCATCAGACGCGAATGATCAGTTCGAACAGGCGGCGCCGGTAAGTGGCGCTATCAACCCTGGCCCACGCGCGCGGGAACTCCGCCAGCAGGCGCTCGTGCTCGGCATCGAGCACGGCCAGATACGCCTGCGCGCCAGGGTCATCGCCAAGGCCGAGGGCGCGTATGTATTCGCGCGCCACGACGGCATCCTGCAAGCTGCCAAGCAACTCCTGGAGCGTCATCAGCGGGCTGAGCGCCTGTTGCGCGCCGGGGCCGAGGGCATCGGCAAAGAACTCGATCGTATAGCGCAGTCGTTTTCCCGCAATGCGCGCCAGGTGGCGCACCTCGTCGGGCGCGCCGTCGAGTACGGCGTCAAACGCGCGCCACTGCTCATAACGACGCCAGATCGCGCTCCCTGCGAAGTCACGCACGCGCCCGGGCGCGCCGGTTTCGCTCTGCTCGACGACTCCCGCGCCGGGTGTGGTCAGAAAGGCGGCAAAACGCTGCACAAAACGACCAGAGCGTTTCGACTCCAGCTCGGCCAGCAGGCGTGCGCGCGCCGGCGCGCGAGCAGCGGCGATCGCCACGAGTAGCGGCTCCATCATCGCCTGGCGTTCAGTGACCGCGCCATTAGAAAAGCTACGCACCGACTCGAGAAAGACATCATAATCACGCACGGCGCCCAGCGAACGAGCCACGCGCTGCAGGCCACGACGAAAACGCTCCATCAACTCAACATCAAACACACCTTCGACGATCTGGAGCGATGCACGCAACCGGCGCGTGGCAACACGCATGTCGTGGACATCCTCCGGGTCCTCATCCTTTTCGACGGCATCGGTGCGCGCGAGGAAGCGTTCAAAGGTACGCCGCAGCATCCGGCGGGCACCCTCGGCCAGCGGCTCATCGCCCTGCAAGCCATCACGCAACGTGAGCCGGGCGACTGCCGGATCGATCGGCTCATCGGGCAGCGGCGCCAGCGGCTCATCACCGGCGAGGCGGATCTCGAGCCGGCCGATCGTATCGCGCCAGAACTCGCCGCGGCTGCCGGCTTCAGCCAGTGCCTCGGTGTTTTGCCCGGCGATCGTGAGAACTGTAGCGACGCCAGAATGGTCCACGGTGAGCGCGGTGACGCCGGAGTCGGCGAGCGCCGCCGCCAGGCGAAGCAGCGCGCCGAGGCGCAATGCCGCTGCCTGGTTGCGATCATTCAGGCAGACGAAGGCTGGTTCGCGTTGTGGGCGAACCCTGGTACGCAGCATCGCAGTTGACGCAGCGATGGCCGCCTGTTGTTCAGTGTCGAGACCATCCAGGCGCGCTGAGAGCAGCATGTCACGCGCGGCGCGTTCAGGCGCTTCGACACCGGCGGCTCGGGCGGCATCGTAACACGCAGAGGCAAGGCCGATCGAGCGACGGTATGTCGCAGGCAACTGGTGAGCTTCGAGAGTCTGGTCGAACAACACCAGCGCAAGCGGGCGCGTCGGCGCACTGCCGGATTCGTTTGCCATGGCGAACTCCCGTATGGGCAAAACAAACGGACACAGCCCGGAACGAACGCGTCATCCGCGCCATGCGCAGGCATCACGGCAGGCCAACTCCGGCCAGAGCATCGCCGTTTCCAGACTTCCGGGAAGCTTGATCACGAGACCCGCGAACCAGCCCCCCTGTGCACCTTCAGAAAGCTGGACGACCTTCCAGGAGCGCCATGCCACGCGCCAGTTTGCTGCGGTCATCGGGTTGCAGGACGAAGTGCTGCCGCAACAACGATCCCAGCGCATCAAGATCGGCGCGTTCGCCACCGGCGAGCAGTTCGACCTCAAGCTCACGAAACGCCTGCTCGTGGCCGGCGGCGCGGATCACACCGTCGTCAAGTGCGATCTCGGCAACGCGCCGCGAGCCGCGCCAGGCATACACATGCTGGCGCGTCGTCTGAATCACCAGGATCGGCTGGAGTGGCGCATCGCCCGCCAGCGCAAACGCACGATCACGCGCCTCGCCGGCTGGCCATTGCAGCGGATCATCACTCTCAACAGGCATTTCCCACTCGGCACGCTGGTGCAACCCATCGCGCGCTTGCGTCTCGCCTTTGAGTGTAACGATGCGGCGCGCCCCAAGCTGGCGCAGGCGCAGGCCGAAGCGGCGGGCGCGCAGGCGAAAATCAGGCGTATCGAAGTAGATATTGTACTGCTGCTCGACGTCTTCGGCGGGCTGCAGACGGAAATCGCCGAGCACGAGTGGTTGCGCCAGCGCGATGAAAGCGTCCGGCTCCTCGACACGGAACTTCAGTTCGATCTCCAGCGGCGTTGGATCTGCCATGCTTTTACTATAGCACGTCTGGTTGATTATTACGATTGCGTATTGACAGGAGTTATGCGGTCGCTCTGGCGGACGACTCGCAGCAATGCTCTTGCTTAGGGCATTGTGCGCGAACGTATATCTTATGGTATACTTTTCTACGGCTTGCAACAGGCAAACGACAGGCTGCGCCGGCCTGATCGCGATTAGTGTAAGGAGTTTCTCCGTGGCGCTGGAAAAAGACGAAAAGACGACGATCATCGCTGATTATCAGGTGCACAGCACCGATACCGGCTCACCACAGGTGCAGGTCGCATTACTGACGGAACGGATCAACGGCCTGATCGAGCACCTGAAGATCCACGCGCACGATCATCACTCACGACGCGGGTTGCTGAAACTGGTCGGGCGGCGCCGGCGATTGCTGGCGTATCTTGCCGGTAAGGATAAAGAAAGCTACCGGAAGTTGATCGAGAGTCTGGGGTTGCGCCGGTAACACCATGCAGGGTGTCACACTATCTGATCCCGTCAGAGCGCCGGAAGGCAACGAAGGTCGTATTGCATGATACCGCGGACCCGGGGCGCGTTCCCTGGGTCCGCGCTTGTTGCAGGCAGGTTGTCAGGTTGCGGGTCGTTAGGGATTGGAGCTTGTGGTTGAATCATCATTCAAACACAGCCTCCAGTACCTAACGTCCCGTGTTGGGTCGGGTAAGACCCACATGTAAGGAAGGAACATGTCAGAACGTCAGGTACACGCGGTGAGCGCCGAGATCGCTGGCCGCACGCTAACACTGGAGACGGGCCGGCTCGCTGAACAGGCCGATGGTGCGGTAACCGTCCGGTACGGCGATACGGTCTTGCTGGCAACGGTCGTCGCCTCGAAGGAACCTCGCCCGGGGGTTGACTTCTTCCCGCTGACCGTTGATTACGAAGAGAAGATGTATGCCGCCGGCAAGATTCCCGGCAGCTTCTTCAAGCGCGAGGGGAAGCCCACAGAGAACGCCATCCTCACCGCCCGCCTCACCGATCGCCCACTCCGCCCGCTGTTTCCCGAAGGGTATCGTAACGAGGTTCAGGTCATCGTCACCACATTTTCGATCGATATGGTGAATGACCCCGGCCCGCTGGCGATTATCGGCGCCTCGGCGGCGCTGGCAATCTCCGATATCCCGTTCCTTGGCCCGGTCGGCGCGGTACAGGTCGGCTATATTGATGGCCAGTTGCAGGTCAACCCGACCATGTCCGACATGGTCAACAGCCGGCTTGACCTGGTGGTTGCCGGTACGCGCGACGCGGTGCTGATGGTCGAGGCTGGAGCGAAAGAACTGTCCGAGGAGGTGATGCTTGAGGCAGTCATTCAGGGCCATGCTGTCTGCAAGCAACTCTGCGATTTGCAGAATGAACTGGTGCGGCTGGCCGGGCGTCCGAAACGGGAGTTTACGCCGCCGCCAGTTGACACGTCGCTTGAGCAGGCGATTGCAGCCTGGATGGGCAACCGGCTGTACGAAGCGATCACCGACTCGAACAAGACGATACGCGATCAACAGACCCAGGCGCTCAAGCAGGAAGTGATCGCCCACTTTACCGCCGATGAGCCGGAGGAAGAAGTGGCAGCACGCACTGCCGCGGTTTCCGAGGCTTTCGAGAATCTGCTCTACGAGCAAGTGCGCCGCATGATCCTCGATAGCGGCGAGCGTGTTGACGGGCGTGGGCCAAAGGACATCCGGCCAATCTCCGTCGAGGTGGGCCTCATCCCGCGGGTCCATGGCTCCGGTCTGTTTACTCGCGGCCAGACCCAGGTGCTCACGATTGCGACCCTCGGTTCGCCGGGCGATGAACAGCGCCTCGATGACCTGGGGATTGAGACGACCAAGCGCTATATTCATCACTATAACTTCCCACCATTCAGCACCGGTGAAGTGAAACGGCTTGGCTCGCCACGCCGGCGCGACATTGGGCACGGCGCGCTGGCCGAGCGCTCCTTGCTGGCCGTGCTACCACCAAAGGAAGAGTTCGCCTATACGATGCGCCTCGTGTCCGAGACGCTGTCGTCCAATGGCTCTTCATCAATGGCATCGGTCTGTGGCTCGACGCTGGCGCTGATGGATGCCGGCGTTCCGATCAAAGCGCCGGTGGCCGGCGTCGCGATGGGCCTGATTACTGCCAGCGACGGTCGCTGGCGCGTGCTGACCGATATTCAGGGTATTGAGGATCACCTCGGCGACATGGATTTCAAGGTCGCCGGAACAGCCGATGGCATTACCGGTCTACAGATGGACATCAAAACGACCGGGATCACATATGACATCATGCGTGAAGCGTTTGCCCAGGCGCGCGAAGGCCGGTTATACATCCTCGATAAGATGAATGCGGTGATTAACGCGCCGCGCCGTGAGATGTCGCCATATGCACCGCGAATCATCACGCTGCAGATCAACCCCGACAAGATCGGCGCATTGATTGGTCCGGGTGGCAAGACGATCCGCGGTATCACGGAAGCCACCGGGGCGCAGATTGATGTTGAAGATGATGGGCGGGTCTTCGTTTCAACTGCCGACGGCGAGGCGGCGCAACAGGCTGTTGCAATGATTGAGGCGCTGACACGCGAGATTAAGGTCGGTGACATCTTCCTGGGCAAAGTCGTGCGCATCATGCCGTTTGGCGCCTTCGTGAACCTTGTACCGGGCAAGGATGGCATGGTGCACGTCTCCGAACTCGATGTCAGCCGGGTCGAGAACGTCGAAGACATCGTCAAAATGGGCGATGAGATCAATGTAATGGTGATCGGGATCGAGCCCGGCACCGGTAAGGTGAGCCTGTCGCGCCGCGCGCTGCTGACAGGTGAGACGGCGGAGGACCGGCGGGCGGCGGGCGCCGGGCGTGGCCTGCGTGATGGTGGGGCGCGCGGCAGCGATCGTGGCCCGCGCGGCGACGGCGATCGTGGCCCGCGCGGCGATGGCGATCGCCAGCGCCCCCGACGGCGGTAACACCGGCCCATACCACTGGATGCATGGGGTCCGTAGGGAGCGATGCAGCACGCTGCACCGCTCCTTGCATCTGCGAGATGCTCCGTATGTTGGGATTGAACGTGACGATTGTGCCTGAACGCCCGGATCAGCCGGACGTCGTACAACTCCTTGCCGAACTGGATGCCTACCAGTCCGCCCTCTATCCGCCGGAGAGCAACCACCTGCTCAGCATTGCGGAACTACTGGATCCAGGGATTCACTTTCTCGTCGCTCGCCGGGCCGGTGTGGCCACTGGTTGTGGCGCGTTACGTTTCGCCGACGGTTATGCCGAGATCAAGCGAATGTACGTCCGCCCGGATCAGCGTGGCGCCGGTATCGGGCGCGCCATTCTCGACGCCCTGTGCCTGGCAGCCGCTGCGCGCGGGGTCGGTCTCGTCCGTCTCGAAACAGGCATTGCCCAGCCGGAGGCCATACAACTCTATGAACGGGCCGGCTTCTCTCGTATCGGATCATTCGGCGCCTATCCCGACGACCCCTTGAGCCTGTTTTATGAACGCCGGTTGGAGCTATGACCTGGCTTTCCTGGCTGACCGTAGCAATTGTCATTGCCACGATCGCGGGCATTGCTGCTGGACGCTGGCCGTGGGTGCGCGCGGATCGCGCCACGATCGTGCTGATCGGCGCGGCGGCCCTGTTCGCCTGTGGTGCGCTGACGCTCGAACAGGCATTCGAGGCGCTCGATCTCGATACACTCCTGCTATTGTTCAGTATGATGGTGCTCAATGGCCAGCTCTATATCGCTGGCTTCTTCGGCATCGTCGCGCAACGTGTCGTGCGGGTGGCGCGCGGGCCGCGCACGTTGCTGGCGCTGGTTATCGTCGCATCTGGTGTACTCTCAGCACTCTTCCTCAACGACACCATCGTCCTGATGCTCACACCCCTGGTTATCGACACGACACGTGCGCTCCGGCGCGACCCGATACCGTACCTGGTCGGCCTGGCCACTGCCGCAAACGTTGGCTCGACGGCAACGATTACCGGTAATCCACAGAACATGATTATCGGCAGCGCTTCCGGCATTTCGTACACGGCGTTCGCGGCGGCACTTGCACCGACGGCGCTGATTGGCCTGGCGATCTGCTGGCTGGTGCTGGTGCTGATCTATCGTACAGAGTTTCAACCGGTTCGCTTCGAGGTGCCGGCGGTCGGCCGGGCGCGCGTCTATCCCCCGTTGTTGCGTAAAACCGCGATCGTCATTCCGGCAATGCTTGTACTGTTGCTACTTGGCACCCCTGTGCCGCTGGCATCGTTTCTCGCGGCTGCCATCCTGCTTGCCACGCGCCGGTTACGGCCGGATCGGATCTGGAAGATGGTTGACTGGCCGCTGCTGGTCTTTTTCAGCGGCCTCTTCGTGGTAACCGGCAGCCTGCAGGCGCAGGGGGTCACCACGCAACTCTTTGCTCTGACTGCGCCACTGACCGGCGGCAGCCTGGTAGTCTTCGGGCTTGTGGCAGTTCTGCTGTCGAACCTGATCAGCAACGTCCCGGCGGTGCTGGCCTTGCAGAATCTGATCCCCGCGCTGGCGGAACCTGAACGGGGCTGGTTGATGCTGGCGGCGGCTTCGACACTGGCAGGGAACCTGACATTACCTGGTTCGGTGGCGAACCTGATCGTCGCTGAACTTGCGGCACGCTGGGGCATACGCCTTACCTTCGGCGCCTACCTGCGCGCCGGTGTGCCAATTACGATCCTGACGCTGATTGTTGCATTTCTGCTTGTGTAACCTCACGCCGGTGCCATGCATCATAGCAACGGAACGAAGAACAGTGCTGATACCGGGAGGTTCCCTTGCCACTGTACGAGTACGTCTGCCAGGAGTGCAGCGCGCGCTTCGAGAAACTGGTGCGCGCCAGCCAGGATGATGCGAGCGTTGTGTGTCCGTCGTGCGGTGCAACGCACGCCACACGCGCATTATCAACGTTTGCCACGAGCGGCACAGCGCGCAGCGCCGCGCCAGCTCCCAGCAGCGCCGCCTGCAGCCCGGTTGGCTGAGCACCCCGGCCACGGCGACCGTGAGTCGCCCCTCATAGCAGAGAGCATTCGATCGTACCGGATGACAGCACCCTGAGGAGCCGTGGAGCGGCGTACCGAAGGGTGCATGCCGTTTCTCCTGATCGTTCCATGTCTGCATGCAACCGGGTATCAGTCGTTCCGCTGCTCAATAATAGTGACCCCGGCATTGCGCAGATCGCGCGTCACAACACGCCAGTGGTGATCGCGCCGCAACGCCAGCAGGATCATGGAGATGGTCCAGGCGTGCGACACGGCGGCAACGGCACCGGCCGGTTCAGCAGTGATCCGCAGCCAGGCGCTTCTGGCGCGACGGTATTCGGCGCCCCAGCTCGGGCCATGACCATGCGGGCGAGCCATGGCCGCAAATGAACGAATCCAGTGCCGTCGCAACGATGATGTGCGGCGGCGTTCGCTGGCCAGGCCTGGCACTACTTCACGCAGTTCCTCGATAATCACCGGCTCCAATCCCAGGCCCGCGCCAATGACTTGCGCCGTATGCAATGCGCGCACGAACGGGCTACTGTAGAGCCGGTCGATCCCCGCACCGACCAGTTGCTCGGCGAGCACACGTGCCTGGCGTTCGCCTTCAGCCGTCAGCGGAAGATCAGGCATACGGCGCAATAACATATTAAACTCCGCCACCGTGGTTGCCGCGCGCAGATCCATCACATTACCTTCGCTCTGTGCGTGGCGGATCAGATAGACGCGCATACTCCTCCGCTGCTGATAGACGGTACGAACCGTACCAATCATACCCAACCTGGCCTGGACCGCGCAAGCGGCGCAATGGCTACATGTACTGCTTCGGAACGTGAGCGCCCCTTGTCTCCTCCAGGTCATTGCGCGCGAAGCGAAGCCATCCCCTCACACACTGAACAGCTACTGTCAAGCACCCGGGTGCGGAGGTACCTCTTCCTGTGTGCCCAGCGGCGATACGTCTGAGGCGTCGTATTCCTGCAACGCCTGTACTATGCTTGCAGCCAGCGAAAGGAGAACGCCATGGACGGCATCTTAATGACGATTGCATCAATCGGCGCCGCCGCGCTTGGTCGTGGGCTTACCGGGCGCGACATGCTCGACCCGCGCACACTCCTGGTAGGCGTGCTTGCCGCTTTTACCGGGTTGAGTTTCGGTGCTGTACTGGGAACCGACTGGGCGCCATTGCTGGCATGCGCACTCGCGCTTGGTCTGAGTGCGTACCCGGCAGTGGAAGAGCCAGTGGATAGCGGCCACTAAGGCGATTCACTTTTGCTACTGGAGGCGTCAATGTCTACATCCATCATGACTGTTCTACGGGCAGCGCATCGCCAGGCGCTGCGCCATGCATTCTATGCGGTGGCGCTTTCGAGCATGCTGGCACTGGCGATTTTCGCCGCTCGCATCTCGCTGACCGGAACACGCGCCTACTCGTTCCTGCTGTGGAACCTGCTACTGGCGTGGATTCCCTACTTCATGAGCCTCTGGGCTGATTCGGAATATCGCCGGGCGCCACGCCAGTGGTGGCGACTTATCGTGCCAGCAAGCGTGTGGTTTCTCTTCTTCCCCAACGCGCCCTATATTCTGACCGACTTCATCCATCTGCAACGGCCACCAGTGTTCTCCTGGTGGTATGATGTCGGCCTGATCGCCGCCTTCGCATGGGCCGGCTGTTTTCTGGGGATCGCCTCACTTGGCGCCATGCAGACGATCGTGCGCGCGATGCTGGGTCGCTCAGCCGGCTGGCTATTCGCCCTCGGCGTTGTGGCCCTCAGTGGCCTGGGCGTATACCTGGGGCGGGTGCAGCGCTGGAACAGCTGGGATGCGTTCCTGGTCCCACATGCGGTTCTGGACGAACTGGCCACGACGCTGGCCGATCGCACGGCGCTGAAAGAAGCGATCGGCATCAGCGGCATGTTCGGCGCGCTTTTGCTGGCGCTCTACCTGATGTACATGGCAGCCGGCGCGGCACACCGCACGGAGGAGCATGCCGCCTTCCGAAACCGATCGTAGCCTGTGGAAGTGGGCACTCCCGACCGGGCGATGTGTGGTGTGGCGGTGGAGCCGCCATGGACGGGCAGCTCGTGAGTCGCCACATGAGGGCGGCTTGCGAGCCGCTCTGACAGAGGACTGCCACACTATACCAGCCGTGGAATCACAAAGATATCAACAATCATCGAGACCATCGTGAGGCCGTGCAACGCCACCGGCGCCCAGACGCTCCGTGTTTTCCACGCCAGGTACCCGCCGGCAATACCGATCGGCAGGCCCATGGCGGCCATCATGGCACGCTCGGCCACACCCACCGGCGCAACTGCGAAATGGTTGAGCGCGTAGGCAGCCGTGGTCAGCAGCACCGCCAGGTGGTGGTTACAACCGACATCGCGCAAGGCAGAGA
>Ga0272446_1002409_pt1 | contig 25587 bp, 21 predicted proteins | sample YNPCB0061_FD_194587 | JGI IMG/M metagenome (GOLD analysis project Ga0272446, IMG submission 194587) | Hot spring microbial mat communities from Yellowstone National Park, WY, United States - YNP-CB-006-1 | ecosystem: Environmental > Aquatic > Thermal springs > Hot (42-90C) > Sediment | place...
CCAAGGTTTTGGAGGAGGCGGATAGTTTGGCGCAGAGTCCTGAGTATGCGGGTTTTGCCCGGCGGGTGCAGCAGTTGGCTGGGGATTTTAATCTCAAGGCTCTGCGCGAGTTTTTGCAGGGGTATTTGCCGAATACTAACAACTAAAGTTAACCTACCTAGATTTAGGATTTAACATGAACATCTAAATCTAAATATAAATATGCTGAACGTGTCATGCAAACATCCGTACACTTAAAGTGTCTAAGACAACCTAAAATTCTATGACTTCCAACAATCGGCTATTCTCACTACGCCTTGTACTGATTTTGCCATTTGTTGCCCAAATTTTTGCCGCCGTCGGACTAGTGGGCTATCTATCTTACCGGAATGGCCAAAAAGCTGTTAACGATCTAGCAGCTCAGCTGCGCAATGAAGTAACTGGCAGAACTAAACAGCATTTGGATAAATATTTAGCCAGCCCTAAAGAAATTAACAAAATTAATTTAGCTGCCCTAGAGGTTGGATTAATTAATCTACAAGATCTTGAAAGACTGGGGCATTTTTTTTGGAAGCAGATGCAGATTTATAATGTAGGTTATATAAACTTTGGCGATCCCCAGGGTAGATTTATTGGAGTGGAGAGGATCAGCGACAATCAGTTTGAGATCCTAGAAAACAAGCCGGATCCGCAGAACCCTTCCAAAGCAATGTTTTCTACCTACAGTACTGATAACCAAGGGAACCGCCAGCAGCTAATCCGCAGCAGTCCAGTTGACTCCTTGAATCAGGAAGATTGGTACACTGTGGCTGTAAGGGCTGGCCGGCCTCTATGGACGAATATTTATCAATGGACTGATAAGCCAGAAGTACTCTCCATTTCAGCAAGCCATCCGGTTTATCGAGGCAACCAGTTCTTGGGGGTATTTGGGACTGATCTAATTGTTTCGCAGATTAAGGAATTTCTCAATGAATTGCAGGGGGAGAAATCTGGGCGGGTTTTCATCATGGAGCGATCGGGGCTTTTGGTGGCTAGCTCTGGGAAGACCAAGGCGTATCAGGTGAAAAACGGCAAGGTGGATCGGATTGCGGCTACCGAGAGTGAGGATCTACTGCTGAGGGCTACTGCCGAGAAAATTACTGGACGGTTTCCTGGCTTGAGGGATATCCAAGCGAGCCAGCGGCTTGACTTTAACTTTGACCGGGAGAATTATTTTGTCCAGGTGACTCCCTATCAAGACGAGTTGGGTTTGGATTGGTTGATTGTGGTAACAGTGCCTGAATCTGCATTTATGGCTGAAATTAATGCTAACAATCGTACTACGATCGCTCTTAGCCTCTTGTCTTTGGCTATTGCAACCTGTTTAGGTATTTACACGTCCCGCTGGATTGCTAAGCCAATACTACGCCTAGTCCAATCCTCCAAAGCCATGTCCCAAGGAGACCTAGACCAACAGGTAGAAGGAGGAAACATTAGAGAGATCAAAATACTATCCCAATCCTTCAACCACATGGCCGCTCAGCTCAAAACCGCCTTCACCGGACTAGAAGAAAAAGTCATAGAACGCACAGCCCAGTTAAAGGAAGCCAAAGAAGCTGCGGAAGTTGCCAACCAAGCCAAAAGCGACTTTTTAGCCAACATGAGCCATGAACTACGCACCCCCTTAAACGGCATCCTCGGCTATGCCCAAATCCTCCAACAAGCCGATAACCTCAACAGCAAGCAGAGCCAAGGCATCAACATCATCTACCAGTGCGGCACCCATCTGCTCAACCTCATCAACGATGTCCTCGATATCGCCAAAATCGAAGCCCGCAGACTCGACCTCAACCCCAGCGAAGTGCACCTTCCTTCTTTCTTAATCGGTGTTGTGGAAATCTGCAAAATCAAGGCTGAGCAAAAGGAGCTTGATTTCATCTACAACCCAGACCCACATCTCCCCACTGGTGTACTAGCCGATGAAAAGCGGCTACGCCAAGTCCTAATCAACCTGATTGGCAATGCCATCAAATTCACGGCTAGCGGTTCTGTGAGCCTCAAAGTCGAAGTCCTGAGCAACGACCTATTGAGATTCAGCGTCATTGATACGGGGGTAGGCATGACCCCAGACCAGTTAGGTAAGATATTCCAGCCCTTTGAGCAGGTCGGGGATAAGAAAAAGCAGGCTGAGGGCACGGGTCTTGGTCTCGCCATCAGTCAACAAATCGTTAATTTGATGGGCGGTGAAATTCAAGTCCGCTCTGAGTTGGGGGTTGGTAGCACCTTCTGGTTTGAGGTGCACTTACCGAGTGTGACCAATTGGAGTGCCACCAGTGCCACGCAAACCCAGGGCAAGATGATTGGCTACACCGGGGAGAGGAAGAGGATTTTGGTGGTGGACGACCGCTGGGAGAACCGCTCGGTATTGGCGGAAATGCTCGAACCTTTGGGCTTTGAAGTCTATGAAGCTGAGAATGGGCAAGAGGGGTTGAATCTCCTGCAAAAGTATAGGCCAGACCTGGTGATTACCGACTTAGTAATGCCCGTGATGGACGGGTTTGGTTTTCTTGTCCAGGTTCGCAGTGACCCCCAGTGGGATGAATTGCCGATTCTAGTTTCTTCAGCGAGTGTTTCTGATGTTGACAGAATTCAGAGCATCAAGGCTGGTGGTAGCGATTTTTTGCCCAAGCCAGTGCCTATAGATGATTTGTTCCGCCTCCTCCAAAAATATCTGCTCCTAGACTGGGTTTATGCAGAAACCGCGGCTGCGCCTCCAGAGGAGTTGGTGATTAATCCACCCAGCCGGGAGGTGGTGGAGGTTTTGTGGGAGTTGGCTAAGCGGGGTCAAGTCCAAGGTATTCAAGAGCAAGCCGCTGCTCTGGGTAGAGAGTATGCGGGTTTTGCCAATCAACTCCAACAATTGGCTCATAGCTTTAATATCAAAGCAATTCGCGAGTTTCTCAAACCCTATTTAGCTGATTAGAGTTATAGACATAGGTGATTGTGCAATCAATTCGATTAAATCGGCCCAGCCAGGGTTGACTATCGGTGACCGCACTGAAATTTCCTAGTTTTTTTCAGATTTGAGTGTACCCTGGGGTTGGCAGAATTGCTCCACACAGCGGGTAAAGATTTCTACTCCCATGGCTAAAACTGTTTCATCAAAGTCAAAGCGGGGATGGTGATGGGGATAGGCTAGGTCGAGCTGGGGATTAGCTCCCCCCAAGAAGAAGTAACAGCCCGGCACTTGCTCTAGAAAGAAAGATACATCCTCGCCTCCCATGGTTTGGCACTCCGGTACCACACCAAGGGGGGTTTGCAGGACAGCGATCGCAGCCGATTCCACCAATTGCACAATCTCCGGATGGTTGACCACCGGCGGGTAAAACTCTTGGTAATCTAAGGTATAACCAGCACCCTGAGCCTGGCAAATCCCCTGGATGATTTGCTCAATCCGTTGCCTAAAAAAGCCTTGATACTTGCTATTGAAGTAGCGGACAGTCCCCTTCATTTCTGCTTGGGACGGGATGACATTATCGGCGTGACCCGCGTGTAGGGAACCAACGGTGACCACCGCGGCATCCACTGGGTCTACGTTGCGGGCAACGATGGTTTGGAGGGTAGTAATAATTTGGGCTGCAACCAAAATTGGGTCGATGGTCTGGTGGGGCATAGCTCCGTGGCCGCCCCGGCCGTCGATCGTACAGGTGAATTTTTCCACAGCCGCCATTAGGGGACCGGGGCGCAACCCTACGGTACCAAGGGGCAAGTTATTCCAGATATGCAGGCCAATTAGGGCATCGACTGTGGGGTTTTCGAGAACTCCAGCAGCAATCATTGGTTTAGCACCGCCGGGGCCTTCTTCCGCTGGCTGAAAAATAATTTTAACTACCCCACCAAATTCATGGCGATGCTGATGCAGGTAGTAGGCTGTGCCGAGGGCGATCGCCGTGTGGCCATCATGGCCGCAGGCGTGCATAAATCCTGGACGCAACGAGCGGTATTCCACTTGGTTTTCCTCGTGGATGGGTAGGGCATCCATATCGGCACGAATCGCCAAGGTACGGGAACCGGGCCTGGTACCTGCGATTTCGGCCACCACCCCAGTATTGGCAATCTTGGCTTGGTAGGGGATCCCCCACTCCGAGAGTTTGGCACAGATAAACGCAGCGGTTTGATGCTCCTGCATTCCCAGTTCTGGGTATTGGTGGAGTTGCCTGCGCCACACAACTAGCTGGGGTTGGAGGGCCCTAATCTGGAGGCGGATTTGGGATAGATCAGTATTGAGAGCAGCAAAGGCGGAAACACTCATGGATTTAATTAATAAGTTTACAAAATCATCAAAAATTCAGGAAATTATGGCCTAGTAATTGTCAGTTTTATTTAAGTTTTATTTAATTTGAGTCCGGCTTCCCCAGGAGATAATTGGGCTTACCGGCAGGGGCACCCCAGAAGGGGTTTATCCCCGACTGGTGTTAGTTAACTGGAGGTTTAAAATTGGTTCGATCGTTAAGTTTGCTGCTAAATTAGCCAAGTAGCTGACATCTCGAAATAAAGAGGACACATAGGGCAAAACCCCCAGCACGGGCGCATAGGTCAGGCCAGGGATTAGGTCAATTGGGCAATTATCCAAGGCATAAGCTTGGGGGCAATTCAGAACAATACCGTGGAGTTTAGCTTGACAACTTTGGGCCAGGCGGGCATGGGCTACGAGCTGGCAGACTGTATCAAAATTAACAGTTGCCATCAATATTATAGGCAAAGACCAATCCCTTGCCAAATCAGCCATGATCAGCTCCGGGGTAACTGGTGTGCCTAATCCCCCCAGGCCCTCTACAAATAGCAAATCTGTACTCTTTACGGCTCGGCTGTAATCTTGCCAAGTTTGGGCCAAATCAAGGAAAGGGCCCGGACCTAACTGGAGTGTATCGACTCTCAAGTTGGGATGGTGGCACTGGCAGTAGGCCAACAAAGTTTTAATCAGGAGAGTCTTACCCGCCCCGGAGGATGTAGCGGTAACAAGAAGAGATTTACCCATGGGTTCAAAGATACTAGTTTACTAATTTTAACGAATGGAATAGGAAGCAGACAGCCCCGGCGGCCTTCTTTTAGCCGGGGAATTGCCAGATATCTTCAGCGACGGGGCGATCGCCTCCAGTTATTTCAGGGTAAACCGCCTTTGTTAATTAAGCTTGAATGCAGGCTGGGTCAAGCTGGAAGTTACCATACAATCCAGACAATTGGAAATTTTACTGTGTCCCATGCTAGATCAAGATGTTTTAATAGTCGGTGGCGGCTTGGCGGGTTGCCGGGCGGCCTTAGAAGTTGCCAAAGGTGCCCCCAGCCTGCGAATTGCCTTGGTGGCTAAAACTCACCCGATTCGATCGCACTCAGTGGCAGCCCAAGGGGGAATCGCGGCGGTTTTGAACAATGTGGATGCAGATGACACTTGGCAAGCCCACGCCTTCGATACGGTCAAAGGCTCCGATTACTTAGCAGACCAAAATGCGGTGGAGTTCTTGACCCAGGAGGCTCCGGAGGTAATCATTGAGCTGGAGCATTTGGGGGTACTGTTTTCGCGCCTAGAAGATGGCCGGATTGCCCAGCGGGCCTTTGGGGGCCATGCTCATCGGCGCACCTGTTATGCGGCAGATAAGACGGGCCATGCGATTTTGCATGAGCTGGTGAATAACTTGCACCGGTTCGGGGTGCAGATTTTCCAGGAGTGGTATGTTTTGCGCTTGATCCTAGAAGAGGGGCGGGCCAAGGGAGTGGTCATGTACAACATCTTGGACGGGCAACTGGAGGTGGTGCGATCGCAGGTAGTCATGTTTGCCACGGGGGGCTATGGGCGGGCTTTTAACACCACCTCTAATGATTTTGCTTCCACCGGTGATGGGTTGGCCATGGCTGCTTGGGCCGGGGTGCCCCTAGAAGATATGGAGTTTGTCCAGTTCCATCCCACGGGTCTGTATCCGGTCGGGGTGCTGATTTCTGAGGCGGTGCGGGGCGAGGGGGCCTATTTACTAAATTCCCGGGGCGATCGCTTCATGGCCGAGTATGCCCCTTCACGGTTGGAGTTGGCCCCACGGGATATCACCTCTAGGGCGATCGCCAAGGAAGTCATGGCCGGGCGGGGCATCCAACCCAATGGCCAGGCGGGCGGGCCCTTTGTACATTTAGATTTGCGCCATCTGGGTCGAGAAAAGATTATGCAGCGCATCCCCTTTTGCTGGGAGGAGGCCCATCGCCTTTTGGGGATTGATGCAGCAGTGGAACCGATGCCAGTGCGCCCGACGGTGCACTACTCCATGGGGGGTATTCCCACCACAACAGACGGCCAAGTCCGCAGCGGCCCCCAGGGTTTAATCGAAGGCTTCTACGCGGCTGGGGAATGTGCCTGTGTATCTGTGCACGGGGCCAACCGCTTGGGGAGCAATTCCCTATTGGAGTGTGTGGTTTATGGACGCAGAACCGGTCGGGCGATCGCCGCCGCCGTGACCAAGGGTGCCCTTCCAGAATTGGAGCCAGAGCCATACCTCAGGGCAGCCCAGAAGCAACTCCAGCAACTACTAGATCAAAAAGGCCAGCTCCGGATTAGTGACCTGCGCCAACGCTACCAAGACACCCTAACCGAAACCTGTGGCGTGTTCCGCACTGCCCAGACCATGGCCAGGGGTTTAGAGGAAATTAGGCAACTCCAGCGGCAATATTCACAGATTTACCTAGACGATCGCAGCCAAACCTGGAATACGGAGCTAATTGAGGCTCTGGAGCTACGCAACTTAATGGTAGTCGGCGAGCTGATCCTGGCTTCGGCACTCCAGCGCCAAGAGAGCCGGGGGGCCCATTACCGTGAGGACTTTCCCGCAAGGAATGACGATCGCTTCCTCAAGCACACCCTCGCCTACTACCACAGCGACGGAATCGATATTGATTACCTGGATGTGGTGATCACCATGTTCCCGCCCCAGGAGCGCAAGTACTAGGAGATGCGATTTCCCAGGGGGAAGGCTATGCTACCGCATCAGCAGAGCTTTGGCCGATTTGATCGAATTTTTTTGCAGCTTTCCTTGCAGCAAACACAGCAAGCTGAGATTTTAGCCTTGCTGAAACGCGGGACAAGCTCAACATCGGGGCATTGATCCAACTAAACTATGCTGAAATTAAGCAATACCCTTGCCACAGTGACTAAATTGGCAACGGGGTAATGCGGCTATCGCGGACTGCTTTTGCCACAAAGCCCTGATTAAGAAAGACCTCCAAAACTTGATTCATTAAACCCCTTGCACAAATCCCTCAAAGCGGCATGGTACTATTGGGAGATTGTTAGGCTCTGGCTAATTACGCAAGAGCTCTATTCTATAAATCAGCAAAATCACAGAGCTAGAACAGCAGCCTAATCAAGGCTGAGCCAAGGGAGCCAATCAAGCCGAGGATATCAAAACCACCACCTTCACCAGGAGGCCGCCGGGCAGCCTCCATCCCCCGGAGAAAAGTTTCACTGATTTCTATGCCCTCTTGATTTTTTTGCTGGGTAAAAATATCCCTAGCCACTTCTGTGTCTCTGGTGGCTCCCCGCTCATCACCGAGGCGGTAGCGGGATACAGCTCTACCCAAGTAAGCAGGTGCATACTGATTATTGAGACTTAGGGCTTGGTTGTAGAAGTCGATCGCTCCTCGATAATTGCCCCTGGCTGCCTCATTGACTCCCCAGGTGTAGAAAGTTTCTGGGGTTCCGGCAGAAACTGGGATACCGATCGCCCCTTGAATAAATGCTCCCTGGAGATTCACCCCAGTCAAATCACTATTTAAAAGCAACGTATCCCGCAGGTCAGCACCACTGACATTAGCTCCACCCAGCATAGCTCCACTCAGGTTGGCACCATTCAGATTGGCTCCACTCAAATTTGCTCCCCGCAGATCGGCCCCACTTAAATTTGCTCGGCTTAAGTTAGCCCGACTGAGATCGGCACCCACTAGGTTAGCTCCACTCAGGTTAGCAACCACCAAACCCGCCCCCCGCAGGTCACACTGCATACACTGCCGGGTAGCTAGAAGTTGGCGGAGATGCTCTAAGTTCTGGGCTTGTACGGATCTAGCAGTACTAGTGATGAGAGTAATCGCAATGATCCAGGGGGCGAACTTCATAGTGCGTAAAAGGGTTTCAGGAATACGACAATTCTAAGATAGATAAGCTAAAAAATTTGTGCCCCCGGCGGGGTTATTTCCAGGGGGGAACTATTACAGTTTGTCAACTGTCCAAGAAATCAAAGGGGAGATTTTAGACAGTTTTATCTAGCCGGAGGGTCTGTAGTTTTTATTTGGCAAGGATTTTAGGATTTTAGCCCCGGTCTACGGTTAGCTTGTGCCAGTTAAATACTGCCAGCAGTTTTAGGGAGTGACACACAGGCTTCCCTGCCCAAAAGTTTAGGGGGATAGAGTCAAGTTATGGTCAAGCAAATGACCGACAGCAGGAAACCGGTATCACTTCGGTGATAAAAGCAAGCTAAGGGGCAAATACCATGAACGTTAAAACCATCGATTCTCAAGATTTATCTACTCAGACTTGTCCAGAAAATCAGCAGAGTTCTTCATCTACTTTGTTAGTTGAGGTGCTTTGGAGCGAGTTGCGCGATCGCACCGGCATCAACTCTAGCCGCAGTCAAACAGTCATCAAAAGAATCGTAGCGGAGGTAGAACGCATCTGCCAGAAGAGCGATCGCATCCAGGCCTCTGGGGAAGTAGCCGCTTGGCAGATGAGCTTGGGGCGGCATCGCCTAGAAAAATGCCTACACTACTACCAGCTAGGCTCCCTGAGGGGCCGCAAGGAATTGCAGAGCAACCTGAGTGTGATTGTCTATCGGCACATCAGTCAAGACAAGGGGCAGTTGAACTTTTCGGCTCGGTATAACTTGATTGAGGATTTCCTTCAAGACTTTTACTTAGAAGTAATCAAAGCCTTCCGGAGGGAACACGAGCTGCCTGAAACCTACCAGCCCCGCACCCAATTAGAGCTAGCTGAGTACATGGCTTTTTGCGAGCAGTATGCCAAGCGGCAAATTAACCTATTCAGAGGCTACAGTCAGCAGTTGATCGTACTGCGGGCCCAGAGCTTTGCTAAACGGCAGCCGGGAGAAACTTCTGTAGACATGGAGGCAGCGGTGGAGACCCCCAGGACTGAGGAGGGGCAAATCCATGCCAAGTCGGCCCTGATGCAGCAATTGCGGGCCCATTTGGTTTCTGAGGCGGTGGATCCCACTGAATCTGTATTGCGCGATCGAGTCATTGCCGAGCTAGTCAAATACCTAGAATCCCAGGGGCAATCGGATTGTATTGACTATCTGGTTTTGAAACTAGAGGATCTATCAGCCTCGGAAATTGACCAGATTTTGGGTTTGACTCCCAGACAGCGCGATTACCTACAGCAGCGATTTAAGTATCATGTGGAAAAGTTTGCCCTGGCGGCTAACTGGCAGCTAGTCCACCAGTGGTTGGGGGCAGATTTAGATCAGAAGATGGGCTTGTGGGGCGATCGTTGGCAGGAATTCCAACAGCAGCTCAGCCCAGAACAGCAACAACTCCTAGCCCTCAAGCAAGCCCACTACACCGACAGCCAAATTAGCAAGACCCTCGGATTGAGTGCCAAGCAACTACAAAAACGCTGGACAGCAATCCTGAGCCTAGCTTCCCAGTATCGTAATCAGTAAAGTAAATCAACTACCAGTGAGTTAGAGTTAGTTGGCGGTGGTCAGTATCCTAGTGATTAGCCATGGTAACTAGGATACTGGCTATCTTTATTTAGTGATCAGCCTCCGGGGTGGCCTGAAAAACCATCACTTACTTGGTGATTTACGATTCTGCCAGCACCATCTGTGAGAAATTACAGCACTTTCCGCACGGGTGAGAGCCAGTTTTGACTGGGACATACAGCAGTTAGACCGCAGCAGTAAACCTACAGCGCCTATGTACACACCTGTCCCTCCTCTTGAAGCCGCAATTATTGGTTCAGGCTCTCAGGAGTTCTGGAATGTATTTGCACGATTTAGAGTGCAAGGTACTGAACTTGAAGAATTTGCTCCTACATGGAACTGGTCAACTTTCATCTTGGGCGGTTTTTGGTATATCTACCGTAAGGTTTACGTATGGGGAGGTGTCATTCTTCAATTAATTCCTACAGCAATTCCCAGTATCGGATCGCCAATAGCTGTAGTAGTTGGTATAGGAAATGTCGTAGTTGCTAATTATCTTTACTACCTCTATGTCCGAGATAAAGCTAAAAAGATAAAGGCAGCAGTTGCAAGTGATGAAAAGGCGTTGAGAATTGCTCGGTACATGGGCGGAGTCAATATTTGGGCAATTTGGGTTGCTGCACCGATTCTGCTTTTCTTCTTCGTATAGGCTTTACGATTCTGGAGCCAATTAAGGCTTACGTTAATTCTGGTAGGTCACCATCGAACTCCAGTGGTTCCCTGTGATACATGGCAATCAACAAATGTGTTACAGTTGACAAAAAATAGATCTGCTATAGCAAAATGCCCACTTATGCTCAATTAGAGGGTTTATATAGGGTTGGCTACTACCTCACCTACCTTACGTTTCAACCTATTTATTTGCTTTGTGTTGATCGGCGTACTGGGAATCTCTCCATCATAGAAGGGCATAATGAAGAGATAGAGGTCGAGATTACTCCAAATGGGGAGGTATTTTGATGAGTCAGGTTGATTATGCTGCTATGTCTGATCAAGAGTTAAAGCGGTACTTCCTTGAGCATCGGGATGATGAAGTTGCATTGTAAGCATACCTAGAGCGACGTAGGCAACGCTCTTCGGGAATTATCACTAAAGTTGGTGATCCCGATTTCGATATAAAGATTCAGGCTGCTATTCATCAGAAGCTTCAACAGGCTGAGAGTTAGAGCGGTCTAACAACCCGGTTGGAGAGGACTGGTGCAATCCTTGATAGGAATGCAAGGACTATTTGCAGCCCCTCAACCGGAACGTTATGCCTCTTAGTCCTCGGTGGGGACATATCCGGAGTCATACATGTCAGCATCTGAGTACTGAGAGGGTGTCTGAAAAGTCTAGTTTCTAGTCATTTTGATGACTATTTTGATGACTAAAGTCATCACTACGAGCTGAAAAATCCTTGTTACACCATCTAAGTACCTGAGTTTGTAGTGACGGTTTTAACCGTCTTTACCTCTTCAAACATCCTCTGAGAGATGTCTTTCATTGACGTGAAAAGTGCTGTATTCCTGAATAGCCAACAAATAGAAAACCGCCCCCGGAGGAGCGGCTAGCGCTAAATTCTCACAAAGCGAGATTAGAACATGAAGGAGGCCGTGCCACCAGTACCACCGGGCTGACCGGCAGAACCGTTTCCACCAGCGCCACCTTGGACTAGGAGAATACCACCACGGATAAACACCTGACCACCAGCACCACCGACAGAGTTGTTGGGGCCTTTACCTGGGACAGTAAACCCGCTAGAAGCTGCACCAATGGTCAGGGTCGCGCTACCACCAGCACCGCCAGGACCATTACCGGTTGCGGTACCACCAGCACCACCAATAACCAAGGGGCTGAGAGCACCACCATTGACAAAGCGGGCTTCAAAGTCGAGCTGGGTCAGCTTAGCCTTCTTGAAGGTCAAGCTGGCGTTACCACCAGCACCGCCTCCGCCAACACCATCACCACCGCGGCCACCAACCGCGAAGGCATAGTTGGTATCAATGGCATCAGGTAATTTACCTTTGCGGATGATCGCAGTAGCTTCACCACCAGCCCCACCAACACCAACGGAAGAAGCACCACCAGCCCCACCAATGGCAACAGCGCCACCAGCTTGAGAACCGGAGCCGGGGGTCATGCTGCGACCACCAAAGCCGCCGACAGCGAAGGCACTACCACCAGCACCACCAGTGGTACCAGCGGCACCGACACCACCAGTAGCTCTAGCAAAGCCACCCATAGCACCGCCAAAGCCCTTACCACCGATGGCTGTGGCACTACCGCCAGACCCACCAGCAGACAATGCAGTGTTGAAAGGAGCACCACCGGAACCACCAATGGCAGTGGCGCTACCGCCAAAGCCACCGATTCTACCGCCGGGACCCTTACGGCCGGCACGACCACCCTTAGCAAAGGCAGAGCCACCAGCGCCGCCAGCACCACCACCGGCACCAGCTGCACCATTAGCACCATTGACACCGGGGTTGGTAGCAATGGTCAATACGGCACCATTGAAACCACCAGCACCGCCAGCACCACCACCTTTGGTTTGGTTACCAGCTGCAGAGTTGCCCACTACAGCAGGGGTACCAGTGTTGCCTAGGGGTAGAGTGCTATTAGGGAAGCCACCGATATTACCAGAGTTGCCAACGAAGCCGCCAGCACCCACACCAGACTTGCCGCCATTACCGCCATTACCGCCATTACCAGCACCAGCAGCACCATTAGCACCAGCTATGCCGCCGTTACCACCAGCACCGGGCACCCCACCAGCACCACCATCACCACCACGGGCAAAGGCAGAGCCACCAGAGAAGCCAGAACCCTTAGGAGCGGGGTTACTGAAAGCTTTACCACCAATGGCTGTGGCACTACCGCCAGCGCCACCAATACCACCGAGGCCACCAGTACCACCGGTGCCACCAGCACCACCGCCACCGGGGGATCCAGCATTACCGCCAGCACCACCAGCGCCACCAGCACCAGCAGGAGTTTCATTACCGGCAACGTTTACGCCCTGGCCGCCCATGCCGCCATCGCCGCCTCTACCGCCCCAAGCATTTGAGGAACCGCCCTTGCCGCCGGTACCGCCTTGGCCGCCCATGCCGCCTTGGCCGCCTTGGCCACCCATGCCACCAATAGCTGTGGCAGAGCCGCCACCAAGACCATCACCGCCAGTAGCCATGGCACTGCCGCCAGTACCGCCTTGACCACCTTGGCCACCAGCACCGCCGTTACCACCAGCACCGCCCGGCAGACCAGGAGCACCAAAACTGCCAGCAGTACCGGGAGTACCAGCGCCACCATTGGTGGTGGAGTCAGCACCAGTTGCCCCAGCCGCACCATTGTTGATAGCATCCGCGGGGACAGGTGTAGTGCCGGCATCACTGCCGTTACCGCCAGTGCCACCGGCACCGCCAGTACCGCCAGCACCACCAGCACCACCAGTGGCAGTGGCGCTACCGCCAGCACCGCCAGTGGCTAGGTTTGTGCTGCCGCCAGTAGCGGTGGCTGATCTGGCATTGCCGCCAGCACCGCCAGCGGTACCGGCATTACCAGGCAAGCCAGCATTACCGGGAGCAATAACAGCACCAGGAGCATTAGCAGCAGCTCCAGCGCCACCAGCGGCACCACCGCCGCCAATACCACCAGCCCCACTAGTGGCGGTAGCAGCACCGCCAGGAGCACCAGCAGCATTGGCTGAGCCACCATCACCGCCCGGCTGACCAGATAGGACACCGGGGGGGAGTAGGGGTAGGAGAAGAGGGTCGACAGAAATAGTAATTGCAGAGCCGCCGTTACCACCAGCACCACCAGTGGCGGTGGCTGCGGGGACTGAAGTGTTGCCAAAAGCAGAAGCGTCACCGCCAGCACCGCCAGCTTGACCCGAAGAACCAGCAGTACCAGGGGTACCAGTGGCGGTAACTTGAGCTGAGGCGTAGTCTACTAGGCTGACGCTGGTTGTAACAGCGGTGACAGCGGCTAGCAGCATAGCCAGTTTTAGGGGAAATTTACGTTCAGACATAGTCAAGAACTTACCTCATTCACGAATTAAATTTGTGCCAACACACTAAGTCAAATAACAGATTAACCCAAATTAGCACGGATTTTCGAGTAGGCATTTCTACCATTCTCGATTTTGATCAGATGGTTTTGATTTGGGAGTAAATTTTCCTAGCCTGTGGGTCTAGGCCTATCTACCCCAAGGACCACCTTAGATTAGATATGAGCATGGATGGAATTTTTCTCGTTCAGGCTACCATAAACAGTTGTAGCCCTGTCAAGAATGCGAGTCTGGCACACTGGTGTATTGACTCAAAGCGTCGGGTGGTAATTTCGGAAAAGCTGGACTATGGATCGCCAGAAAGTTTATGACTATGCCTTGGGTTTGGGGTTCCACCGGGTGGGGGTGGCGGCTATCCCTGACCAAGATCAGGAGTTGGCCCATTTGCAGGCATGGCTGGGGTCTGGCTATCAGGCGGATATGGCATGGATGGCGAATCGCCGTCCGGTTCAGGATTTGATGCCTGGGGTGCGTTCTGTTATTTGTGTGGCGCTGAACTATTACACGGCTCATCGGCATAGTGATCAGCCGGGGAAGATTTCTCGCTATGGGTGGGGGCGAGATTATCACAAGGTTATGGGCAGTAAGTTAAAGGCTCTGGTGCGGTGGTTGGAGTTTCAAGGGGCGAGGGCAAGATTTTTTGTGGACACAGGGCCGGTGCAGGACAAGGTATGGGCTGAGCGAGCGGGTTTGGGATGGATTTCTAAGAATGGTAATTTGATTACCCGTGAGTATGGGAGTTGGGTGTTTTTGGGGGAGGTGCTGACGGATTTGGAGTTGGTTGCGGAGGTACCCCATGCGGCTCATTGTGGTAGTTGTACGCGCTGTTTGGAGGCTTGCCCGACCCAGGCAATTACTCGGCCGTTTGTGGTGGATGCGAATCGGTGTATTGCTTATCATACGATCGAGAACCGGGCGGCGGAGTTGCCGGAAAATATTGATTTGGCGGGGTGGGTGGCGGGTTGTGATATTTGCCAGGATGTGTGTCCGTGGAATCAGCGGTTTGCTCGGGTTACCGATGTGGAGGATTTTTGGCCCCGGCCGGAAAATTTGGTTGTGAATTTGCTGGAGTTGGCGACTTTGAGTGAGGTTGAGTGGGATAGGCGGTTTCGAGGTTCGGCGCTGCGGCGGATCAAGGCTTTTATGTGGCGGCGCAATGCCAGGAAGGTTCTTAATAGTTTTCATTCCTCCCGGAATGGGAGTGAGGTTTAGTCTGGTGGTTTTTGGGGGTTAGAAGTCTACGCCGCGTTTGAGGTCTACGCCGCGATCGGCATAGTGTTTGTGGCAGATTATTTCTGAGTGGACGCTGGCTAGGTTGAAGTAGGCGGGGGGGGTTTGGCAGCGGCCGGTGATGATGATTTCGGTGTCTTTGGGTTTGCGGAGTAGGGTTTGGACGATCGGCTCGGCATCGAGTAGTTCTAGGTCGACGGTGGGATTGAGTTCATCGAGGATGACGGTTTTGTAGAGGCCTGAGGTGATGGCGACTTTGGCAATTTCCCAGCCGCGTTCGGCTTCGACGCGATCGATCTCCTGTTGTTTGCCGCGCCAGACGATCGCATTGCGGCCGCAGCGGTGGTGGTCGACTAGGGAGGGATAGGATTGACGCAGGGCAGCGATCGCAGCATCTTCGGTGTAGCCAGTGCCGCCCTTGAGCCATTGCATGATCAGCACCCGGTGGGATTTGTCGCTACTGATGCCGATGCCGATGGCCTGGAGGGCTTTGCCCAGGGCGTTGGTGGATTTGCCTTTACCGGCTCCGGTGTAAATTTCGATGCCTTCGATGCCTTGGGTTTTGTGTTGGTGGGGGACTGATTCACTGTGCAGGTCGGCGAGGTCTAGCAGCTCTTGGGGGGTGCCCCGGCCGGTGACAATAATTTCCAGGGCTTGGGGTTTGTTTTTAAGGGTTTTGACTACTTCGTCGACGGGCAAAAGCCCCAGGTCTAGCACTGGGTTGAGTTCGTCTAAAACAATTACCGAGTAAAGTTCAGAGGATATTGCTCCCTTGGCAATATCCCAGCCGCGTTTGGCTTCTTGGGCATCAAATTTGGTGATTTCGTCTTTGGAGAAGAAGGAGGCTCGTCCAGTGCGGACATGATCGATCAGGTGGGGGAAGCCTTTTTGGAGGGCAGCGATCGCTGCATCTTCGTCGTATACCCGGCCTGCTCCCTTGAGGAAGCGGAGTAGCAAAACCCGGCTGGGGGTATCTTCCTCTGGACTGTCGATGCCCAGGCCGATCGATCGCAAGACAACTCCCAACGCTGCTTGGGATTTACCCTTACCGTTGCCATCGTAAACATGAATCTGGCCTACCAAGCGGTCTGGTAAATCTACGGCGGTTCTAATTCCAATTCCATTCCGACTACGACTCATAAAAAATCCTTAAAAGCTCACACTAAAATTTAATCAAACTTTGAGGGGCCAAAGCCTTGAGAATATTTGTAAAATTTACACTGTTTTGCTTGGGTAGCCATCAATCCTTAGGTTTTTCCTAGGGAGTTTAGTCCATGGAAAATTCCGTTGATGACACACCAAATCTCCCTGGGATACGAAGAAATTAAGTTTTCAACGAAAAGTTTTCCAGTCATTTCCTCACCCGCAAAATCTGCCAAACTCAAGCTATGCTACAAAGTTTATTTCCTAGTCAATTTTACCCAACGATCAATGTGATTATCTTGCCAGTTATTTTTTGGCAGGGCTTATTTTTAGTTATTGCCACAGCGTGGGATGCATTTTTGTTCCATAGCCGACTACGGGTCAAGTGGCGTACTAGCATTGAGTATGCAATTTCTATTAATTTGTTAACCAATGTGGTGGGGTGGATTATTTTGTTTATAGCATTGCCGATCGCACCTTTAGAAGCGGAGCTAGAAATCCTTAGTTATATGCTATTTAATCAGTTATTTAAAGTTCCCCAACAGGGCTTACAGGAGTTTCTCTTGGGAGCATTTGCTTCAATTACCTTAACAACTACTGTGGTTAAGTTTCTGATAGTGCGATCGCTACAGGCATTACTCCAAAATTTTTCGCAACCCAAAGCCATAAACCCTGATAAAAAACGTCAAACCATGCGTCGTAAAACCAGTCAATCTCTCCTCAACTCCAGTAGTGAATTTACAGTTATTTTGATTAGTAACCTTTTAATCAATTTAACTCTGAGTGGCATCATTTTTCTACGATTCCTTCGGGGATTCACCCTGCCAGGTATTTTTTAGGGGGATTCTGAAGGTTGTTTTAATTTTATACAATTATGATTTCATACGATTAATTAATCACTATATCTGCATTTGATAATCAATTTTGAATTGATTGCAAACTTACTTTAACTTTCCATGATTAGGCTATGAATATTATCAAAATCATTCTTGAAGCTCCTGTCAAACTATTTGTGTGGTTGCAGAAGCTAATTACCCCAAAGACATTATTTTCTGCTCAAACCATGCTAGTAATGGGTGGTTTTTCCTTTGCGATCGCTTTTCTAGCTACAGGTTGGGTACAGAAATTTATCTCAATCTGTGGTTGGCTGTTGATTATCTTTGGTTATACCTGGCAGCTCAATGAAAATCCAGTGAGAATCACCGGTTTACTATTAAATTATTTTCCCCAGGGGATTTTACTAAATTACTGGTTAATGGGTGGCTTAATTTGCTTATTTATTTTTGGAGGAATATTTAATCAATGGTTTGACTCTGGGCTTTGGGTTGCTTTACCAATCATTGTTATTTTGATTACGATTACTTTTGAGGTAGATATCAGTCTTCAAATTAACCCTAGGGAAAATAGATCTATAATCTCCAGAGGATTGATGGTTATTGCCCTGTTTATTTTCATTATTGTAGCCCAAGACCAGCTAGCTTTATTCAATCGACTTAATGATTTTTTTGATCAGCTTTTCATATTTGGCTGGCTTTTATTTACCGCAGCTTTCATTTTACAAATTTGGCAGACCAGCTCCCAGTTGGGCAATCTACCTTTACTTTCTCTGATAACTATTTTAGCTTTAGTAGGTTTATTTGGAGTTGCAGTTTTTTTGGGAAGGCAGCAGCAGTTAAATCTACTCATGATACCCATAGGGGTATTTTTAATGGAGTTTAAGTTGGGTTTCCAAGGTAGCAAATTACCTGATGTGCCGGTTAGACAAAAGCTGGTTATTCTCTTAGGAATTCATTTACTTTTCAGTTGTTGGTTACAGTTTCAATTTGTGATCAATAACTTACTAGAAGATTATCCCCGTTTGATTCGAGAGGATTTTAGTAACAGCGCCTTTGTGGTTAAACTGCCCTGGGCAAGGGAGGTCGATCGCAGTGAAATTATCCTCAGTTTTATAGCTGACCAAACCACTGCCAAACTGAATCAAATTATCTGGCCAGAAACTGAAAGATTACTCCAGAGTCCATTACTCCAGGTTTGGGTACAGGATCTATTGGTGACTTGGCAAGTTCAACAACAACAAAATCAACAGCAAAAAAAAGAAGACCTCCTGTGGCGGACGATCGCCACCACTACTCCCCAGTCTCAGGGTTACCTACTCGATATTGGTATAATTTGGGATGGACCCAGGCTGAATACTCCAGCTTACAAATCAATCCGTACCTGTCAAATTACCCGGATTGACCGCCCCGCCAGTGCAGCCACTGCCCCCCTCGGCAGCCGTGGCCGCACCCAACCAAATCCAGTTACGAAAGTCGAGTGCCTACCAGAAACCCGTCGCATTTTAATCCGCCCATGAGTATTACCAGAGTCTGGACGATCGCCGCCAATGTGTTTCGGGAAGTAATTCGCGATCGCATTCTCTACATCATTGGCATATATGCTGCCACTCTCCTCGTGGCCCTGCGCCTCCTCCCTTGGATTGCCGCTGCCCAAGAAGCCAAGATTGTCACTGATTTTGGCCTAGCCGCCCTACAGATTTTAGGTATCCTAGTGGCAATTTTGGTGGGCACTGGCCTGGTCAATAAGGAAATTGACAAACGGACTGTCCTAGTTTTACTCCCTAAACCAGTGGGCAAGGTTGAGTTTATTCTAGGTAAACACCTGGGATTATCTGGGGTTTTGGCAGTCCTAGTTGCCGCCATGGCTGTGGTTTACTTTGGGCTGTTGCGATTCCATGGTGTCAATCCCCCGATCGTCAGCGTTAGTGTAGCGATCGTCTATCTATTTCTCCAGATGTCGCTGATCACTGCTGTGGCGATTCTGTGGGGGGTATTTACCAGTTCCCTGCTGGCGATGTTCTTGAGTTTCACGGTCTACATATCCGGCAGCTACACCCAAGACCTGGTAGAACTAGGCAAAATCAGCCAGAATTCCACATTTCAATGGCTCACCCAGATTCTCTACGTCATCCTGCCAGATCTATCGAGGTTAGACTTAAAAAATGATGCTGTCTATGGGATTTTACCCAACAACTTGGGAGTTAATGCCCTCTACGGTCTGGTCTATACCCTGTTCCTGATTCTCCTGGCCACGGCGGTTTTTGCACGCCGCCAATTCTAGCCCAGCCTTATCAACACTTCCAGCTAATCAACCCATGCCCAGTCGAAAGCTCCCCGATTGGTTACGTCCCAAACGCCTTGGCCTAGCCAGGGAGACTGCGATCGTCCAGCAGACTATCAAGCAACGCAATCTCCACACCATCTGCGAGGAGGGGCGCTGCCCCAATCGGGGCGAATGCTACAGCCACAAAACTGCCACTTTTTTGCTGATGGGGCCGACCTGCACCCGCAGTTGCGCCTTTTGCCAAGTGGACAAGGGCCACGCCCCCCAGCCCTTAGATATCCAGGAGCCAAACCGGGTGGCGGAGGCGGTGGAAATTCTAGGGCTAAATTACGTGGTACTGACCTCGGTGGCCCGGGACGATTTACCCGACCAGGGGGCGAGTTGGTTTGTTTTAACTATGCAGGCAATTCGCGACCGCCGCCCCCAAACCCAAATTGAAGTGCTCACCGCCGATTTCTGGAGTGGGCCAGAGGCGGCCCAAGCCCAGATGGAACGGGCGGCTGTAGTAGTCGCAGCCCGGCCGGCCTGCTACAACCATAACCTGGAAACCGTGGCGCGTCTCCAGGATCGAGTCCGGCGGGGGGCTAAGTACGATCGTTCCCTACGGCTGCTACAGGTTGTCAAACAGCTAAACCCAGAAATTCCGACTAAGTCTGGACTGATGCTGGGGCACGGGGAAACCCTAGAGGAAGTAATCACCACCCTGGGCGACCTCCGGGCTGTGGGGTGCGATCGCCTCACCTTGGGCCAGTATCTCCAGCCTTCTCTAAACCATCTGCCAGTGATCAAATACTGGACTCCAGAGGAATTTGAAAATTTAGGAGCGATCGCCACCCAAATGGGTTTTAGCCATGTCCGCTCCGGGCCCCTAGTCCGCAGTTCTTACCACGCTGGAGAAGCCCAATAACCCCTTAACCGAATCTTACTAGCCTTTTTTTTAAGGAAAATGAGAGGTTCAGGAATCAACCATTCCTGCAAGATTTGCTTAAATCTAGACCATTAGCTAATCCCGCTGTGGGGGGCCGACCCAGGTATCATCCACTTGCCCGTAGGTGAAAGCCTTAGTCTGATCAGTGGCTGGCAAGGTTTGTCCATCCAGGGTAACCAGCCATTTGCGGGGGTGGGGGTTTCCTAGGATACCACAGCGAAACAACACCCCGTCCGCCTGTGGGGAACTCCAGCCCAGTAGCACACAATAGCTATGTTCAACTCCCCTGGGGGCCAAGGTCTGGCTCTGGCGCGATCGGCTATCCCAAACAACCGCATAATCTGAAGCGTAGGCCGAGCAGAAGAAACCTTCAAATTGGCGGCTTAACAGATATCTGCCTGTCATTGACCAAGCGATCGGCATCAACAGGCTGAAACTCCCGGCCACCTCTGCTTGGGGATCAGCAGCCGGGGGATAATTACCCAAGGGCGAAGCAGCCAAAGGGGCGTACAGAGAACTGTTGACTAGGTCTTCTACAAATAGCACGCTATTGGCACGGCTATCGGCTAGGGCATGGCCGGCCTGTAACCGGATGCGACTGTAGGAAGAGTATTGCTGGTCTGGAGAAATTAATGAAGAAGTACGGTAATAGCTGTAGCCCCCATGGCCAGGGGACTGCTGCGCCGCCACTAACCAGTGCCAAGGCACAGGAAAAGGACTATTGAGGGGATCGTACTGGGAAACTATGGTCATTGGTTGGAGCCAGCATCTTTAGGAAAAATATTATGGTCTTGGCCAGTTTGATTGTATTTGCGGTATTAGTTATTTGTCAGCTAAACCTGCGGATGGATGCAAACACACAGGCCAAAAAAAATCAAGCCACGAAAGATAGTTAAAAAACTACCATTTTTCTTACCAAACTTGCTAAATAGATTCAGAATTTATGCCAACTCCCGGTTCAAAAACAGTTTCTAAATCTCCATCAGCTTTACCGCTACGGCGGCGGCGTTCTGGATTGCACCTTGGTTTACACTTGCTTGGTCTGGGTTTGACGGTGTTTTTCGGGGGGCTGATGGGGATAGTTCTGGCAACAATTTATCCGGGGAATTTGAAGAAATCCCCGTGGTTAGATAATTTTTTGGTGCGATCGGGCGTGACGGAGCCGACGATCGTAGCCACAGCATCGGGCAACCAGGTAGTGGCCCAGGAACTCCAAAAGCTCCAGCAGGATTACCAAGCCTTGGTCGATCGAACCACGGCCCTAGAGCAAGCAATTGGCGGCCAGACAATGCCAGGTGCGCCTCTACCGGAGCGATTTCAAGGACTAGCCGCAAGAATAGGTGCTGAGTCTGGGGGTTTGGATATTCCTATCAGGGGCCAGCAACGGGTAACCCTGCCTAGTAAGTTACTTTTTGATGGGGTTGGCCTGCGCCCAGAATCCATAGCCATCCTGGCTCCAGTGGTGGAAGACCTCAAGAAACTGCCCTACAAGACAATTTTGATCAATACCCACAGTAGCGCTGAGCCTGGCCCGGCGATTTCCTTTCAACAGGCCAAATCCCTGCGGGAATATTTGGCTACTCAAATGGGCGATCGCTACCGGCTAGTGGCGATCGGCTACGGCAACAGCAGGCCGATTTCGGTTAATTTAGACCGGGTGGAAATCATTGCCATCCCCTAGGCTCACAGCATCTCCCCTTGCAACTACCACAGTTGCTGATTTGAGGGATGAATTGCCCTCATCCCCAGCCCTTCTCCTCTTGGGAGAGGGTTAGAGTGCATTTAGAAATTCATTCCCAGATTCAGCAATACCAAACCCAGTCCTCCACTCCCTATTACCAAAAACGCGGGTTATGTTAGCCCGCCGCTGACCATAGAAAAATTGCCAGCCTTACGATAAGTGGTGGGAATTTGGCATTGTGGCCTAGGGATGATTAAATTAGGTGAGACCAAAAAGCAAAATTTTGTACCAGTTCTGCTAGGCTACGCCACGTCTGGTTTGTCTGTAGTCTTGGCCCAGGAAGTTGGTATCTAAGCCTGAAGTATTTTCCTAGCCCCCAGACAACGTGAAGCTATTTGTGTACCACACCCCTGAGCTTGTTCCCCAGGATACCCTGCCTGATCTTGCGATCGCTGTGGATGTGCTGCGGGCCACCACGACGATCGCCTCAGCCCTCCATGCAGGGGCTGAAGCCGTTCAAGTCTTTAGTGACATTCAACATCTGATGCAAGTGAGCGCTCACTGGGATAGCCACCTGCGCCTGCGGGCCGGCGAACGGGGCGGCACTAAGGTCGAGGGCTGTGATCTGGGCAATTCTCCCCTAGATTGCGTACCAGATTTAATGCAGGGGCGGCGGCTATTCCTCAGCACTACCAATGGCACTCGCACCCTGACAACTATCCAAAAAGCTCCGGTGGTAGTGACGGCAGCTATGGTAAACCGCAAAGCTGTAGTTGATTATCTGTTGACAGTCAAGCCAGAAACCCTCTGGGTGGTGGCTTCGGGCTGGGAGGGAAGTTTTTCTTTAGAGGATACGGTTTGTGCTGGGGCGATCGCCCACCAACTCCAAGAGCAATTAGGTCTTAAGACTGCGGAACTGGCGGGCAATGATGAGACGATCGCGGCGATCGCTCTCTACGAACAATGGCAAGACCAACTCCTGAACTTGCTCCACTACTCTACCCATGGGCAACGTCTGCTCCGCTTGAATTGCCACGCAGATCTCCAGTACTGCGCTCAGATTGATTCTTTAGACATTTTGCCCATCCAGATGCAAGCAGGGGTAATCGTCAAAAATTCCCCCTAGAAACTTGTCCAGAGTCTTGCTAAAAGCCCTGAGCTAATTCTGGTTTGAGCGATTCAAAACTGCTGGGGTCGAATGCTGGCTGTGGTTGAACTTTTGGCGATCGCAGAACTTGAGGCAAGGGCTGTAAATGATCTTGAGAGGATATCTGTTCGGGGTCGATTCATTTTGATGACTGAAGTCATCACTACGAGCTGAAAAAACCCCCGTGTACACCCCCAAAGATCTGGGTTTGTAGTGACAGTTTTAACCGTCTTTAACTTTTTAAACATCCTCTAAATGCAGCTAAATACTAAATTCTAAGTATGTTAGCCCGGTAAAATGCCCGCCCCCACGAGGTTAATGCCTGGGTCTTGGGGTAAGTTTGATCAGGCTTCTGGGGGGTCGAGTTTTTTGCGGGCTTTGAGGGCTTTTTTTTGCAGGGGCGGGGGCAGTTTGGCAATCGCATATCGAAACGCTAGGGATTTCATGAGTAAGTTTTTTTGGTTCACATAATTAAACACAGCTTGGGGGTATTTTTTACTCGCCTCCTTGAGCAACCAGCCATAGCCCTTGTGCACCAAATCTTCAGGGTCTGCCAGCAGGCGATCGACCACAGTAAATATCCTATTTAGCTCATCTCGGTGGCGGGCTGGAGGAATCAAGGAAACGGCCGCCCCCCGGCGCAGCCAGAGATTCGGGGAATCTAGCCACTGAAACACCCGTCCAGTCTCTAGGGGGTGATCTAGAAACAGGATGCCAATCACATGTAAGCACAGGTCATCACAGTCAATCCAGTCAGTGACGTAGGTGGCCAACCAGCGATCAAAAGTATCTAGATGTTCCGGCTGAAACTTTTGTCGACTCAGGTACGCCCAATGGAATGCCGTCAGTTCCAGTTCGTAGGTGCCGGTCTGCAAGAGTTGCTCACACAGGGGCAGAATTTCTGCAAAGCTAAGGGTTTTGATGCTCTGGTAGCGTTGGCTGGCAATTTGCCGGATCCTGGGGGTGCGGACTCCCCAGTAGTTGGCAACATTGACGCGGAAGCGATCGCCCACGACAGCAGCATGGTCAGGATCGGCGTATTGCTTCAATTCATGGGTCAAGCGGTCAATAATTTCAGCCATCTAAGCACCAAATTTAGGGTAATTTTAGCGTGGTTCTACTCGATACGCGCATCGCCTGGCCCCAGTGATAATGTGCTCGGTTCTGGTGACCTTGGCTGCCAGGATATGCTGAAAAATGATCAACTCGCGATCGCATAGACCCGGGCAAGCACTGGCTGCTGCACAGACTGGGCAATGGTTCTCAAGAAATAAAAAGCTACCATCCCCCAGATCCTGATGTTCTGCCATGTAACCCTCGTGGGTTCTAATGTCAGCGAGGATAGTTAGTTTTTCGCTTAGGGGTAAATGGGCGGGAATTTGATTTTGGTAATTGGCCAGTTGTTGCTGGGTGCGGATATCAATAATTTTTTCTAAACCCGCTGAACCAAAGGCGGCTCGAATTGAATCAATCAGCCCCACGGCCAGTTCTGCATAACCATCGGGGAAGAGGCGATCGGCAGCCTTGGTCAGGTGCCAAAGTTTGGCCGGGCGGCCCATAGGTCTGGGCTGGAGGTCGTAGCTGATCAACTGTTGCTCTTGGAGTTGGTAGAGGTGCTGCCGCACAGCCATGGCTGAGAGCTGGAGCCGATCGGCTAAGGCTTGGGCATCGGTGGGGCCCGACTGCTTAAGCAGGTTGACGATCGCCCGCTGGGTTTTTTCAGGATTAACAGTTTTTGCAGTGGTTGATTTGGGCATGGTTACAAAATAAATAAAATCCTTTACAAAGTCAAACTGCTGGCCTATGCTGAATTTACAAATATTTTTCTTTATAAAGTATCCGCCATGAGCCGCCTAGTTTACGCCTGCCAATTAGCAGATCTTCAAAGCCGGGGTAGTCTGCTGGTCAACCTAGAGCAGCAGACAATTGTTTTGTTTTATCATCAGGGTCAGCCCTATGCGATCGATAACCGCTGTCCCCACATGGGCTTCCCCCTCCACGGCAGCACCTGCCAAGACGGCATCCTCACCTGTCCTTGGCACTATGCCCGCTTTGATCTTAAGAGTGGCGGCACCTTTGATAGCTGGGCCGACGATGTGCGATCGTTCCCGACAACAATTCAAAATCAGGAAGTTTGGCTAGACCTGGCCGCTGCTATTGATGGGCGCATCCACCAGATTCAGAGGCTCAAAGACGGCCTGGAGCAGGGGATTTCTCTGGTGATTGCCAAGGCGGTAATTGCCCTGTTGCAGTTGGGCGTAACTCCATCAGAAATTGCCCAAATTGGCTTAGAGTTCGGCACCCGCTACAGCAAATCCGGCTGGGATGCAGGTCTAACGATCTTGACCTGTATGCTCAACCTCTTGCCCTATCTAGATACTGCGGATCACGCCCAGGCTCTTTACCATGGTCTAGCGGCAGTTGCCCAAGACAGCAGTAACGCCCCGCCTCATTTTATTGTCCAGCCCCTGCCGGAGTTTGGGGGCGATTTTGAGCAGCTCAAGCGATGGTTCTGGGGATTTATTGAGTTGCGCGATCGCGAAGCTGCCGAACGCTGCCTAGTCACGGCCATCCGGCACCAGG
>Ga0272446_1002410_pt1 | contig 25584 bp, 25 predicted proteins | sample YNPCB0061_FD_194587 | JGI IMG/M metagenome (GOLD analysis project Ga0272446, IMG submission 194587) | Hot spring microbial mat communities from Yellowstone National Park, WY, United States - YNP-CB-006-1 | ecosystem: Environmental > Aquatic > Thermal springs > Hot (42-90C) > Sediment | place...
TTGGTTCTGTTTTGCGGGGTCTTTTGTATCAACCTCAGCCTACAGCCTCTTAGAGCCAAAAAAGTCAATTTTGTAAGCACAGATCTTAACACCAGTATCAGATTCTATCTGTGCCAGCAAATCGGGAGGGAGTTCTATTTGGATATCAATAATTTGTTTGGTATCCAAACAGTGGACATGGCTGTGGGGTGTGCTGATATGTCCATAAAGCCTGCCATCGGCTCGCTCTACACATTCCACAATACCATTGGCGGCAAGAGCCTCAAGGTTTTGGTACACCGAAGTATGTCCAATCGGCTTGCCCAAGGCATTAAGGCGATCATAAATTTCCCTAGCGCTGAGGTGTTCTTGAGTATCCCACAGCAGTTCTAAAATGTAACGCCTTTGTCTGCTGACCCTCATGCCCAAATCTTGGCAACGCTGGAGGGTGGTTTCTAAAGTTTCAGTGGTAGCAACTGGAGCCATGACAAAAAGTTAAGAACATATTAACACTATACTTTATTTTACTTAACTAAAGTCATACTGACTACAGTTAGCTCATGAGATAGATAGAGTAGGTGCTAAGGCAAGATGCAGTGGGGAGGATACTTGATAGATTGATACTCCCCATACCTAAAGGCAGGGGATTGAGCCAATGCGCCCCTACTAACTCCCTTGAGGCAAAGCCCCAAAGTTGTTTTTCTTAGTATATTAGCCGCCCCATTACAGTCGGCATTGAGATACAGGTTTTGCACCATCAACCCTTCTGCCTTCTGCACTCCAACCTGCGTTTTTTTCACCGATTGTAGGTTAGGTAGTCCCCATCCACAAAAGAGGCATGTATAGCTCTCCTCTGTTTCTACAAACCTTAAACCATACTGTTCACTTAGACTCTTCTTCTGGTAATTGGACGCTAGGGTCTCACCGCCTCTACCTTAATTTTGCTTAATCAAATTTTGCTTAATCAGTATTAGTGGGGCAGACAAGTAACTACTACACTGCGATCGCTAGCTAAATACCTTTCCGCCAAACGCTGAACATCACTAATGGTGAGTTGTTGGATCACCTGACAGTAGCGTTCCGCCCAACCAGTGCAAAGTTCATCACAGCCCAGCATGGTGTGATACCCCAAAAAACTCGCCAAAGTCTGGGGCGACTCCATGCCAAAAATAAAACTGTTACACAGCGATCGCTTAGCCTTAGCCAGTTCCAGATCAGTAATTTTGCCTTGTGCCAGTGCTTCTACCTCCATCAAAATGTGGTGTTCCACAGGCTCCAGATAACAACTCTCTAGGCAAGCACTGATGGTAAACAGCCCCGCTTGCCTTTGCAGAGCAAAACCGCAGTCAATGTCATACACCCAGCCCCACTGCTCCCGCAACAGCCCAACTAGGCGTGAGGAACGCCCTCCCGTCAGCAGGGTCGCCACCAAATCCAAGCCCAAACCCTCCTGCCAACAGCTGGCTGGCACGCCCAACCAAGAGAGGAAAAGACGACAATGGGATAAATGATTAAGATAGGCACTGCGGCGATCACTAATCTGGGGAGCGATCGCTGGTTTGGGAGCATCTCGCCTACCAGCACGACTGACAAAACTTTCTAGCACCAATGTGCGAACCTGTTGCACCACCACATCCCCAGTAATGGCAATGGTCATCTGTTCGGGGCGATAGTGCAAAGCATGAAACTGGCAAATCTGCTCAAGGGTAATCTGCTCTACATCAGACATAGTCCCCAGTACCGACCTACCGTAGCCATGATCCCCGTAGGCGGTTTGCTGAAGCAGTTGAAATGCCATCCAGTCTGGGTCATCGTAGCACTGGGCAATTTCCTCTAAGACCACAGCCTTTTCTTGTTGAAAATCTGACTCTGTCCATTTAGGCTGTAACAGCACATTCGCCAGATAGGGCAAGGTTGTCCATAAGCCCTGAGCAGGCACAGTGAACGAAAAATGCGTATAGTCGAGACTGGTTGCCGCAGAGGAAATGCCACCTTGGGACTCGATCAAAAAGTCAAAATCCGTCCCCCGAAAAATCATGTGTTCCAGCAGGTGCGCTATACCAAAACTACTAGGTTGTTCTTCAGCAGAACCAGTGGGTATCCAAATGTCCACACACACCACTGCCGTTGGCATGGGTTGACAGACCAGTTTCAGCCCTCCCAGAAAAACTTCTAAAAACGCACTGCCCTGTTCAGCAAGTGGCACATCGGCTGTGGTGTCAGCTGCAGAAATATTGGTTAAGTTGCTAGGAACACTCGACAAAGACAATAAACCTACTCCTGCTTGCAACATGTGATAACGATATGTATCATGGACTACTTAGCAAAAGCAAACAGTAGCTAAATATACTAACTTTGCCAAATCAGGGAATACGACTGACCAAAAAGATACCGATCGCCAAACACACTAGATTGGGAAGCCAACCCGCCACGACGGGACTGAGCACCTCAGTTTGTCCCAGCGCTCCACAAATGAACAGCAGTAAGTAATAGCCAAAAATAATCAACACACTCAAGCCAAAGCCCAGTGCGGTGCCAGTGCGCTGGGGTCTCATGCCAATGGGCACACCAATTAGGGCGAATACCAAGCAGACAAAAGGTAAAGCGTACTTCTGCTGGCGGCGCACTTCTAGCTTGCGTACCTCCTGAAAATTCCCCGCCTGCTTTAGTAATTCTATACGCCGACTAATTTCGGCAATGTTCATCTCTTCCGCCCCCTTTTGCTCCTGCGCAATGTCGAGGGGAGCGCGGGGCAGGCGGATATTTTGTTGATCAAAGCGCAAAATGCTTTTATAGGAGCGATCACTATTGATCAGGTAGGTAACTCCATCCCGAAACTGCCACACCCCATCATTAGCCAACCAAGTTGCCATCTTAGCGGTCATGATTTGTTGTACTTGCCCTTGGGAAAAGTCCATAACAGTTACATCTTGCATTTCCCTGCCATCAAAGCGCCGCGCATAAAAAGTTCGCACTAGCCCATGCGTGGTAGTACCATCAGGCTGAAGGATTTCACCGTATTGCTGATAAAAAATATCCCTCTGCTGAAAACGGGGATTTTCTTGGTTGAGGGCAGTTCTTAGGGCATTGCGTGCCTGTAAATTGGCGGCAGGCACGATCGCCTCATTAAAAGCAAAGGTCAAAGCCGAAACTGCCAGACTGAGAATCACCGCAGGCAGAAGCAAGCGATTGACACTCACGCCACAACTACGCATGGCGATTACTTCCCCATTAGCCGAAAGGCGGCTGTATGCCAACAGCGCAGACAGCAATACGGACATGGGGAACGAATAGACCACCAACCCCGGCAGTTGCAAGACAAAAATTTGCACAGCTACCCAAGCACTCAAACCCGACTCTGCCACCAGTCGCACCAGTTCGAACAAAGACCCGATCGCCAAAATGACTGAGGAAAACGCCCCCACGCCAAACAAAAAAGGTGCCGCCATTTGAGCGCTGAGGTAGCGATCCATGACCGAAATGCGGATCATGCCCCTAATCATGAATTTCTTTGTGCTTTTCCGTAATTCCAGATATTTCTGCACCGCCAAATCTTGTAAATTGTAACTTAGCATAACTGGCCATGTGCAGGCACTTTGAGTTTCTCAGTAGCGTCTAGGTTTACACACTGTTGCCGAGTTACACCATGATCTACCAGTTCCTCCTGGCGCTCAGCGCATCACTGATCCCAATTCCGCTCACCCAACAGCCAGTGCTTGTAGCTCAGGTTACAGGTTGTCCCCGGGCTGAGGTGATTTCCGCCTACGAAACCGCCAGCTACCGCATATTTATCTGTCAGGGTTTTAACAACTACTTCTTTTATCGTGGGGTGGAGAAAGACAGTGGCGCTAGTATCAACTTGACAGCAGTGGGCGATCGCCAAGGTTGGCAAGCGCGCAATGGCGACTACCTCTATCAAATCAATGAGCGCGAACTAGTGGTGCGCCAGTCTGGCAAAGTAATTTTGCGCGAAGCGGTGATCCGCCCACGCTAGTGCTAAAATGCACTGAATGAGTGAGGCACTCTGGCAATGGCACAACAAGTAGTTATGGGAGCGTTAATGCAGTGTTCCTTTGGCACGGCTCCCTGTAGCTTAATTGTCATTCCCAAAGGCGCACCCGTGATGGCGGGGAATATGCCTACAGCAACCATTATGGACTACGCCCCCATTGCCAACATTCCCAGCTTTGCCATGTGTAACTCCCCCGCCAACCCAGCCACCAAAAGACCACCCCCCGTTTTTTTTACCCCTGCCCCCTGTGTGCCAGTGATCCCCGCCCCTTGGGTTACGGGTGCTCCCACAGTGCTGATCAATAACTTCCCCGCCCTCAACAATACCTCGAAGTGTATGTGTGCTTGGGGAGGGGTGATCAATATCACCGCACCGGGGCAGTTCACAGTGCAGATTCCCTAGCCCTATTCTACTGTCTTGCCCAGCCAAGACTTTAGGCTATATTTGATGGTGAGCAGTAGCAGACCGATGGCAATGGTGCCAAAAACCATCACGGCACCAGTGGTCAAGGCAATAATTACGGTGCGGATCAAAGCCGATAGCTTATCTGCTAAGGAAGCATTATTAGCTAAAACGGGTATGGGCAATTTTGCGGCGATCGCCTGATTGAGCAAATACGCCAAATACGCCAAGCCTCCAGCTAAGATCATGCCCGCAAAGGTCTGATCGGGGCGGGGAGTGGTAGTGTCAGGGGTTTCCGTCATGGCTAAAAGAAGCTAGAAGAATAAGTGAGACTCAGGTTGGATATTGATCTCCATTGGTACAGCCACAGGATCGGCAGTCAAGGCAAACAGGATTGCCCGTGCGGCTTGATCGGCAGAAAGCATTTTTGTGCGATCTACCTTGAGATTAGCATTGTCCCAAAAAGGAGTATCCACCCCACCAAAGTAAAAAATCGTAACCTTGATGCCCAAGCGCTTTACCTCCTCAGCAATGCACTTGGTTAGCCCCACCGCCCCAAACTTAGAGGCACAGTAGGCGGTTGCCATAGGCATAGAATGCTTACCCAAAATGCCAATGACATTGCAAATATGCCCCCTCTGGCGCTCTTTCATCACTTGACAGGCAGATTGCATGAGATAAAAGCAACCCTTAAGATTGGCATCAATCATGGCAGACAGGTCATCAGGCGCAATTTTGTTGTATTGCTTCATCACTCCTAACCCTGCGGCATTGACCAAAATATCCACTCCCCCAAAATGACTCACTGCTTTGCTCATCAATGCCTCTACTTGCTCGGGGTCGGTGATGTCGGTGGGGACAACTACTGATGCAGGGTATGTGTCGGCTAACTCTTGCAGGCGATCGCTATTTCTGCCTGCCAACACCAAACGCGCCCCCGCCTCGGCTAGTTGGGCGGTTACTGCCTTTCCAATGCCCCCAGTGGCTCCCGCAATTACCGCTGTCTTCCCTTGCAACATACCTGCCCGCATCCACTCAATAATTTTTAACCTTCGTTAATTCTAGTTTACCTTCTGCCTAAAATGGCAACACATTCCACATGGGCAGTCTGCGGGAAAAAGTCAAAAGGCTGTAATTTAAGCAGGTGGAACAAGTCCTCAGCACAAAGCAGTTGTAAGTCTCTGGCTAAAGTGGCAGGATTGCAACTGACATAGGCAATTTGCTGAGGTGGAAATGCCCGCAATACAGCAATCACCTCAGGTTGACAACCCTTGCGGGGTGGATCGAGAATTACCACATCGGGCTGGATGTCCTGATGCTGTAGCTGGGGCAAAACCTGCTCCACCTTACCAGTCAGGAACTCGATATTTGGCACTTGATTTAACTCGGCATTAGCTTGCCCTTGAATTGTGGCTTGAGGTTGTACTTCAATGGCGATCGCTTTTCGTACATACTTTGCCAAACAAATGGCGATCGCCCCAACCCCTGCGTAGGCATCTAACAGGATATGCTCTCGGCTGAAACTTAAATTCTCCAGCAAAAACTGGATCATTTTTGCCGCCTGCTCAGTATTAACTTGGAAAAAAGTATCCGCCCGCAGATGAAAAGTATAACCAAGTAATTTCTCCACCAAATAATCTCGCCCCGCAATACATTTAGTCTTAGCTCCTAAAATTACATTACTTCTTTGGGGTTGATGATTTAAGACCACACCCACCAGATGGGGATAAGTATGCAACCATTGTTGCGCTTGATCATAAAGACCGTTGATACGCATTTCTGTAGCAACTAATCCCAAAAGCACCTCCCCCGTACTTCTGCCAATTCTTAAAATTAAATGGCGCAAAATCCCCTGATGCTTCTGCTCATCATAAATTTGCCAGCCCCGTTGTTGAATATCCTGCTTGATATTTTGCAAAAAGATATTTAATCGCTGATCCTGTACGGGACATTGATTGAGGTTGATCAGTTTGTGGCTATTGCGTTGAAAATATCCCGCCTTTACTTGACCTGTCTCAGAAACACCCAGCGGGAAAGCGGCTTTATTGCGATAGCCAAAAGGGTGATCTGCCCTCACCACAGGCTGAAGCATGGCAAGGATATGTGCCAGATTAAACTTACCAATCCGTACCAGCGATTCCCGTACTTTCTTGTGCTTCAGTTCTAGCTGTTGCTCATAGCTCAACAGTTGCCACTGACAGCCACCACATTTATCAGCTACAATGCACTGCGGTTGCACTCTGTGGGGAGAAGGATTGATGATCCTGTGCAGTTTGGCATTGGCATAGTTAGGTTTAGCATTAACTAATTGCACCTCAACCGTATCTTCTGGCACTGCCGCAGGCACAAATACTACCCTGTGGTCATAGCGACCTATGCCCTCCCCCGCCTCCGAAATATCTGTAATCGTAATCAGAACTGGTTTAGCAAGATTGGCAGGCATTTCTAAACCACGCTGAGAATGCCGTTATCATCAATCTTGAGCGATCAACAGCTTAGTAATCTGCTCTATGACCTGCTCTGCCTGATCGTTAGGTACTTGACAAGTGCCTGCCCCCACATGACCACCACCGCCAAAACGCAACATCAACTCACCTATGTTGGTATAGTTAGTGCGATTCAGAATCGATTTACCCACCGCCAACACCGTATTTTGCTTATTCAAACCCCACAAAATATGCATGGAGATATTGCAGTTAGGAAATAGTGCATAAACCATGAAACGATTGCCCGCATGAATTAGCTCTTCCTGACGCAGGTCGATAGTAACTAGGTGATCCTGCACTTTGCCACAGCGCTGTAGCTGATTTTTGAACAGTTCTTCTTGGGCAAAATATAGCTCCACTCGCTCCTTAACATCGGGCATTTCCAGAATTTCCGCGATAGGAGCCTTAGCGCAGACATCCACCAGTTTCATCATTAACTCGTAGTTGGAAATGCTGAACTCCTTGAACCGACCCAAGCCCGTGCGGGAATCCATGATGAAGCTCAACAACACCCAGCCTTTGGGATAGAGAATATCGTCTAGGGTAAACTGCGCCGAGTCGGATTTATCTACGGCGGTCATCATCTCCTGCGACACATTAGGAAATTTCATCTTGCCGCCAAAGTAGTTATAGACCACCCGCGTGGCTGAGGGTGCGTTAGCTTCGATGATGTGGTTTTCGGGGGTGTCGTAAATGCGCAGGGTTTCGCTGGCATGGTGGTCAAAGGCGAGATGGGCGGTAGGGACATAGGGCAAGTTGGTAGTAATATCCCGCTCTGTTACCTGAATTTTGCCGTCCTGCATATCTTTGGGATGAACAAACAGAATTTCATCAATCAGGTCTAGTTCTTTGAGCAGTGCGGCACTGGCAACGCCATCAAAATCGCTACGCGTGATTAACCGATACTTGGGACTGGTCATGCTGGAAGTCTCTATCTCTGGCTTGCTAGTATAATACCGCAAACTTTGCCGATCGCCTGTGCTGAGATGATGCTCTGTCCTAGATTCTGCGCTGATTTTAACGGTTAATTGTGGCAACTGTGAATAATTTATGATATAAGTCAGCCAATTATCAAATCAATCAAACAATATAAACAATATTATGTCTGAGGTTGCTACGCTGATCCCAGTGTAACGGCTCTGATTTGTTCTTAGAGCAAAAGATAAACAAGTGAAAGTTGCTTTCGATTACTACAAGTTGCTGGGGGTTACGCCTCAAGCCACGCCCGACGAATTGCAACAGGGCTTGCGCGATCGCTTGAATTCTTTGCCTCATCGCGAATACTCTGACTCAGCCCTGCACCAACGCCAGCAATTATTACACCTCGCCTATCAACATCTGAGTCATAACCCAGACACGGGTATTCATCTCGACATCGAACAGGAACAACTGCCTGGGCTGTTGCTTTTACTGCTGGAATTGGGGGAATACCATCAAGTAGTGCAGATGGGTTGTGCGGAACTTGAGCAAACTGAGGCGGAACACAATGGCAATGGGCTTTACCATATTGACATTTTATTGTCTGTCGCGCGCGCCTATCTGGAAATTGCCAGGGAGTTTCGCCAGCAGGGACAGTATGAGCGGGGAGCGCAGTCGTTGGCAATGGCGCAGGAACTGCTGATCAAGGAAGGAGCAGGGTTGAATTTGCGTCGGGAAATTCAGGCGGAATTGTATCTGATGCGCCCCTACCGCATTTTAGAATTGCTGTCTGCCCCTGATCATGCCACAGCCGAACACCATCAGGGCTTGCAGTTACTGCGGGAAATGCTGAGCGATCGCCGCGGGATTGAAGGCAATGGCAATGATCGCTCCATGCTCTCCAATCATGATTTCCTTAAGTTCATTCAGCAACTCCGCACCTACATGACTGCGCAACAGCAGTTAGAGTTGTTTGAGCAGGAGGCACAACGCCCCTCCAAAGTCGCCGCCTATCTGGCAGTTTATGCTTTGATCGCTCAGGGGTTTGCCACCCACCAACCCGCCCTAATTCGCCGTGCCAAAGGACTGCTAGTCAAAGTGGGAGCGTGGGAGGATGTCTATCTGGAGCAGGCGATCGTCAACTTATTGTTAGGCAAGGTAGAAGAAGCCACCCAATTAGTGCAACGCACCAGCCACCGCGATCAGTGGGAGATTATCTACAGCAAATCAGATGGCGGCAAAGATTTACTATTGGGATTGTGTCTCTACTGCGAGCAGTGGATGCGGGAGGAAGTCTATCCGTTTTTTCGCGATCTGGCACACAAAAGCCGACCCAGTGCCCTCAAGGCTTATTTTGCCGATCCTGCTGTGCAGGAATACCTCGAAAGCAGTCAAAACGACACAGACAGCCTGCCCCAAGAATGGGTGAGACGGCGCTATCCCAGCTATCGCCCCCCAGTAGAGCCGACCGCAACCAGCACCTCTGCCCCAACTGTTACCACCTCAGCAAGGCGATCGCCCACCAAGCCCAAATCCCTGACCCGAGCGAGACATCGCCCCACCACCCAGCAAAAGTTTCCTCTGCTATTCAGCCTAGTTGGCTTAGTGATAGTTGCCATAGCTATCTGGGCGGGGCGATCGCTCCTCACCCCGAGCAACTCCACCATTGCCGACCAGCCCAGTCCCCTGCCCAGCCCGCTGTTAATCAGCCCCAGCCCTACCCCCTCCCCCGAAACTCTGGACAAGCAGTCTGCCTATGTGCTGATCCAAAATTGGCAAAAGGCAAAAGCAAAGGTCTTAGGCAGTGGCTACGAAATATCAGCTCTGGAGGGCATTCTCACCGAACCCAGCCTCTCCGAATGGCGGCGCAGTAGCGAAAACCTCAAACAAGAAGATGCCTACTACCAATACGAATTAAAATCATTGGCAATCAAAGAGCTGGAGATCAAAAACCAATCATCAGCCCAGGTCACTGCGGAAATTGCCGAAAGTCGTACCTTAATACGGCAGGGTGAAGTAATCCCCAGTGAGTCTAGCTCCAACTCCACCTACAGAGTACGCTATGACCTAGTTAAACAAAATCAGCAATGGCTGATCCAAGACATGACCACTGAATAACCAGCCAGACACTGGGCTAATTCTGGTTATCAATCCCCCCAACCATTACGGGAGCATGACAGAATCCCCAAAAGTCTGTTCACCGCCATAGATAGGCACATTTGGCAAGCCTAATCTTTTTCTGATACTATGAGAAATGCTCTTTTGTAAAAACTAACCGCAACCTGTCATGACCAAAAGAACCCTTGGTGGCACAGTCCGCAAAAAACGCCGTACCTCTGGCTTTCGCGCTCGCATGGCTTCCCCAACAGGGCAGAGAGTGATCAAAGCCCGCCGCCGTCGTGGGAGAAAGAGACTGACCACAGTCTAAAGCTCAGTGCTACCTGCCCCCAACCGTTTGCATAGAAGAGATTTCCAGCAGACTTACTTAAACGGCGATCGCTTCAGTAGCAAATTTTTTAAGCTGAGGCGCTGGTTCACCCCAACCAAACAACAACTGCCCCCCCGCATCGGCATCGTAGTCAGCAAAAAAGTAGCCAAACTCGCCGTGAAACGCAACCAACTAAAACGCCAAATCCGTGCCATTTTGCGCTCCTATCTGCCACAATTAAGGAGAGACCTGCAAATAATTGTTACGGTGGCTAGTGTAGCTTCTGCACCCACCCGTGACGATTTAGCAAATGATCTGCATACTTTATTATCCAAAGCACAAGTTCTTGAGGTTGGCAATGGCAGTTGAAGAGGAAATCTTTTACGAAGGCGGTCCGCACATCGGCGACTTAATCATCGGTATCATTCTGTTATTTTTTGTAATCACTATCCCTTTGGGCGTAGCGGCGATCGCTAGAGCGTTGTGGGTGCGCTACCGCATCTCCAGCCGCCGCATTTCTGTAACCAGTGGCTGGTTGGGGCGCAATCGCCTCGATGTGGTCTATGCCGAAATTGCCAAAGTAGTCACCGTTCCCCGCGGCTTAGGCGGCTGGGGCGACATGGTATTAACCCTCAAAGACGGCTCACGATTTGAAATGCGCTCCGTACCCAATTTCCGCAAAGCCTATGAGTTTGTCGAGCAAAGACTCAGCCTCAAGGCAAAGCAAGTCAGTGGCGCACTGGGAGCCAGCAAAGCTTGATGTGCCAGCCTACAGTAGAATATGAGTGAATTAACGAGGAATACATGGACTTTGGTGTCGGCTTTTTGACAAATAGCATCATGGTGCCGTTTTTGGACTTCTTCCACGGCATTGTACCCAGTTACGGTTGGGCGATCGTGGCATTGACCCTAGCGGTGCGGCTTGCCCTGTTTCCAGTGAATGCCAACCAACTGCGGAACATGCGCAACATGAAAATTGCCAACCCCGTCATGCAAAGGCGGATCAAGGAAATTCAAGAACGCTACAAAACCGATCCCAAACGCATGCAAGAGGAAATGTCCAAAATCTATCAAGAATTTGGCAATCCCCTCTCTGGTTGTCTGCCTGCCCTTCTGCAAATGCCGATTCTGTTTGCTCTCTTTGCCACTTTGCGGGGGTCACCCTTTGCCGACATCAACTACACCGTCAATTTGCAAATTCAGCCTGAACCCCAGATCACTAACCCAGCCCCCTTTAAGGTAGCTCCCCAGAATGTCTATTTCAAAGACAGCGTGCATTACCCCATTGCAGTAGTGATCCCCGAAGGCAATAATCTTGCGGTGGGGCAGACCGCCCATGTACTCCTGCAAACCCCTTCTGGAGAGAGTTTCAGCCAACTCTCCCAGCAGTATGCACAAGGCAAACTCACTCCCAGTTGGAAAATCACCAAAGGGCAAGGTTTAATTGACCTCCAGCCCGACGGTACGATCACCGCCCTGCAAGCAGGTGAAGTCAGCCTGCAAACCACTGTCCCCGGTCTTGCCGCTCGTGAAGGCTTTTTATTCATCCAAGCCCTAGGCAAGGTGGGAGCCACCAACCCTGATGGCAGTATTAACTGGGACATTTTGGCAATGGTGATTGGCTTTGGCGTGAGCCTCTATATCAATCAAAATATCTCTGGTGCCTCTGCCCCCGTAAAAAGAAGCGATGATCCCCAGCAACAACAACAGGAAGCAGTCAATAAATTTACGCCCGTCATTTTTTCGGGAATGTTTTTGTTTTTCCCCCTGCCTTCAGGGGTTCTGCTCTATATGCTAGTGGCGAACATTTTTCAGACAGCGCAGGCGTTTTTGATCTCCCTTGAGCCTCTGCCCGAAAATTTGCAGAAGATTGTGGACAGCAACAAAGCGCTTGCCAGTGCTAGTACGGCTGTTGTCAATGTCAAAGCCAAAGAGGTCAAGGAAAAAGAAACCTTACCCTTTGAGCCAGACAGCAAGCGCAATAAGAAAAAAGCGCAATCTTAGCGATAGGAACTATGGTCAAAGATGCAGTGCAGTGGCTAACTCACTTACTTGACTTAATGGGCTATTCGGCTCAGGTAACCCTAACTCCCAAAAACAATGGCGGCGCTGTCAATCACTGGTTAGAAATAGATACTACTGGCTGGCGGTCTGACCAAGTACAAAATCTGATTGGACATGAGGGAGCGGTGATTGATGCCATTCAGCACCTAGCCAACACCATTCTCAATGTAGGCAATTCTGAGAAAAACCACCAGTTCTACACCATTGAAATCGCTGGCTATAGGTTGCAACGCATGGCACAAATCGAGAAAATTGCTCTTGAAGCGGCGGAATGGGTGCGATCGCGGGGTCAGGAATATAAGATCGAGCATCTCACCGCCGCCGAGCGCAGGCAGGTGCATTTGTTATTGCAAGCACAGCCTGACTTAAAGACGGAAAGTGTGGGTAAGGAACCACATCGGCATTTGATCGTTAAACCAGCGAAATAAACCATCTTTTGCTTTAAGCACCAACGGGGCGCACATCAATTCTGAATAAGGGTTGCAACTTCTAGCCGATACAGACTGCACCTAAGGAGGATGTGAAGATTTTGAGTTCGTCTAAGCAGAAGATCAATCAAGCCTGACACAAACCTATAGGTAGGGCTTCAAGAGAATTTTTGACCTCCTATACCCCCTATGATGGTAAGTTTTGCGAGATTATTCCTCTGAAAGAGTTTTGCTAAATTGTCACCCATGTCATCATTAGTAAGGTGAAACTCGAACATTTTAAGTCAGTTGCTGTCTATTTCCCTTCCTTTGCAGTTATTGTGGGCGGTCTCGGGGCTGATCCTCACTGTGATTAGTACCTTCCTGCAGCCTGCCATACTCATGCCGCAGACCTCTGGCACGGTGGCGCTTCAGCCTATCGATACTACCTTTCAGGTGGGGGCGGTATTATTTACTGCTTGCATGGGTGGGCGCAATGCCGCTGTGATTTCGCAGTTTGCCTATGTATTGCTGGGGCTGGTGGGGTTGAATGTGTTTTATCAAGGGGGGGGGATGGGCTATATGCGATCGCCCGCTTTTGGATACCTAGTAGGCTTTATCATTGGCGGGGCTGTCTGTGGGCATTTGGCATTGAGTCGCCCCCGCTCTGTGGAAAATCTTGCCCTAAGCTGTTTGGCTGGCTTATTGGTAATCCATCTGGTGGGTGCTGTGCTGATTTTGGTGCGGAATTTCCCCGATTTTTCCGTGATTTCTACCTATCTGCAACAGTATTCCCTCTATCCTTTGGGCGGGCAGTTATTGGTGGCGGGTACGGTGGTTTTTGTGGCAACCATTATGCGGTTGTTGTTGTTTTATTGAGAGCTGTGGAAGGAAAATCTAGCGAAACGGCGCTGACTGAACTAAACTGTAGTAGTTCTATGGGTGAGGGGGGCATGCAACTGCGGTGGGGTGTGGCAGTATTAGCTATGGGGGCGATCGCTCTTGGAGCCAGCTCTGTTTCTGCTCAGCCTGTCAGGGTGGATGTCGATCCCAGCATTATTCAGGACAGCCCTGTATTGCAGAGATGGCTGGTCAGCCCCCCTGATCTGCTCAATGATATATACTATGCGCCCATTTTTGGCACTAAGTTGCGGGTGGGGCTTATGTCTCGGGACAATCGTTTGGGTTTAGATTTGGGTATAGAAGATTTATTTATCGGCGCTTCACCCGTTACGCTGAGCGGTAGCTACCAGACCCTCTTCCCTACGCCCGAATCCAGTTTTGACCTCAAAGCTCGCTACTATGTCCTGCCCTTGGGTTCCTATGTCAACATTGCGCCGCAGGTGGGCTACCGTCAGGTCAATGCTCTTACTGAGCGCTCTGTGTCTGGGGTAGAGGTGGGATTGCAGGGGATTTTAGTCCTGTCGCCCCGTAGTGCCGATCTGCGCTTCAGTCATGGCTTCACCAATTTTGCCACCAATGCGGAATTGAGTGTCACTGCTGTAACAGCAAGCTATGCCTTGGGACGGAATTTCTGGCTGGGCAGTAAAATAGAATGGCGGCGATCGCCGCTCCAGTCTGACAGTCGGGTTGGCATCATGCTGGAAATCAATTTGCCCTGATCCGCCCATGATTGAACAGTCCGTTGCCCAACTATACGATACTTTCCCCTTCCCTCCCGATCCTGTGTTGAGTGCTCCACCACCGGGCTACAACTGGCGTTGGAGTTGGCAGTCCGCCTACGGCTTTTGTACGGGTGGTTGGCTCTCGCCTATTAAAAATCCCCGCATTCTCGATGCTGGCTGTGGCAGTGGCGTGAGTACGGAATACTTAGCGCATCTCAATCCAACGGCGCATATTACGGCGATTGACATCAGTGCAGGTACTTTGGCGGTAGCACAGGAACGCATTGCGAAAACTGTGCCGCAGAGCGATCGCACTATAGAGTTCCATCAACTCAGCCTGTTTGATTTGGAACAGATAGAGGGAAAGTTCCATCTGATCAATTCCGTTGGCGTGATCCATCACACCACTGACCCCACCAAAGCCTTGCAATGCCTTGCTGACAAGCTAGAAGCAGGGGGACTGCTTCACCTCTTTGTCTATGCGGAAATCGGCAGGTGGGAAATTCGCCTCATGCAATCAGCGATCGCCCTTTTGGCTAAGTCTCAACCAAATCTTGATTTTAGGGAAGGAGTAAAGTTAGGGCGAGAATTATTTGCTACACTGCCTGAGACCAATCGCTTGGTGCAAAGAGAAAAAACTAGATGGTCATTGGAAAATCAAAAAGATGAATGTTTTGCCGATATGTATCTGCATCCCCACGAAATCAATTTTACCATTGATTCTCTCTTTGCCATGATTGATGCGGTGGGTTTGGAATTTGCAGGTTTTTCCAATCCTGAAGTATGGCAATTGGAGCGACTGTTAGGCAAAAGTCCAGAACTATTGGCACTAGCGCAGTCCCTGACCATTAGAGAACAGTATCGCTTGATTGAACTATTGGATACTGATATTGCCCACTATGAATTCTTCCTTTGTCGCCCGCCCCTGCCCTGTCTGGACTTGCGAGACCGCCAGCAAATTCTATCGGCGATTCCCGTGCGTCATCCCTGCATTCATGGTTGGGAAAGTAGGCAACTGTTTGATATGAATTATCGCGTGGTAGAACTCACTCCAGAAGAATTTACATTTATGCAAATGTGTGAAGGTGATAAAACTATTCAGCAAATTCTATCAATACAGCCTGCAATCAACTGGCAAACCGTTGAGAATTTGCTTACAAAACACTTAATTCTCTTGCAGAAGGACGAAAGCTAATTAGTGCTAACGGCGGTTTGCATTGCCCTAATCTTTCCGATTAAGATAGAAACAGCTACTCCAGCACAGATTCCTAGAATCAGACAAGAGGCGATAAAATCATTAACACTGGCATCGAGAAAGGCATAGGATGACCAAATTGAACCCAAAACCAGCCAGAGAATTGAGGCATTTTTGCTGGTGAATCCTAAAATCCCCATGACGATCGCAGGGAAAAAAGTAAGGGTTAAAATTGTACCAATTCCCCATGTTAGAGGGTTCTTAATCTTAGCTAATAAAATATTCTGCAAAATAAGTGCGTAAAATAGCCATTGCACTATCAGCAGGAAGACAACCAAAACGCTACCCACCTTGTTAGGATTAGCACTGAAAACTATCGTGCCAATTACTAAAGACTGAGTGATTAACAGATTGATGGCGATCGCCAAAATACTGGGAGATTTATCATACCAAATCAAATCAAGTATAGTATTAGCACCTCTGCCATATCTCGCCCATTCCATGACTGATTGGCGTTTGGGAGTCAACACAAATGTCAGCCCTGCTATTAAAAAGAAATTGATTATATACAAGAAAAAAGTTTGAATATTATAAATTCTGGTGTTATTTATAAGGTCAGCACGCTGAAGAAATCCTAATATCAATACTTCTAGGTATGCTGAAGCGAAATAACTGAATCCTTTGCTTAGTACCGTTGCATTGGGGTTGTAAAAGCGGCGGCGTAAAATCTGCCAAATCAAATAACTAATAAGCCCGATGTTGCCCAGAGTAAAACAATGGGCAATAATTATATTACCGCTTAGGGGCAAGTACCACCATTCCACAATACCCCTATCCACTGATTGAGATACAAAGAGGAAATTTTGCCAGCCCAGCCATGTTGTGTTGGCATTCCATAATATAAATAGAGGAGAGAAAAAAATCAGCGTAATAAAGCTAAAAAAGATAGCGCCACCATAGGCTTGAATGCCAATTTGTTTTTGCTCTGCAAAACCAACTAAAGAAAAAGCGATCGCCAGACTAAATATGAAAAATGCAAAGGCAATTAACAATAGATAATAGCTAATAAAAAAGCCAATAGCGACACCGCCAGCTAGTCCTGAAATGATGTGTAAAGGGACAAGTAACAGCACCCCCAGATAGCATAGAATTGGCACACCGATTAACTTACCCAAAAAGATGGTCAAGCTAGAGCGAGGACTAAGCCTAATAAAATTCAAGGTGCCTTTGCTATTCTCTTGCGTGAGGTCAGCAATCAAACTAAAAGTGCCCAAAAAAAATAAGCTGTAAGGTATGGCATACAGTAAAGTGCGAAATTGATCCTGCCACCACACTGCCCAACTGCTGGCACATCTAAATGGAGTCTGGCACAGCTCTGACGGTAGCCGCTGAGACTGAAATAGTAACAGTAGAAATTGAAAAGCAATAGGAATGGCGATCGCTACTGCCACGGAGCGCATTTTTAACTTACCCCGCAATTCTCTAAGTATTTGCGGATTGAAATTGCCGATCTGTTCTAAAAAAGTATTCATACCCATAAATCAGATAACCAATTTTGCCATTTTTTCTCTGTTGCAAAGACAATAACGGCGATCAATGGAATAACCATACAGCATACTAAAAACCAGTTGGCAAGAACTAAGTAGTCAGTACACAAATACTGCTGAGCCAAGATTACCAACAAGATTACCAAATCATTTTGCCCTGCCATATTTTTTGCTCCTAACTGGTTCTTTTGTAGCCCATCTTAAAGAAAATATCTTCTAAACTCTCCTGACTGTGATGAAAATCAGCGATGGCAATGCCTGCACTAACTAGGCGGCTTAGTAACCGTGCAGACGCATTGAGGTCTCCCGCAAACTTAAACCGCACTATATTGGACTGCGGCACAGAATCTATCTCGGTCACCAATTCATCTTGTTGGAGTATAGAAACCAGTTCAGCGATCGCTCCTGTGGTAATAATTTCAATCTGCTGGGTGGCGCTTCTCTGATAGATTTCCTCGAGTTTGGAACTTTCCACCAAATGCCCCAGTTCCATAATGCCGATGGAAGTACAAATTTCCTCTAAATCACTGAGGATATGCGAAGATACCAAAATGGTCATTCCTTCCGCTTGTAGGGACTTAATAATGTTGCGGACTTCCACTCTGGCGACTGGGTCCAAGCCTGACACTGGCTCATCCAGTAGCAAAAAAGCAGGACGATGGATAATGCTCCGTGCCAGACTCAGCCTTTGTCTCATGCCTCGCGATAGGGTGGCGATCGGCGATCGCTCTTTGTCGTTTAACTGCACTAAGCTAATTACTTCACTAATGCGTTCCTTTCTACGGCGATCGCGCAGGAAATATAACCGTGCGAAATAGTCTAAATAATCCCACACTGACAAATCATCATAGAGGGGAAAATCATCAGGCAGAAACCCAATTTGTCTCTTTAAGTTGGGATTATTTTGCCCTCTAATTAACTTTTCCCCATTGATATAAATATCGCCAACAGTAGGCTCCTCAGCCGCCGCCAGCATTCTGATCAGAGTGGTTTTCCCAGCGCCATTAGGACCAATCAAGCCATAAACTTCTTGGGGCTGAATATGCAAAGACACCGCATTTACGGCAAGATGACTGTCAAATTGCTTGGTGAGGTTGTGGGTGCGTACCAAGGGTTCAACCGATGCCATAGGGCGGATTTAAGCGGATTAAATTGGTTATGGCATCATCTTAGCTGAGTTGGCGACAAATTGCATTAAAACTTTAACCTCACCTTAAGCGTCAACCATTACAATTACTCCCGCTCCCAAACACAACCCTGTGAAAACAGTGATTAAGATTAGCACTCTCTGTCTCCACCAATGTGCTTGAATTATTAAGCGAAACTGCTGGGTGGCGATCGCTAACAACACATTTTCACATCGGCTCAGTTCTCATAGTTCCCTAAGCCATCAGGCAAGTATTTTCTGGACAACGACACCACTGGAAAGCCAGAGATGCACTAATTATCATGCCTATGCACAACCCGCATAGGAGAAATGGGGCAAACGCAGTCGGCTAGCTGGAAAAAGTTGCCACTACACTGTTGCTTTCAGCTCATGCAAAGCGATCGCTATGGCATTCAGCCCAAAATCAAAACTGAGTAGCGCATTGCGGATACAGAGACAAACTACTTCAGGGTATCATAAGAAAAAAATCTTTCCCCGTGCACCAACGATGACTTCCCCCCAACAAATTAAGGCAATCCTCAGCGAAAAACTCTCTGCCCCATTGGTGGTGGTAGAGGATCACAGCCGAGAGCATCAGCACCACCGTGAAGGAGGAGATAGCGGGCATTATCATGTATTTGTCGTATCCGATCAGTTCCAAAATAAAACTCTCATCCAGCAACATCGTATGGTTTACTCTGTTTTGGGGGAATTGATGGGAAACGAAATTCATGCCTTGGCGATAGATACCTATACTGTGGCAGAGTGGCAGGAGATCAAAGGGGAGGGGCTGACGCTCAGCGAATACCAGATGATTTGCGATCGCCTGAAACGCAAACCTAACCGAGTGGAACTAGGAATGTTTGGCGTGATGTGGTCAGAACACTGTTGCTACAAGAATTCCCGTCCCCTACTGAAGCAATTCCCCACCACAGGCGATCGCATTCTGGTAGGACCTGGAGAGAATGCAGGAGTAGTCAAAATCAATGATCATCTGGCTATTTGCTTCAAGATTGAGAGTCATAACCGCCCTTCCGCTGTAGAACCCTATCAAGGAGCCGCTACGGGAGTGGGTGGCATTCTCAGAGATATTTTCACTATGGGAGCCAGACCAGTGGCTTTGCTCAATTCTTTGCGCTTTGGCAGATTGAGCGATCCTTGGGTGCGGAGTAGAGTGCATGGTGTGGTGGCGGGGATCGCTGGCTACGGCAACTGTGTGGGAGTGCCGACCATTGGCGGCGAAGTCTATTTTGATGCCAGCTACGATCGCAATCCTTTGGTCAATGTCATGGCGATCGGCATTTTAGAAACGGACACCATTGTCAAATCCAGAGCAGAAGGAATTGGTAACCCAGTGCTGTATGTGGGGGCAACTACGGGCAGAGACGGCATCAAAGGAGCGAGTTTTGCCAGTGCGGAATTGAGTGATAAATCACAACAGGATCGCCCAGCCGTGCAAGTAGGTGATCCGTTTATGGAAAAGTTGCTCATAGAAGCCTGTCTGGAAGCGTTCAAGACAGGGGCGGTAGTCTCAGCCCAAGATATGGGAGCCGCAGGATTGACCTGCTCTACAGCGGAAATGTCCGCCAAAGGAGGAGTGGGCATAGTTCTCGACTTAGATAAAATTCCTATCCGTGACACATCTCTTACGCCATACGAATATATGCTGTCGGAATCGCAGGAAAGAATGCTATTTGTGGCGCAAAGAGGCAGAGAGAAAGAACTGATTGACATCTTTCATAAATGGGGACTGCACGCAGTGGTGGCGGGCGAGGTGATTGCTGAACCAGTGGTGCGTATTCTCTATGGAGGTGAAGTAGTGGCAGAACTCCCCGCCACAGCCCTTGCCGAAAATACTCCAGTCTATCGGCGACAGGTTGCGAGTATTCCCGAATATGCCTTGACCGCATGGGCGAATGATCCTGATACGCAGACTTATCCTCAGGATAGAGCACATTTAGAAAGTAGTTGGCTTAAGCTCTTAGCAGTTCCTTCTATCGCTGACAAAGCGTGGATATATCGCCAATACGATCGCCAAGTACAAAACAATACAGTATTGGCATCGGAAGCTAGTTCAGCCGCAGTAATTCGCTTGCGGAATCCTAATTATTCTATTGGCGAAATGGAAGAGATTGCAGAACCCAGCTTTGTCGGTCTGGCGGCGGTGGTGGACTGTCAGGCACGCTATGTCTATCTCGATCCCTATCGCGGCGCACAGTTGGCAGTGGCAGAGTCCGCCCGCAATTTGGCTTGCGTGGGAGCGGAACCTCTGGCAATCACTGATAACCTCAACTTTGGCAGTCCCGAACACAATACGGGCTATTGGCAATTATCGGAAGCCTGTCGGGGGATTGCTGATGCCTGCTGTGCCTTGAATACCCCCGTTACGGGTGGCAATGTCTCTTTGTATAACGAAACGATTAAGTCCGATGGCTCCTCTCAGCCCATCTATCCTACCCCCGTGATTGGTATGGTGGGCTTGGTGGAGGACATTCGCCGTGTCTGTGGCATTGGCTGGCAACAAGTGGGCGATCGCCTGTATCTGATTGGCAATCCCCAAACTTCCCTCGCAGGGAGTGCATATCTAGCAGAAATCCATGAGCAAGTTACAGGCAGACCGCTCCCCGTAGATTTGGCATTGGAAAAGCAAGTGCAAGCCGTGTGTCGCACAGGGATTAAGCATGGTTGGGTCAAGTCCGCCCATGACTGCGCCGAGGGGGGCATAGCGATCACCCTGAGTGAATCTGCCATTACTGCTCAACTATCCTGCACTGTAGAACTTCCATTGCTTACTTCCTATGTACACACCTTATTTGGCGAAGGAGCGAGTAGGATTGTGGTATCAGTTGCCGAAAGTGAAGTGGCGGTGTGGGAGAATTATCTTAATGCCCATCTGCCCAGCCATTGGTGGGCGATCGGCAGAGTGACGGATCAAGGGCAACCGCTCCAGCTTAAGGTACAGGATTTAATTTTGACAGTTCCCTTAGCTGAAGCCACCAGCATATATCAGCAGTCAATTCCGCAAATGATGGAACAGATCGAGGTCTAAAAGATTAAGATAATTAAGATAATTAAGATAACTCCAATAACCCTGTAATAACTTAAGTATGGAACTAGGGGAATTTCAGAGACTATACGCCAATCGCAAGCGGGAGTTCCGTTGGCTTGATTTAAGAGGACAAGACCTGACGGGGATGAACTTAGCCAATATTATCTTTCTCGATAGTAATCTCAATTCAGCGATTTTAGTAGGAGCGAATTTGCAGAATGCCCGCCTTCCAAAAGCTAATCTGCAAAGCGCTAATCTAAGCGGTGCTGACCTATCCCAAGCCAAACTGAAGTCAGCCAATTTGCGCCATGCCAATTTTAGTGGGGCGAATTTGCGTGGTGCTGATTTTAGTTCTGCTGACCTAACAGCGGCTAATATGGATGGAGCGATTTTAGTTCAAGCAAACTTCACTAATGCCATTCTCACTGGGGTTAATTGGGGAACAGCCGATCGCTCCACAGCAATTTTCACCGCAGAAGCTGATCCCGCTCATCAAATGGCGATCGCTGTAGAGGAAATTATGACAGAAGTGCAGACCGCTTCCCAGCACACCCTGCCTGAATTTCAGGAGAAGTGGCACTACAAACCAGAAGATTTATTGACCACCGAACAGAAGTTCGCCCTGTCCCCCGCTTTGTGGTTGGCGTTTGTGTTTGTCTGTTATTTCTATCAGGGATTCGCCAGCTTTAGTTTCCTCAAACAAGGATTCAGTTGGCTGTTTGCCATGCTCTCCTTTGCTTCCCCCCTGCTGTGGCTGATGTCTCCAAGTGCTTACTGGTGTTACCCTGCGCTGTTACTGGGAATTCTTCTCTTCACTAGCTTTGATATTTTTAGCTTCTTTTTTTCAGCGATCGCCTTTATTCTGTCTTTTCAAGGAGCGATGCGCTACCGTTCCATTTTGGATAAGCAAAAGTTTACTTCCTTTACCCAGATGTCGCCTAATTTTCAGCGCAAAGTAACCCGTGATGCTCTGGCTCTGGGGGGATCAGCAGTGACATTCATCACCATCTTTCGCTCGCTGTTTGTCCAGCCTGCGGTGGTGGTATTTCTGCTCAGCAGTGCCATGTCAGCCATGTCAGGGGCGATCGCCACTAACCTGCTCTGTAATCAACAAAAAGCATCCCCACCCATCAAGCTAACCATGCTCCTACTTACCAGTTGGCTCGGCGGACTAATAGGACTGCTTGTGCTCAATCTCAATAGGTAATCAGGCTAACTACAGGCACATCGGGCAAATGCTGTCGTCCATGCAAAAAACTCAATTCAATCACAAAACCAAAGCCCACCAGCGTTCCCCCCGCCAAATTAACCAACTGAGCGGCGGCTGAGGCGGTTCCTCCGGTGGCGATCAGGTCATCAATGATGATAATTCTTTGCCCTGGTTGCATGGCATCACGGTGCATCTCGATCCTGTCCGTGCCGTATTCCAACGCATACTCCACGCTATACACCTCAGCGGGCAGTTTATGAGGTTTGCGAGCAGGAATAAAGCCACAACCCAAAGCCCTTGCCACTGGCGCACCAATAATAAAGCCTCGAGCCTCGATCCCCAGTACCCCCTGCACTTGCAAATCGGCAAACTTCCCAGCCAAGCCATCCACCAGCGCTTTTAACCCATCTGGATCAGCCAATACTGGCGTAATATCCTTAAACAGAATCCCCGGTTTGGGGAAGTCGGGGACATCACGAATTAGTTTTGCGATTTCCATAAAGTATCAGGTTAATTGCGAACTTGGCTATATTAGAGTAATTCAAGCAAAGAATGAACAATGGAAGGGTTATTCTCGACACAAAGCATCATGATCATGCTCCTCGGCGCTTATGGCGTTGCCATGTGGATGTTCCTCACCAGCGCACCCAAAGTGCATACAGTGATGGTCAGCGATTTGGAACAAGCCCGTAGCTTTTATGAAGGAGTTTTAGAACTGCCGCAGGCGGTAGTGCCCTTGCACTTTTACTATGGTTATGAGTCGCCTTTGGGCGTAAGTCCTAGTGCCTATGCCTCACCCCCCTATTCTCCCGCCCGAGATGGCGTGTGGTATCAACTGCGCAAAAATGTGCAACTGCACATAGTATCTGGCGTAAAAACTACTGACATCAACCGCGATCGCCACCTCTGCTTTAATCGGGATTGCATCGAGCAAATCCTGCTAAGGGTGCAGATGAAGGGGGTGAAGCACAAAATCCGCAGTGATAAACCGCTGAACTTTTTGGTTAAAGATGATCTGGGGCGGATTATCGAGTTCCAAGAATCCACCACAGCCAAAGGTTAATCTAGCCCTGCCGTGCCTTAAATTTAGGATTGGTTTTGCAGATAACATAGAGCTTGCCACGACGGCGCACGATTTTGCAGTCTTTGTGGCGAGTTTTGGCAGACTTCAGCGATGCAAGAACTTTCATATTTAGCAAAAATTGACAGCAAAGTACCAATTTAGCTTATTATTAAGAGCTTTGGCAAGTATTTGCAGATAGCACAGAGGCAGAATGCTCAAAGAATTGAAGACTTTAGATCGCTGGGCGATCGCTATTTTGGTGTGGGGACTGCTGTTTAGGTTGTGCATTGCCTATGTGATGACCCCCGGTTTTGATGAAGCCTATTACACCCTCTACAGTCGCCACTTGGACTGGAGCTACTTTGACCACCCGCCATTGGTGGCATATACAACGGGGATCGGCATCTGGCTGACAGGCACTACCAATCAGTTGACGATGCGCCTCGGTGGGGTGATTCTCTACACCTTTACCCTGCTGTTATTTTTCCTAACCAGCAAAAAGTTATTTGGACTGCAATCAGCTAAATTGACCCTAGCGATCGCCTCAATAATTCCCATTTTTCAGATCATCTTTGGTATTCTCACTTTGCCTGATGTCCCTTTGATGTTTTTTTGGACATTAACCCTGTGGCTCTGTGTCCATGAATTTTTTACTGAGCCTGAAACATATCGCCCGACAATAAAAATCGCATGGATCGGCTTGGCTGTGGGCTTATCGGCATTAGGGAAATATCATGGTTTTCTGTTGGGTGCTTGTCTATTGTTGTTTGTGATCTTTACGCGCAAATACTGGAGCATTTTTCGTTCTCCCTACTTAGTGTTGTCTTTTGTATTGTTTACAGTAGCGATCGCCCCAATTCTGATCTGGAACTATCAGCATGACTGGGTATCTTTCCGATTTCAAGGCAATCGGGCAATTCCTATCAGTGGCTACAATTTGCTGGATTTATTAGTAGTTTTCTTGGTGGGTTGCGGCTACTTATTTCCCAGTTTTGGGTTTCCCCTGTGGTGGACAAACCTACAGGCACTCTGGCGAGAAATTATCGCCCCGCATCAAACAAATAACGATCGCTATCGCTTTATTCTTTGGATTTCTTTGCCCATCTTTGTCGGATTTACCCTCATGGGCGGCTATCGGCAGGTATTACCCAGTTGGCACATGCCGGGGTTTTGGGGTGCAGTTTTGATCATGGGCAACCAAATGGCGATCGCTCAAGCCAAGCATCCTAAGCTGATAAGAAACTGGCTAATTGTGTCAGGGACAATAATTATTCTGCTAATTAGCATTGCCCTTGCCCACATTACTTTAGGCATAGCTCAAAAAGGCAGTAACTATGCAATTTTGGGTGGCTTTTGGGCAGTGGAAGATGACCCCTCTACGCAGATTTTTGACCTACAACAAATTACTAACACTTTCCAAACCGATCCCATGCTCAAAGCAGAACTGGAGCAAGCAGATTTTGTCTTTGCCAACAACTTTTTTGTGGCAGGACAATTGGGCATGGCAGTTGAACCTTTAGGCAAACCAGTAACTTGCTTTGATGCCGATATGCGTGGCTTTGCATTTTGGGCTAATCCCGCTCAGTTTGTCGGCAAAAATGGCTTGTATATTACTACTGAGAAATTTAAGTTTAGCGATCTAGGCGATCCCAATCGAGGTGAGTCTCTGCAAAAACTAGCAGAATATTTTTCGCAAATTTCTAAGATCAAAGACATTACTATTTTGCGTGGTGGACAGGTAATTGAAACCTTGCCCGTATATCGTGCCACTAAATTGCTCAAACCCTATCCCTTCCCCTACTAGCTGTTTTTGGTACTTGGTACAAGTGCTAGTCTTGATCTAGCCTTGTTTAAGCCTTTAGACAGCGCAGGATTTTGCAATAAAGATTTGCGCTTTTAGGCTTAGATGTATTCTGGAACACTTGATTTTGTGCCACTCAACCCAATATGCTCACAAAGTGGAGTGAGTTTGTGCAAGCAAGATGATCAAGTACATAAAATCCCTGCTGGCTGGTTTGTCTTTTGGGTTAGTGTCTTTGTTGAGCTTACCAG
>Ga0272446_1002411_pt1 | contig 25573 bp, 18 predicted proteins | sample YNPCB0061_FD_194587 | JGI IMG/M metagenome (GOLD analysis project Ga0272446, IMG submission 194587) | Hot spring microbial mat communities from Yellowstone National Park, WY, United States - YNP-CB-006-1 | ecosystem: Environmental > Aquatic > Thermal springs > Hot (42-90C) > Sediment | place...
GTTCGGTCCTTTCCTGCGCCGCGCCGGCGCTTGCCTACACGATCGACGGCAATCTCGCCGACTGGGGGCTTCACCAGACCGGTCAGGCCAGCGACTGGACGCCCAACGCCTCGGTGAAAGGGTGGACGGTGGAAGACTGGCAGCCGGTCGCAAGCGGTTACCTCAACCCCGGCTACGGCGGCCAGGCCTACGATGCCGAAGCGCTGTACGTCGATTTCGACAGCCAGTATCTCTACATTGCACTGGTGACGGGGCACGACCCGGCCACCGGGAATGGCGGCAACAACTACGCGCCGGGGGATTTTGCGATCGACTTCGGCCGCGACGGCAGCTTCGAATTCGGCATCGAGACCACCGGCAACAACGGCAAAACCCAGGGCGGGTTGTACCGCGTGTCACACTGGGGGCTCGGCCTGTGGAACGCCGGTGGCGCCTATGACCCTGGCCACGCCGACCCCCTGCATCCGACGTCGATCCTTGCCGGTACCCTGCTTGGCACGGGCGATCTCGTCCACACGACGGTCGGTACCCCGAACATGGGCGTCTATGGCGGCCTGCACTACTTCTACGAGGCGCGCATTCCGGTTGCGCTCTTCGGCAACGCTTGGGGTGGGCAACCGTTCGATGTGCACTGGACGATGAATTGCGCGAACGACGCGATTTCCGCAGACCCGCCGCCGGCGCGCGTGCCGGAACCGGCGACGCTGGCGCTCCTGCCGGCGGGGCTGGTGGGCATGGGTCTCGTCGCGCGGCGCCGGCGGCGGGTCTGATCCGGCCGCGCGCGGATCATCTGCCGAGGTAGTCGGCGAGCCGTTCGACCGCCTGTGCCAGGCGCGCGACGGGCTGCGTGTACGCCAGGCGCACGAAGCGTTGCGCCGCGTGGCTGCCGAAATCCACGCCGGGCGTGATGGCAACGCCGGTTTCTTCGAGCAGTTCGCGGGCGAAGGCAAAGCTGTCGGGATGCTGGCGGGCGATGTCGGCGTAGAGGTAGAACGCGCCCTGCGGGGGCGCCGGAACGTCGATGCCCAGACGCGCGATCGCAGGCAGCAGGAAGTCGCGGCGCGTGCGCAGTTCCAGCTTGCGGGCTTCGAGAATCGCCATCGTCGCCGGGGAGAATGCCGCCAGGGCGGCGTGCTGGGCCGGGGTCGAGGGCGCGAGAAAGAGGTTCTGCGCCAGCCGCTCGATGCCGTCGAGAGCCCATTCGGGCGTGACCAGCCAGCCCAGGCGCCAGCCGCTCATCTGGAAAAACTTCGAAAAACTGTTGACCACGAATACGTCGTCCCAGCGCGCCGCGGTCGTTTCGGCGCCGTCGTACGTGAGGGCGAGATAGATCTCGTCGACGATCAGCGCGACGCCGCTGCGCACGCACCAGTCGCGGATTCGGGAGAGTTCGTCGGCGCCGATGACGGTGCCGGTGGGGTTGGACGGGCTGGCGATGAGAACGGCGCGCAGGTCCGGTGTCGCGTGGCGTTCGATCGCGTCGCAGGTCAACTGGAAACCGCTCGTGGCATCGACCGGGACATTGATCGCGCGCGCTTCGCAAAAGCGTGCGAAGTGGCGGTTGCAGGGGTAGCCGGGGTCGGCCAGCATGACGGCGTCGCCCGGCCCGGCAACCAGTCCGAGCGCCAAGAGCAGGGCACCGGAAGCCCCCGGTGTGACGACGATGCGTGCGGCATCGATGGCCGCCCCCCAGCGGTCGGCATGAAATTGCGCGATCGCCTCGCGCAGCGCCGGCAATCCCAGGGCGCCGGTGTAGTGCGTGTGCCCGGCGGCCAGCGCGGCGATGCCTGCGGCGACGATGGGCGCCGGCGTCGCAAAATCCGGCTCGCCGATTTCGAGGTGGATGATGTCGCGCCCCTGCCGTTCCAGGGCGTGGGCGCGCGCAAGGATGTCCATGACGTGGAAGGGCGCGATGTCGGCGATGCGGCCGGCGCGATGGGGGTTCATCGCCGCGCCAGCCGCGTCCGCGGGTCCTGCCGGTAGTAGGCGCGCAGCTGCTCGTAGACGGCGGGATAGCTTTCGTCCAACAGCGCGGGCGTCTCGAAGAATACCTCGCTCACGACCGCGAAGAATTCCGCCGGACTGCTGGTCGCGTAGGGATCGATCGCCGTGTGCGCGCCGCGATCGACACGCGCGCACAGATCGTCGTAAGCCTGGCGAAACGCGTCGGCCCATGCGCGCACGCGCATGTCGCGGTGGAGCGGGGGAAAGCCGTTGGCATCGCCATTCTGCATGTCGAGTTTGTGCGCGAACTCGTGCACGACGACATTGAAGCCGTCGCACTGGCCGCTGGCGGCGACGTCGGCGAGCGACAGCACCAGCGGCCCGCCGAGCCAGGATTCGCCGGCAAGGATGTCGCGAAACACGTGAACCACGCCGGCGTCGTCGACCTCCTCCTGCGGCCGCAAGAATTCGTCGGGGTAGAGGATGATCTCGCGCCAGCCGCGATAGGGCCAGTCGTCGATGTTCAGTGTCAAGAGGCAGGCCTGCAGGGCGATGGCGAGCACGCTCGCGCGGTCGACCGCGGCGCCACCTGCGGCGGAAAAGCGCTTGTCGGCGATCAGCAGGCTCGCCTGCTCGCGCAGCCGCCTGCGTTCGTCGCCATCGAGCCCGGCGAGCACCGGCAGACGCGCGAAGGCCGCATCGAACTCGCTTGCCGGGATGAGGCTGCGGGCGAGCGCGCGGCGGCGCAGGTGACGCGAAAGCCAGCCCATCAGTTTTCGTCGGGAGCGATTTCCACCAGCGCGACATGCTCCGGGTGGTCGAGCTCGACGCGCTCGATCTGCGCGAAGCGCCGGGTGATCTTCTCGCTGGAGATCCGCACCTCGCCGACGTCGCGGCTGGCCTGGTCGATATGGGCGGCGAGCTTTTTCATGCGTTCGTCGAAACGCGCGAAATCGCGTGCGAGCTTGCCCAGCTCGTCCTTGATGACGTGCGCCATGCGCCGCGTCTCGCTGTCGCGGATGACCGCGCGCGCGGTGTTGAGGACTGCCATCAGGGTGGTCGGCGAGGTGATCCAGACGCGCTGCCGCTGGGCGTGCTCGACCAGGTCGGGATGGTGCGCGTGGATTTCGGCAAACACCGCCTCGGCGGGGATGAACATCACCGCACCGTCCGAGGTCTCGTCGGCGACGATGTATTTGCCGGCGATGTCGTCGACGTGCTTGCGGACGTCGAGCTTGAACTGGCGCCGCGCTGCGTCCTGCTCGACGGCCGGCAGTGCCGGATCGAACATGCGGCTGTAGTTTTCCAGCGGGAACTTGGCATCCACGCACACCGTGCCGGTCGGCGCGGGCAGGATCAGCACGCAGTCGGCGCGCACGCCGCTTTTGAGCGTGTGCTGGAAGGCGTAGGCGTCGGGCGGCAGGATGTTGCGTACCAGCGCCTCGAGCTGCACCTCGCCGAACGCGCCGCGCGAACGCTTGTCGCCGAGGATTTCCTGCAGGCTGACGACGTTGCTCGCCAGCGACTCGATCTTTTTCTGCGCATCGTCGATCACGGCCAGGCGCGACATCACCGAGGTGAAGGTCTCGTTGGTCTTCCTGAAGCCCTCGTCCAGGCGCTCGGCGACCTTGCCGGAAATCTCGTCGAGGCGGCCGTCGACCGCCTGCGAGAGCTGCTGCACCCGTTCGCCGAACTGCGCGGTCATGCCGCGCAGGGTTTCCTGCAGCAGGTGCTGCTCGGCGCGGCCCTGCGCGACGAGTTTTTCCAGCATCAGCGTCTGGAAGGCCGCGAACTGGCCGGTGACCGTTTCCCGCGTGCTGGCGAGGCTCTCCGCCTGGGCGATCTGCAGCGCCGCGAGCTGGTTCTGGATGCGCTCCGATTGCCGGGCGAGGCCCTCGTGCAGGTCGCCGAGAATGGCGCGGTGGCGCGCTTCCATATCCGTGGCGAGGTCGCCGGGCAGGGCGGATTGCCGGCGGCGCAGGGCGGCGAGTTGCCAGAGGATTGCGGCAGCCGCGATGCCGACGCCGGCGAGCGTGGCTGCGAGGATGGTTTCCAGGGTCGTCATGGGACAGATTTTACGCGCCGTGTGCGTCGCGGGCGATGCGCGCGTCTCGATGCGATGCGTTACGTGCTGCACGAGCTGCCCTATACCAACAAGGGCATCGAACAGATCGGCCCGCTCGATCCCCTGCTGGTCGGCCGCGCTCATGTCGTGTACGAGCGGGGCGAGAGATGGCGAATGCGCCCTTGATCTGAACCCGCAACGCGGCGCAAAAAAAGCCCGGCGTGACCCGGGCTTTTTTGCGGCTGCCGCGCTCAGGCGGCTTCGCGGTTGGCGCGCCGGCGCTCGTGTTCCTTCAGGTAACGCTTGCGCAGGCGGATGGACTTGGGGGTGACTTCGACCAGCTCGTCGTCGGCGATGAATTCGACCGCGTATTCGAGCGTCAACGCGATCGGCGGCACCAGCCGCACGGCCTCGTCGGTGCCCGAGGCGCGGACGTTGGTGAGCTGCTTGCCCTTGATGGGGTTGACCACCAGATCGTTGTCGCGGCTGTGGATGCCGATGATCATGCCTTCGTACAGCGGATCGCCCGGCGATACGAACATCCGCCCGCGATCCTGGAGCTTCCAGAGCGCATACGCGACTGCTTCGCCATCGTCCTGCGACACCAGCACGCCGTTGCGGCGTTCGGGCATGTCGGCCGCCATCGGCGCGTATTCGTCGAAAACGTGGGCGAGGATGCCGGTGCCGCGAGTCATGGTCATGAAGTCGGATTGGAAACCGATCAGGCCGCGCGCCGGGATGCGGTATTCGAGCCTGACCCGGCCCTGGCCGTCCGGTACCATGTCCTTGAGCTCGCCGCGGCGACGGCCGAGCTCTTCCATGACCGCACCCTGGTGGCTGTCCTCGACATCGACCGTGAGCATTTCATAGGGCTCGCACTTGACGCCGTCGATCTCCTTGATGAGCACGCGCGGGCGCGACACCGCCAGTTCGAAGCCTTCGCGCCGCATGTTCTCGATGAGGATGGTCAGATGCAGTTCGCCGCGCCCGGAAACCTGGAACACGTCGGCGTCGGCCGTATCTTCGACGCGCAGCGCGACGTTGACCTGCAATTCCTTGTAGAGCCGTTCGCGGATCTGGCGACTGGTGACGAACTTGCCTTCGCGGCCGGCGAGCGGGGAGGAATTGACCTGGAAGTTCATGGTCAGCGTCGGCTCGTCGACGCCCTGCCACGGCAGCGCTTCGGGTGCGGCCGGGTCGCAAATGGTGACGCCGATGCCGACCTCCTCGATGCCGGTGATGGCGACGATGTCGCCCGCCTGGGCGTCCTCCACCGGGATGCGCTCGAGCCCCTTGTAGCCCAGCACCTGATTGATCCGTCCGGCCACCGGCTTGCCGTCCTGGCCGATGGCGACGACGTTCTGCCCGGGCTTGATGCGGCCGCGCTTGATGCGACCCAGGCCGATCCGGCCCACGAAGCTCGAGTAATCGAGCGCGACGATCTGGAACTGCAACGGGCCCTCGGCGTCGCCATTGGCGGGCGGGACGTGGGCGAGCACGGTGTCGAACAGGGGCACCATGTCGCTGCTCGGCTGCGCGAGATCCAGCGTCGCCCAGCCGTTCAGGCCGGATGCATAGACGATCGGGAAATCGAGCTGCTCGTCGCTTGCGCCGAGCTTGTCCATGAGATCGAAGGTTTCGTTGACCACCCAGTCGGGGCGCGCGCCCGGGCGGTCGACCTTGTTGATGACGACGATGGGCTTGAGACCGAGCGCCAGCGCCTTGCGGGTGACGAAGCGCGTTTGCGGCATGGGCCCCTCGACGGCGTCGACCAGCAACAGCACGCCGTCGACCATCGACAGCACGCGCTCGACTTCGCCGCCGAAATCGGCATGGCCAGGGGTGTCGACGATGTTGATGCGGATGCCCTTGTAATCGACGGCCGTGTTCTTGGCCAGGATGGTGATGCCGCGCTCGCGTTCGAGATCGTTGGAATCCATCACGCGCTCGGCGACCTGCTGGTTGTCACGGAAGGTTCCGGACTGGCGCAGGAGCTGGTCGACCAGGGTGGTCTTGCCATGGTCGACGTGGGCGATGATGGCGATGTTGCGAATGGGGCGGGACATGGGCGGGGCCTGACAGGAAAACCGCCAATTATAGCAGGAGTCAGTGGATAACTGTCGGGCCCAGCAGCGGGTGCGCGTCCAGCCGGCGGTCGATGGTCTCGATCATGGCGCGATAGCGCGGCCCGCCGACGCGCCCGAAGCGGCGCGCGAATTCTGCGGCCGGGAGGAATTCGGGGAGATCCGAGAAGTCCGGCATCAGGTCGCCATCGCTGGCGGCGCCGGCCAGTCGCCGGCGGACCGCGGCCGCCCCCGGGCCGATGAGACGCTCTCCGAGGCGCGCGCCGGCGCGGTCGGTCGCAAGGTCGGTGAAACTGAAACCGGAGCCACGCTGGGCGTCGTCTTCTTCCTTGGCAAGGCCGAGTGCGTTGGCGAGGCGGCTGCCGCCATTGGCCGCGAGCGCGGCCGCGATGAGGTAGTGCTGGGCGAAATCGCGCCGTCCGTGCAGCTTGGGCAGCACCGGCGGTTCGCGGCGGTTGGTGCGGCCCTCGCCCTTGATGAGCTTGGTAAGACTGATGCCGCCGACGTAGGCTGCCAGCGCCGTGATGGCGGCGCGGTTTTCGGCGACGGCATCGCCGCCGCGCCGTTCCGCAAGCCCGAAGACGGTCTGCATCACGCGCGTCAGGGGGATGGAGGAACCCTGCGGCAGGTGGCGCACCTGGCGGGTGATGGCGTCGGCATAGGCCAGCAGGCGTTCGCGATCGGCGTCGGCAACGACGACCGCCGCGCTGCGTCGCTGCAGCAGCGTGACGAGCGTCGGCTGCCACTCGTAATCGACGGCGACGCGATCCTCGAAAAAATCGACACGCCGCACGCTGTCGGCCAGCGCGCGCAGCGCGGCGTCGCGGCGCACCAGCCACCACGCAAGCCGCCCCGCGGCGCGCGCCACGATGCCGGGCAGCGGCACGTCGCCCACCTGCGCGTGCGAAACCGCGACGCGGCCGTCGGCGGAGAGGAGTTCCAGCGAGACGTTGAGGTAGGCGCCGAACGGTGTCTTCGGGAGCTTGAGGCTGGCCGAGACGATCGCGCCCTCGGGATAGAGCTCGGCTTCCAGTGCGTACAGGGTGTGGAAAACCGTCGCGTAGTTGAGCAGGCGGTTGACTTCGTCGGTGGCGAGTTCCAGCCGCTGGATGGTGCCGGGCGCGGCATGCCGGGGGTCGTGTTTCGCCAGCGTCGCCTGCAGCCAGGCGATGTCACGCCGACCGAATGCGGGTGGCGCCTCGACCGCGGGCGTGGCGTCGAGCAGCAACCACAACAGGCCGCACCCCAGCGCCAGCCCGAGCAGCAGGGCGACGAGCAGTTTCTTCACGGCGCGACCGGCTTCACGCGGCGCGCGGCCTCCTTCGCGCGGCGCCGCGCTTCGTCGGTGTCGGCGGCGGTGGCGAGCGCGACGCCCATGCGGCGCCGCACGTGGGCCACCGGCTTGCCGAACAGCCGGATGTCGCTTTGCGGCACCGCGAGCGCCGCGTCGATGCCGTCGAAGGCGATTGCCGCAGCCTCCAGGCCGCCGTAAATCACCGCCGAGGCGCCCGGCTCGCGCAGCGCGACATCGACCGGCAGGCCGAGAATGGCGCGGGCATGCAGGTCGAATTCGCTCAGCCGCTGGGTGGCCAGGGTCACCATGCCGGTGTCGTGCGGGCGCGGGCTGACCTCGGAAAACCAGACCGCTTCGCCCTTGACGAAGAGCTCGACGCCGAACAGGCCGCGCCCGCCGAGCTCGTCGGTGATGCGCCGGGCGATGTCCTGCGCGCGCTCGAGCGCGGCCGGCGCCATGGCATGCGGCTGCCAGGATTCGACGTAATCGCCCTGCACCTGTACGTGGCCGATGGGCGCGCAAAACCGCGTTTCCAGCGTGCCGCAGGGGTCCAGCGCACGCACCGTGAGGAGCGTGATTTCGTAATCGAAATCGATCACGCGCTCGACGATGACGCGCCCCTTGGCGACGCGCCCGCCGCGCGCCGCGGTTTCCCAGGCCGCCGCAAGCTGGTCCGCGTTGTCCACCCGCGACTGGCCCTTGCCGGAGGACGACATCACCGGCTTGACGATCACCGGATAGCCCAGCCTTTGGGCTTCGCGGGCGAGCGCATCGAGGCTGTCGGCAAAGGCGTAGGCCGACGTGGGCAGGCCGAGGGTTTCGGCGGCAAGGCGGCGAATGCCCTCGCGGTTCATCGTCAGGTGCGCGGCGCGGGCGCTGGGTACGACGGTGGCGCGTTGCGATGCCTCCACGGTGAGCAGCGCTTCGGTGGCGATGGCCTCGATTTCCGGGACGATGAAATGCGGTTTTTCGGCGGCGATGAGCGCCAGCAGCGCATCGGCATCGCTCATGTCGATGACGTGCGCGCGATGCGCCACGGCATGGCCGGGCGCGTTCGCGTAGCGGTCCACGGCGATCACCTCGACGCCCAGGCGTTGCAGGGAGATGACGACCTCGCGGCCGAGTTCGCCGGCGCCGAGGAGCATGACGCGGGTCGCGGTGGGGGAAAGCGGGGTGCCGATACGCATGGCCGGTTCCTTGTTCGTTGCGCAGGGGGTCATTCTAGGCGCGCCGCACGCGTGCCCAATCGAAAAAAGGGCCGGGATCGGTCTTGCGCCCGGGGGCGATATCGGCATGGCCGACGACGGCCTCGATCGGGTACGCCGCCTGCAGCGTGGCCAGAAGCGGCCGCAGGCGCGCATACTGAGCTTCCGTGAAAGGCGTGTCGTCGCTGCCTTCGAGCTCGATGCCGATGGCATAGTCGTTGCAGCGCGGGCGGCCTGCCCAGCTCGATTCCCCGGCGTGCCAGGCACGCAGTGCCGTCGGCACGAACTGGATCAGCGTCCCGTCGCGGCGAATGAAGAAATGCGCCGAGACAGCGAGCCCGCGGATGCCCTGGTAATACGGGTGTGCGTCCCAGTCGAGGCGGTTGGTGAACAGCTCGGTCACCGCGTCGCCCGCGAACACGCCCGGCGGCAGGGAAATGCTGTGGATGACGACGAGGCTGACGGGCGTGTCCGCAGGCCGCGTGTCGCAGTTGGGGGAGGGGATACGCCGGGCTTCGTCGAGCCAGCCGTCGGAATCGAGCTTCATGAAGGGTTGCGCGGGCAGCTAGAATGGCGCTCCGATTGTATCCGTCTGGAGCATCATGCTGTTTCTCGAAATGTTCGGTTTTCTGTTGCTGATCCTGGTCGCGGCCGAGGTGTTCGTCAATGCGCTCGAACACCTGGGCGACCGGCTCGGCATCTCCGAAGGCGTGACCGGCTCGCTGTTCGCCGCTGTCGGCACCGCGCTGCCGGAGACGCTGGTGCCGCTTCTGGCCATTTTCGCCGGCACGGCGAACGTCGCGGTCAACGAGGAAATCGGCGTCGGCGCCATTCTCGGCGCGCCGCTCATGCTCTCCACGCTGACGTTCTTTCTCATGAGCCTCGCCGCATTCGGCAAGCGTGGCGCCAAGGGCCATTTCCGCCCCGAGCGCACGGGCGTGAAGCGCGACCTGGATTTCTTCCTCGGCGCATTCGCGCTTTCGCTGGTGGCGCTCTTCGTGCCGCACGGCGAGGGCTGGGTGCGCATCACGCTGGCCTTCGTGCTGGTGATGATCTACTTCGTTTACGTGCTGCTCACGCTGCGCGCGTCCAGCAGCCTCGTCGCCGACGGCCATGGCACCGAGGCCGAAGCGCCCATGCTGCTCGCGCGCCTGGGGCTGCCGGCGAATCTGCCGGTGATCCTCGTCCAGCTCGCCATCGGCCTCGCGCTCCTCGTCGCCGGCGCCAAGGGTTTCATCCACGGCATCGAAACGGCAGCGCCGGTTCTCGGCATCAGCGCGCTGATGCTGTCGCTGATGATCGTGCCGGTGGCCACCGAGCTGCCGGAAAAGGTCAATTCCATCCTCTGGATCCGCCGCCACAAGGACACGCTGGCGTTTGGCAACATCACCGGCGCCATGGTGTTCCAGGGCACGCTCCTGCCGGCGATCGGCATTTCCCTCACGCCGTGGGTGCCGCACAAGGAAGTGTTCGCGGGTGTCGTCATCACCCTGATCGCCGCCTTCTGGGTGCGCTGGGCCGCGCTGCACGGCGGGCTGCGCGTGTGGCATCTGTGGGTGAACGGCGCGCTGTACGCCGCGTATCTGGCGATCGCGCTGAGCTGACGGCTATTCGATCCCCAGCCGCTCCAGCCGGTAGCGCAGGCTGCGGAAGGTGATGCCCAGGAGGCGCGCGGCGGCAGTCTTGTTGTAGCGCGTCTGTTCCAGCGCTTCGAGGAGCGCATCGCGTTCGACGCGGTCGAGGTAGTCCTGCAGGGGGTATTTGCCGCCGCCAGACGGCGCATCGGGCGCGGCGCTTGCCGGATCGAGCCTGAGGTCCGCGACATCGATGACGCCGCCGTCGCTCATCGCCAGCGCGCGTTCGAGGATGTTCTCCAGTTCGCGCACGTTGCCGGGGAAGGCGTAGGCTGCGAGCGCGTTTTCGGCCGCCGGGGTGAGGCGCGCGTCGCAACCGCCGAGTTTGTCGAGCAGGAAGCGCGCGAGCTGCGGAATGTCCTCGCGGCGTTCGCGCAGGCTGGGCAGATCGAGGTCGATGACGTTCAGGCGGTAGTACAGGTCCTGGCGGAAGCGTCCGGCTTCGACCAGTGCCGCCAGCGACTGATGGGTGGCGCTGATGATGCGCACGTCGACCGCTTCTTCCGCCGTCGCGCCGACGCGGCGCACGCGCTTTTCCTGCAGCACCCGCAACAGCTTGACCTGCATCGACAGCGGCAGATCGGCGACTTCGTCGAGGAACAGCGTGCCGCCGTGGGCCGCCTGGAAGAACCCTTCCCGGTCGCTGTCCGCGCCGGTGAATGCACCTTTGCGGTAGCCGAAGAACTCGCTTTCCATCAGGGTCTCGGGAATCGCGCCGCAGTTGACGGCGACGAAAGGCCGGTCGGCACGCGGGCCGAGGCCGTGGATGCGCCGCGCGGCGAGCTCCTTGCCGCTGCCGGATTCGCCGCGGATGTGCACCGGGGCCTGGCTGCGCGCGAGCTTGGCGATGGCCGCGCGCAGCTCCTGCATGGCGGCCGAGGTGCCCACCAGATCCTGCGCATTGCCGGCTGCCGGGGCTGCCGCCGGGAGTTTCAGCGCCGATTTGATGAGCGCGCGCAACTGGTCGAGGGCGACGGGTTTGGCGAGGTAATCGAAGGCGCCCGCCTTGAGCGCGGCGACCGCGTTGTCGGTGCTGCCGAAGGCGGTGATCACGGCGACGGGAACGGGCACCGGCTGGCTGTTGGCGAGCGCGACGACCGCGAGTCCTTCGCCGTCGCCCAGGCGCATGTCGGTCAGGCACAGGTCGTGGCGGCGCGCGGCAAGGCGTGCGCGGGCCTCGCCGACACTGGTCGCGCGCTCGGTATCGAGCCCCATTTTGGCGAGCGTCAGCTCCATCAGGTCGAGAAGGTCGGGCTCGTCGTCGACCAGAAGGACGCAGGGCCGGTGGCGACTCATCGGCACTCCTGTGCGCGCAGCGTGAGCCGGAAGCGCGCGCCCGGGGCATTGCCGGCGTAGCTCAGGCTGGCGTGATTGGCGTCGGCGAGTTCGCGCGCCAGGAAGAGACCCAGCCCCGTGCCCTGCGCGTCGGTGGTGAAGAACGGCTCGAAGAGCTTGGGCACGTCGTCGGCCGGCACGCCGTGGCCGTCGTCGACGATGTCCAGCGTCGCCACGCCGGCGGCTTCGGCAAGGGCGATGCGCACGCTCGCCTCGCCCTGGGTGCAGTGGCGCCAGGCGTTGCGTACCAGGTTCCAGAGAATCTGGCGCAAATGTTCGGGGTCGAAGCAGAAGCGGAGCCGGGGCTGCATGTCCACTATGACGGCAGACGCCGGAATTTCTTCAGCGTCCAGGACTTCGCGGATCAGGGTGGCGAGGTCGCCTGCGGTGATCGTGACCGGCTGCGTGCGATTACGACGGTTGAGCGAGAGCACGTCCTGGACCAGGCGATCGAGGCGACGCGCGTTGTTTTCGATGATCTGCGCCAGGCGCGCGGTGCTGCCGCCCGGATCGTCTTCACGCAGCAGCTGGGCGGCGTGGCTGATCGCCGAGAGCGGGTTGCGGATCTCGTGCGCAATGTTGGCGGTGAGCCGGCCGAGCGCGGCGAGCTTGACGCGCTGCGCGGCTTCTTCTGCGGCGAGGAGGTCTTCGAGGATCATCACCACGCCGCCGTCCCCCCGTTCGAGAGGGATGCAGCGCACGCGGAAGCGCGCGTGCGCGGTCACATGCGTGCGCCCGGGGCTTTCCGGGGCGCGGCAGTCGCCGAGGTCGTCGAGGAGGAACGGCGCGATGTCGGCGAGCGGGGTGCCCGCGGGTGGCGTTTGGGCGCAGCCCAGGAGGGCCAGGCCGCGGGCGTTGATGTGGCGCAGCGTCGCATCGGCTGCGACGGCCAGAATGCCGTGCGGGGAGTGTTCGGTGGCGAGCGCGTTGATGCGGTTGAGCAACGCCAGTTCACCCGCCTGACGCGCGGCCAGTTGCTCGCTGGCGAGGGCGCGGCGGGCGAGCGTGTGCGCGAGAAGCCCGGTGGCGAAATAGCCCATGCACAACAGTCCGACCTGGAAATAGCTGTCCAGGCCGCTGTTGTCGCGCACCACGGCGAGGCTGTGCTGCAACAGCACTGCGATCGACGCGAGCGCGGCGTAAAGCAGCGTGAGCCGCCCGCTGCCGACCAGCCCGCCGGAGGCGATCGAGACGACCAGCAGGAGGCCGAGGCCGCCCGCCAGCCGGTCGCTGGTGTTCATCATCAGCACGATGAAGAGGATGTCGACGACGATGTGGGTCGTGAGCTGGACCTGGAACGACGGCCAGCGGGCGCGGATGGCAAGCACCAGGAGTGCGGTCACCACGAGGTACACAAGCGCGGTGCGCAGGTAGAGCGTGCCGGCCCCGGGGCGGAAGAGGTCCGTGCCGCTGAACAGGATGCCGGTGAAGACCAGGGCCAGCGCGAGCACCAGCCGGTAGAGGTTGAAATAGTCGAGGCTGCGCCAGTGCGAGGCGTAGTAGCCGGGGGATTCGAGACGGGGCGCGACGGTCACCGCTTGCCGAGCTTCTGGTGTTCGACCGAGCAGTAGAAGTCGCCACGCGAGAAAATGGCTTCGCTGCGCGGCAGGTTGACCCCGCAGTGCGCGCATTTCACCATGTCTTCGGCCTCCGGCCGGGGGGCAGGGCCGGGCTTGTCCAGCGAACGCTGATAGTTCTTGAACACGGCATAGACGACCAGGCCGATGACCAGAAGCAGGAGAATCTTGCCCACGCGAACCTTCCAGGAATGTCGATCGCCCGCATTGTGAGCGAAGCGGCGGGTTCCGACAACGGTCACGCTCAAGTCGACGCGCCTGGCGCCGATAAGCTTCCGTAAGCGGTGCACATTTTCAGGAAAGCGGTTCGTGACACAGATCGAAGAGCTCAGGATCAGCGGTCAGCTGCCCACCCCCAAGGGGGTGGCGCTCGCCATCACCGAGCTGGCGCGGCGCGAGAACGTCACGTTGGCGGAAGTGGCGCGCGTGGTGCAGACCGATCCGGCGCTTTCCGGGCGGCTCATCAAGCTCGCCAATACCGCCACGCAGATCACCCGCCCGGTGGCGTCGGTGCAGGAAGCGGTGGTGCGCCTCGGCCTCAATGCGGTACGCCAGCTCGCCCTGAGCTTTTCCCTGATCGACAACTACCGCGACGGTGCGTGCGCCGCGTTCGATTACGACGCCTACTGGTCGCACTCGCTGCTCGTCGCGCTCACGGTCCAGGAGCTGGCCGTGCGTATCCGCGTCGCGCCGCCGGACGAATTGTTCGCCTGCGGGCTGCTCGCGCACGTCGGCCGCCTGGCGCTGGCGACCGCGTATCCGCAGGAATACGACCGCATCCTCAGGGACACCGAGGGCCGCCCGATCGAGTCGCTGCTCGCCCTCGAGCGCCAGCTTCTGGCCACCGATCACGTCGAGCTTTCGCTCGTTCTCCTGGCCGACTGGGGGCTGCCGGAGCCGCTCATCGATGCGGTGCGCCACCATGAAGATCCCGACGCGGCACGTGTGCTCGGCGACTCGCGCATCGGCACGATGGCCGTCATGTTGCGGCTCGCGCAGTCGGTCGGCGACCTGGGCCTGGGCGCGGAAGACGAGCGCGCGACGCGCATCGGGCCGGTGTTGCAGATCGCGGGCGAACTCGACTACGCCGCGGGAGAGGCGGCGTCGCTGGTCGACGGCGTGATGGCGCGATGGCGGGAATGGGGTGCCTTGCTGAAGGTCGGCACCAAAGTTCTGCCGCCGGCCGAAACCTTCGTTCCGCCGCCCGGGACGCCGGCAGCCGGGCAGCCCGCGCCGCTGTGCATCCTGGTGGCCGACGGCAACGAGTTCTCGCGCCGCAAGCTCGCCGGACTGCTCGTGCAGGAGGGCGGACACAGGGTGCATGTCGCGGCGGATGGGCGCGAGGCGCTCGCGCTGGCGATGGAGGTGCTGCCGCAGGTCATCATCGCCCAGCGCGATCTGGGTGCGGTGAATGGTCTCGAGTTGTGCCAGGCGCTGCGCGCCACCGACGAGGGCAGTCGTGTGTTCGTGCTGTTGCTGGACGATGTCGGTGGCGATGAACGTCTGATCGAGGCGTTTGAGGCCGGGGTCGACGAGTATGCCGTGCAGCCCGTCGCCGGCCGCGTGCTGTGTGCGCGCCTGCACGCGGCGCGACGGCAGGTCGCCCTGCGCGAGGAATGGGAAAAGGACCGCGCGCAACTGCGCCACATCGCGGCGGAACTGGCGATCGCCAACCGTCGCCTGGCGACGACCGCGCTCACCGACATGCTCACCGGACTGCCCAACCGCCGTTCCGCGATGGAGCAGCTCGAACAGGCATGGAGCGCTGCGCAGCGCTCCGGACAGCCGCTTTCCGTGATGGTGATCGACATCGATGGCTTCAAGAACGTCAACGATACCTACGGGCACGCTGCGGGCGATACGGTGCTGCGCGAAGTCGCCGCCACCTTGCGCGCGTCGGCTCGCAAACAGGACAGTGTGTGCCGCATCGGCGGCGAGGAGTTCCTGGTCATCTGCCCCGATACCGACCTCAAGGCCGCGCTCCAGTCCGCCCAGCGCCTGCGCCAGACGGTCGCTGCGCGGCCGATCGCCATCGATCATACCCGGCTGACCATGACGGTCAGTGTGGGCATCGCGGAAAAGACCCCCGAGACCGCGGATACCGACGCCATGGTCAGCCGCGCGGACCAGGCGCTGTACGCGGCCAAGAACGCCGGGCGCAACCGTACCTGCGTCAACAGCCACGGCAAGATCGCCTGCCTGGCGGGCTGAGCGCCATGCCCGGCACGGCGCTACAATCCGCGCATGACGCATGCCCTGTTCCCGCGCAGCCCCGATCTCGCCGCTGCTGACGTCGTCGGCACCCGCGACGCCATCCGGCGTTACTTCAACGTCACCTTCGACCGCTACGAGTCGCTGTTCGAGACGCTGGCGGGCGAGGCCGCATTCCATGAAAAACCCATTGCGCTGCGCCACCCGCTGATTTTCTATTTCGGGCACACGGCGACGTTTTTCATCAACAAGCTGGTGCTCGCCGGGCTGGTCGACGCGCGTATCGATCCGCGGCTGGAAGCGCTGTTTGCGGTCGGCGTCGACGAAATGCGCTGGGATGACCTCGACGCGACGCACTACGACTGGCCGACGGTCGCCGAGGTGCGCGCTTACCGGCGCCGGGTGCGCGAAACCGTGGATGCGCTGATCGCCACGGCACCGCTCGCAGGCCCTATCGGCTGGACGCACCCCTGGTGGGCGATTCTGATGGGCATCGAACACGAGCGCATCCATCTCGAAACCTCCTCGGTGCTGATCCGTCAGCATGCGCTGCACCACGTGCGCCCGCATCCCGACTGGGCGCCATGCCGGGAACGCGGCACCGCCCCGGCCAATGACCTGGTCGACATTCCCAGCGGGCGGGTGCGGCTGGGTAAGGCGTTCGACGACCGCCATTACGGCTGGGACAACGAATACGGCCGGCACGACGCCGAAGTCCCGGCTTTCAGGGCTGCGCGTCATCTGGTCAGCAACGGCGAGTTCGCGGAGTTCGTCGAGGCCGGCGGCTATCACGACGCCGCGTGGTGGGACGACGAGGGCTGGGCGTGGAAGACCTATGCCCGTGCCGAGCAGCCGAGCTTCTGGTGCAGGGTGGACGGCGCGTGGGCCCTGCGCCTGATGCTCGAAGTCGTGCCCATGCCGTGGGACTGGCCGGTGGAAGTCAATTGTCACGAAGCGCGCGCCTTCTGCCGCTGGAAGGCGCGCCAGAGCGGGCTGGCGGTGCGCCTGCCGACCGAGGACGAATGGGCGCGCCTGGCCGCTTTCGCGAGCGTCGATGAAGTCGCCGAGGCGCGCGCCGCGGCGGCGAATCTCCATCTCGACCATTTCGCCTCGGCCTGCCCGGTGACCCGGTTCGCGCACGGCCCGCTGTTCGATGTCGTCGGCAATGTCTGGCAATGGACCGAAACGCCGATCTATCCGTTCGACGGCTTCCGCGTGCATCCGCTCTACGACGATTTCACCACGCCGACCTTCGACGGCCAGCACAACCTGATCAAGGGCGGCTCATGGATCAGCACCGGCAACGAGGCCAGGCTCGCCGCGCGCTACGCGTTTCGCCGGCATTTTTTCCAGCACGCCGGATTTCGCTACGTCGTCGCCGACGCGCCGGCGGCACCGGTGGCATCCCGCTACGAGACCGACACACTGCTGTCGGAGTATGCCGAGTTCCATTATGGCGACGCGCATTTCGGGGTCGAGAACTTTCCGGCGGCCGTGGCGCGGCTCGCCATCGCCGCGATGGGCGCGCGTCCGGCACGCCGGGCGCTCGACCTGGGCTGTGCGGCGGGACGCGCGAGCTTCGAACTGGCACGGCACTTCGCGAACGTGGTCGGCGTCGACTTTTCCGCGCGCTTCATCGGACTGGGCACGCAGATGGCCGAGCAGGGCCGGCTGCGTTACACGCTCGCCGACGAGGGGGAGCTCGTTTCCTACCATGAGCGCACGCTGGCGGCGCTGGGCCTCGACGGCGTGCGCGACCGGGTCGCCTTCGCGCAGGGTGACGCCTGCAACCTGAAACCCCATCTCACCGGCTTCGACCTCGTTCTTGCCGCCAATCTCATCGACCGCCTGTACAGCCCCGCGCGCTTTCTCGCCAGCATCCACGAGCGCATCGTCGCCGGCGGCCTGCTCGTCATCGCCTCGCCGTACACCTGGCTTGCCGAACACACGCCGCGTGACGAATGGATTGGCGGCTTCAAGAAGGACGGCGAGAATTTCACCACGCTCGACGGCCTGAAAGCCATTCTGGGCGCGCATTTCACGCTTATCGACGGGCCGCGACAGGTGCCGTTCGTGATCCGCGAGACGCAGCGCAAGTTCCAGCACTCCTTGTCCGACGTGACGGTCTGGGAACGCCGCGCTTGAGCTTCGATTTCGACCGGGTGATTCCCCGCGACGGCACGGCGAGTGTCAAGTACGACAGCCGCGCGGAGGTGTTCGGGCGGGACGACGTCATTCCGCTGTGGGTCGCGGACATGGATTTCGCCGCACCGCCGGCTGTCAGCGCGGCGCTCGCGGCACGCGCGGCCCACCCGATCTACGGTTACACGCGCCATCCCGACGAGCTGGGCGATGCCCTCGTCGACTGGCTTGATGCGCGGCACCGCTGGCGCGTCGGGCGCGACTGGGTGAGCATCGCGCCCGGCGTGGTGCCGTCGCTGCACGCCGCGGTGGCGGCATTCACCCAACCGGGCGACGGCGTGATCGTCCAGCCACCGGTGTATTTTCCGTTCTTTTCCGCGATCACCCGGCAGCAGCGGCGCGTCGTCGAGAATCCGCTGCGCTTTGTCGACGGGCGCTATGGCATCGACTTCGATCACTTCGAGGCCTGTTGTGCCGGGGGCGCCCGACTCCTGCTGCTGTGCTCGCCGCACAACCCGGTGGGGCGGGTGTGGACAGCCGACGAGCTGGGCGACCTGCTGCGCATCGCACGGCGCCACGGCGTCATCGTCTTCGCCGACGAAATCCATCACGACCTCGTCTATCCCGGCTGCCGCCATCAACCCCTGGCGGCGCTGGACGGCGAGGATGTGATCACCGCGGTCGCGCCAAGCAAGAGCTTCAACATCCCCGGCCTCGGCCTGTCGGCGATCATCGCGCGCGATGCGCGCAGGCGCTCGGCACTGCAGCAGGCGTTCGAGCGCGGGGCGTGTGGCAACCACAACCCGTTTTCCGTCGCCGCCTTCGTGGCTGCTTATCGCAACGGCGCCGCCTGGCTCGACGCGCTGCTGGCGTACCTGGCGCGCACCCGCGAATACGTGGCCGGATTCGTCGCCCGCGAGCTCACGGGCATTCGCGTCGTGCCTGGCGAAGGGACCTTCCTGTTGTGGCTCGACTGTCGCGGCCTGGGGCTGGACGACACGGCGCTGGCCCGGCTTCTGGTGGACGGCGCCGGTGTCGGGCTCAGCCCCGGCACGCTGTTCGGCACCGGCGGCAGCGGCTTCATGCGCATGAACATCGCTGCGCCGCGCGCGCTGATCGAAACGGCGCTGGCACGCATGCGCGCGGCACTGAGGGGCTGACGGTTTCTAGGAGCCTGTCGGACTTGAGCGATCGTAGCGAGCCGGGTGGGAGAGCGAGGCCAGTTTTTCACGATTTCGAGGCGCATAGTGGGCCTATGCAACGAGAAATCGGGGAAAAATGGACCGCTCTTCCCACCGGCGCAGTAGATCAGTCTCAAGTCCGACAGGCTCCTAGGTTGAACGCCGGGCGCGCAGCCACGCCTTGCGGGTCTCCTCGGCGATGAACAGCAGCGCGGCGAAAGCCGCGGCGCGCGTCCACGCGTCAAGGCCGAGCGGCGCGGTGCCGAACAGGGCGTTGCCCGCGGGGGTGTACACGATGCCGAGGAGCAGCACGAGTTCGAACGCGATGCCCAGAACGAGCAGCGGGTTGTCCGCGAGGCCGAAGGCGAACGCCGGACGGTGCGGATGCCTGCACACGAGGGCGTTCGCGACCTGCATCACGACGATGGTTGCGAGGCAGGCGGTGGTCGCTTCGCGGTAGACCGGGTCGAGGGGCGCGAGCGCCTGCCCCGCGCGCCAGCCGTGGCTCGTCAGCACGTGAAAGAACACCGCCATCGCGCCGGCGGCTTCCAGCACGCCGAGAAACAGGTACGCCCGTGCCAGCAGTCCCCATGTCAGGAGTCCTTCGCCGCGCCGCCGGGGTGGGCGCGACATGACCGCCGGGTCCGGCCGTTCGGCGCCAAGCGCCAGTGCCGGCAGCATGTCGGTGCCGAGGTCGACCGCGAGGATCTGGATGACGGTGAGCGGCAAGGGAATCCGGAACAGCGCGAAGGCGAGATAGGGCACGATCTCGGGGATGTTCGAGGTGAGGATGTAGGTTAGGAACTTGCGGATGTTGTCGAAGACCGCGCGGCCTTCCTCGATGGCGGCGACGATGGTCGCGAAGTTGTCGTCCAGCAGCACGAGGTCGGCCGCGGCGCGCGCCACGTCGGTTCCCGACTGCCCCATGGCGATGCCGATGTCCGCTGTCTTGAGAGCCGGGGCATCGTTCACGCCGTCGCCGGTCACGGCGACGATTTCGCCCTTGCGCTGGAGCGCTTCGACGATGCGCATCTTCTGTTCGGCGGCGACCCGCGCGAACAGGATCTCGGGCGTATCGAGGGCGAGCTGGAGTGCCTCCGGCGACATCTGGCGCAGCGTCTCGCCGTCGATCACCTGCGGCGCTTCGCTGCGGATCAGTCCGATTTCGCGCGCGATGGCGCGGGCGGTGTGGGCGTGATCCCCGGTGACCATGATCACGCGGATGCCGGCCGCGGCGCAGCGCGCGATCGCCGCCGGAACCTCGGCACGCGGCGGGTCTTCGAGGCCGACCAGGCCGTCGAGCACCATGGCGCGTTCTTCGATGGCGTCGCCGGGGTCCAGCGCCCGGTGCGCAAAGGCGATCACCCGCAAGCCGCGGTCGGCCATGGCTTCCTGGGCGGCCAGCAACTGCGCGCGCAGGGCGTCGTCGAGGGGGGCGACGGCGTCGTCGAGCTGGACGCGATCGCAGCCGGGAAGGACCGTCTCCAGCGCACCCTTGCAATACAGCACGCGTCCGGCCGCGGTCTGCACGACCACCGACATGCGCTTGCGGTCGGTGTCGAAAGGTATCTCGGCCACGCGCGCCGGTGCCTGGGCCGCAGCGCTGACCCTGCGGCCCGTCTCGGCCAGGGCGATCTCCATCGGATCGCCGCGCAGCGCGGCGCTGCCGCCTTCGACGACTTCCGTCAGGCTGTGGCACACCGCCATGTTCTCGAACAGCGCGCGATGGCGTTCCAGGCGCACGGGTGCGCTCAGCCACGCGTCGAGCGGGCGGAGCGTGCCGGCCAGCCACAGGTGGCTCACCGTCATGCGGTTGCGGGTCAGTGTCCCGGTCTTGTCGGAGAGGATCACCGTCGTCGATCCCAGCGCCTCGACCGCGGGCAGGTGGCGTACCAGCGCATTGCGCCGCGCCATGCGCTGGGTCGCCATCGCCAGCGACAGGGTCACCGTCGGCAGCAGCCCCTCCGGCACGTTGGCGACGATGATGCCGATGGCGAACAGCATGTTTTCCCAGAACGGCGTCCCCAGCGCTGCCCCGACGGCGAAGAAGATCACCCCCAGCGCCGTGGCGAAGACGGCCACATAGCGCGACAGGCGCGCGATTTCGCGTTGCAGGGGCGACATCGTCTCGCCCGCGGTCTGCGTCAGTCGGGCGATGCGGCCGAATTCCGTGCGCGGGCCCGTGGCATAAACCAGGGCGCGCGCATGCCCGGACACGATCGCGGTGCCGGCCAGCAGGAGGTTGTTGGCAAACAGCGGATTGGGTTCGTCCGTCGGGCCGGGCTGGCGGGCCTTGGGCAGCGATTCACCGGTCACCGTCGCGGTGTTCACGCGCAGGCCCTCCGCCGCGATGACCCGGCAGTCCGCGGGAACGATATCGCCGGCCTCGACCTGCACGATGTCCCCCGGCACCAGCGCCTCGGCCGGCAGCGCCACGATGCGGCCGTCGCGCAGCGCGCGGACGGTCTGGGGAAGCAGGCGCCGCAGGGCCGCGACCGCACGTTCCGCGCGGTATTCCTGCCAGAACGAGAACAGGCCGTTGACCAGGATCACGCCGACGATGGCGGCCGCCAGGCGTGCCATCCCCTGGCCGGGATCGAAGTGATCGGCGATGAGCGCGAACAGCGCGCCCAGCCACAGGATCAGCGCGAAGAAGTGGGTGAATTCGCGCAGCAACCGCAATGCCGCGCGCTCGCGCCGCACTTCCTCGATGCGGTTCGCGCCGAAGGTCTGCAGGCGGTCCCGCGCCGCCGCATCGGAAAGCCCCTCCGGCGAGGACTTCAGGCTGGCCAGTGCGGCATCGGCCGACAGATTCTGGATCGCCATGTGCCGTTGCCCAGTGTTGTCGGCCTGACTACAGGATGTATTCGTCCCCCAGGGCCGGCATCTCGACCTGGGTGTTGTCGAGCCGCCGCGCGAACTGCGTCATGACGGCCTCTTCGCCGTGGACGAGGAACGTGCGCCGCGGCGCGACGCGCTGGTGCCAGGCGATCAGTTCGTCGCGGTCGGCGTGTGCGGAAAACCCGTTGATGGTGTAAATGCGGGCCTTGACCGGGATTTCCTCGCCAAACAGCTGCACCGTTTTTGCGCCGTCGATGATCTGTCGCGCAAGTGTGCCGATCGCGGCAAAGCCGACGAAGATCACGCTGCAGTTCTGACGCCACAGATTGTGTTTGAGGTGGTGGCGCACGCGGCCGCCGGTCGCCATGCCGGAGCCCGCGAGAATCACCGCGCCACCGCTGATACGGTTGAGCTCCATCGACTGCGCGGCCTCGTGGACGTAATGCAGGCCGGGCAGTGCGAACGGATCACGTCCCCGGCCGAATTTGGCGAATGCCGCGCGATCGAAACATTCCGGGTGACGGCGGAAGATCTCGGTCGCCGAAATCGCCATCGGCGAGTCGAGGAAAACCTGCATGCTTTTCGGCAGGCGGCCGCTTTCCACCGCCTCGCGCAGGTAATAGAGCAGTTCCTGCGCGCGTTCCAGTGCGAACGTCGGGATGATGATGTTGCCGCCGCGCTGGAAGGTGTCATCGATGGCCTGGTAGAGTTCCTCGACCGACGCCGCGAGCGACTTGTGCAGACGGTCCCCGTAGGTCGTTTCCATGACCAGGTAATCGACGTGGGGCGGCGGCACCGGGTCGCGCAGGAGCGGGCGGCCGCTGTTGCCGATGTCGCCCGAGAACGCGATGCTGCGCCGGTGTCCGGCTTCCTCGGCGATCACCTGCACGCTGGCCGAGCCGAGGATGTGGCCGGCATCGAAAAAGCTTGCGCGCAGCCCCGGTGCGAGTTCTATGGCGGTGTTGTAGGCCGCTGCGCGTCCGAAATAGTCCAGCGCGTTGAGTGCGTCGAGCGTGGTATAGAGCGGCTCCGGCGTCTCGCTGCTGCCGCGCCGCGCGAACTTGCGCGCCTGCCAGTCGGCTTCTTCTTCCTGCAGGTGGGCTGCGTCGAGCATCACGACGCGCGCCAGCTCGCGCGTCGCCGCGGTGGTGATGATTTCCCCGCGAAAGCCGCGTTTGGCGAGCAGCGGCAGGCGGCCGCAATGATCGAGGTGGGCGTGGGTGAGGAGCACGAAATCGATGTGGCGCGGATCGAAGCCGAACGGCCGGCTGTTTTCCTCGACGATTTCCTGGCCGCCCTGATATAGCCCGCAATCGATCAGCAGCCGCTTGCCGGCGGCTTCCAGAAGGTGGCACGAACCGGTGACGCCGCGGTTAGCGCCGTGGAATGACAGTTTCAATTCGCTCGTCCTCGAACCGGGAAATGCGTGAAAGCATATACTCGATAGCGGTCGCTGACATCCGACGCGGGAGCTGAGCATGCCGATCCACAATGCCGATATTGCGGCGATCTTCGAGGAAATCGCCGACCGCCTGGAAATCCAGGGGGAAAATCCGTTCCGTGTGCGCGCTTACCGCAATGCCGCGCGCACGCTGATGGAGTTTCCCGAGGAGATGCGCGACATCCTTGCCCGGGGTAGCGAGCTGCCGAAGCTGCCGGGCATCGGTACCGACCTCGCCGCGAAGATCCGCGAAATCGTCACCACCGGACGAAGCGGCTTTCTCGAGCGCCTGCGCCGCGAGATGCCGCCAACCGTCACCGAGCTGCTGAAGATTCCCGGCCTCGGCCCCAAGCGGGTCAAAACGCTGTATCACGACCTCGATATCGCCACCGTCGAACAGCTTTATCGCGCCGCGCGCGACGGGCGGATCCGCGCGTTGCCGGGTTTTGGCGCCAAGACCGAACAGAAGATCCTCGAGGCTGTCGAAGCGCACGTCAGCAAGACGCGGCGCTTCAAGCTGGCGGTGGCGGCGCAATACGCCGACGCGCTGTGCGCACACTTGCGCGCCGCGCGCGGCGTAGGGCAGGTGACGGTGGCGGGCAGCTTTCGCCGCATGCGCGAGACCGTGGGCGACCTCGACATCCTCGCCACGGCCAGCGACGCCGCGGCGGTGATCGAGCGCTTCACGCATTACGACGAGGTCAAGGAGGTGCTCTCTGCCGGAACGACGCGCGCCAGCGTGCTGCTGAAGAGCGGGCTGCAGGTCGATCTGCGCGTCGTCGCCCCCGCGAGCTATGGCGCCGCACTGCATTACTTCACCGGCTCCAAGGCACATAACATCGCCATCCGCCGTCTCGCCCAGGCGCGCGGGCTCAAGATCAACGAATACGGCGTTTTCCGCGGCGACGAGCGGATTGCCGGCGAAGACGAGGCTTCGGTCTACGCGAGCGTCGGCCTTCCCTACATCGAACCCGAGCTGCGCGAGGACACGGGCGAGATCGAGGCGGCGCGCGCCGGCCGGCTGCCGCACCTGGTCGAGCTCGGCGACCTGAAGGGCGACCTGCATGCCCATACCCGGGCAACCGACGGACACGATAGCCTGCGCGACATGGCGCTCGCCGCCAAGAAACTCGGCTTCGAGTACCTGGCCATCACCGAACATTCGCGCCGCCTCACCGTCGCCCACGGCCTCGACCCGCAACGGCTCTTGCAGCAATGCGACGAGATCGACCGCCTCAATGGCGAGGGCCTCGGCATCACCCTGCTCAAGGGCATCGAGGTCGACATCCTGGAGGACGGCAGCCTCGACCTGCCCGACGACGTGCTGGGCCGGCTGGACCTCGTGGTCGGCGCGGTCCACAGCCGTTTCGACCTTTCCCGGGCACGCCAGACGGAGCGCATCCTGCGCGCCATGGATCATCCACATTTCACCCTCCTCGCCCATCCCACCGGCCGTCTGATCGAGGAACGCGAGCCGTACGACGTCGACATGCCGCGCATCCTGCGCCACGCGCGGGAGCGTGGGTGTTTCCTGGAGCTCAACGCCCATCCGGAACGCCTCGATCTCATCGACAGCCACTGCCGCATGGCGCGCGAAGCGGGCGTACTCGTCAGCATCAACTCCGACGCCCACAGTACTTTCGATTTCGCCAATCTGCGCTACGGCGTCGGCCAGGCGCGGCGCGGCTGGCTGGAAAAGGCCGATGTGCTCAATACCCGGACCCTCGCCACTTTGCGGCCGCTTCTCGCGCGAACACTCTGACGGCGGCCGGCAATGCCCTGGAATGCCGTCCACTTCCCCGCTGCGATGAAGCGCCTGTCGCCCGTCGTGCGCGCGAAAGCGATCGAGATCGCCAATGCCCTCCTCGGCGAAGGCTATGACGAAGGCCGGGCCATCCGCATTGCCATTGCGCGGGCCAGGGCGTGGGCGCAGCGCTACCGGCCGAATGACGTGTCCGGCCCATGATCGCGCCTGCCGAACTGATCGAGCGCTGGGGCGGCTGTTTTGCCACCGAGCTCGGTATCGACCTTGCGAGCCCCGAAGGCAACGAGCGCTTTCGCTGGTTCGTCGCCGCGGTGCTCTACGGCGCGCGGATTTCGACGACGATCGCGGCGCGCACCTGGCGCACGCTCGACGCGCGCGGGGTGCTGACCCCGTGGCAACTGCGCGCAACCGGCTGGGACGGGCTCGTGCGCCTGCTCGATGCGGGCGGCTACGTGCGCTACGACTACAAGACCGCAAGCAAGCTTCTCACCCTGTCCACGCATCTCATCGATCACTATGACGGGAGCCTCGACGTGCTCCACGACGCCGCGCGCGACGCCGACGATCTGTCGAAAAAGCTCAAGTCCCTGGCGCCGGGAATCGGTGATACCACGGTCGGCATCTTCCTGCGCGAATTGCGCGGCATCTGGGCCAAGGCCGACCCGCCTTTGGCGCCGCTGGCCATGCGCGCTGCACAGTCGCTTGGCTACATCGCCGCCGGTCAAGACCCTGACGCGGCCCGCCGCCGGCTGGAGGCGATCTGGCGAAAAGCCCCTTGCAGCGGGCGGCGGTTCGCCGACTTCGAATCGGCCCTGGTCCGCCAAGGTCTGTACGAACGCCATGCCGCCCAACGG
>Ga0272446_1002412_pt1 | contig 25565 bp, 23 predicted proteins | sample YNPCB0061_FD_194587 | JGI IMG/M metagenome (GOLD analysis project Ga0272446, IMG submission 194587) | Hot spring microbial mat communities from Yellowstone National Park, WY, United States - YNP-CB-006-1 | ecosystem: Environmental > Aquatic > Thermal springs > Hot (42-90C) > Sediment | place...
GACCCTGCCGGAGCCGCGATCCGTCGCCTGGGACGTCCTCGCAACTCTCGCCGCAGCGCCGCACGAAGTTTCGCATGCGGCCGGACCGCTGCGCGATCCGCGCCCACCTGGAGGGCAGGGCGCCCGCGGCGGCGTGCACACCCTTCTGAGCGGCCCGCTTGCCGCGCGGGCTGGCGGGTGCGATGCTCGAAGGGGCGCCGCAACGGCCGGGCCAGCGGCGGCGTCGCACACAGTGATGGGTTTGCGCCTCATTCCGGCCCTGGTCCTGGCCGCGCTGGCCGCGGCGCAGGAGACGCCTGTCTTCAGGAGCGAGGTCAGCCTTGTCCGCGTCGATGTGCTCGTGTCGACCCCGGAGCGGCGCCCGGTGCGCGGCCTCGGCGCGCAGGACTTTGTGCTGTACGACAACCGCCGCCAGCAGCCGATTCGCAGCTTCGCCGCCGAGGAGATGCCGCTCGATGTGCTGTTCCTCATCGACGTCAGCGTGAGCATGAGGCCGCATGTGGAGCGGATCGCGCGCGCCTCGCGCTCCGCCCTGCGCACGCTCGTGCCAGGCGACCGCGGCGCGGTGATGGTTTTTGACCGGCGCACGCGCGTCCGCCTGGGCTGGACTGACTCGCTCGAAGTTCTCGCGCGCGGCCTCCAGGACGTGGTCGACGAGGAGCGCTTCGACGGCGGCACCGACATCACCCGCGCGCTGTTGGACGCTGCGCGCTACGTGCAGTCTTCCGGGCGGCGCGACGCGCGGCGCGCCATCGTCATTCTCACCGACGATCAGACCGAGCGGGACCGCAACGAACAGCGCGTGTTGCGGGCGCTCGAGGAAGCCGAGGCCGTGTTGAGCGCGCTCATCGCGCCGGACGCCCTCGGCACGGGCCGCAGCCAGCGCAGCCCTGGCTGGGGCGACATCATTTTCGGCCCGCGCTACCCGGGCCGCACGCCCGGCCGGATGCGGCCGCATACGCAATCGGCGGGCACGGCCGAAATCGCCCGGGCTTCCGGCGGCGACAGCCTGCCGGTCGAGCACGCCTACGCTTTGCAGGAGACGCTCGAAAACCTGCGCCAGCGCTACTCGCTGTTTTTCTCCGTGCCTGCGGATGCGCGCGTCGGCGAGCGCCGCACCATTTCGGTGGCTCTCTCGGCGGAGGCCGCCCGGAGACACCCCGGAGCGCAGCTCAAGTACCGCTCGCAGTACGTGGTGCCTGCGGATTGGACGCCGCCCCCGCCTGAGGAGATTTCCGCCGCCGGCCAGCCGGTGGAAGGGATGCAGGCGGCGCCGGCGGAAGAGACGCCGCCCGATGCGGCGCGCGACGCTCCACCGCAATTGCGCCGTCGGCCGGCTGGCGAGTCGTATGGCACCCGCGGCCCGGACCCGCGGCTCGGCGTCCCTGCCCCGAACGAGCCGGTCCCCTCCGGCGGCAAGGCGGAAAAGCCCGCGGGCGGATGGCGCGAAGCCACGCCCGCCGACTACGAACAGGCGAAGCCCGCCGAGAGCGAGCCGGCCAGAAAAAAGAAAAAGGATTGATTCGGGCGCCCGCCAAGAAACGTGCGGGCAGCGGGGCGCACGCCGGACCCAAAGCTTGTTGCGGCGGCCGCGAAGATGGCGATCTTCGGCCGTGCCGGGTTTGCAGGCGGGAAGCGCGGACTCCGCCGGCGCCACAAATCACCCCGGCGGCGGAACGGGGCGCCGCGGCGGCCCCGGCCGGGGACGATGCCGCGCTGTCAGTCGCCGAAGTAGCCCTCGGCGAGTTCGGGCTTCATCTCCAGAGCCTGCCGCCAATAGCTCTTGGCCTCTTCCAGCCGCCCCTGCGCTTTGAGAGCGTGCCCGAGGTTGAGCAGCGCCTCGGGGAACTGCGGGCGCATGCCGATCGCTTCCCGATACAGGGAGATGGCGTCCTCGATCTGCCCGCGCCGCTGGAGCAGAAGCCCGGTGTTGTAGAACAGCTCGGGCGACCGCTCGCCCAGGTCGATCAGTTTGCCCTGATATTCGAGCGCGCGGGCGTCATCGCCCTGTTCGACGGCCAGCGCGGCCAGCCCCCGCAGCGCCTCCACCGAGTCCGGCTTCAACTGCACGGCGCGCTCGAAGTGCTCGCGCGCCTTTTCCAGTTCGCCGGTCTGTTTCCGGGCGAGGCCGAGGTTGACAAGCGCCTCCACCCAGTCCGGCTTGGCCTGCACGCATTGCTCAAACGAATCGATCGCATCCAGGGCGTCCCCGCGGCACAATCGCAGGTAGCCGAGGCGGAAGCAGGCGTCGGTGAACTCGGGGTGTTTCGCCAGCAGCCGCTCGTACAATGGCTCGGCTTCCTCCGGATGGCCCTGCGATTCCAGCAGTCCGGCCAGATTGGCGATCGCTTCCGGCAGATCGGGATTCAGGCGCAAGGCCGTTTCGTAGGCTTCCCGGGCGCCCTTCGTGTCGCCGAGCGACTGGCGCAGGATGCCGAGGTTGGCCCAGGTCTGCACATGATCGGGCTTGAGCCGGGAGGCTTCTTCGTAGGCCTTTTCGGCCTGCTCCAGCCGGCCCAGCCGGTGCAGCGCCACGCCAAGGTTGTAGCGCCGCTCGAAGTTGTCGGGCGTCAGTTCCACCAGCTTGGCGCAATAGCGCGAGGCGGCCTCGAAATCCTCGCGATGGAAGGCGCACCAGGCCAGCCCCTCCAGCGCCGCCTGGGAGAACGGCCGCAGGGCGAGCAGCCTCTCGCTGATTTCGGCCACCAGCGCCTCGTCGCCGCGCTTCATGCCGATGTGCACCATGTTGGACATCGGCTCTTCGGCGTTCGGGTTCGCTGCGAGAATCTGCCGGTAGATGCCCAAAGCCTCATCGAGGCGCCCGAGCAGCTCGAAAGCCACCGCCTTGCCGAACAGCGCCGTTTCGTTGGAGGGTTCGGCCTTCAGGCAAGGCTCGAAGCATTCCAGCGCCTCGTCGGCCTTCTTCAGGTGCAGCAGCGCGATGCCCATGCCGAGACGGGCGTCGTTGCGCTCCGGGTCGCTTTGCAGAACGCGCTGGAAGTTGGCCGCGGCTTCCGGCCAGCGGCCGAGCTTCTCCTGGCAGACCGCCATGTTGAAGAAAGCCGATGTGGCGTTCGGGTCGATGGTGGTCAGCGCCTCGTAGCTCTTCACCGCCTCGTCGTAGAGTTCCAGCTCGAACTGGATGTGCCCGCGCGCGGCGTAAATCTCGCGCGGCGAGTCCGCCCCCGACTCAAGCGCGCGGTCCAGCTCCTTCAGGGCCTCCCTGCCTTTGCCGTCCAGGTGGAGCGCGACGGCCCGCGCCAGGGCGCTGCCCTTTTCGGGGCTGAGTTCTTCAAGCAGCCGGTTGTCGCTTTTCATATGCTTCCTCTTCGATCCGCGTCAGTTGCCAGCGAGGGTTTGCACGCCGTAAGGCGACAGCAGCGCGCAAAGCCTGCCCAGGTAATCGTACTGATGGGAAACCTCCACCCAGCGCAGCAGCGCCCGGTCGCCTTTCGGGCTGTAGAAGCCGATGCCGCCCTGCCTGAGGCGGCTGTCGCTGAAGTGGTCCACAAGCTGGTTCTGGATATAGGTGGTGAAATCCTGCCCCCGGACCTCCATCCGCACCAGATACAGCGTGTCGGCGCGCACGGGGAACGGAATCGGGAGAGTGCGGGATTCCTGCTCCTTGCCGTTGATCACCACGGAACGGACGACCACGGCTTCCGGCAACGGGCCGCCGCGCGTGATCACGATCCTCATCGAGTAGTAATTGGACAGATCCCGGGCGCGGAACACCCAGTTCAGGCTTCGCCGTTCGATCTGCCCCAGAAATGTCAGCGTGTAATCCGTCATGCCGAGGCTCGGCGTCAGCAGCGCCAGCTCGCCCGGCTCGAGAAACGTCGCTTCGCCGTAGCGCCATGTTTTGGCCCATCCATCCCTGCCCTCCCAGGATCCCAGCCCGCCGCGGAAGTCATCGAACAGCCGGATGGCGGCCCGCCGCAGGATGATGCGCTGGAGCGCGTTCAGGCGGTTTTCCGGGGCAGCGGAGCGCGCGGAGCCGGTGGCTGCGGAAGCCATCTCGTGTTCCTCTGTGACTGGATTCGGCGTTCTCGACCGGAAACTGTAGACCGCCAGCACCAGAAGCAGCGGCAAGACGAGCGCGATCCACTTCAGATCGGACGGCGCGTGAGACCAGAACCTCCTGGCCGGCGCAGCCGCTTTATGCGGCTTGCTCCGTTTCGCCTGCCTGCCGGCCTCGCCCCGCCGGCGCGGCCCGGAGCCGTCTGCATGATCCAGCTCGAACCGCACCGTAGGCGTCATCGGCCGCGGCTCGTCCAGGGAGGTCCAGCACGGCCGGGCCTCGATGCCGGATTCCGCCCCGGCAAGCGCCGCCACACAATCCACCGGCCGGATCGGCATCTCCGGCACGCGGCCGGCAACCCGGTGCGGCTGCCGCTCCTGGCCCGCATCGCCGCCGAAGTCTGCCGGCCCGGCCGCTGGCGCCGGTCCGGCCAAGGGTGGCTGCAACCCGGCATTGGCCTCCGCAGCCGGCGAACCATCCTCCTGCGGGGCCGCCTCAAGCTCCGCGATCGGCGGCGCGACCCTCTGACAGGCATCCAACGCCGCCAGCGACTCTTCCACCGCCGCCGTGCCGGCCGAGACCTCCGCTGGCGCTGGAGCTTCCGGCGGAACCGGATCCAGACCGGATGCGGGCAGGGCGGGAAGCGCATCAGGCCACGCTGTCGCCACAGGCGCCGGTTCGAGGCGCCAAGTTTCCGGCGGGACGGCGTGCAGCGACAACCCGGCAAGCTTCCACGCCGGGGGAAGCTGCCGCGCGGGAAGCTCCCCGTTCAACCCGGGGATGCAAACAACCAGGCCTTCCGCCGGCAATGTGCCGCCAACGGGTCCCGGCGCAATCCGTGCGGCGCACACGGGGGCCAAAGCGAACGGCGCCAGTCCGGGCTTGCATGGCCAAGCGGCCGGCGGCCGTGCCGCGGCCACAGGCCGTCCGGGGAGAACCGGGCCGGGCGGGCAGAGATCCGGCGGCGGACTCCAGCCGTACTTCCTCGCGGGGCTTTCCGGCCGCGACGCCCGCTGCTCCACGGAAATCATGGCGGCCACCCGGAGCCGTCCGGGCAGCACGCTGTGCGCCGGCGCCGGAACCAGGGCGGGCGGCAGCGCAAATTCGGCCTCCGCCGACGAGGGCTCCGGATGCATCGCCGCGGGCAGCGCCGCAGACAAGGCGACCGGTTCCTGCCTGCCACAAAGCGGGGGATGCTCCCCGGGGGCCGGCTCCTCCAGCGCCATGGCCGAAGGCAAGGCGGGTTCGGGAGGCTGAAGCTCCTGCGCGCGGGCGGGCAAGAACCCGGTTGGCGCTGCCGGAAAGATGGGCCCGCCGGGGCGCATCTGCGCCCGCTGTTTCCACGCCACCGGCGCCGGTTCCACGCCCTCCCCGAGCAGCCTCCCCGGCTTTGCCTTCGCCGGATGAAGCTTCAGGCCCGACTTGGGGACGATCACTACCAGCTTTTTCCGGCTCAGCCTGGACAAAGCCGATTTCGGGCACCATGGGCGCAAAGCGCCGGCCACAGGCGCCAATTCCGGGACCAGCGCGGCCGCCATCGGCGGCGAAGGCGGCTCCGCAGGCGCTGCCGGCCTTGCCGGCTCATCATCCGAGACACCAGCAGCTCCGCAGAAGACACCGCCGCCGGGCATCTCATCCAAAGGGAGCACCGGAGCAACCGCAATCGCAGCATCGCCATTGCCGGGGCTGAACAATGCCTCCGTGCGCGGGACCCACAGCGGCGAGCCCCCGTTCTTTGCGGGTGCGGCGAGCGGGCACGGGCTGGCTCCAGGGAAGCCCCGCACGCCCGGGCGCAGATCGGGCTCCGGGAGGAACCTCGCCACCTCGAAAGCGATCAGCTGGAGCGGCGGCTGGGCCAGCCTGCGGCAGTTGGCGATGCGGAGCGCTTCGGGCAGCAGCGGAGCCAGAGGCAGGGCGATGCCGCCGCGAGCGCCCGCCTTGGGCTTGCCCCGCGCCCCCATCAGGCGCGCCAGCGCAAGATCGTTTTGCAGACGCTCATATTCCTCGCGGTGTTCGTCGGAACAGAATCGTCCATCGGCGAGTTTGCGCAGAAACGACAGTTTCTTCCCGCAATGGAGACACTGCATGCCGCGGGCTGTTTCCTTCCACAGTTATCTTCGGCCGGAATTGCGGGCGGCGCTATGCGGAAATACGCTGAATTTTTAGCCGTTCCGGCTCCGGGGTTCTAAGATTTTTCATGGATGCCGGTCAGGTTTTCCCCTGTGGAGCGGCGGCGCGGCGCACAAAACGGTCTTCGTCCGCTCTTGCGGCATCCCTGGGGATCATTGCGCGCCCGGCTTTGCCAGCCGGGGCCCGGGCCGTCAGAGCGGCTCCGGGAATTTCAGGTTGGCTTTGGCCAGCGACCGGGAAAGCAGCTCGACGGCCTCCCGCTCGGACACGCCCTTCGAAGTGGCCAGCTCGGTGACCAGCATGATCCGGGCCCGTTCGAGCATCTTCTTTTCCCGGAAGGAAAGCGGCTTTTGGGCCTGGATTTCCACGAGGCATTTCAGGACTTCCGCCACCTCCAGAAGACTTCCGCTCTGCATTTTCGCGGAATTTTCCTTGAAGCGGTCTTTCCAGTCCTGGCAGGTCTTGCTCTGCCCCGCAGCCAGGTAATTCAGCACTTTGCTGATGTCGCCGTTTCGCGTGACCTTTCTGAGCCCGACCTGTTCGACGTGCGAAAAGGGCACCATCACGGTCATGTTATTGGCGGAGAGCCGGAGGAGGTAAAACTTCTCGGTCTGACTGCCGAAGGTTCGGGAACTGATGTTCTCGATTGTGCCTACCCCATGGTTCGGGTAGACCACCTTCTCGCCGATTTGAAAGGCCATTGCAGGACCTCGCTGCCACTCGGTCAGAGTAGTACCGAAGACTACATCACGGTGTCGTCCAAGGTTAACCTGAATCGGCGCGATTGTCAACCCTTTGGCACACGCCAACAGTATGAAGAGACTGGATTTAGCTTGCTTAATCGAAGTATCGGCGCGAATCTCCTTATATCCAGTAATACGATAGGAAAATCCTGAATGACGCGCCGTACCACCGGCTGGAGGTGACCCCAGTGCGCTGATTTTGCATGCGTTTGCCCGGCGGGGCGGCGGCTGCGCGAGGCCGGGCAGCTGCGCAGTCTAATCCGGCGGCGGGCTGGCGGCCGGGGATTCACTGGCGGCGTCGAAAGAGAAGAAGCGGCCCCAGCCGTGGGCGTATTCGGCGCCGCCGGAGTCCGTGAGGCTGGCCTCGGCCTCCACCAGCCGCCTGGCGCGCTGCACCACCCAGCCGCGGATCCGGAGTTCGCCCCCCGGCGGGGCCGGCCGGCGGAAGCGGACGCGCAGTTCGGCGGTCATCGCCTTGAGGCCCGCGGCCAGCACGGCGTGCGACATGGCTTCATCGAGCACTGTGCTCAGCAGGCCGCCGTGGACGACGCCGGGCCACCCCTGATGCTCCTGCCCCGGGACCCAGACGGCGTCGGCGGCGCCTTCGGGCTGGTGCGTGAAGACAAGCTTGAGACCGGCGGGGTTGTCCTGCCCGCAGGCGAAGCAACGGTTGGGAAGCCCATCGCGGGGCACGGGTGCGGGGCGATCCTCGGTCGGGTTCATCTCTGCCCCGATGAGTGTATCTTATTTGCGGGCGGCAGGCGCGCGGCGCTCCTGGGCCAGTGTCTTCCAGGTTCGATAACCGCCCGAAAGGAGCCGGGCGCGGAAGCCGTGCTGGCGCAGGATGCGGCAGGCGTAATAGGCGCGCTGTCCGACGGCGCAGGCCACCTGGATCTCGCGGTCTTTGGGCAGCTCGCCGAGCCGGCTGCGCAAATGGCCGAGCGGGATGTTGACGGCGCCGGGAATCGCGCCCGCGTGGTGCTCGCCCGGCTCGCGCACGTCGAGAATCAGGGCGCCGTTGCGGCCGAGGTCGGACCACGGGGCGATCTCGATGTCGCCCCGCATGGCGTTGGCGGCGATCATGCCAGCCATGTTCACGGGATCCTTGGCCGAGCCGAACTGCGGGGCGTAGCAGAGTTCGGCTTCCTCGAGATCGAACACGGTGGCGCCCTTCTGGATCGCCATGGCGATGACGTCGATGCGGCGCGCCACGCCGGCCTCGCCCACGGCCTGCGCCCCGAGCACAAGTCCGTCGGAGCGGCGGTACAGCAGCTTCATGTGAATGGGCTTCGCGCCGGGGTAATAGCCGGCGTGGTGGCCCGGGTGCAGGTAGACGGCCTCGTAATCCGTGATGCCGGCGCGCCGCAGCGACTTCTCGCTTTCCCCGGTGATGGCTGCCGTGAGTCCGAACACGCCGACGATGGCCGTGCCCTGCACGCCGCGGAACGATGCCTCGCGCCCGCAGATCGAGGCCGCGGCGACGCGCGCCTGCCGCTGGGCGGGGCCGGCCAGCGGGCACAGATGCCACTGGCCGGTGATGGCGTTTTTCACTTCCACGGCGTCGCCGACGGCCCAGATGTGCGGGTCGGAGGTGCGCATCTGGTCGTCGACGCGAATGCCGCCGCGCGCGCCGATTTCGAGCCCCGCCTCGCGGGCGAGCTTCGTCTCCGGCCGCACGCCGATCGACAGGATGACGAGATCGGCGCCGAACTTCAGCCCGCTTTGCGTCTTCACGAGCAGCGCGCCGTGCGAGTCGTGCTCGAAGCCGGCCACCGGGTCGCCGAGCCGCACGTTGGCGATGTGCGCGGCCACGCGCTGCCGGACGTATTCGGCCATTTCGGCGTCAAGCGGCGGCATCAGCTGATCCGCGGCCTCCACGAGCGTGACTTCCAGCCCGCGGCAGGCGAGGTTTTCCACCATTTCGAGGCCGATGAAGCCGCCGCCGATGACCACGGCCCGCTTCGCGTTGTGCCGCTCGATCCACTCGCGGATCTGCTCGCTGTCGGGCACCGTGCGCAGGGTGAAAATGCCGGGCAGGCGGATGCCTTCGAGCGGGGGCACGATGGGCGAGGCGCCGGGAGAAAGCACCAGCGCGTCGTACGGCTCGCGGTATTCCTCGCCGCTGACCAGATCGCGCACCACCACCTGGCGGGCTTCGCGGTCGATGCCGACGGCCTCGTGCTGCGTGCGCACGTCGATGCCGAAGCGCTCGCGGAACAGCCCGGGCGACGCCTGAAGGAGCTTCGATTCGTCGCGGATGACATCGCCGACGTAGTATGGCAATCCGCAATTGGCGAAGGAGACGAAGGGCCCGCGTTCCAGCACGACGATCTCCGCCTGCTCGTCAAGCCGCCGCAGCCGCGCCGCGCAAGTGGCGCCGCCGGCCACGCCGCCGATGATAATGACTTTTCGCACTGTCAGATTGACCTCGCGCAAGGAAAATTCGGGAATCGCTCAGGCGCGGCGAGAGAGCCGGACAGCATGCGCACGGGCGTGCCGTTGCTTGCTCGCCGCAGATTCAGGGACTCAAAGATGAAGAATCCCCTTTTGAATTGGATGCGCCCGGGGGCCGGCCCGTGACACCCCGGGCGGCTCAATGACTGCACCCTTCGCCGTGGCGGCCGTGATCGCAAGGATCGGCGCCGTCTGTCAAACGGCCCCGCAGGAACTCTTCCGCGAGGCGCGCGGGCGCAAGGCCGGGGACTCCGGTCACTACCCGTATGGCCCGTGCTTCCAGCAACTGCACGGCCCGCGGCCCGATGCCGCCGACCAGGACCACCTCCGCCCCGTGGTCTTTCAACCACTCCGGCAGAAGTCCCGGCTGATGCGGGGGCGCGGGCACTGCAACAGTATTGCGGATAGCTGAAGTCGACGGATCGACGTCCAGAAACACGAAGCTCTCGGCGTGGCCAAAGTGCGGCGAGAGAACCCCGTCGGACACCGGGATGGCAATGCGCATAAGAATCTCCTGCGGGATTGAATTTTCTGTGAAACGGTTCACCGCTGCGACTCAGGCGCGCGGCGGTTCCTGCTTCGGCGCGGCGCCGGGCAGGGATGCAAGCTGCGTACGGATCTCCGCCAGCCGCTGCTCCAGACACTCGGCGCGGCGCTCGAGCCACTCGCGTTCGTCGCCGCCCCTGCGGCGCGCACAAATGCCCCAACCGCGCCCCTCTCCGGAGGCGCCGGGTCCGCACGCCCCCTTCCTTCGACCGAATCCGCGGCCCCGCCGGCCGCCTTCGTTCCTGTTTGGCATGAGCGTTCCACTCCTTTCGCTGAAAATGGCGAGACTCAGTCCGCGGCGCGGACATCGTGTCTGCACCGGTCTTCGGGAGAAGCGACGTAGTCCGCCAGTGCGCCGCGGCGAAACTCCTCGACCGCTGCGGCAGCGGTCATGCCGCTGGCCCGGCAGACCCGGATGCCTGCCTCGCGCAGCCTTTCCAGCGGGTGCGGGCCCAGACGGCCGGTAATGACCGCCTCGACGCCGGCGCCCCGGATGCGCTCCGCGGTCCGGATTCCCGCCCCTTTCGCGCCAGGCGGCCCGGGATCGTTCTCGAAGGCGTCCCAGGACTGGCGCTCCGAATCATGGATCATAAACCACCGGGCATGGCCGAAGTGCGGCTCGACAAGGGCGTCCGGCGACGGCTTGCGCGTGCTGACGGCGACTCTCATCGAACATCTCCTGAATAGATGCAAGTCACACCTACAGTATACTCGATGTTGAGTGTGACTTGCATCCTTTTTCCTGGCCGCGTCGAGGCGCCCCGCAGAAACGCCGGACAGGGGAGCCGCACCCATGACACAACACGTCAAGATCGTCATCGTTTCTGACAACTGTGTTTTCCGCCCGGGCCTGCTGGCCGAACACGGGTTTGCCGCCTGGGTGGAGGCGGACGGCTTCCGGCTGCTGTTCGACACCGGACAAGGCATGGCGCTGGTTCATAACGCCGGCGAGCTGCACCTTCCGTTGGAGACGCTCGGCGCCGTGGTGCTGAGCCACGGCCACTACGACCACACGGGCGGCCTTGCCGCCGTTCTGGCCCGCAGTCCTTCCGCCCGCCTGTATCTGCATCCGGCCGCTGCCAGGGCGAAGTTCGCGCGCAGCCAGGGGCCGCCTCACCGCGCCATCGGCATGCCGGCGGAAGCGCGGGCTGCGCTGGAGCGGGCCGCCGGCCGCGTCATCCGGAACACGGCGGCAGTGGAAATTGCGGCAGGCGTGATCGCGACGGGCGAGATTCCGCGCCGCCGGCCTGCCGCGGCCGAAGGCGGACGCTTCTTTCTGGACCCGGAATGCCGCACCCCGGACCTGTTTGCTGACGAACAGGCCCTGCTGATCCGGACTCCGGCCGGTCTGGTGGTGGTCACCGGCTGCGCGCATGCGGGTTTGCCGGCAACGCTGGAATGGTGCAGGCTGTTGGGCGGGGGGCTGCCGGTGCATGCCGTCTTCGGCGGCTTTCATCTGGCCGCCGCCACGGAAGCGGAGCTGGAAGGCGCGGCCGCGGCGCTGGAAGAGTCGGGTGCCAAAGTGATCGGCGCCTGCCATTGCACGGGCGCGCGCGGCAGGGATTTTCTTCGAAGCCGTTTCCCCAGCCTCATTCCCGACATCGGCTGCGGAACGGTTTGGGAACTGCCGGCAGACGGCACTGCATCCGGCTTCAAGGCATCATAGATTGCCGGAGGGGCATTCCATGGCGGACGTGATCCTGACCTCGTTGATGGTCACCGGTTTCGTAGCCGCGATGATGTTGCTGATCGAGTACGTGCATGTGCTCACCGGCGGCCGGCTGGAGACGGTGCTCGCACGCGGGCGCCCGTTTGGCTATCTGCTGGCAGCGGCGCTCGGGGCATTGCCGGGATGCCTTGGCGCTTTCACTGCGGTTTCTCTTTACTCCCACGGGCTTCTCACCATTGGAGCGCTGGTGACGACGATGATCGCCGCCAGCGGCGACGAGGCGTTCGTGATGCTGGCATTGATACCCGACACTGCGGTCCGGCTGATTCCATTGCTGGCCGTCATCGGAATCGCGGCGGGCGTGCTGACCGACGCGATCGCCGGCAGGAGGGCGGCGGCTCTGTTGCAGTGCAAGTCGCTCGTCATCCATCCGGAAGAGTCCGGACCGCTGTTTTCGCCCGCGGGCGCCGTGGCCCAGTGGAAGGACTGCTCGCCGGTGCGCGGGATTCTGGTGGCCGCGCTGGCGGGGTTCGCAGCAGCGGTGGCGGCCGGGAGAATCGGGCCGGAGCAGTGGGGGTGGGTTCGCATCAGCCTGCTCGGCGTCGCGGCTCTCGCGCTGTGGGTCGCCGCCACAGCACCGGACCACTTTCTGGAGGAGCACCTCTGGCGGCATGTCGTGCGGAAACACGTTCCTCGGGTATTTCTCTGGACGCTGGGAGCGCTGGCAGTGAGCGGACCGCTGTCCCGGTTATTGCAGGTGCAGGAGGGCGGCGCCAGTCCCTGGCTCCTCCTGCTGCTGGCGGCGCTGATCGGCATCATCCCGGAATCCGGCCCGCACCTGGTGTTTGTCACGTTGTACGCCCGCGGCGCCATTCCGTTCGCGGTCCTGTTGACGAGCTCCATCGTGCAGGACGGCCACGGCATGCTGCCGCTTCTGGCGCATTCCCGCCGGGCGTTTCTGGTGGTGAAGGCGGTGAATTTCGCCGTCGGGCTGGCGGCGGGCGCAGCGGCCCTTCTGGCACAGCGCTGAGGCGGCCGAATCGTGTTACGATTCCAGGTGGAAGTCGCATCTATTTCGCAGAAGACTGCCTGAATCGTTCCTCAAGGAGTATTGCCGTGCCGAGACGGATGTGCCGGAGACATGGCGGTGAGCACCCCTGCACGTGCGCCATGGGCAACCTCTACCGGTTTGTCGAGCCGGTGGTGCTCCTGTTGCTGAAAAAGAAAGGGGCCTCTTACGGCTACGACCTTGCCGGCGAGATCGAGCAGTACGCGCTCACCGACGCCGAGATCGAGCGTGGGGCGTTGTACCGGACGTTGCGGCAACTGGAATTGAACGGCAATGTCGTCTCCGAGTGGGAGGTTGCCGAGACCGGCCCGGCGCGCAGGGTGTACCGCTTGACGCCCCAGGGCGAGCGGCATCTGGGAGAGTGGGCCGTGGTGCTCGACCACCTGGCCAGCGCCATGAACCGCTTTGTGAAAGAGGCTAACAAGGAGCTGGCCGCCGTGAAGAGTCCTGCGCGGCAACCCGGAGTGTCGAAGCGCTGACTTTCCCGCCTCAGCGATCCCACCTGACATGCAGATCTGCCAGGAAGCGGTGTTCCCACGGGGATAATTGCAGCCGCTCGCCGGGAACGCGCCTCGTGCGCCGCAGGCTCCTGAGATTCAGCCATAGCAGCCGCATCACCCAGGCAAGCCATAGCAGGACCATCGCCGCTGCCGGGACCAGATCGCCGAGCTGGTTATTTGCCGCCGTGGGCCGGACCTCCTTTGCCATCCGCACCGGTTGAGCCCGCCTTCCTGGCAAGGGGAAGGAATTAGTTTCACCTAGGAGTAGAATACACCCTTTATGCCAGGAGTGCATCGAGATTCGGCGTGCGAATGGGCGAAAACAGCGATGGCGCCTTTGCGCGTTGCAGGCCGGCGGAACCGCGCGGGTCTGGCGCCGGAGTGCCGGGCAGCCTGACTGCTCGCTTGATCCCGCTGGTCGAAGGCCGGTGCAAGACAACGTCCGGCCGGCGCCCGCCACGATCAGGAAACAGCGCCGGGCGGCTGATTCGGAACCATTCCGAGGCGAACCTGAAGGCGAAGATCGCCGTAGAGACCATCCGCCGCGGCAGAACAACCGCGGTAATGGCCAATGTCTTTGACTCAGAGGCCCGAGGGGCAGCCAACCGGGAGCAGCAGGCGTGGGAGGAACCTCGCCGCGGAGGACGAACGTGGTTTCTTTGGGGGCCTCCGGGCAAGCCCCGGTGACAATGCGATTCCAGGCGGTTGCAGGCGGAGATTCAGCGAAAGCCGCCTTGGCTGAGCCGCGGAAGGGCGCCGTGGCCGGCCTCGCGGCCAGGCAAAGAGGAATGCTGGGCGCGACCGTTACAAACGGCAGCCGAAGTCGACCTGAAATCAGGCTCGCCGACCGCATCCGGCGCCCTGCCGGAGGCGGCGTGGGAAACGGCGGTTGGCGTGTCCACAGCGGCGGGCCGTACGCGCGAAGGCGGCAAGAGCCGGCGCTTTTAAAAGAGGAGTCATCCGTGGGCCGGCGCGCCTCAGTGAAGCTCGCACGAGAGAGTCAGGCGAGAACGGGCGCGCGGCATCCGGAACGGGTCTGGGGGATGTCGGGTCTTTCGGCCGCCCGTGTGATCCGGGAATCACGGACCGAAGTGTTGGCGGCGAAGGAAGGCGATGGCAGCGAGTGAACGCGGCGCCGGTTCACTCTTCGTCGTCGATGGAAATCTTGAGGGCGCGGAGGAATTTCTGGTCCTGGGCGGTCCAGCGGATCTTGCCCGCGCGGCGCTCCCGGCTCCGTTTGCGGTGCTCTTCGATCTCTTCCTCGAAGTCGGTCTCAAGGCGGGTTTCAACAACCGCCTCGGTGTCCGGTTCCTCGCCGGATTCGTCGCGCTTGTTGAAGCCGATCGTGGCCTCGAGCACGAGGAAGACGTCGTAGCCGGCGCGCTTGATTTCCCCGATGGCCTCGGCGATGCGGTCGGAGTCGGAAAGCGACTCGTTGATCGCGTTGCCGAGTTCCTGCATCAGTTCTTTGAGTCGGTCGTCCAAGGTAGCCCCGGAATCCTTTCCCTGTTTCAGGATAACACCTCCAGGCCGGCGCCATCCGTGTATCACTGGAAATCATATCGGCCCGACGGCGTTTTTTCGTGAGCCGCCCGGCGCCGTCCGGAGGCGAAGCCGTCTGCTAGCATGACAGGCAGAAGGCATGAAACCCTCGATCGGATTGGCCAGGAAATTCCTTGAGGCCGTTCTGCCCGGTGTCATCCGCCCGCTGCATTCCCTGTGGAATGAAATTTTGGGGTTTCTGTTCCTGTTGCTGGCAATCCTGATGGTGCGCCCGGTCTGGCGCGGCTGGCAAGAGATCGATCAGGGACCGGAGCATCTGCTCCGCTTTCTGCTCAGCGTGTTCATGTTCGCGATGATGCTGGGCTTCGGCATCCACGCTTTCTGGAGGGCGCGGCGGATCAGCCGCGGCTGACGGGCCGCCGCGCCGGTCGTCACTGCTGGTTCCCGGGCCGGGACTGCTGGGCTGCGGGCCTCGTTGCGACGATCTTTTCGAGCTCGGCGATCTGCTTCTTCACCGTCTCGGCGTCGGAAGCGTTCGGCGCGAAGCTCAGATAGCCCCTCATGTGATCGAGCGCGCCGGCGTAGTCGCCCTTGTCGGCGAGGATGTAGGCCATCAGGCTCAGCGCGCGCGGGTTCTTGTGGTCGGGATCGAGCTTGAGCGCCTCGCGCGCGCTCTTTTCGGCCACATCGCGGCGGCCGAGGTTGTAGTTGGCCGCGCTGTGCAGGAACCAGACCTGCGGGTAGTTGAACGGGTTCAGCTTGAGCACGGTTTCGCTGCGCGCGGCGATCTGTTCCCAGTCGCGGGCGTTCAAAGCCATCTGCAACAGGCCGAGGTGCGGGCCGATGAACTTCGGGTCGGCCTCGATGGATTTCTCGTAGGCCGCGCGGGCCTCCGCGGTTTTCTTCTGCGCCTCGAGCGCGTTGCCCAGCTCGTACCATGCGGCGGCGAACTTCGGGTAGATCTCGACCGCCTTGCGCAGATGGACCTCGGCCTCGGCCGCTTTCTGCTTTTTCTTGAGCGAAAGCGCCTTTTCGTAGGCCTTCTTCGCTTCCTTGGGCGCGTTGGCCGTGGTCAGGCTGAAGGTGAACCCTTCCACGTTGGACCGGCGGCGCAGCACGATGACGCCGACTTCCGGGTTGTCCATCACGCGCCGGCCGGCGAGCTGGATGACGTCGCTCTGGTAGCCGGGCAGCTCGGCGCGGAACTCGCAGCCGACCAGGTCCCGCTCCGAGATGGCGCGCGTGGGGCCGGGGTTCATGATGCTGCGCATGTCGGTGCTGTCCATGCTGGCGTCGGCGAACACCTGCTGGTTCTGGCCGAGCGCGATGCTGAAGCGCCCCTTGGAGTCCGTATAGCCTTGCGGGCGGGGCCTGCCGTTGCAGACGAGCAGCATCATCACCGGCTCGGGCGGGGGCGTGCCGTCGTCCATCATCACGCGCCCGGAGAGATAGATCGGGCGCTGGAAATCCTGGAATGTCGGCTGCTGTTGCTGTCCGGGCAAGGGCAAGGTGGGGGTAGTGGGCTTGGTGGGGGAGGGAGTCGGGGAAGGCGTCGGCGTGGGGGTGGGGGCCGGCGCGGGGGCCGCGCCGCCTCCGCCTGCCCCGCCGCCCGTTCCGCCGCTCTGCCCGCCGCCCTGCTGTTGCCCGGCTGCCCAGACGCCGAGCGAGAGGACGAGCGCTGCCGCCAGCGCCGCCCTGGAAGCGATGGCTGACTTCATGGGAAACCTGCCTTTCCGCGGGATGGGTTCCAACCGCTGTTGCCCGTATTATGGCACAGCCGCGCCGAAACGGCGCGGGGGAAATGGCCCGCCGCGGAAACAGGGTTGCACGCGGGGCAAAGTTCAATATGATTGAGGGAGGCAAGGATCCGATATGAAACGCACCCGATTCTCCCTTTTGCTTCCCGCACTCCTGTTGCTTCTTGCCGCCTGCTCCCAGGCGCCCCCGCCGAAGAAGGCGCCTCCCAAGCCGCCGGAGCCTGTCACAGGACAGTCAGCGATTTTCCAGACCTACCAGGTGGCCCGCAGCTGGGCGGGCGACGCCAAGCTGCTGAAGCTCGAAAGCGGCAATCTCGCCGAAGCGCCCGCCTCCGGAGGCAAGCACGGCTTCTGGCGCGCGACCTACGTGAGCGAATCGAAGCGGACGCGGCGCGACTTCACCTGGGCGGCCGCCGACAGCGAGGGCGGCATCATCAAGGGCGTTCGCCCGGGCGACGAGTCCGGCTATTTGCGGAATCCCCGCGTGCTCCCCTTCGCCGTGGCCGACGTCAGGATCGACACGCCGAAGGCGCTGGAGATTGCGATGGCGGAGGTCGAAAAGGACCGCAACATGAAGAAGGTCCTCGAGGACAACAAGGACCTGCCCGTGCATTTCCTGCTCGAGTGGAACGCCCCGGATCCGAACCCGGCCTGGCGGGTGATCTTCGGCCCCTCGATTTCGCAGAGCAAGTTTTCGATCTTCGTCGACGCGAGCAACGGGAAATTCCTGAAGAAGCTCCGCTGACGGGCGGGTGATCAGCCGGCAGCGCCGCGGCCGCGCCGGCGGGGCCGCGGCTGCGCCTGCGGCTGCGGCTGCGGTTCGGCGGGCATGACGGACACCGGGCGGGCCACGGGGATGAGGGAATGGCTCTCGCCGGGCTCCTCGGGCCGGATGGTTTTGGCCAGCTCGACGTTGAGCGACTGGACGAACTGCTCGATCTGCTTCTGCATCGCCGCCATCTTCTCGCGCATGTTGAGAATGATCTCGACGCCGGCGAGGTTGACGCCCAGCTCGCGCGTCAGCTCGAGCACCACTTCCAGCCGCTCGAGGTCCTCCTCCGTGTACAGCCGCGTATTGCCTTCGCTGCGGGAGGGCTTGATGAGCCCCTCGCGCTCATACATGCGCAGCGTCTGCGGATGGATTCCGTATTTCTCGGCCACGGCCGAGATCATGTAACCGGCTTTCCCTTTCTGCTTCGGCACGGCGGATCACACCTTCGTCCACAGTTCGGCGCGCGGGTCGCGCGTGTCGTGTCTGGACAGCTCGCGCAGCAATTCGCGCACGCGCTCGTCGCGCACGTCCGGGGTTTGCACCTCGATCTCGACAATCTGGTCGCCCCGCGTGTTTTTCCGCGAGTTGAAGACGCCCTTTTCGCGGAGCCGGAACTTCTGCCCGTTTTGCGTGCCTTGCGGGATTTTCAGCAGGGCGCGGCCGTCGACGGTAGGCACTTCGATCCGGGCGCCGAGGCCAGCCTCCCAGACGGCGACGGGCACCTTGATGTAGATATCGTCGCCTTCGCGGCGGAACAGCGGATGATCCTCCACCTTCACGGTGATGTAGAGGTCGCCGGGCGGCGCGCCCATGGTTCCGGCGTTGCCCTTGCCCGCCACGCGCAGCCGAGAGCCGGTCGAGGCGCCTGGCGGGATGCGCACATCCACGGTCTCGTTGACGGAGACGCGGCCGTCGCCGCCGCAGGCCGGACAGGCCCGGGCCGCGCGGCCGGAGCCGCCGCAGCGCGGGCAGGTGAGCGAAAACCGCATCGCCCCGACCATCTGGGTCACGTTGCCGCTGCCGTTGCACTGCGGGCAGACGCTGGCGCCGCCGCCCGCCTCGCCCGTGCCGTGGCACGTCTGGCAGGTGTCGAGCCGCGAGATGTTCAGCCGGACCTGCGTGCCCTTGATCGCCTGCCAGAAGTCGATGGCCAGCGAGTATTCCAGATCCGTGCCTTTCTCCGGGGCGCGCCGCTGCGAAGCGCGGCGGCTGCCGAAGAACTGGCCGAACAGGTCGCTGAAGCTCGTGCCAAAGCCGCCCTGGGCGCCGAAGGAGTCCGAAAAGTCGAAGCCGCCGAAGCCGAACCCCTGCGGCCCCGCTCCCGGCTGGCCGGCGCCGGGGAAGCCGGACTCCGAGTAGAAGCCGTAGGTGTCATACATCTTGCGCTTCTTGGCGTCGGAGAGGACGTCGTAGGCCTCCTGCACCTGCTTGAAGCGCTCCTCGGCCGCCTTGTCGCCCGGGTTCAGGTCCGGGTGATACTTGCGCGCCAGGCGGCGGTACGCCTTCCGGATCTCTTCCGGGGAAGCGTCCCGCCGCACGCCGAGGATTTCGTAGTAGTCTTTGCTGGTCGTCATGCGCCGGCCCGCCTTGTCCCACGGGGCGCCTGGCCCCGGTTACTTCTTCTGGTCGTCGACGTCGACGAATTCGGCATCCACGACGTCGTCTTTCTTCGCGCTTCCGGCGCGGGCGCCCGCGCCGCCGTCGCCGGAGGCCGCCTGCTGCGCGCCCGCGGCGCGGTACATCGCCTCGGCGAGCTTGTGGCTGGCCGCCATCAGCCGGTCCTGGGCGGCGCGGATGCGCTCCAGGCCGCCTTCCTCGATGGCTTTCTTCGCCTCGGCGACGGCATCCTCGAGGGCCCGCGCATCGGCCTCGGAGATCTTGTCGCGGTGCTCGCGGAGCATTTTCTCCGCGCTGTAGACGGCGTTGTCGAGCTGGTTCTTGGCCTCGACCTCCTGCCGCCGGCGCTCGTCTTCGGCCTTGTGGGCCTCGGCGTCGCGCGCCATCTTCTCGACCTCCTCCTTCGACAGGCCGGAAGAGGACGTGATGGTGATCTTCTGCTCGTTGCCGGTGGCGCGGTCCTTGGCCGAAACATGCAGGATGCCGTTGGCGTCGATGTCAAACGTCACCTCGATCTGCGGCACGCCGCGCGGCGCGGGCGGGATGCCAACGAGCTGGAAGACGCCCAACAGGCGGTTGTCCCGCGCCATGGCGCGCTCGCCCTGGTAGACCTTGATTTCGACGCTCGTCTGGTTGTCGCTGGCCGTGGAGAAGATCTCCGACTTCCGCGTCGGGATCGTCGTGTTGCGCTCGATCAGCTTGGTGAAGACGCCGCCGAGCGTCTCGATGCCGAGCGACAGCGGCGTGACGTCCAGCAGCAGCACATCCTTGACCTCGCCGCCGAGCACGCCGCCCTGCACCGCGGCGCCCACGGCGACCACCTCGTCCGGGTTGACCGTCTTGTTCGGCTCCTTGCCGAAGAGCTCGCGCACCAGCTGCTGCACGCGCGGGATGCGGGTGGAGCCGCCCACCAGCACGACCTCGTCGATCTGCTGGGGCGTCAGGCCGGCATCGGCCAGCGCCTGCTTGCACGGCGGGATCGTGCGCTGGAGGATGTCTTCGACCATCTGCTCGAAGCGCGCCCGGGTGAGCGTCTTGACGAGGTGCTTCGGCCCGGTCTGCGGATCGCCGTAGATGAACGGCAGGTTGATCTCCGTCTCCATGGCCGAGCTGAGCTCGATCTTCGCCTTCTCGGCGGCCTCCCTCAGGCGCTGCAACGCCATCCGGTCGCGCGACAGGTCGACGCCTTCCTCTTTCTTGAACTCCTCGATGAGCCAGTCGACCAGCCGCTGGTCGATGTTGTCGCCGCCGAGGTGCGTGTCGCCGTTGGTGGACTTCACCTCGACGACGCCGTCGCCGACCTCGAGGATCGAGATGTCGAACGTGCCGCCGCCGAAGTCATAGACCGCAATGCGCTCTTCCTTCTTCTTGTCCAGCCCGTAGGCCAGGGCCGCGGCGGTGGGCTCGTTGATGATGCGCAGCACCTCCAGCCCGGCGATCTGGCCGGCGTCCTTGGTGGCCTGCCGCTGGGCGTCGTTGAAGTACGCCGGCACGGTGATGACCGCCTTGGTGACCTTCTCGCCGAGGTAGGCCTCCGCCGCCTCCTTCAGCTTGGTCAGGATCATCGCCGAGATCTCCGGCGGGGCATACTTCTTGCCCATGATCTCGACGCGCGCATCGCCGTTATCGCCCCGCACCACGCGGTAGGGGACGAGCTTCATCTCCTCGGTGACCTCGTCAAAGCGCCGCCCCATGAAGCGCTTGATCGAGAAAATGGTGTTCTCCGGGTTGGTGATCGCCTGGCGCTTGGCCACCTGGCCGACCAGCCGGTCCCCGCTCTTGGTGAATGCCACTACCGAGGGCGTCGTGCGCGAACCCTCCTGGTTCGGGATGACGACGGGCTGCCCCCCCTCCATGACCGCGACCACGGAATTGGTGGTTCCCAGGTCAATGCCGATAATCTTGCTCATGACTTCTTTCCCTTTGCTCTGGCGTTGTGATTTGAACTCCCGGCGCCCCGCTACCCGTGCGCCTGTCTGTATTATCAAACTTTAGTGTAGCATTGTCAAGTTCCCGGGCAAAGTTTTTTGGGCCTTGCCTCCCACGGCCCGTTATGGCATCGTGTAGCTCGTGACCTGGGACTGGAAACCCCCTCTGCTGCTCCCGCTTGCGTGGGCGGTTCTGGCATGGCTGGCCCACCGGTCCGTCTATTTCCCGATGCGCTATCCGGCGGGCGACTGGCAACAGGCGGCGGAACTCGGGGTGGAAGACGTCTGGCTCCAAAGCGGCAGGGTGCGGATCCACGGCTGGTGGAAGCCGGTTCCCGGCGCGGCGGCCGCAGTGCTGTTCCTTCACGGCAACGCAGGCAACGTGACGCACCGGGCGCGCCACATCCGCGCCTGGCAGCAGGCCGGCGCTTCGACGCTGGTTCTCGACTGGCGCGGCTACGGCAAGAGCGAGGGGAGCCCGAGCGAATCAGGGATCTGCGAAGACGCCCTCGCCGGCTACGAGTATCTGCGCGGCCGCGGCTACGGGCCGGAGCGCATTGTCATTCACGGCGAGTCGCTCGGGACGGTGGCTGCGGCCGACGTGGCGGCGCGGAGGCCCGTGGCAGGGCTGATCCTGGAAGCGCCGCTGCCTTCGGCCCGGGCCGTGGCGCAGGCCGTGCTGCCGCTGGCCGGGCCGTTGCTCGTCTGGGGGTACGACGTGCGCGGCCGGCTCAGGCAGGTGCGGGCGCCGGTGCTGGTGATTCACGGGGAGAGGGACGAAGTGATCCCGTTCCGCCTGGGACGCGCCGTCTTCGATGCGGCCAATGCCCGGAAGTCCTTGTGGGCGATTCCGGCCGCCGGGCACAATGACATCCCGGAAGCCGCGGGCCCGGCCTATCCGGCGCGGCTGCGCGCGTTTCTGGCTGAATGCGGCATTCGCGCCGCGCAGCCGGAGCGGGCCGATTGACCTTCGGCGCCGTCTGGCGTGGCCGGCGGGGCGGGGATGCCCGCCGGACGGCAGCAGGGAGGCTGAGGCTCAGTCGCCGTTGTCCGGCTTCCTGAAGATGGCGATCGCTTCGATCTCCACCAGCAGCTCCGGACGGCACAGGATGGCCTGGATGCCGGTGGAAGCGGGCAGCGGGTCGAGCCCCTGCTCCTTGTAGAAGCGGGTGCGCTCCTCGTTGAATGCCTCGTAGTCGCGTTCGATGTCGCGCAGGTAGCAGGTGGTCCGCACCACGTCCTTCCAGGTGGCGCCTTCGCTGGCCAGCAACCCGGTGATGTTGTGGAACGTGCGCCGGACCTGGGCGCGGAAGTCGCCGATGTGCACGGAGCGGCCGTGCTCGTCGATGGAGGCCGTGCCGCTGATCAGCAGCACGACGATGTTGCCGAACTCCAGCCGCAAGCCGCGCGAGAAAGAGCTGGGCTTCTCGTAGCAATAGGCCTCGTTGAGCACCTGCGGGTTGGAAATGGCCTTTTTCTCGATGGAAACGGCCTTTGCGGCTTCGGCCAGAGCCTCTTCGAGCCTCATGATGGAGAGACCTCCTCTAAAAAGACGGATGAAATCGCACGCCTGCCGCCGGGTGCGAAACGGGCTGCGAGCCGCTCGCGGATGGCAGGCCGGTTGGGCCCGGCTGCCTGTATGCATTCTAACAACAGGGCCGTGGACTCATAGGCGAGCTGGAAGAAGGCGTCGCCTGGAACCTGGAAGCGCTCCGCCGCCGCACGCAGCAGCTGCGGATCGGGAGCGGCGAGCACAGGGGCGCGAACCGGGCGCGGCAGCCGCCGGCGGCACTCGCGCGCCCAGGCGGACGGCCCGCACAGCGCCTCGGCGCCGGGCGGCAGGACTCCCAGGGCGTCGCACAGCGGCGCAGGCGGCGCCAACAGAACAACGGTGGAATGCGACGGGGCGGGCGGAAGATGGGGCGGCTGGAAGTCGTGCCGTTCCGCCGGCTGGATGAGCCGGCTGAGCACGCGAGCCAGCTGCCGCGACCCGTGGTCGGTGGCGGCGAGCAGGCTGTAAGGCCTGCGGCCGATGGCGCCGGCGATGGCCCGCGCGATGACGGAATCGCCCGGCGCCCAGCTGAAGATCCAGGGAACGAAGGCGGCATTGGCCGTCTCGTCGGTGGACACCGGGTCGATCACCGGGAACAGCGCCTTGGCCGCCACCTGCTCGGCCAGATGGGTGGTGGCGCTGTCGATGCCGCCCACCAGCGCAACGATCCGGTCCTCGAAGGCGAGCTTCGCCACCGCTGCGGCGCCCGCCCGCCAGGGATCGTCCGACCAGCGGGAAAACAGGCGGAACGGCTTCGCCGAGCCGCCCAGGCGGGCGTTGGCGTGCTCGAGGGCGAGCTGGACGCCCATATAAATTGTGCCGCCGGCCGGGTGTTTCGGGTCGGCGGGCCCGAAAAACCCGACGGGGATATGGTCCAGCCCGGACAGGTCCTGCGCCGGAAGCTCTCCCGGCTGCGCGGGCGCGCCTCTCCGGTCAAGGTAGGGCGCCGCCGCCTGCACAGCCAGGAAATGCCGCCGGCTCAGCATGGCCTCACTTCGTCTCCGCCGGGTTGATCAGGCCGCGCGCGGTGCGCTCCCGCGGCGGAATGTAGCCGCGCGGGATGTCGAGGTCTTCGCGCGAGTAGTAGCGCCAGCGGCCGCCCTCGAATCTGGCCAGGTACACTTCGCCCGCATCGTCGAGCGCGGCCGAAAACGGGATGTCGCCGGTGACGCCGGGCCAGGGCTTGATGCGGGTGGCGAGGATGTCGCGGATCTTGGCGCGGTTCAGCCCGGCCACCTGGATGGCCCAGATCAGCATATTCATGCCGTCGTAGGCGTGGGCGGCGTAGGTGTCCGGCTCGTCATTGAAGCGCTTGCGGAAGCGCTCGCGGAACTCGGCCAGCCGCGGGTTGTCCGAATCCGGGTTCCACGGATAACCTGCAATGACGCCTTCTGCATACGGGCCGGCCAGCTTGAGGAACTCTTTCGACACGGCCCGGTCGGAGGTCAGGAACGGCTGTTGCATGCCGCGCTCGCGGAGCTGCTTCAGGATGATGGCCGCCTCGCGCGCGTCGCCCCAGTGCACGATCACGTCGGGCTTGACTTCAGCGATGCGGTCGATCTGGAGCGAGTAATCATCCTGCCCGAGCTTGTAGGCCATCTCGATCACCACCGGGCGGCCGAGCCGCCGCGCCGAGTCCTTGACCTCGCGCACGCCGAAGCGGCCGTAGCGGTTCGAGGCGCGGATGATGGCGATGCGCTTGTAGTCCATCTTGCGGATCATGTAGTCGACCAGCAGATACCCCATCTGGCGGTCGTCGCCGATGCAGCGCATCGTCCACGGGATGTTGGTCTCGATGTAGGTGGGGTCGGTGTCGCCGGTGTTCATCACCACGACTTCGGCCTTCAGCGCGACGCGGATGGCGATGTGCGAGTTGGCCGAGTCGATGGTGCCGAGGATGGCCCAGACGTGGTCCTTGTAGGCGAAATTCGCGATCTCGTTGCCGCTGGAACCCCACAGGCCGTTGTCGTTGGTCACCACCAGCTCGAACGGGATCTTGCGGCGCAGGTAACCGCCTTTGGCATTGGCTTCTTCGATGGCCAGCCGCGCGCCCTGGAGCATCTTGATGCCCATCGGCTCCTCGTGGCTGGCGCCGCCGGTGGCGACCGATACCGTGCTCATGATGGGTCCGATGAAGCCGATCTTGACGGTCTTGACGTCCTCCGGCTCGGGGATGGCGCGGCCCGGGCCGTTGTATTGCATCTGCTCGAGGAAGTGCTCCTTGTACGGCTTGATCTTCCCGTAAGGCTCGTAATCGACCGGCGTCCTGGCGTAAGAGGTGTCGCGCCGGAGCCGGATATCCGGCACCTCGTAGGGCCCGACCGAGTTGATGCGCTTCAGCACTTCGAGCGTGTGGTCGTCCACCTCGACGCCCGGCGGCACCAGAGGCTCGTTGGCGGGCGGCTTCTTCGGCTCCTCCGCCCCGAACAGAAATGCTGCGGCCAGAAGGGGAAGAAGGCGTTTCATTTCCCGTCCCTCCTGTTTTCGGCCAGCATCCGCGGGCGCTCGCGGAGGCCGGGATAGTAGCCTTCCCCGATGCCCCAGGCGAGCCCCTTGGCCGTGGCGACAAAGACGTCCTTCTCGTCCACGTCGATGGCGATGATGAAGTTGTGGGGCAGGTTCAGCCCCATCTCGACGGTTTCGAGCACCGTCTTGTCGCGTGTCACCACCGCCTTGCCGGTGTCCGACTTCGGGTCGCGCGTATAGGCCACCCAGGTGTTGGTCTCGGCGTCCATGATGGCGCCCAGGCCCTTGTCGGAGGCGAACCACGCCTCGCGCCCGCTGCGGGCCCGCAGGTTGTTGTTGAAGTCGGACGGGAGGCCGGAGTCCATGTTGTAGTAGCCCCGCCAGTTGCGCCCGTCGTAGCGGCAGACGCCGAAATAGGACGACACCCAAAGGACGCCATCGACGTAGTTGGCCCCGGTGGTGATCACGTGGATGATGCCGTCATCCCGGTAGAGGTCGATCTCCATCTCGCCGTCGGGATCGAGGTAGTCCTTCCAGCGGTTGGCTTTCACGTCGTACTCGAGCACGCCGGAGCCCCAGACGGCGAGGTGCACCTTGCCGTCGCGGTAGTGCACGCCGTAGTTCCAGATCTCCTCCATCGGCGCGTTCTTTTCGGTGAAGATGGTCCACTCGCCGGTGACCGTGTTGTAGCGCGAGGCGCCGGCGGTGGTAGCCGCCCAGACGTTGTCGTTTTCCACCGCGACGCCGTAGACAACGTCGTTGACCAGGCCCGAGTTGAGCTGGTGCCAGTGATCGAAGCGCCCGCCGCTCAGCCGCGCCAGCCCGCCGCCGAACAGAG
>Ga0272446_1002413_pt1 | contig 25561 bp, 18 predicted proteins | sample YNPCB0061_FD_194587 | JGI IMG/M metagenome (GOLD analysis project Ga0272446, IMG submission 194587) | Hot spring microbial mat communities from Yellowstone National Park, WY, United States - YNP-CB-006-1 | ecosystem: Environmental > Aquatic > Thermal springs > Hot (42-90C) > Sediment | place...
GCGAAGCTGGCGCACCGCAACGCCAGATTCTGGCCCCCTCCCCTGGCAGGGGAGGGGGTAGGGGGGTGGGGTATGCGGGGCCTGGGGGTGCACCTCCCAAAAACCCTCCACCTGAGAGCTGCGCCCCTACCCCATCGGGTAGGCCGAAACCGACTCCCACTCCTACCCGGACAGACGGTGACCGCCATGATACAATGCGTCATAGGAGTCCGTTCCCCTTTTCACGAGATCAGGGCCCCATCGGCCACGCCGGGGAGATGACCGGCTGTGCGCGAGGCCCGGAACGAGGAGGTTCGCCTATGCAGCCGCGAGAGTTCATCACACCCGCGCACATGGTGGTCGGTTCGGGGGCCCTGGAGCAGATGGGCGCGTTGTGTCGGAAGCGCGGCTGGACGAAGGCGTTGATCGTCTCCGACAAGATCATGGCTGGTCTGGGTCTGGTGACGAAAGTCGAGGAGTTGCTCGGCGCGAATGGGATCGCCAGTGCGGCCTATACCGGGGTGAATACCGAGCCGGTCGTCGAGTATGTGCAGGAGGGGTTACAGCTCTACCGCGATAACGCATGCGATTTCGTTGTTGCTGTCGGTGGCGGTAGCCCCATCGATGCCGCCAAGGCGATTGCCGTGCTGGTTACCAACTCCGGTTCGATCGAGCAGTACAAGGGTATCGGCAAGCTCACGCTGCCCGGCGTTCCCCTGGTCGCGATCCCCACCACCGCCGGCACCGGCAGTGAGGCCACACTCTACACCGTCATCACCGACCAGAAGACCGACGTCAAGATGCTGATCGGCAGCCCCTACCTCATGCCGACCATCGCGGTCGTCGATCCGATGCTTACGCTCTCCTCGCCTCCCGGTGTCACCGCAGCAACCGGCGTTGATGCGCTGGTGCACGCGATCGAGGCCTATGTCTCGGTCAAGCGCCAGCCGATGACCGACATCTTCTGCCTCTCGGCGATCGAGCTGATCAGCCAGAATATCCGCCAGGCCTGGTCGAACGGCAACAATGTTGAGGCCCGTGAGAAGATGATGCTCGGCGCGTTACAGGCCGGCATCGCCTTCAGCAACTCTTCGGTTGCCCTGGTCCATGGCATGTCGCGGCCGATCGGCGCTCACTTCCACATCGCCCACGGTGTCTCCAATGCCGCGCTGCTGGCCGTGGTGACCCAGTTCAGCCTGATCGGCGACCCGGTGCGCTATGCCGATGTCGCGCGCGCGATGGGTGAGCAGGTGACCGGCCTGCCGGTGATGGAGGCGGCCGACCTGGCCGTCAAGGCGATCCGGCGACTGGTCAGGGACATCAAGATCCCCTCGCTGCGTCAGCTTGGCGTGGAGCGTGAGCGGCTGCTCGAACTGGCCCCCTCGATGGCCGACGCGGCGATCGACAGCGGCAGCCCGGCCAACAATCCGCGCAAGCCCACCCGCCAGGAGATCATCGAGCTCTACCAGCTGGCCTACGACGAGTAACTCTTCAAGCGTCTGACGCGCAATACCACGAGGTCCTACCCATGAGCGGACTGATAGGTTCGGGCCGGCTTGCCGGCAAAGTTGCCCTGATCACCGGGGGCGCCGGAACTATCGGCGCCGTGATTACCCGGCGCTACCTCGAAGAGGGTGCTACCGTTGTCGTCGCAGGCCGCAATATGCCGAAGCTCGAGGCCCAGTGCCAGGCGCTGTGCGCCGAGTATGGGCTGGACTCCGAGCGGCTCCAGGCCGTGCCGCTCGATGGCAGCAATACCGCCGCCGCCCGCGCCGCCGTCACCGAGGTGGTGGCGCGCTTCGGGCGGATCGACGTGCTGGTCAACAATGCCGGCAGCGATGCCGCCCGCCAGCGTCTCGCCGACATCCCGCTGCAGCGCGATGAGCTGCGTGGCGAAGATAGCGAGACCCTGCGCGAGGGTATCGGCAATGTGCTTGGCGTTATCTGGAACCTGATCCGCGTCGCGGCGCCCCATATGCCGCCCGGCGCGAGCATTATCAATGTCTCCACGATCTTCTCGCGCACCGATTACTACGGACGCATTCCCTACGTTGTGCCCAAAGCCGCGCTCAACGCCCTGACCACGGCTGCCGCCCGCGAACTGGGCCCGCGCGGCGTGCGTGTTAATGTGATCTACCCGGGACCGATCGATAGCGAACGCATCCGCAACGTCTTCCGCCGCATGGATGAGCTGAAGGGCCTGCCCGAACATTCAACCGCCGAGGCCTTCTTCAAGCGTATGTACCTCAGCCGTCCTGATGCTGAGGGCAAGCTGGCCCGTGGCTTCCCGACCACGCTCGATGTGGCGAACGCCGCCGTCTTCCTCGGCTCCGCCGAGTCGGCGGCCCTGAGCGGCGAGGCGCTCGAAGTGACCAACGGCATGGACGTGCCGGAGGAGAGCCGCACAACCTTTACTGCGCGCCCCGGGCTGCGCGCGGTGGATGGCAGCGGCCGCGTGATCCTGATCTGCGCGGGTGACCAGATCGAGGATGCGATGGCGCTCACCGGCGTGCTGCGCTCCTGCCGCGCCGAGGTGGTGCTTGGCTTCCGCTCGCGAGCGGCCATCGCCCAGCTCGAGCAGATCCTCGAGGAGAGCCGGCGCTTTGCCGGGGCCAACTATACGCCGCCGGTGGCCCTCTACCTCAATCCCAGTGAGCCGGAGAGCATCGAGAGCGCGCTGAGCTGGATGCACGAGAATACCGGCGGGCCCCACGGCGCCGTGATCTTGCCGGCCACGGGCACACCCCCGGCCCGCGCCGTCTGCGAAGCCTCCGATGCGGCCACGGCGGCCTTCCTCGACGAGGAGCTCGCCGGCGCGGTGGCCCTGGCCTCGCGCCTCGCCCGCCACTGGCAGCAGGTGAGCGTGGCCCCCGGCGCGACGGCCTTCCCGCCCCGGGTGCTCTTCCTTAGCAATGGCGACGACCGGGCGGGCAATGTCTTCGGCAATGTCCTGCGGGCCGGGATCGAGCAGCTGGTGCGCGTCTGGCGCCACGAGGCCGAGCTTGACTATGCCCGCGCCAATGCTGGCGATGGGGCAGCGCGCCCGCTGCCTCCCGTCTGGGCCAACCAGATCGTCCGCTTCGTCAATAATGAGGACGAGAACCTGGACTTCGCCTGCGCCGCCGTCGCCCAGCTGCTGCTCAGCGATCGCCGCATCGAAGAGATCAACCTCTACCTGCCGCACCAGATCGTCGCCGCCACCGGCGCGCGCCGGCCCTCCTTCGGCTGGGCCGAAAGCCTGATCGGGCTCCACCTCGGCAAGGTCGCCCTGATTACCGGTGGGAGCGCCGGTATCGGCGGCCAGGTGGGCCGCCTGCTCGCCCTCAGCGGCGCCCGCGTTATGCTCGCCGCCCGCGACCGGGTCAAGCTGCAGCAGATGCGCGACGCGATCGTCCACGAGCTCGAAGAGGTCGGCTACAACGACGCATGCACGCGCGTCCAGATCTACCCGGACTGTGACGTGGCCGACGAGGCCCAGCTGGCCGCGCTGACGGAGCGCACAATCGCCGTGTTCGGCCAGGTTGACTACCTGCTCAACAACGCGGGCATCGCCGGCGAAGAGGAGATGGTGCTCGATATGCCGCTCGATGGCTGGCGCCATACGCTCAACGCCAACCTGATCAGCAACTACTCGCTGATCCGCAAAGTGGCGCCCCTCATGAAGCAGCAGGGCAGCGGCTACATCCTGAACGTCTCGTCCTACTTCGGCGGTGAGAAGTACGTGGCCATCGCCTACCCCAATCGCGCCGACTATGCCGTGAGCAAAGCCGGCCAGCGCGCGATGGCCGAAGTGCTGGCCCGTTTCCTTGGGCCCGAGGTGCAGATCAATGCCCTCGCCCCGGGACCGGTGGAGGGTGATCGGCTGCGCGGCACCGGCGAGCGCCCCGGCCTGTTTATGCGCCGCGCCCGCCTGATCCTCGAGAACCGGCGGATCAATGATCTCTACGCCGCGCTGATCGAAACCCACCGCGAAAGTGGCCTGCCCGTCGCCGAGTTGTTGCCCTTCCTCGCCAGCAATAGCGTCCAGGCGCTCGAGGCGCCGCAGGTCCCCGCGCGCCTGCGCGCCCTGGCCCAGGCGCTGATCAAAGAGGGTGACCCGGGCGCCTCGTCCAGTAGCTTCCTGATGAACCGCAACATCGCCGAGAAGCTGATGACCCGCCTGCGCACCGGGGGCTACCTCGGCATCGAACACGAAGCGCTGGCGGCCGTTGGCGGCGAGGCCCGGCCCGGCACGACCGCTGGCCTCGTCACCGCGCCATCGCTGCTGAGTGCCGTGACCAATGGGGCCACCCCGCCGGAGCCCTTCTTCGCTCGCACCCAGATCGAGCGCGAGGCGCGCAAGGTGCGCGATGGCATTCTCAGCATGCTCTACCTGCAGCGCATGCCGACCGAGTTCGATGTCGCCATGGCCACCGTCTATTACCTCGCCGACCGCAACGTCAGCGGCGAAACCTTCCACCCCTCGGGCGGCCTGCGCTACGAGCGCACCGCTACCGGCGGCGAACTGTTTGGCCAGCCGCCGGCCGAGCGCCTCGCCCAGCTCGTGGGCGCCACCGTCTTCCTGATCGGTGAACACCTGGAGGAGCACCTGGAACTGGTTGCCCGCGCCTACCTGGAGCGCCACGGCGCTGGCAAGCTGGTGCTGATCAGCGAGACCCAGGCCGGCGGCCAGCGCCTCATGGGCCGCTTGCAGGACCACGCCGCGGCCGGCCGTCTGGGGCTGGTCGTTGCCGCTGATGACCTCGAGGGCGCTTTCGACCGCGCGATCGCTGAGTATGGACGCCCGGGGCCCATCGTCTGCACGCCCTTCCGCCCGCTGCCGGCGGCGCCCCTGGTGGGCCGCACCGACAGCGATTGGAGCACCGTGCTCAGCGAGCAGGGCTTCGCCGACCTCTGCGACCAGCAACTCACCCATCACTTCCGCATCGCGCGCAAGGCCAGCCTGCTCGATGGCGTGGCCCTCGTCCTCGTCACCCCGGAGACGACCGCGACCTCCAGCACCGAGCAGTTTGCCCTGGCCAACTTCGTCAAGACGACGCTGCACGCCTTCACCGCCACAGTGGGCGTGGAGAGTGAGCGCACGGTCCATCGCATCCTGGTGAACCAGGTGGACCTGACGCGCCAGGCCCGCGCCGAAGAGCCGCGCAGCGAGGTGGAGCGCCGCCAGGAGCTCGAGCGTTTCGTCGATGCCGTGCTGCTCACCACTGCGCCGCTGCCCCCCGAGGAGGACAGCCGCTACGCTGGCCGCATCCACCGCGGTCGCGCGATCACCGTGTAGGCCCCGTGCTATGCAACGAAAGGTCAGGGGCGGGTTCTGAACCCGCCCCTGCTGCGCCATCGAACATCCACGAGGCACCACGACCCTCGCCCAATGATATGCGTCCAGGTCGAGGCGCCCGGCAAGCCCGACAGCCCGACACAGCCGCGTGTCGGGCTGTCGGCTAGCTGGCATCCTGGCATCAGCCGGGCTCGACCGGGCGGCGCTCCGCCTTCTGTGCGACGATGATCCCGAAGCTCCCCCGGAGCGAAACCACGCGCCCCGCCTGCTCGACGATCGCAAAGTGCTCGCGCAAGCGCGCCTCCGCATCCAGGAGCCAGCGCTCCAGCCCAGTGCGCTCGGCTGGTGGCATGTGCGACCGTGCAGTCCACTCGGCGAAGTTATAGGGCTCACGCGGATCGTCCTCGTGGTGGACCAGGCGCAGGCCGGCTGCGGCGCAGAACGCCTGCCACTCGGCGTAGCTGTAGGCCCGCACATGGCTCGGGTCGCGCCAGCGCTCGAAGCGATCCATAAAGGCATCGAGCTCCGGGTCGGCGCTACCGATATGGTCGGAGATCAGCAGCCGCCCGCCGGGGCGCAGAGCCGCGGCCGCGCCGTGGACGAAAGCGCGCACGTCGGCGAAATGGTGGGCGGCCACCCGGCAGGTAATCAGGTCGAGGCTGGCCGGAGCGATCGGCAGGCGCTCGGCCTCGGCCCGCAGATAGCTGACGTTGCGCACGCCAGCCGCCGCGAGATGGGCGCGCGCGGCGTACAGCATCGCCAGCGTCAGGTCACTGGTGATCACCTGGCGGACGTGTGGGGCAAAGGCCAGCGCCGTGTGGCCGCCGCCGGTTGCCACATCAAGCACGCACTCGTGACCGCGGGGCGCGGCCAGGGCTACCAGGCGCGCCAGGTCGGCGCCATAGGCGTGGGTCGCGCTGCTGACATAGGCCTGGGCCGCGGGCGCGAACTGGGCCTGGACCAGCGCCTTGATCGCGGCGTGATTCTCGCCAGGGCTGTGACTCATGGGCCGCTCTCCGCGTCTGTATGCTCATGCAGGTGGGCAGTATAGATCGACCGGTCGGGGAGCACAACTGATGGGATGGGCCGCGATCCGAATTATCCGGTCACGTGTTACAATGGATGGCTAGTATGCGACCCTCTTTTTCTTGCGCTATCGGTTCTTGGCTATCGGCTATGTTCAGACCAGGCCCGGTTCGTGTCCCGTACATCTAGCGTGAGGGGGATGTCGATGAGCGATGAGATCCGCTATCCATCAGCCCGGCAGCGCCGGCGCGTGCGCCATGAGTGGGACGCACGGCGTATTCGTGCCCTGCGTGAGCATATGGGCATGACCCAGCAGCAGATGGCTGATGAGTTGGAGGTGCGCCAGCAGACGATCAGTGAGTGGGAGACGGGCGTGCATCGACCCCACCGCTCGACGCAGAAGACGCTCTCGCTGGTTGCTGAGCGCGCCGGGTTTGTCTATCAGGTAGAGCCCGTCGCTGCGCAGTCGACCAACAACGAAAACCCGCCGCCAGAGCAGTCTTGACAATTACACGATACCGTGTTATCCTAGCTGGCAGAGATTGATGTAGGGCAGGTCCACCCCTGCCAAAGAGCACGACGCTGCGCGTGCTCTTTCTTTCAGCGTACATATCCGGTAACGTGTTACCTGGGAGGGCAAGATGGGCGGGCGACTGACGATCTCGTGCGGCGAGTTGCGGCGGCTATACCTTGAGGAGGGGCTGGGGCTGGCGACTCTGGCGGCCCGGCTGGGCTGCAGTGCACCGACGGTGGGGCGGCGCCTGCGCGAATGCGGGATCCGAACGCGCTCGGGGCGGTTCCGGGCCTGCGAGGTCTCACCCGAGGTGCTGGCCCGTCTCTATCTGGAGGAGCGGCTTGCCCTGCGGGTCATTGCCGAGCGTCTCGGGGTGAGTGTCAGCACGGTCAACAGTCGCCGGCGCGCGTTTGGGCTGCCGGCCCGGCGTGGCACGCGACCGGCGGTGCGCGCCGCGGCTGAACCAGCCGAGGAAGGCGCGGCGTAGGCAGGAAAACTCTTTGCACTTTTTTTCCACATGGACGGCATCCACCCCGTAATAGCGCGGCGCTCCTCGTGACCGTTGTTGATCTTTGCACGTACGTGTGCTAGAATAGCCGCGATGTGTGCTGGTGTACCCTCATTCCTGCCCGCGCAGGTGTAGGAGGAAGGATCGTTCATGGCGGAGCCGGAAAGCATTCTGCAGCTCGGCATTGAAGCCGCACGCGAAAACAAGAAGGAAGAGGCACGCCAACTCTTTCGCCTGCTGACCCGCCAGGAGCCCAATAATGCCCAGGGCTGGCTCTGGCTGGCCGGGGTTGCAGAGAACCGCGAGGAGCGCCAGGCCGCCCTGGAGCGTGTGCTCGAACTCGATCCGGATAACGAGATGGCGCTCAAGGGGCTCCAGGCCCTCGGCATCGCTGTCGCCCCGGTCGCACCGCCTCCGCCCGTTGTCTCCGAGCCTCCAGTGGCCCCGGGAGCGCCGGCCCCCGCGCCCGTTGCGTCGCCCTATGGCGACGATGATTCGCTTGCCGAGCTCGATAACCTCTCGGATGCGATTGCCGCCGACACCTCCGGCCCGGTGCGCCGCGCCGAGGGTGAGCCCGTTGAAGCGGCCGCGGTGGCTACCGGCGCGGCCGCTGCTGCCGCCGTCGGCACGACGACCCGCGGCGCTGACCGCGCCACCGGCCAGGCCCCTCCCTCCCGACGCACCCGCTACCCCGAGGAAGACGAACTGGAACCGGCCCGCCGCGGCATCAGCCCGCTGCTCGCGCTCTTGCTCTTCCTCGTCGGCCTCGGCCTGATCGGCCTGCTCATCGCCTTCCTCTTCCCCGGTATCTTCGGTGGCAACCTGGCCGCCCCCGGTACGGCCGGCCAGACGACGGCCGCGCAGACCGAGCAGGCTAGCCTCGCGCCAACCACCGGTCCCATTCTCGGCGGCTCCGTTGCCACACCTGCGCCCGGTGTGGTGCCGACTGCCGGGCCAGCCGTGCTGCCAACCGCTGAGCCAGGCGTGGTGCCCACTGCCGAGCCAGGTGTGGTGCCCACTGCCGAGCCAGGCGTGGTGCCCACTGCCGAGCCGGGCGTGGTGCCCACCACTGCTCCCGCGGTCCTGCCTACGGCGCCCCCGGCGGATGTCAGCGGGGCCAACCCGGCGATTGTGCCGGCCAATACGCCGCTGCAGAGCGAGGGCTGGCTCTACGACTTCAACCAGCCGACCTTCGCTGCCTCGATCATCGGTAACCTCGGCCGGTATAGCCCGCAGAATGGCCGCTTCGTGGTGGTGCTGGCCTATGCGGTTAATAATACCGGGACTACGCAGGCCGTCCCGGCCAGCTTCTTCGTGCTCAAGGACGCCCAGGGCCGCGTCTGGGAGGCCCGCCCCGAGGTCTCCGAGGCCTATGTGGTGCCTGGCATCAATGCCGATCTGCCGCACACCGCGTCAATGCCTTCCGATGGGGTCACGCGCAGTGTGGCCATCGTCTTCGATGTGGCCCCCGATGCCACCGATCTGGTCTTCTTCGCGCGCAGCAACCCCGGCCAGGGCTGGATTGTCCTGCGTAGCGTGTAGCTGCACCGGTTCGCCAGGGTGAGGATGGCGCCGCACGCAGCGCGGGCCCGGCCCGCGCTGCACCATCCTTCTCCCCCTGTAGCTGAGAGTGTACCGTCGTGAGCCAGGCTCGCCAGGCGCCCGTTCCCGGCCCCGATATCGAGCGGTTGCTGGTGATGGCCACCGACCTTGCCCGTGGCGGCAACCCCGGCGGCGCCCGGACCCTGTTCCTCGCGCTCACCCGTGAACATCCGCAGGACCCCCGGCCCTGGCTGGGGCTCGCCGCCGCCACGGCCAGCACCGACGAGCGGCGCCAGGCCCTCGAACGCGCTCTGGCCCTCGACCCCGCCAACCAGCAGGCGCACCAGGCGCTCCAGCGGCTCGTCGCGCGCGACGCCGCAACCATAGCCGCGCTGGCGCCGCCGGACGCTGCTGCCGCCCCGGCGCCCCGCGCGCTGCCGGTAGCAGCGGAGGAGGACGCGGAGCCCGAACGCAACCCGTTCCCGCTGCTCAACCTGATCATGGCCGGGATCATTGTGCTGCTGCTGGCCGCCCTCGGCTTCGTGATCGGGCGCGCTTTGCTCGCCGGCAACCAGACGATCGCTGCCCCCACCGCGCCCGCCCGGCCCACCACCCGGCCCGCCGCTAGCGCGCCGCCGCTCGCGCCTCCCTCGCCCCTACCGACAGCTACAACCCCGCCGACCCCGCTGCCGCCGACCGCTGTGCCCACGAGCGCCGCCGTTGCCGTGGTCGTGCCGACCGTGCCTGAGCTCGCGCCATCGCCCACCCTCCCCCCCGCTAGCCCGACGGCACCGATCCCCCTGCCTCTCGGCACCGTGGTCGATTACGATGGCTGGAGCGCCACCCTGCTCCGCCCCGATTACGCTGTCACCCTTGACGGCGCGATCGGCGACCTGCGGCCCGCCGGGCGCTTCGTGCTGGCGGTCGTCGCCGTGAGCAACAACGGCCCGACGCCGCGTGTCATCCCCCCCGAGCTGTTTGTCCTGCGCGATAGCGCCGGCCGTAGCTACTCCCCCGTCCCCGGCGCTTCCAGCGCCTACCTCGCGCTCTATCAGCGCGCCCAACGCGGCGACCTGGCCCTCGAAGACAGCTTTGCGCCCGGCAGCGGTATGCGCAGCGTGCCGCTGCTCTTCGATGTGCCCCCCGATGCCAGCGGGCTCCAGCTCCTCGTGCCTGGCGCCGGCCCCACCGGCTGGCCCGTCGGCACCAGCGAAATCCCCAGCGGGACCGGTCCGTAAGAGGACAACGAGCCGCGTCATGCCGGATAGCTGGTGGCCCGGCGGCGGGCCAGTGGCGCCGGGCGCACCGCGGGGTGGCATCCCGCGCCCTTCGGCTCCGCTCAGGGTGACAGCGGGTGGCGTCCGCACGTAACGAACGCCGACGTCTCGTTGCACTCATCGCGCGTGTTTGTCACCATGCGGCGCTTTCCGGCGGTACATAGGCAGGTGTATCCCGCTGCCCTGCTCTGTGCCGACCGGAGGTGTCTGTGGCCGCCCATCGCCTGACTGCTGCGCTCCTGCTGACCGCGATCCTCTGTGTGCTGGCCTTCCCCGCATCTCCGCGGGCCCAGGCTCAGGATCTCACCGTCCGCATCAACGAGTTTATGCCTGCGCCGAGTACCGGCCGCGAGTGGGCCGAACTGATCAACCTGGGCGCTAGCCCCGCCGATCTGAGCGGCTGGCGCATCGATGATGATCTGCCGGGTAATAGTGGCCAGGCAGTGCTGCCTCCAGGCACACTCATTCCGCCCGGTGACCTCGTTGTGATCGAGTGGCCTACCAGCTTCCTCAACAATACCGGCGATACCATCCAGTTGATCGATCCTGCCGGGCAGACGATCGATAGCTGCACCTATGGTGGCGCCAGTAGCGACCTCAGCCTCGCCCGCCAGCCTGACGGCGGTCCTACCTGGGTCTGGGGCGCGCCCACCCGCGGCAGCCCTAATGCCCCGCTGCCCCCGACCCCCACACCGGTCGAGTCGCCAGCGGCGGATGCGCCAACCGCGAGCGCTGCGCCCACAGCCAGCCCTTCGCCCTCACCCGAGGGTGACCTGCTGCCCACCGAAGTCCCGCCGTCGCCAACCGCCACCGCAAGCCCTACCCCGACCGCTACCGCAACGGCGCTCACGATGCCCACCCCCACGCCCGCCGCGGTACCGGGAGCGGTTGTGATCAATGAGATCGCACCAGGCAGCGACCCGGAATGGATCGAGCTCTACAACCTCACCCCGTCTGCGCTGCACATGAGCGGCTGGCAGTTGGAGCGCGTGTCCGGCAGCCAGACCGTCCTCCGCGCGCTGCCCGAGATGACCCTGGCCGCCGGCGCCTACGCTGTGGTTGCGTTGCCGCGCAGCACGCTCCCTAATGGTGGCGCTAGCCTGACACTCCGCTCCGGCGACGGTCTGGTGATCGACGGGCCGATCGTCTATCCGGCGCTCGCCGGGGATGCCGTCTTCGCCCGGGCAGGTGACGGAGCGAGCGTCTGGAGTACCGCCTATCCACCATCGCCAGGCGCGCCGAACCTGTTACCAACCCCGAGCCCAACCGCTACGGCCAGCCCCACGCACACGCCGTCGCCCACGCGCATTCCCTCGCCGACCAGCGAGCCCTCGGCGACGCGCACGCCGTCGCCCACGCGCACGCCCTCGCCGACCAGCGAGCCCTCGGCGACGCGCACGCCGTCGCCCACGCGCACGCCCTCGCCGACCAGCGAGCCTTCGGCGACGCGCACGCCATCGCCCACGCGCACGCCATCGCCCACGCGCACGCCATCGCCCACGCGCACGTCGATCGCTACCGTGGCGGTCACGCCCGTACCCCCGGGCACACTGCTGATCAGCGAAGTGCTGCCGGCGCCGCGTGAGCGCTTCACGCGGGAGTGGGTCGAACTCTTCAACCCCGGAAACGTGCCGATCGATACCAGCGGCTGGAGCCTGGATGATGCCAGCGATGGCGGCGCTCAGGCTCTCGATGGACACCTGGTAGCGCCAGGGGCATACCTGGTTGTGGAGCTCACACGGGCGCTGCTCAACAATAGTGGCGACACGGTACGGCTGTTCGCGCCGGGCGCGGTCCTGGTCGATTGGTACAGCTTTGGCCCGGCTCGAGCGGACCTGAGTTTTAGCCGTGACCTGGCCACCAACGAATGGTATCCTGCGCTGCATCCGTCGCCCGGCGCGCCACACCGGGCGGCTAGCGAGCCAGCCCCGGCCGAGGCTGCCACGCCAGGCGTCGCGCCGCAGCCCGCTCCGCCGGGGGCGGCCGTGGGTAGCGGGGTGGAAGGCGCACCGGGTGCGGGGCACGTGCCCGCGCCACCAACCAGCCCCGCCGGTGCACCGCGTGCTGCTGTGCCAGGACCACGCAACGTGCCCACCTATGCCGCTGCCGGGGGCGAGCGCTACCGCCTGCCCACCGCGACGCAGCCCCGATCAGCCACTCCCACCCCCGTGCCGGCCGTTGGGCCAGTGATCGCGGAGCAGCCGGCGGGAAGCCCGCTCGGCGCGATGATGGCGGCCGGCGGCCTGGTATTGATCAGTGTTGCCTGCGCGCTCCTTGTTGTCGACCGGAAACTGCAGGGCGGCAGAGCCGATCAAGACGGTGTGTTATAATCGCCTGATAAGATGGCCGCGCGCAGCGACGCCCCGCCGACGGGCGACCTGCCTGGTGAGCACGAAAGGAGCCCGACGATGGCGGATCTTCACAGTCTGATCAAGGAACGGCTGGCACAAAATCGCTGGGGCATGCTTGCCAACCAGGGTTATGTGCTTGGTGTCGACCTTGGCAGCTACGACCTGCGGGCCGCCCTCGTCGACCTTCAACATCATACCCTCTACACGGTCCATACCACGTTGCCCAGTGCTCCACCCGACCAGGTCGTCGACCATGCGCTCAGCCTGGCCCGGGGCCTGCTGCAGCAGGCGGATGTGACGCCCGACCGGCTGGTGCGTGTCGGTGTGGGCTTCGCCGGGCCCGTGGATATGCGCTATGGCACGGTGCGGCTTGCGCCGCGCATGCCCGGCTGGGAGAACTTCCCGCTGCAAGAGCGCTTTGAGCAGGCGTTTGACGCCGTCACGCTGATCGACAACGATGCGAACCTGATCGCCCTCGGCGAAGCAACCTTTGGCGCGGCCAGTGGCTGCCAGCACGTGTTCTACCTGCACTTGAGCAGTGGCGTCGGCGGCGGCCTCGTCTTGAACGGGCGCCTGTACCACGGGGCCACCTCGACGGCGGGCGAGATCGGCCATGCCGTGGTTGGCCAGGGCTGGGACGGCAGCGGCCGCCCGGTGATGCTCGAAGAGCTCGTCTCAATCGCCGGGCTGCTGCGTCTGGCCAGCAAGTACGGGCTGGCAACCGATGACCTGGAGCAGATCTTTGGCAATCAGCCCGCTGCCCAGCGCGTGGTACGTGAGACGGTCGATCTGCTGGCCATTCGCTGCGCGCAGATTGTGGCGCTGATCGATCCGGAGATCATCGTGCTGGGTGGGATCGTGGTACGGATCGGGGGTGAGCAATTCGTCAATGCTATCGGGACGCGGGTCAACGACTTCATTGCGCCCCAGTTCGCGCGCCCGCTGCCGGTGGTTGCCTCGGTGCTCGGCCCCGAGAGCGTCACGATTGGTGCGGTTGCGCTGGCACTTGATAGCCTGTCGGATTAGCGCGCTGCGTACGTGTTCACATGTCTCCCGGGAGCACGGGCATCTTGCCCGCGGAGACGCGACGAGGGCGGGACGCCCTCGCTCCCAGGTGCGTGTATGACCCCGGGTGTGAACAGTTACCGCGCTGCGGCGATTTGACTTTTGCCCTGCTTTGTGCGACAATACGCCCCGTCGTAGGCCTGGGGCGCTTATTTCATCACGTTCAGGTAGCTTGCCGTGTACGCAATTCGCATGGTCGCCCCGCGTCCGTATATGTTCCCGGGGCGAGGTTCAACACGGCGTGGCTGCCAGGGCTTCTAGCTCGCCCCGAGCTGGAAGATTTTTATTGTCGTGACGGTCTCCTCCCAACGCCCAATCTATCCCTTTACCGCTATCGTCGGCCAGGAACGGCTGAAGCGGGCGCTCATCCTCAATGCGATCAACTCGCGCGTGGGGGGTGTGCTGATCCGTGGTGAGAAGGGTACGGCCAAGTCGACCGCTGTTCGCGCCCTGGCACGGCTGCTGCCGTCGATCACCGTGGTTGAAGGCTGCCCCTACTCCTGTGTGCCCGATCGGCCGGTGGGGCTCTGCCAGGTCTGCCAGGGCCGGACGGCTGATGGCGAGCCGCTGCCGGCGGTCGTGCGGCCCACCCGCCTGGTTGAGTTGCCCGTTTCGGCATCCGAGGATCGTGTGGTGGGCTCGCTTGATCTGGAGCACGCGATCACTGAGGGCCAGCGGCGCTTCGAGCCCGGCCTGCTCGCCCAGGTCAACCGTGGGCTGCTCTATGTCGATGAGGTCAATCTCCTCGACGACCACCTGGTCGATCTCCTGCTCGACGCCGCCGCGATGGGGGTCAATACGGTTGAACGGGAGGGGGTGAGTATTTCGCATCCCGCCCGCTTCATCCTCGTTGGTACGATGAACCCTGAGGAGGGTGAGCTGCGGCCCCAGTTGCTCGACCGCTTCGGCCTGGCCGTCGAGGTGGTCGGGCTGACCGATGTCGCCTCGCGCGTGGCGGTGATCGAGCGGCGCATGGCCTATGAGGCCGACCCGCAGGCGTTCATCGCGCAGTGGCAGGGCGCCGAGGAGGAACTGGCCGCGAAGGTGGTGGCTGCCCGTGAGTTGCTGCCCGCCGTGCGCATCGATCGCTCCGATATGGCCGCGGTGGCCAGCCTCTGCCTCGAACTGGGGGTCGATGGCCATCGCGCCGATCTGACCATCCTCGAAACGGCGCGGACGCACGCCGCCTGGAGCGGTCGTACCAGCCTTGGGGTGGAAGACATCCGCATCGCCGCCGAACTGGCCCTGCCTCACCGGATGCGACGTCAGCCCTTCACCGATATCAAGCTCGATGAGCAGCGCGTGGGCCAGATCCTCGAGCGGAGCGGCAAGCCCGCCGATGCTGGCGCCAGTGAGGATGTAAAAAAAAAGGATGAGGACGGCCAGAAGGTCGATCAGGGTGAGGGTGGCGACGATACCACCAGCAGCCAGGGCGCCCTCGCCCCCGTGGGCAGCGCCGGGAGCGCTGATACCAGCCAGGCCAGCGATACCCACACTGGCGGAAAGCAGTACGAGGCCGACCAGATGTTCCGCGCCCGCCGGCTTGAGGGGGCGAGCGATAGGCGGATGCGCCAGGCGGCAGGCAAACGCTCGCGTACCCGCACCACACGCAAGCAGGGCCGCTATGTGCGGAGCCGCCGTGTGCCGCGGGTGACTGACCTGGCCTTCGACGCGACCCTGCGCGAGGCAGCGATCTACCAGCGCAAGCGCCGCGATGAGTTGAGCCACACGATCGCCGGGCCGCATCGCCGTCGCCCCAGGTTGCTGATCCGCAAGGCCGATCTGCGCCAGAAGGTGCGCGTGCGCCGTACCCGCAATGCCGTTTGCTTCGTGGTCGATGCCAGCTGGAGTATGGCCGCCGAGGAGCGTATGCAGGCAACCAAAGCCGCGGTGCTCTCCCTGCTGCGCGATGCCTACCAGCGCCGCGACCGGGTCGGACTGGTGAGCTTCCAGCGCGACTATGCGCGGGTCCTGCTGCCACTGACCAATAGCGTCGAGCTGGCGCAGAAGCGACTGCAGACCATGCCTACCGGCGGCAAGACGCCGCTCGCCCGTGGCATGTTGACCGCCTTCGAGTTGCTTGCGAAGGCGCGGCGCCAGGACGAAGAGATCCTCCCGCTGATGGTGCTGCTCACCGACGGACAGGCCAATGTCGCAATTGGTAGTCTGCCGCCCCAGCAGGAGGCCTACCAGATTGCCGATCTGATCGCGGCCCACGAAATCCGCGCCATCGTGATCGATACTGAGCACCCGAACTTCGAGCGCGGCCTCTCACGCCGCCTCGCTGAGCACCTCAAAGGTGCCTACTACCGGCTTGAAGATCTGAGTGATGGGGGCCTGGTCCAGGCCATTCGTCACCAGATGCAGCAATAGGCGATATCGTGACACACCAGGAGGAATGGAGCAGATGACGGATCAGGTACGTAGGGAAGAGTCCGCCGAGAGCGAGCTGCTTGACACGCTGCTCGACGCAGCGGACGCTCCGGCCGCTCAGCGCGATGCTGCCACGCCGGAGCAAACGGTTGTGGCTGCCGCGCAGCCTACCCCTGAGCAAGCGCCGGTGATGGCCGCACCCGAGGCCCCCGCGGCCACACCGGATGCGCCCGAGACGCCGGCGGTGGTTGCCGCGGCGGAACCAGTGACGACCTCGGAGGAACCGGCCGTGGTCGTCGCCGAGGCGCCGGTAGCTGTGCCGCAGATGCCGGCGGTGCTTGCCGCGGCGGAACCAGTGGCGGCAGCGGAGGCGCCGGCTGCGCTCGTCGGCGAGGCGCCGGTGGCAGCGGAGGCGCCGGCTGCGCTCGTCGCCGAGACGCCGGTGGCAGCGGAGGCGCCGGCTGCGCTCGTCGCCGAGACGCCGGTGGCAGCTGCCGCTGAGGCGCCGGCCGAGGGTACAGGCGCGAGTTTTACCCCGGTAGCCGAGGAGGGGGTGCGCCCGCGCAAGCTCAAGGATCTCCAGCCCGGGATGGAGCTTGAGGGCCGGGTAACCTCGATCGCGCTCTACGGGATCTTCGTCGACATCGGCGTGGGCCGCGATGGCCTGGTGCACATCTCAGAGATGAGCGATACGCGCATCGAAACGCCCTCGGACCTGGTGCAGATTGGCGATACGGTGAAGGTGCGGATCAAGAGCATCGATCCCGAGGCCCGCCGGATCAGCCTGACCATGCGCTCGACGGGCGGCGAGAAGAGCGATGGCTCCCGTGGTGGTGGTGGGCGCAGCCGCGCGAAGCGCGTCGAGGTGGACAAGGAACGTCTCGCCTCAATGAAGGTTGGTGACGTCGTTGAGGGCGTGATTACTGGCTATGCGCCGTTCGGCGCCTTCGCCGATATCGGGGTGGGCAAAGATGGCCTGATCCACGTCAGCGAACTGGCCGAGGGCCGCGTTGAGAAGCCCGAGGATGCGGTCAAGGTCGGTGATCGGCTGCAGTTCAAGGTGCTCGAGGTGGATCCCGAGGGTACCCGCATCAGCCTGAGCCTGCGCCGGGCCCAGCGTACCCAGAAGATGCAGGGGCTTGAGGTTGGCCAGGTCCTCGAGGGTACCGTGAGCGGCATCGCACCGTTCGGCGCCTTCGTCGATATCGGGGTGGGCCGCGATGGCCTGGTGCACATCTCGGCCCTGTCCAGCAACCGGGTCAACCGGGTGGAGGACGTGGTCAAGGTGGGCGATAAGGTCACTGTCAAGGTGCTTGAGGTCGACTCGCAGAGCAAGCGGATCAGCCTGACGATGCGCCTGGACGAGCCAGAGCCCTCAGCTGCGCGCGAGCGTGAGGAGGAGAGCTATCCCTCCTCCAGCGCAACTCCGGCGCCACGGCCAACGGCAACGGCCGCGCGCTTCGCCTCTGCCGCAGAAGCGCGCGCCGGACGTGACCGTGACCGTGAGCGGCGTGAGCGCCGCGAACGTGTGCGTGGCAACGCTCCTGCACAGCCGGAGACCTACAGCACCGAGGAGGTCGACGAAGAGTTTGTTGGTGACGCGACGCTGGAGGATCTGCTGACCAAGTTCGGTGGCCCTGGCAGTGCACGGCGTGACCGCAAGGGTAGCCGGCGCGACGAGGATTTCGATGACGATGGCGTCGAAGATCGGCACGAGCGGCGGCAGCGCGACGCGATCAAGCGCACGCTGCAGCAGGTCGGTCGCGACGAGTAGCAAGTCGCTGCCTGGCGCGCGTAGCGATAGCCCTGCAGGGCCGTCGCTACGCGCGTACGTGTTCACATGTCTCCCGGGAACGCGGGCATCTTGCCCGCGGAGACGCGACGAGGGCGGGACGCCCTCGCTCCCAGGCGCGTGTATGACCCCGGGTGTGAACAGGTACCTACGCGCTGGTATTTGACACTGCCCCAACGCGGCGAGTATAATCATCGGAGTCTGCCTGCAATTGGTATCTAGCTGGGCACGACCCCACGAGGAGATAGACGATGCCGAAGCGTACCTGGCAGCCCAAGCGCATTCCGCGCCGGCGTAAACATGGCTTTCTGGCGCGCATGAAGACGAAGGACGGGCGCGAGGTGCTGCGCCGCCGCCGCGCCAAGGGCCGCTGGAAGTTGACCGTTAGCGACGAGCGCCGCCATGGGGCGCGTCGTGGCCACCGCTAGGCGAGGACACGGGTCCAGGGTATGGGCGCTGGGCAGTGGGGGTGCTGTGTCGCCACACGCACGAGCCTGTACCCGGGGTCCGCTTCGACCATGAAGCGCGTCTATCGGCTCCGCCGTCCGGATCAGTTCCGCCGAGCCAGACGCGAGGGTCGTAGCTATCATTCGCCGCTGTTGACCCTGAATGTCGTGGCTGGCCGGCGACGTCGTGTTCGCTGCGGCTTCGTGGTTGGAAAACCCTTTGCGACGGCGGTCCAGCGCAACCGCGCCAGGCGTCGTGTCCGCGAAGCCGTACGGCTCGCTCTGCCGTCGATCACTCCCGGCTACGACCTGGTGTTCGTGGTCCGGGACGTTGAGGTGTTGACGATCCCCTTTCCAGCTATCCAGCAGGCCGTGGAGCACCTGCTTCGCCGTGCGCAGCTCTGGCGTGGGCCGGAGGGTACAAGCCCTGCTGATGCTCCACCTGCGCTACACTGTGATGTACGCCCGGCGCTCGCCGGGAACCATACCTTGACCGAGGGCGAGCCCCGGTCCTGACCATCGTCTTACCGAGGATAGAACAATGGGTGGTATCTGGTCCGCGTTCGTTGGCCTGCTCGAGTTAGCGCTGATCTGGTTCTCCTCGATCATGGGCAACGTCGCCCTCGGTATCATCCTCTTCACCATTGCAGCGCGCCTGGTGATCCTGCCGCTGACGCTGAGCTCGATCCGCTCCAGCCGCCGCATGCAGGAGCTGCAGCCGATGATCAAAGAGCTGCAGCGTAAGTATGGCAAGGAGCCGCAGAAGCTCAACGAAGAGACGATGAAACTCTACCGGGAGTATAAGATCAACCCGGTGGGTGGTTGTCTGCCACTGCTCCTGCAGTTGCCGATCTTCTTCGGCGTCTACCAGGCGGTGTATCACCTCTTTGGTGGTGAGGCGGGACGCCAGTTTCTGAGCGCTGGCGCGGCCGAGCGTCTCCAGGATCCGGCGGTTGCCGCGATCTTCTCGCAGAAGCTCTTCGGAGTGATCGATGCCGGTGCAGTAACCTTTGGCCCAAATGGCTTTGCCGGGCTGGTCTATATCATCCTGCCCACCCTGTCGATCGTCCTGCAGTTGCTGCAGACGGTGATGGCCACGCCGCGTGTCCAGGACCCGCAGCAGAAGGCCATGACCCAGATGATGATGTTTATGCCCCTGGTGTTTGGCTATATCGCCTTCACCTTTCCCCAGGGCGCGGTGCTCTACTGGGTGGTGAGCAGCGTCGTTGGCATCGTCCAGCAGTACTTTACCTCCGGCTGGGGCTCACTGGCCAACTATCTGAAGTTCCTCCCGCCTGATGGCAAGCCAACCACGTCGCCCACGCTTGCCCCGGCGGCGGTCAGCGCTGATGCAGCCGGGGTTGCCGCGCCAACGACGCCACGCGTTGATTTCTGGAGTGTGATGCGCCCGCTCACGGAGCGCAGTGAGCAGGCGGGTGAGAGCTCGGCCGCTGCCCCGGCGGAGGAGCCGGGCGATGAGGCGCGTAGCCCGAGCCAGCAGCGACAGGTGGTCAACCAGCGTAAGCCGCGTCGGCGCAAGTGAGCGGCTCGTACCCGTCTGAGCCTGGTTGTGCCAGGGAGATGTCAGGTACTCGTAGAGGGACGCTATGAAGAGCATCGAGATCAGCGCGCGTACCGTTGCCGAGGCTGTCGAACTGGCGCTCGCGCAGCTTGGCAAAGATCGCGACGAGGTGGCGATCGCGGTGCTGGACGCGGGCGAGTCCGGTGACGAGGCGCTCGTTCGGGTCACGGTCGTTGATGACGAGGAAGAGGAAGCGGACGACGAGACTAGCACCGTTGCCCCGGCGAGTGAGGGCAGCGACGTGCAGGTGATCGCGCGCACCATCCTCGAAGATCTGCTTGAGCGCATGGATATTCACGCCTATGTCACGCCCGTGGTGACACGGGTTCCCGGACAGAAGGGTGATATTGAAGAGACGATTACCCTGCACGTCGAGGGCGCCGACGAAGAGGCCATGGGCTTGCTGATCGGGCGGCGTGGCGAGACGCTGCGCTCACTCCAGTTCTTGCTCAATTTGCTGGTCAGCCGCCGGGTTCAGAAGTGGCCGCAGATCGTCGTTGATGTCGGCAACTACCGCCAGCGGCGCCAGGAGTCGCTCGAGGGCCTGGCGCGCCGGATGGCCGAGCGGGTGCGCCAGACTGGCCGCCCGATTATGCTTGAGCCAATGGCTGCCTACGAGCGGCGCATCGTCCATCTCGCGCTGCGCGATGATAAGACGATCTATACCGAGAGCTCCGGCGAGGGCGAGAACCGTAAGATCGTCATCTATCCCGCCAAGCAGTGAGTGGTCCGTAACGTCCGTTTCCGGGTGTTCCACCAGCCCGCTCACGGCCTCGTCCAGCGGTGATCGACCACCTCGTTATTGGCCATATCACCCGCGATCGCCTGCCTGACGGCGGCTATGCCCCCGGGGGAACGGCACTCTACGCTGCGGCGACCGCGGCCCGCCTCGGGGCGCGGGCCGCGGTGCTTACTGCCGGCAACCCCGCCCAGTTGCCGCTGGCACCACCCGGGGTTGCGCTCCACGTGACGCCGGCAGCCGCAACGACCACCTTCGCGAATCGCTACCACCCCGACGGGCGCCATCAGTGCCTACACGAGCTGGCGCCGCCGATTACACTCGCTACCTTGCCCACCGCCTGGCGCGCGGCCCCGGTGGTCCACCTTGCGCCCGTCGCCGGCGAAGTCGATCTGGCCCTTGCGGCTGCCTTCCCCACAGCTCTGGTCGGCGTGACGCCTCAGGGCTGGATGCGCGCCTGGGATGCGCCCTTGCCCGCACCGGTGCGCCCGGCGCCCTGGCGTCCTGCGCCGGCCCTGCTGCGCCAGCTCGCCCTGATCGTACTGAGCATCGAAGACGTGGGCCACGACGAAGCCCTGGCTGCGAGCTACGCCGCCCACTGCTCCCTCGTGGTCGTGACCCGGGGTGCCGCAGGGGCCACGCTCTACCTGGCTGGTGTGCCAGAGCCGGTGGCCCCCTGCCTCGCGCGCGAGCGTGACCCGACGGGGGCGGGCGATGTGTTTGCGGCGGCGCTGCTGCTGCGGCTCGCCGAGACGGGTAACCCGCGCGCCGCCGCAAACTTTGCCAGCGCGGCGGCAGCCTGCGCGGTGGAGGGCGTCGGTCACCTGGCGCTGCCCGACCGGGCAGCGGTGCTGGCGCGGGGTGCCGGGTGATCAGCGCTCCAGGCGATAGGGCACACTGGTGACGACCGTGCCCTTCTGAAACATCAGCGCGGTCTTAATCAGCAGCCCGGTCTGGTTATGGAGCAGATTTTCCCACCAGCGCGCGGGCACAAACTCTGGCAGGACGACCGTCACGACCCCATCCTTGTAGTGCGACTGCACCTCGTTGATATAGCTGCGGAGCGGCGTGATCAGCGAGCGGAAGGGCGACTCGAGCACCACCAGCGGCACATCGCAGCTCCACTCCGCCCAGCGGGCCCGGAGCCGTTCGGTCTGCTCCGGGTCGAGGTTGATATAGACGGCGGTGACATTATCGGGGGCGATCGAGCGGGCGTACTGCAACGCGGGCAACACCCCCTTGTGGATGCCGCTCACCAGCACGATCGCAGTATGCCGACGCAGGTCGCTGGGCTTGATCGCAGTCGACAGCGAGAGTTGCTCGGCAACGCGGAGGTAGTGGCGGTGAATGGCGTGGAAGACCAGCACCAGCAGCGGGATGAGTAGCAGCACGATCCATGCGCCGTGGGTAAACTTGGTCACCGCGAGGATCACCAGCACCACCGCGGTGAGGACCATGCCGACGCCGCTGATCAGCGCGCCACGTTGCCAGCCCGGCTCCTGGACGCGTAGCTGACGCCTGACCATACCGGCCTGTGACAGCGTAAACGAGATGAAGACGCCCACCGCGTAGAGCGGCAGCATCGCGATCTCGTTGGCCTGGAAGATCACCACCAGCATTCCCGAGAAGAGCCCGAGGGCCAGGATGCCATTGGAGAAGACCAGCCGGTCGCCTCGGGAGGCGAACTGGCGAGGCATGAAGCGATCGCGCGAGAGGAAGGATGCCAGGCGCGGGAAATCGGCAAAGGCGGTATTGGCCGCCAGCACCAGGATCAGGGCCGTAGCGACCTGGATAACAAAGTAGGCCGGGCCGGTGCCGACCACCGTACGGGCGATCTGCGAGACCACCGTTTCGTGGGTAGCCTCGTTGGGCATGGCGCCGTGGAGATGGGCCAGCCAGGTGATGCCGAGGAACATGGTGACCAGCAACGTCACCATCAGGGTGAGGGTCGCAGCGGCGTTTCTGGCCTCGGGGGGTTTGAAGGCCTGCACGCCGTCGCTGATCGCCTCGATACCGGTGAGCGCAGTGCAGCCGGCGGCGAAGGCGCGCAGGATCAGCCACAGTCCAAGGGCCTCGCCGGTGGTGTGGACCGGCGGGGCGATCGGGTGCACCACTGGCATGGCCCCGTAGAAGGCGTCCTTCAGCAGGGCGAAGATGATCAGCCCGATGATACTGACAACGAAGGCATAGGTGGGCACGGCGAAGATCGAGCCACTCTCCTTGACGCCGCGCAGGTTGGCCAGGGTGACCAGGGCGATGCAGAGCAGCGCAAGCTCCACCGAGGCGTGCTTGAGCGCGGGGTAGCCCCAGGTGCTGGCCAGTGAGGTGATGGCCGCGACCCCGGCCGAGATGCTCACCGCAACGGTGAGCACATAGTCGATGAGCAGGGCAGCGGCCGCGATCAGGCCGGCGGTATCGCCGAGGTTCTCACGGCTCACAATGTAGCCGCCGCCGCCGCGGGGATAGGCATGGATGGTCTGGCGATAGGAGAAGGCGACGATCAACAGCAGGGCGGCGATGGCGCCACCGATCGGCAGGGCGAGGCCAAGTGCCTGGGTGCCGGCGAGGATCAGCACGGTGAGAATGGCCTCGGTGGCGTAGGCGACCGAGGAGAGCGCGTCCGAGGAGAAGACGGCCAGGGCCGTCGTGCGGGTCAGCCGCTCCTGGTGCTGATGCTCGGTGGCGATCGGTTTGCCGACAAGGAAGCGTTTAATCTGTGATGCCATAGCGAGCTGCTTGCCTTTCACGCCGGCAGTGCGTGGCCGGTGTCACACCTGTTGAAAGACAAAAAAAGACCTGACGACCTCGGCAGTCGGCATGGCGTCGGCTGTCGGTCCTCGGCGTCGAGGTAGTGACACCAAATCCGGTTGGCAGTTCCGCATTGTCGTTGCCGTCATCGCTCATCGTGACGCCATGTGCGGCAATCTGCAATCCAAAATCTGCAATCGGAAATGGCTATGACCGGTGGTGCTGGCCGTGCCCGGGTGCACGGCCATTCTGATTGCGAGCACTATAGCAAAACGGGCCCCTGTCCGTCAATTTCTCCGGCGCCGGGTAGTGATCTTTCAACTCTAACCGGTGTAGAATATCACAAGATTAACCGGGAGTTGGCTGGTGGCAACCAGAAGATAGAGATAGACCATGGCTGAGCTGGCAATTACGGCGCGTGGCCTCACAAAGCAGTACGGTGCGGTGACGGCGCTGGACGGCATCGACCTGGCGGTGAGCAGCGGAACGGTCTACGCCCTGCTGGGGCCGAACGGCGCCGGCAAGACCACGACGATCAACATCCTCACCACGCTGACCCGGCCCACCACTGGCGAGGCCACGGTGTGCGGCCACGATGTGCTGCGCCAGGCCGACCAGGTGCGCGCCTGTATCGGCGTGACCTTTCAGGACATTGTGCTCGACCCGGATCTGACCGGTCGCGAGGTGCTCGACATCCACGGGCGGCTCTACCGCCAGCCCGGTGCGCTGCGCCGCCGTCGCCTGGCTGAGCTGGTTGAGCTGGTGCAGCTTGGCGACGCGATCGATCGGCGCGTGCGCACCTACTCGGGGGGCATGAAGCGACGGCTCGAGCTGGCCCGCGGGCTGATGACCGAGCCCCGGGTGCTCTTCCTCGACGAGCCCACTCAGGGCCTCGACCCGCAGAACCGAGTCGGCATCTGGGGGTACATCCGCGAGTTGAACCGGGTCCGCGGCCTGACCTTGCTGCTGACCACCCACTACATGGACGAGGCCGAGGCCCTGGCGAGCCAGGTGGGCATCGTCGACAGGGGGCGGCTGGTCGCCGAAGGTACGCCGGGCGAACTGGTAGCCACCCTCGGCGCCGACGTGATCCGGGTCCGCGGCCAGGGTGAGCAGGCCCACTTCGTGGCTGAGGTGGCGCGCCTGCCGTTTGTGGTGCGGGTAGAGACCGATGCCGCGGACGCGATGGTGCTCGTCTACGTCGATAGCGGCAGCCGGCGCCTGGTGGAGGTCGTGGGCGCTGCGAGCGGCAATGGCTTTCTTGTTGAGGATGTAACCCTGGCCCGCCCGAGCCTGGGCGATGTCTTTCTGCACCACACAGGCCGGGCGCTACGGGACTGACAGCTCGGTACCGATGATAGGCTAGAACCGAGGAGGCCGATGTACGCAACCTTCGTGATCTGGAACAAGCACATGACCAAGTTCTTGCGCAGCACGGAGGAGTTGCTGGGGCTGGCGCTCCAGTCAGTGCTGTGGGTTGTGCTGTTCGGCGTGGGCATGCGTGGCATGATCGCAGAGGTGGACGGACGCGACTACATGTCGTACATCCTGCCAGGGATCATCGCCCTGAGCGCGCTGGGCGGCGCGGTGGGCGGGGGCATGGTGTTGCTCGACGAACGGCTGCGCGGTATCCTCAAGGAGTATCTGGCGGCGCCCATCCCGCGACTGAGCATCCTGCTAGGCAGTGCGACCAGCACCGCGACGAAGGCGCTGATCCAGGCGACGATCATGCTGGTGGTTGGCATCCTCATGGGCGCGCGACTGGCGCCCAATCCGCTGGGCTGGCTGGCTTCATTGCTCCTGATCGCGATCTTCGCGGTCGGCTTCAGCGGTCTGGCGCTCGCGGTGGCAGCGGTTTCGCGCTCGATCGCCGGTTACCACGGCATGATCTTCCTCTTCAACCTGCCGTTACTCTTTGCCTCCAATGCACTCTACCCGCTCGCGGTGCTGCCCGGCTGGATGCTAGCCATCGTCCTGCTCAACCCCACCACCTACCTGATCGACGCGGTGCGTGCCCTCGCCTTCGGTACCGAGGTGACGCTCCCGCTGCCGCTGAGTGTTGCCGTGGTCTGCCTGTTTGCCGCTGGCTGCACCTGGCTGGCCCTGCGCCTGTTCCGGCGGTCGATCAGCGCTTAGGAGTGGGGGCTGGCGGGGCGGCGCCGCGGGCGCCGGAGGGCGCGTGGTGCTGCCCCGTGGCGGCCCGCGGCGCCGCGGGCGCCGGGGGGCGCGTGGTGCTGCCCCGCCACAGCTTGCGGGGCGCGCCGCCCCCGCGCCCCCGGGCCGGGGGCCGGCGCCGGCCCCCGGCACCCCCGGCGCGGGGGGGGGGGGGGCCGCCCCCCCC
>Ga0272446_1002414_pt1 | contig 25556 bp, 27 predicted proteins | sample YNPCB0061_FD_194587 | JGI IMG/M metagenome (GOLD analysis project Ga0272446, IMG submission 194587) | Hot spring microbial mat communities from Yellowstone National Park, WY, United States - YNP-CB-006-1 | ecosystem: Environmental > Aquatic > Thermal springs > Hot (42-90C) > Sediment | place...
CTAGGTAGGCGCACGGAAACAGCAGTAATCCGCTCCAGCCTACGAATACGAATCTGTCTCTCTTCAGCCAGTCGTCGATTAGGTCGAACCAGCCTCTTTCTTGGTCTCTTCCTATTGCTATTGTCATATTTATGGTGTAAGTGCTTGTCTTCTCAAACTCTACTAATGCATCACTTAGGGCAAAGGGGGCAGCAGATACCAAAGATTTATGGCAGCTCCTGACCCAAACATTTTCCTAGTTGAGGGCTAGATTAGATTATGAGTCGATGATTACTTAATGTTTCTTAAATTATCACGAAGGCCGCCTTGGAATCTAGATAAGCCTGGTCAGGATTCAGGATTACAGATGGAAGCAGCATCGTAGATATAATGATACTGAAAATTCATATTTTTAACAAAACAACACATTGAGAAGTTACAGGGCAGCAGGAACCCCTTTATTAACTTTCATGACCGAAACACCTACTACGGAAGCTACATCCGTCCTGAAGCAAAACGTCCTTGGTTCGCGCCGTTTCAGCAACTACTGGTGGGCCAGTATCGTGGCCATGGGAGCAACTGGTTTTTTATTGGCTGGTATATCCAGTTACTTGGGGCGCAATCTCCTCCCTTTCACTGATGCTACCCAGTTGATATTCATTCCCCAGGGAATTGTTATGGGGTTTTATGGGGTGGCTGGGGTTTTACTGGCCAGTTATCTGTGGCTGGTGATTTTCTGGGATGTTGGCGGAGGATATAACCTGTTCGATCGCTCCACAGGTCAAGCTGAGATATTCCGCTGGGGATACCCCGGCAAAAACCGCCGCATTGAAATTAAGTTCGCCTTGGCTGATGTACAGTCAGTCAAACTGGAGATCAAAGAAGGATTTAATCCCAAACGGGCTATTTACCTGAAAGTAAAGAATCTGCGGGAAATTCCCCTCACTAAGGTGGGTACTCCGATCGCCTTGAGCGAATTGGAAAACCAGGGAGCTGAACTGGCTAAGTTTCTCCAAGTTCCCCTAGAAGGAATTTAGGGGTATCAGACCACCCGTTTCAGCCACTCTATGGTTATCGCCGAGTGTTTTGTACTCAAATCGATACCTAAACTAACGCAATTATTGCTGATTTTGGGGTTCTTCTTGTGCTAATAACTTTAGTGTAACTTACCCCATAGTCCCCTGAGCTGTAGCTGTAACTTACAATTACCTGTGCCACGGTTTATGATGTTTACCAATGTATTCAGAGTGTTTAACGTAGTTAGAAGTATTAAGGTTAAGGGTCTTGTGGCGGCTTCATTTTTGGCGACACTACTTCTCAGTGGTTGTGCTGATTCTTCCGTCAGTTATAGTGCCCCTGCCAGTAGCCCTCCTGCGGCTACATCCAAACCAACTCAGCTAGAAAAACAAAAGCCAGTGAAAAATTTACCCAGATTAGACGGTTCAGCTACGATCGCTCTCCAAGTTCAAAATGGTACAGTCACCATCGAAGTGGATGGTAAAAATGCTCCCATCACAGCCGGTAACTTTGTAGATTTAGTCCAGCGTGGGGTATATGACAATCTGGTATTTCACCGGGTTGTCAAGGAACCGCAACCCTTTGTGGCCCAGGGGGGCGACCCTCAAGGGAAAGACCCAGGCTTTACGGGTACCCTAGGCACCGGTGGTTTTATAGATCCAGATACCTCCCAAGCTAGGACAATTCCCTTGGAGATTAAACCTAAAAACTCCGAGATTATCTATGGCAAGGTCTTTAGCGAAGCTGGCGTGAAGACAGCACCAGAGTTGAGTCACACCCGTGGGGCGGTTGCCATGGCCAGGTCCCAAGCTCCTGATTCAGCATCCTCTCAGTTTTATATTGCCCTGGCAGATCTACCATTTCTGGATGGAAATTATGCAGTGTTTGGCTATGTTAAGAATGGTATGGAGCTAGTGGATCAAATCAAGCAAGGCGATCGCATCACCTCAGCCAAAGTTGTGCAGGGGTTAGAAAATTTGCGGAAGTAGGATGCACAGCTTCCTAGTTTGCAGGATAAGTGATAGGTAGCCACAATCCGTCAGTTTAGTCTAGGAAACCCATGGACCTAAAGACCCACAGTTTTCTGTCTTATTTCGAGCCGCCCCAGCTTGACCAGCTACTGGGGCTGGCTACTTTTGAGGAGTTTGCTGACCAACAAATTATCTTTGAAGAGGGGGAGGTGCCCGATTACCTCTACCTAGTTTTACAGGGGCGAGTCATTTTTAGTAAGCGTACCCCCCTCAAGGGCTATCAGGAAGTGGCCCTAGCCGAAGAAAATGATTTTTTTGGAGAATTTGGGGTTTTGGATGGCCAGCCCCGTAGCACCAGGGCCACGGCGGAAGCGGGTACAGTTTTGGCCAGGATACCGCGCGATCGCCTGATGGCAATCCTCGACAAGGCCAGCGGCAAAGTAGTAATTGGTCTATTTCGCCATATCATCCGGCACCTGAGATACACTACAGACCGCTACGTGGATCAAGTTGTCCGCAAAGAGAAGATGACCTTGGTCGGGGAAATGGTCAATACGATCGTCCATGACTTTCGCAGTCCTTTTACAGGCATCCAGTTATCTAGCTCCATGCTCCGGGAACTATACCCAGAGGATGAAGAAGTCCAAGAGTGGTGCGATCTAATCCAGACCCAGGTCAATCGGATGTTGGGCATGGCTGATGAAATTTTAGCCTTTGCCAGGGGCAATGCCGACCTCCAACGGCAGCCCCTATCGATCATTGAACTGCTGCATCGCTTTGAAAAACTCAATTCCATTTATCTCAAATCGGCCCAGGTTACCTTGGAAATCAGTGGCGATGATGCAGTCATTTTAGGTGATGAGAATAAACTACTGCGAGTCTTGCAAAATTTAATTACCAACGCCGTTGAAGCCTTTAATAATCAAGGCGGTAAAATTACCATCACCGTCAAGACATCCCCCGGTCAAGTAACCCTCCAGTTGACGGACAACGGCCCGGGCATTCCCCAGCAGTTACACGCCACTCTATTTGAGCCGTTTGTCACCTTTGGGAAGCGGGGCGGCACTGGCCTAGGCACAGCGATCGCCAAATCCATCATCGATGCTCACCAAGGCAGTATTGAATTTATTTCTAACTCCCAAGGTACGACCTTCACGATTATCTTGCCCGCTGCAACGAATCCTTGATTCCCATCCCAGGCAAGAATCCTCTAACTAGTCATAATCAAGCTTGGCTACAGCAAATCTGCCGACTCGTACAAACGACGCAGAGTCGCAGTAATTTTATCACCGTAGTCTAGCTGAGCAGACCAGCGACCACCCAATTGCTTAGTTTTAGGGGCTACCCCCCTAGTCACAAATTGAAAACGGGGATCAACCTGCTCCTGGACTAGCGGCTCTAGGCTGGCATAGGCCTTGAGGTGCTGGATCTGGGCCCTGATTCCGACCCTAATGCTGGGAAAGCTGGCAACCTCACTACCATTGACTGATCCTAAGTAAGCAAAGTTGTATTGGGAAGCAGCTACATTGGCACCAAAGCGTAAAAAGTTAGTTTCTAGGCACATCTGGCAAAAGGCGATGTCATAGTTGACTCCTTCAATATTGCCCTCTTCAATGTAGAGCTTGGGCAGATCAGGAAATTGGCTGAGGGCATCCGGGTGGTTGGCCTTGAGGAACATCATCATTTGCACCTCGGAGGTCTTGCCTACACCCATAATGTTTTCTATCTGCTCCGGGGCGACAGTTAGAATTGATCGCAGCGCTACCATTTGATTATTGGCATCCCAGTTAACGGCAATATTAAATTCCCGCAGTTCGATCGCCTTGAGATAAACTACTCCGCAGTGTTGAACCCGACGCACCTGGGAGTTGGCGTGCAGATTAATCCCCAAGCGATCGGCCAAATCAACAGGAATATAGGCATTTTGATTGATTAAAATCCCTTTTTCGCCGTAGGTTTGACTGTTAATTGTGATGTTAACCGGGGTAGGTAGAATAGGCTGTTCAGGGCCACTAATCGTACGACTCCAGGCAGCCAAGCCATCGGCAATCCCCAACGACATATCCCGGCGGCGAGTTTGGATCAAAGACCGATCCTCAGGGTTGGTCAGGAAGCCCACTTCCATGGCCAAGGATGGGATAGTGGTGTCACGACAAAAAACTAGGCGGCCATTAACTGTACTGGTATCAGGCTTGGCTCCCAAATTGGGCAACTGGGGTAGGCGACGCAGCAGCGCCAGGAGTAGCAATTCAGCATGGCTTTTCCGATCGCTGTTGTTTGTGATGTAGTAAGCACTAGCTCCCCTAGTATTCGGGTTGGGGCTGGTTTCAGCTTGGAGAATTACGGCAATGTCATCCGCTTGGGCCCGGCTATTAATCCAAGAAATAACGGCGCTTTGGTCAAATTCATCTGGTACTGATAAAACTTGGAAACCGCGCGATCGTAACTCCTGTACCACCTGGTCTCGCAGTAGCATCATCTCCTGTGTTTCAGTGGTGCCATCAACTATTGCGTTACCCCGCCCTGCGGTGACAAAAATCCGACCCATGTAATTTCTCCTCTCTCAGGGTATGAGCTTGCGGCTCAACCCCGCACAAACTGGCTTAGATCATACCATACAGACATTGCAACAACTTTGCTGAAGCGGAGGCCAAGAATTATAGATTTACAACAAATTGAGCGGATCAAAAAAACTTAAAATAAGATTACCAACAACTCTAATTGGATCAACCCGTGAGTTTACCCAGCCAACTCCAACCCCGACAAATCCTCTGTCTAGAGCACACACAATGGCATCTCTATGCAGAGGTGATTCAAATGGTGCATGGACGACCAGTCTGCTGGATGCGTCCCATGGTTTTAGTGGAGCAGGATGAGCAAACATCTGAAAATCAACCAAAAATTTATGACCTCCGCCTCAGCTCAGATTTGCTAATGCCGCCTCAGTTATTTCGTCCTGCGATCGATACTGAGATTATTCCTTTACTTGCCAAGATCCAGGAAACAAGCTTTGATCTAGAGGCAGCTCAAGCAGCCCATCAAGTACTGTGTGCCTTCATTCAAAAAGTCTGCCAAGGCGAGCAACAAAACTTTACTTTTTAATCCTCTGGTAAGTCTTCAAACCTATTCGGAGTTCACGACCATGTTTCTCTGACTTCAGAGATATTCAAGCTTTGGTGCCAGCCCGGACTTCCCTAACAGCCACAACACCTGCGGCTAGATACTAGCTTGATCCGCCCCGAATCCATTTCATCCATCAATAATTCCAAAGCTTCGTAGTCTACATCAGAAATGTAGCCAAGCTTGGTCAGCTCATAGTTAATGGCATTTTCTATATCTGGAGTCAGCTTTTTGATAAACAGTGCCTTAGCCACTAAATGCCTAATTGCGTTCTTAGTGCTCATCACGATCTTCCTCTATTAATCGGGCTACGTATTATCATCATCCATTCCTAGAGGAATTACTAGGGTGATGGGGTCTAGGTTCTGGAGTGATTTTGGTCACTCACGGTTTCAATAGTAACCTGACCGTCTGCTTTAATCCAGGCAACGTGAGAGATGCAGCGGCTGATGGCATAGGCTCGGACTGCATCGGGAGACCGCCATTCCAAGTCTATTTCTACTCGAACTAGATGCTCTGTGCGCCGGAGTTTTGCAGCGTAGTGTAAAGCCGCCGCGCCAGCGCCCAGAGATTCAGGCACAACCAGCCAATCACTGGTGGTGGTAATCTGGGGTAAAGTTTGGGCAATGGCTTGCTGGAGAGGCTCGACATTTAGGCAAAAGCCAATACTAGGATAGGTAGTCCCCTGGGGATGATATAGACCCAGTAGGTGATCGTAGCGGCCGCCTTGGCCGAGTACCTTTACCCCTTGGGTGACTTGGAAAATGATCCCTGTGTAGTAGTTGATGGTTTGAATTAAGCTGAGGTCTAAAATCAAGGGCAGGGGGCGGACTTGCCAAAGGAGTTCAAGAAAGTTTTTTAGGTTATGGATGATCGCTTGACCTTCAGCATCAAAGGGGATTTGGTTAATTTTTTGTAAAACCTGGGTTGGTTCCCCCCGTAGGTCAAAAAGGGTCAGGGCTAGGTCGTGTAATTCGCGATCGAGGGGTAATTTTTCTAATCTGACTCGGTCTAAATTAGCCAAACATTTTCTAATTTGTGGCCGCCACTTTTCTGGAAAAGCCTGCATTAGCACCGTAGTCAAGCCCGCATCTCCTAAGATAATTACCCAATCTGCAAGACCTAGTTGTTCTAGGGATTCGGCCAGCAGTAGCAGGATTTCGGCATCTGCCAGGTTACCTCCGGCTCCGAGTAGCTCGACTCCGGCTTGGTAAGATTCCTGCTGCTGTTCAGATTTGCCGCTGAGGCGCTGGAAAACATTGCTGTGGTAGTAGAGACGGTGTGGGTAGGGGACTGTGGCTAGGCGGGTGACCGATGCTCTGGCGATCGATGCGGTAAGCTCTGGACGAAGGGCCAAGGCCTCAGAGTCATTGGCCTGTAGGCAGACAAGAGTATTTAGGTCGATCGCCCCCCCTGCTTGTAGCATATCCACATGCTCTACGGTGGAGGTGATAATCCGATGGTAGCCCCAGCGGGAAAACACATGCTCCAGTTGTTCCTCTACCCAGCGCTTTTGAGCAACATCTAGGGGTAGCAGATCCTTAGCTCCTGCTGGGGTAATGTGAGACTTTGGTGTCATAGGCGATTTTATTTTTTCCCAAAGGGCCAACGGGATTTTGGTTCATCCTTTTTGCCCTTATTCCCAGGATTAGGCTTGCCGGAGGGAGATTTACTATCCGGGGTTGAACCTACATTCATCAAACTTTGGGCTTTGAGGGCCGAAGGTTCTTGGGGATTAAGTTCTAGGGCCCGCTTGATATGAACCTTAGCCATGCCCACTTGCTTTTGTTTGATGTAGGCTAAACCTAGTAAACCATGGCAGGTGCCACTACTTTGGTTTAAGGGCAGGGCATCACGCAATTCTTTGATGGCCATTTCGGTATTGCCCTTGGCCATGTAGTCTTCCGCCCGCCGGATATAGGCTTCAATCTGGCTATTGATGTGGCTAGTCGGTTCCGGTGCGCTGGGCTTAGGAGCGGGGGTAGATGTTTTTGTGGCTGGAGGCGGCGGCGCTGGTCGGGCACCGCCTCCCCGTCCCTCTTTGCGTAGTAGGTAGACCATATTCAATTCGCTGATATTGCCGATCATTTCCACAATTTTTTCCTGGGCAACAGAGGCGTATTGGTCTCCCGCTAGTTTTTTGATGGCATTTTTATAAACTAGGTCTAGGTTGGCTCCTGCTTGCATAACTTGCTTGGCCTCTTCTGTGTGGAGCTGAATTTGAGTGGCTTCGACTACTACTTGCTGGCCAAGCCGTTTGAGAATGGCGCTGTATTCATTGCGGTTGCGGTCTTGGGATAACTTTTCGTAGGCTGGGTTGATGAGTTTGGAAAGTAATTCTGTAGCCTGCTTCTTTTCTTCCGGGGTTTCAGCTTTGCAGCGGTCTGGGTGGAGTGCTTTGGCGATCGCAATGTAGCGCTGGCGGACTTCTTTGGTATCGGAATCCACCGGTAAGCCTAGTACGGCATGTTGGTCAATGAAATTGTACTTAAAAAGCCCACGTCCAATATTAATAACCATAGCAAGTTCACTTTGAATCTCTGACTACCACAATTATTACTCAGTACCTATGGAATGGATGCACTTGAAATAAAATCAAGGAAATTGTGAGTGGACAATTCTTTGAGCTTTCCTTTAGGCCAGTATTACAGCTCAGCTAAGCTGGCTGGGGTGTGTAGCAAAGCTTGGCTGAGCTGGTCGTGAATCAAACCATTGGTAGCGAGGATGCGACCGGAGTTTAAATCGAGGGGGCCTTGATCATAGGCAGTGATCTTCCCGCCAGCTTCTTCCACGAGGACGACCCCAGCCGCTAGATCCCATGGGGATAGGCCCCGCTCCCAGTAGCCATCAAAGTTGCCCTTAGCCACGTAGGCTAAGTCCAGGGAGGCAGAACCGCTACGCCTGACTCCCTGAGTCAGGTGGGTTAGGTAGCAAAATTCCCGGTAGTTGTTGTCTGGGGTTTCACGGCGATCGTACGCAAATCCCGTAACCAACAGGCTACTCTTTAATTCCTTGGTGGCCGATACTTCTAGGACTTTGCCATTGCAGGTTGCCCCCAGACCTAGGGCCGCTCGGAATAACTGACCAGTGGCGGGATTGTACACTACTCCTACTGAAGGCCGGCCTTGGATTAAAAGACCAATTGAAACTGCATAAATTGGGTATTGGTGGGCGTAGTTGGTGGTGCCGTCTAGGGGGTCGATCGCCCATAGGTATTCGCTTTGGCTACTGCCCTGGGCCCCGGATTCTTCGGCGAGGATGCTGTGGTCTGGAAATAGCGATCGTAACTGCTCCAAAATCAACTGCTCCGAGCCTTTATCAGCAGCAGTTACCAAATCTCCTGGGCGGCCCTTCTCTTCAATGGCTAATTTATCAGCATAGGAAAGGACTACTTGACCAGCGGCTAGGGCAATTTCAGTGGCAGCCTCAAGAAAGTGGGTAAGTTGCTCTGGCATGGGTTTATTTATGGGGGGAGTGGCGGCGGAATTCTTGGGGAGTTAGGCGCATTGGCTGCTGGGGGTTCCAGATGCCTTGCCCCAGTATTCTAGCCTGTTGCTGTAACCTCTGGAGGTATTGGGTGTCGGCTTCTGAATCGCTATCATCCACTAAAACTGCTCCGGCTTTTACCAAGGCGGCATTAACCAGGGTGCGATCACGCCACAGATAACCCTCTAGGGTTCCTTGGTTCACATTTACTGGCCAAAACTGAGCTTGTTTATCAGAGCGAAAGAAGTCTCCCAGGCGATCGCGCGCAACCTGCCCCCACGGCTTTTGAGCCAGATCAGGGGCAATAACCCCATGCAATCTTACCCGTATCCGCTGGTTCTGCTTGGGAAGCAACACTTCTAGCAAGTCTCCTCGGATTACCCGTTGCACCTGCACTTCAACCAACTCCTTGGGAGGCTGTGGTTCTCCGCCCCAAAACTGACAGGCCGTCAGCAAAAATACCACAAAAAATAAATAAAAATAGCGCATAGGTACCCTAGAAACTTCTATGGGTAAGATTTTCTGACCAGTCGGAAATATTGACATCTACCAATGGCAGGAAAATCAGTTGCCATACTTCTCAAACCGATAACCCAAGAAGAAAGACGATTGCTTTTCGTCTTCCCCCTCAGGATTTCCACAAAAGCTCTAAATGCGGAGTAAGCTAACCCAGGGAGGCTGGCTAATGCTGATGGTGGTTGGTCTTATCTACTGTTTATTAACTTTTTAATTTTTCTGCCAAGATATCCAATGGCCAAAAAATAGCTGGTAAATAGCAGTGAATTAGATGGTATCCATAAGATTCCTTTTCCCTCTCCCTTCTCTTTGATCTTCTCTTAAGTGGGGTAAGAGCTTCTGGGCCAGCTCGATCGCTTGGCTAGGGGTAGTAATCTTTCCTTGGGCCCGGGCGATCGCAATCTCAGTTAACAGTAAACCTACCTGCTTACTTGCTGGAATATTGAGGGCTGCCATCAGTTCGTGCCCTTTGATCAGGGGCTGGGGATGGGCCACTTGATTATGGGGATCTAAATATGCTTCTACCCAGGGACTGATCTCTTGGAGAGTTGTCCCCTGGGCAAGCTGGAGCAAAAGCCAGGCCGGAAACCAACGTTGAATCTCTTGAAAAAAAAAGTATTGCCCGCGAGTCTCCATGCGGGGATGCCAAGCCACTTGTTTAATTGCCACTGTCCCTTTGGTGATTTCCCGGCTGTACTTGAGGCGCAACATTTGGGCGGTCGGACTTGAATTTAATAGGCTGGCTAATCTGGCAATGCCGCGCCACGTGTAGCTAGATTGGGGGGTCAAGGGGCAATCAAAAAAGTTACTCCACACAGGCCAGCAATCTGTCAAGGTTATGACGGCTTGATCGATCGCTTCCAAATATTCCCCCCGGCCATCGGGCAGCCATTCCCCGAAAATTTTATCTTGGATAGCCATGATTAACTGGGGACTGGTCAGGGGCAGATGCAGCAGGTACTTTAGCTCCATTTGCACCCGCTCCGCCGCTACCCGACCAAGCAGATGGCCCATGCTACGGATCGCCATTTGGGTTTCTGGATGAATCGTAAAACCCAACTGGGCCGCTTGTCGGTATGCCCGCAACAACCTGAGGGGGTCCGCCTCCAAGTTCTCTCGGCTGACCATGCGGATTGTTTGTTTGGTCAAGTCTTGGCAGCCGGCCAGGGGATCAAGAATTTCACCAGTATGGGGGTGGTAGGCGATCGCATTTACAGTGAAATCACGCCGCCGGAGATCGCTAATAATACAGTCTCCCTCCTGCTGGGCAAAATCCACCGTCCCCTGGGGAAAGACCACCCGGACGATCGCCCGAACCGCATCCAAAACCACAAAACCAGCTCGATAATGACTGGCCAACTTCTTGGCAACAGCCACTGGTGACTCCGGCAAAACAAAATCTAAATCCAAGTATTCCCGCCGCTTACTGAGGAGGGCATCACGAACCGCACCACCTACTAAATAGGCTGAGTCGGGGATCATCTGGGGATCAAAAAACCAATTAACTGGAGCTATCTGCGAATTTGCCAGCATTACCTAAACTTGTCTGTCAAAATAACTGAGAATACCTAAAAAATCAGCATGGCCTACCTAAAAATAGCTATGGTAATCCCAGTCATCCGTTAATACTTTATTCATGCAACAGCCCTAGATTAGTGTTGCCAATTGCTGTACAGAATTTTTATAAGCTAACAAATCATAAATCTGGATGGCTCATAGTTTACTGATGGCTAGGCAAAATGCCCCCAGTATATCCTCTTACAATCACCTCAAAACTAAAGTAAACCATCCATTAATTCCATTAGGTATTGGGCATCCGGGGCGTGGGGATCAGGGTTAAGCCTCAGTTGATGCTCTAGTAGGCCCTTGAGGGCAATCAACTTAAAGCTGGATTCAGCGGCCGCTTGCACTATGGACTGAGCTGCGGGTAGATAGCCGATCGCACCCAAGTCATTTAGTGCTGACCGCCGCAGTTGCACATCTTCCCCCCCCAGACTATCTATTAAAATCTGCCCATATTGGGGGTCTTGAGTTAGCTGGTACATGGTGCGAGCAGCCGCATAACGTAGGCGGGGCACCGGGTGTTCCAGAAAGGGTTTAATATCTGCTTCCGCCTCGGTAGCCCCCAAGTTCCCCAAGGCTTCGATAATTGCTTCGTAGGGCTGGTTGAGGTGGGGACGACCCGATACCGGCATGGCAGCACCAACTCCCGTATCCAAAAAAGCCTGAAGTCGGGGAATACTCCGGGGGTCGCCCAACAACCCCAAAGCCTCGGCCGCCGCTTCCCGCACATAATAGTCAGGGCAGTCTAGGCAAATCAAAAGCTCTGGCACTGCTCGGATATCCCCCAACTTGCCTAGGGCCCTTGCCGCATTACGGCGCAGTGGATAACCACCCAATTCGGTGCGATCGTCTTCATCTTGCAAGCATTCCACTAGGGCTGGTACCGCGGCCTTTACCCGAAATTTGCCCAGCCACCAAGCCGCATAGTAGCGCAGACTAGTATCTGGATGGTGGAGATTGGCGATCGCTTGGTCTACTGTTAACCCTTCCTGCATAGATACAAATAGCCCTAAATTCTCAAAGTATAGATCTTTAACCCAAAGGTTTTCCGGCGAATAATCAACAGGCAATTCCTCTAGCTCAAAGCCCCAGGGGATGCTTTGGCCAAGTGAATAACTACATCAACTTAATTAAGTTAACCACATTTATCTGGGCTATCCAGGCAAAGTACTTAAATGACTAACTAAAGCTTGTAGCCCCAACAAATAGCTGTTAGCACCAAAACCGCTAATTTGGCCGATCGCAATCGGAGCAATCCAAGAATGGTGACGAAATTCTTCACGCTTGTAAATATTACTCAAGTGTACTTCCACGGTCGGTAAATCTACCGCCGCTAGGGCATCACGAATGGCAATACTGGTATGGGTGTAAGCCCCCGGATTAATTAAAATCCCTTGGTGCAAACCAAGAGAAGCATGAATAAGATTAATTATTTCGCCCTCCATGTTTGACTGGTAGGGAGAGATACTGACCATAAGCTTTTGAGCCTGTTGCTCTAACATCTGGTTGATGTCAGCTAGGGCCATTTTTCCGTAGGTCTTTGGTTCACGCTGGCCAAGTAAATTTAGGTTTGGCCCATGCAGCACCAAAATACTGAGAGTCTTGACCACTGGGTCTGTGACTGGCTTGAGATTATAACTGAGAATACCTAGGATGATCGCCGCTGGGGGTCTTTGACGGGTACAGGGATCAACTCGGGATCAGGAGCCGGGCCCAGAAGCGCCTCAATTATCTTCCTTGACAACTCGCGTAGTTTTTCTAAAAGCTTATCGATATATTCCATTGAATCGGAACACTCCCTGTATTTATTGTTAGTTGATAATTCTACTCTCACATAGAGAACCTGATTAAAATCAAGCTTGAACAGCTAGTCTGTTAAATCAACCCAAAAACATTCTGAAAATGCCTGGAATTGAGGTCAAAGGGAGTGAATCTAAACTCAAGACCCACAGTGGGGTGGATAAATGGGCTTGATTCACAACGCTTTCCCTCTAAACCTAACTCCCTAGCAGCCAAGCACTGGCTGGGGTGTTAGAGTTAAATGCTTTTTGGGCCTAAGGTTGAGCCACTCAACAACATCAGATCAAAAGATCAAAATTTTGTTACTGAGGTAGCAAACTCTAGGTTAACACATCTCCCCGGAAGTGGAAAAAGTTCGATTAAATTTGGCTCTGGTGCAAGATTCTGAGCTGCTGGGAGCTGAGTAGAATTACCTCCTCCAAGGGAGCGATCGCTCAAACAGGCAATTTATTGATAATCCTTGGTAATTACTTGGTAATAAACTCAACAACTAACCATCAGTCTGACCAGCTACCGGGTCATCAACTTGACTTTTCAGAAATTCTCCCACAGCCTGAGTTCGATACCTTACAAAGGCTTGATTCTGAACAGATCAAGTTTTGATTGATTTTGAAAATGCCCACGGTGGAATAATAATTTCAGAAATTTCTATCGGAATCACACCCAATTTATGAGGCTTTGATTAAATTATTCAATTACTATAGGCAGCTGCAAAAGGGCTAACAAGTGGATGTCATAGCCAGTAGGATAATTAGCTGTATTATTAAATACAGCTTTCTCCATCAAGATTAAACTAATCATAACTAAGTAGTGAATACGGAACTAGGAGTATAGTTGGGTAAAGTTTATTTAGTTGGTGCTGGTCCTGGAGATCCGGGCTTGATGACGCTGCGGGGTAAAAGCCTGCTAGAACACGCTGATGTGATTGTTTATGATGCCCTAGTCAGTCCAGAAATCTTGCACATGGCCAGCCCCCGCGCCGAGTTGATTGATGCTGGTAAAAGACGAGGCCGCCACTCCCGACTCCAACAGGAAACTACCCAACTCTTGATTGATAAGGCTCTAAATGCGGCTGTGGTGGTGCGCCTCAAGGGGGGTGACCCCTTTATGTTTGGTCGGGGCGGCGAAGAACTAGCGGATTTAGTGGCCGCGGGGGTAGAGGTAGAGGTGGTGCCGGGGGTTACCTCTGGGATTGCAGCACCGGCCTACGCGGGAATCCCAGTCACCCACAGAGACTATGGTTCCTCGGTGGTATTTGTGACTGGCCACGAGTCAGCTGGTAAATATCGACCCCAAGTTAATTGGCAGGCTTTGGCCCAAGGGGCTGAGACAATCGTAGTTTACATGGGTATTCACAACCTCAAAACCATCACCACTGAGATCATGGCGGCTGGTTTGGGGGCCGATGTACCGATCGCTCTAATCCGGTGGGGCACAACTGCCAATCAGGTAGAACTTTTTAGTACCCTAGGGCAGGTGGTGGCCGATGTGGAAGCAAGTAATTTTGAAGCCCCGGCCATTGCAGTGATCGGCAGAGTTGTTAATTTTCCATGGGATATAAAGCTAAGATGCGATCGTTCTACATTGGTCTAGTGCTAGTAGGGTGGCTGAATTTTCCAGCATCAGCCCTGCCCACAGACACCCCAGAGGAAGTTCTCCGCAATGAAATTATTACCGAAGCGCGATCGCCAATCGATGGCCAGGTAATTGATGCGGGTGAATATGCACTCCAGACAAGCGAATTGCAAGCGGACAATACCGTACCCGATTTGGCCCCAAGCGTTGTAAATTTAATAAATCTCTTGCGATTGAGACAATTTCTGCGCTCAATCCTGCTGCTGCCCTAGGCATGAGATGCTCTACAATAGCAGCTAGTTATTTTACAAATATTCACAACCCACTACCAAATGCTTGCCCCAGAACAGGTTGATCAAATTGTTGGTAATCGGCACCACAATCCCTTTGAGATTCTTGGACCTCATCCTGTTGCTACTAACGGCAAAGTTACCAGTTGGATAGTCCGCGCATACCTGCCCAAAGCCCAAGTTGCCTACGTAGTTATTCCTGAAGAGAGGCAAGAGTATGCCATGGAGCCGTTGCATCACCCCAATTTCTTTGAATGCCACTTACCCATAACCCAGCTTAATAACTACCAGCTCCGAGTTAAGGAAGGAGACCACGAGCGGGTAATCTACGATCCCTACGCATTTCGATCGCCCCAATTGACCGACTTTGACCTCCATCTATTTTCAGAGGGCAATCATCACCGTATCTACGAAAAAATGGGAGCACACCTAACCTCCGTCAACGGTGTAAACGGAGTGTATTTTGCCCTCTGGGCACCCAATGCCCGCAACGTTTCTGTAATTGGTGACTTTAACCAATGGGATGGACGAGAACACCAGATGCGTAAGGGCCACACGGGGGTCTGGGAGCTATTTATTCCTGGAATTGGCACTGGCACTACCTATAAATATGAAGTGAAAAACCATTCCGGGCACATGTACGAAAAGTCCGACCCCTATGGTTTTTATCAGGAGGTGCGCCCCAAGACCGCTTCGATCGTTACCGACCTGAATGCCCACACCTGGAAAGACCAAGACTGGATGGAACGGCGCCGCCAGCTGGATATCCTCAAGCAACCAATCAGCGTCTACGAAGTCCACTTGGGTTCCTGGCTCCATGACGACATGGACAAGCCCGCCAAGCGTGTCAATGGCGAAATTGAACCGCCGATCGCCGTTGCTGACCTCAAACCCGGAGCTAGGTTTTTAACCTACCGGGAACTGGCAGATAAGCTAATCCCCTACGTCAAAAACCTAGGATTTACCCACATCGAACTCTTGCCGATCGCCGAACACCCCTTCGACGGCTCCTGGGGTTATCAAGTCACTGGCTACTACGCCTGCACCTCCCGCTACGGCTGTCCCCAAGACTTTATGTATTTTGTTGACCAATGCCACCAAAATAATATTGGCATTATCCTCGACTGGGTTCCTGGACATTTCCCCAAAGATGGTCATGGTCTAGCTTTCTTTGATGGCACCCACCTCTACGAACACGCCGACCCCAGGCAAGGAGAACACCACGAGTGGGGAACCTTGGTATTTAACTACTCGCGCAACGAAGTCCGCAACTTCTTGGTAGCCAATGCCCTGTTTTGGTTTGACAAATACCACATCGACGGAATTCGAGTAGACGCGGTAGCCTCCATGCTTTACCTAGACTACAACCGCAAGCCTGGCGAATGGGTAGCCAATCGCTACGGCGGCCGGGAGAACATCGATGCGGCTGACTTCCTCCGCCAAGTCAACTACGTAATTTTTAGTTATTTCCCAGGCATTGTTTCGATCGCCGAAGAATCCACCGACTGGCCGATGGTCTCCTGGCCCACCTACGTAGGCGGGTTGGGCTTCAACATGAAATGGAACATGGGCTGGATGCACGACATGCTCGACTACTTCCACATGGATCCCTGGTTCCGGCAATTCCACCAAAACAACGTCACCTTCAGCATGATGTACGCCTACAGCGAAAACTACATGCTCGCCCTATCCCATGACGAAGTAGTCCACGGCAAAAGTAACATGCTCGGTAAAATGCCCGGCGACCACTGGCAAAAATTTGCCAATATCCGCTGTCTGTACACCTTTATGTTCAGCCACCCCGGCAAGAAAACCTTGTTTATGAGTATGGAGTTTGGCCAGTGGAGCGAATGGAATGTCTGGGGTGATTTGGAATGGCATCTTGTCCAATATCCGCTCCATCAAGGACTCCAAAAATTCGTCAGTGACCTCAACCAACTCTACCGATCGCAACCATCCCTATATACCCAGGATTTTGCCAGGGAAGGCTTTGAGTGGATCGACTGTAGTGACAACCGCCACAGCGTAGTTTCCTTTATCCGCCGGGATAAGGACAGCGAAGAATTTGTCGTTATCGTGTGTAACTTTACACCCCAGCCCCACTCCCACTATCGAATTGGCGTGCCCCAGCATGGCTTCTACAAGGAAATTTTTAATAGTGACAGTAAGCAATACGGCGGCAGCAATATGGGTAACTTGGGGGGCAAGTGGGCTGAGGAGTGGTCTTTCCATGGGCGGCCCTATTCTTTAGACCTGTGCCTGCCGCCCTTAGCTGCGGTTGTGTTTAAGTTAGACCCCCTCAGGAAGTTACCCCAGCGGGAAGATAAACCTTGACTTTTAATTGATTCGGTGAAATGATCATTACTGATTGCGGATGTGGCGGAATTGGTAGACGCGCCAGATTTAGGTTCTGGTATCGAGAGATGTGAAGGTTCGAGTCCTTTCATCCGCATACTCTAGGGATTTTGCTACAGCTATCGATCAAGCAGGGGAATTCTCGGTAGCTGCTGCAGGAGCAAGCTAATCTTCTGGTAAAGTTCGATCGCTCGATCGCCATTCAGGTGCACCGCCTCTGTTGGGTAGTTTTCCAGCACCTCCAGCAGGCTCAACTTACCATCGGGCAGGGCTGAACTAACTAAAGCTGCCTGCAAAGATTCGCGGTTACCTTGATTAATTGGAGTATGGATCACCTGGGAAATTTCATCCAGAATCAGATTCCCGACCGGAGACTTGAGCACCCGGTCTAGGGTTATACCATCGATCGCAACTTCTTCGTTAAGAATACGCTGCAACTCTCCCGACTCCAATCCCAACAGATTTAGGTAAAACTGGATATTTCTGGTAGCTACCCCCGTATCAGCCAGGATACGCAATTCTGGAATCGAGACCGATTGGCGAAGAATCCCGTAAGACAAAACTAAGCGTTGGGCAGCCAAAACGGGAGTTACCCAAGCAGCCAAAAAACCCAAGGCAACAATCCAGCAGCGATATTTAGCACGAATAGGCATAAAAATTGAGTTAGAAGCTTGATTACAGATTGATTACCGTCGGGTGGCCAATCCGAAAAGTAGGCTTTTTATCAGTTCGGGATAGGCTGAAACGCGCTCCAGAAGAAGCAAGCTACACCTCAGCTTCAAGGGCCATTCAAAAGAAGGGGTGATATATCCCGAACTCAGGTTAGTTTATAAGCAGGAAAAATGGCAACACTCAGAAGCGTTGAATCTTGATGGTAAAATCTTACAACTTAAAAATTAAGGCAGTCCCAGAAGAATTGACGATAGATGTAATAAAGAACCTGATCTTTTATTGAAAACAAGGCCCATTAATCAGGAAAAGCAGCAACTTGATTAGGCCAGCATTCAACATTTCTCAACACTTCTGTAAACTATCATTACTATTCATACTATTCATCACCCCGCCCAAGATAGCCCGCTGCCCCAAAAATTAATCCAAAGGGAATCGCCCCGACCACTAACCACTAGAGGTAAGGTGTCCTTGGCCCCCTTACAAACTCCAGCCTTGCACTGCTCATAACTAACTATTGCCACTGAATAATTAAATAGCAGAGGCCCAAAAAACCCCCTGCCGCAGCAGGGGGTAATTGGCTAGAAATTGATTAAGCATTAGAAAGCTACATCGGCGGCCTGGACTTTTTCCACTTGCTTCTTCTTAATTACAAGTAGCATTTGACTGAGCATAATTGCAGCAATAAAGGCAATCAGCCACTTAATCCGGGTCGGGCTTTGGAGGACAATCTCCACATCTTTTTGGCCAAAGCCACCAACGTTGGGGTTGGTGGTGAGGGGGGTACCAGCAGCTACCTCCTGACCAGTAGTGGCAATTACCTCTGGGCCGGCAGGAATCGTTTCCACTAGGGTTTTACCATCAGGGGTGGTGATGGTGATTTGGGTGGCTCCCGCATCACCGGGGGCGATCGCACTGATTACCCCAGCCACAGACGCAGTGTAGAGATTGTTGTTACTCTTTTCCCCAGTCGGGTAAACCTGACCGCGGCCGCGGTTAGCCCCCAAATGAATTGAATATTTGCCAAATTCAATACCCTTATCAGTTTCTGGGTCGGGAGAGAGGATCGGGAAGGTGATTTCCTGGTACTGCTCACCGGGGAGGGGGCCGACCAAGATCACATTGGGCTGGTCTTCCCGGTAGGGTTGGAAGTAAACATCGCCGACTTTCTCCTTGAGTTCTTCAGGGATACGGTCTTCGGGGGCAATCTTAAAACCCGGAGGTAGCATCACCACCGCCCCGACGTTGAGGCCGCCTTTGCTGCCATCTCCTAGTACCTGTTGGGAGTTGAGGTCGTAGGGGATTTTGACCACCGCCTCAAACACAGAATTTGGCAAAACGGCGGTAGGAACTTCAATTTCCGCGGGTTTAGCCGCTAGGTGGCAGTTGGCGCACACAATCCGGCCTGTGGGTTCACGGGGGGTTTCTGGGTAGGCCGATTGGGCCCAGAATGGGTAAGCTAGGGCGGATTGGGGGGCAAATCCATCCCCTAATCCCAAGAAAACTAGGGTAGCGATCGCCACAACCATAGCTTGCTTGGCTACAGAAATCAATCTCATGGGAATCATGGGTAAATAGTAATAGCTAGTTCAATTAATCTAAATCCACCAGGGAGCTTCGTTGGTACGAAAATCAGTCTCAGTCCACTGGGTAATTGAAATGGTGTCGTCTTCAGTGACGGTAGTATTGACCAGGGCTAAAGACAAGGGGGCAGGCCCGCGGACTACCTTACCAGTGGCATCGTACTGGGAGCCGTGGCAAGGACAGATAAATTTATTTTCACTGGTGTTCCAAGGTACGACACAGCCGAGGTGGGTACAAACAGCATTTAGGCCATAGCTGGCGATTTCCTTGTCTTCGGTGACAATCAGGTAGGTGGGGTCGCCCTTGAGACCCTGGGCTAGGGTTCGATCGCCAGCAGCATGGGTGTTCAAGAATTCACTGGCTTTGATATCGTTGCCGAGGGCATCCTTGGCCAAAAGCCCCCCGGCGCTGCCGCCGGCCGAGGGGGGAATAAAGTACTTGACCACGGGATACAAGGCTCCTAGGGCTGTGCCTGTAATTGTCCCGAAGGTCAGCAGATTCATAAATTGGCGACGGCTTAGATCAGGCACGTCGGCAGAGTTAGAAGCTTGGGCCATATTTTTAATTTTTGTTAATTTATGAGTGCAAACAGTTGGAATCTGGCGACTCCCTTGCTGGGGAGATGAAATGCCTGGAGGATAAGATTTTGCAATAATCTGTATTTGATTATCACACTTTATTTACAATTTCCCCAGGGGCAGCTTTGTAACAAAATATGTAATTAAATGTGTAATTGGGGTAATTTTGGGGGCAGTTTTTAGATTGTTATCCCCAAGCTAAGCCCCGAAAGACCTATGCTTGTGAACCTATGACTGGAGCTGATTTACAGGAACTAATCATCAGCAAGTGGGGTAAATCCTATGATGTGCAGATCCGGCGCATCCAAGGGCAGGTGTTTGTCCAGATCATGTGGCGATACCTAGAGCAGGCTTCTTTTCCGATGGGTGAGGAGGAGTATTTAGCTCATTTGGAGACGATCGCTCAATATCTAACTGGCATGGGCGGGGTCTCCCAAGTAAAGGCATACCTAGAGCAGACCAGCGATCGCCCCCGCCAAGGTAAAGCCGTCAGCATTCCCCTCAATCTTGGTAGCCGAGCCAGTGAATGGCTAGTTTAGAAACCCCATAAAGACAGTCTAAAAACTTAGCCTCGGCCGGGGGACAACTGCGACAATGCTGGTGTAGTTCTCACCCCAGAAGACCTATGCAGCCTATCCGCACTTTCAGTGTTTCTCCCTCTTTGCCCTTACAGCTAGAACCCTTAAGGGAATTAGCCTATAACCTCCACTGGGACTGGAATGTGGAGGCTAAGGAGTTGTTCAGTCGGCTCGATCGCGACCTATGGCTGGCCAGCCGCCAAAACCCGGTCTACATGCTTGGTCAGCTCAGCCAAACCCGCCTCCAAGAAATGGCCGCCGATGACAGTTTCCTAGCCCATATGAAGAGGGCAGTGGAGCAGTTACATGACTATCTAGAATCTAGAACTTGGTACAAGAAACATCGCCCCAACCCCAACCACGACTGTATTGCCTACTTTTGCGCCGAGTATGGCTTGACCCAATGCCTGCCCATTTACTCAGGGGGCCTGGGGGTTTTGGCAGGCGACCACCTCAAATCCGCCTCAGACTTGGGTCTGCCCTTGGTAGCCGTGGGGCTGCTTTACCAGGAGGGATATTTTTCCCAGCACTTAAATGTGGATGGAATGCAGCAGGAGCGCTACCCCATCAGTGATTTCTACAATCTGCCCCTGCATTTGGTGCGCCAGGACGATGGATCCGAGGCGAGAATTTCTGTGGAATATCCAGGACGCATGGTCTATGCCCGGATTTGGCGGGCCCAGGTGGGCACCGTGCCTTTGTACCTACTCGATACCAATATCGAACCCAATAACCGCCAAGATCAAGATATTACTGATCGCCTCTACGGCGGTGATTTAGAGTTACGCATCCAGCAGGAAATTATGCTGGGGATTGGCGGGGTGAGGGCCCTAGAAACCCTGGGGATCAAGCCCTCGGTATATCACTTGAATGAGGGGCACAGTGCCTTTTTAATCCTAGAGCGAATGCGGCATCTGATCCAGCGGGAAGGCCTGAGTTTTCCAGTGGCGCGCCAGGTGGCTTTGGCGACCCAGATATTTACCACCCATACTCCCGTATCGGCGGGGTTTGACCTATTCCCGCCGGATATGGCTATGCGCTACATCGGCCACTACGCTGCTGCCTATAACCTACCGGAAAAAGAGTTTTTATCCTTGGGGCGAGAAAATACTGGGGATCTCAATTCGGCTTTTAGTATGGCGGCATTGGCTTTGAAGAATTCCAGTTTTATCAACGGAGTGAGTCGGCTGCATGGAGAGGTATCCCGGCAGATGTTCCAGGGGATGTGGCCGGGGCTGCCCGTGGATGAGGTGCCGATTACATCGGTGACCAATGGTGTCCATGCCCGGAGTGTGGTGGCCAAATCTACCCAGGAGTTGTACGATCGCTACCTTGGCAGCAGCTGGGACGAGGCTCCCCCAGACCATCACACACTTTGGAGTAAGGTGGCAGCAATCCCCGATGATGAGTTGTGGCGCAATCATGAACGGGTACGATCGGAAATGGTGCTAGCCGTGCGCGAACAAATGGTCAAGCACCTCAAGGAGCGTGATGCTGGCCCGGCCGAAGTCTACGAAGCTTCCCAGATATTAGACCCCAATGTATTGACCATCGGCTTTGCCCGCCGCTTTGCCACCTACAAACGAGCCAACCTGTTTCTGCGCGACACCGCAAGAATTAAGCGGATCATCACCGGCAACGGCAACCCCGACCGGCGTGTCCAGTTTGTAATTTCTGGTAAGGCACACCCCAAGGATGAGCCGGGTAAGGGGCTGATCCGTGAGATTATCCAATATACCCGCCGGGAGGGGATCAGCTCCCAGGTGGTGTTTGTGCCCAATTACGACATCTACATTGCCCGGATGTTGGTGGCCGGCTGTGATGTCTGGCTGAATACCCCCCGCCGCCCCCGGGAGGCCTCTGGGACTTCGGGTATGAAAGCTGCGATGAATGGCCTGCCCAATTTGAGCATTTTAGATGGTTGGTGGGATGAGGCTGACTACATCAAGACCGGATGGGCGATCGGCAGTCGCCAGTACTTCCACGACCACGAGGTGCAGGATACCATGGAGGCTAACGCTCTGTACGAGTGCTTGGAGCATGAAATTATCCCCATGTTTTACGATCGCAACCCCAATGGCGTACCCCTGCGTTGGGTCGAGAAAATGAAGCACGCGATCAGCCTCAACTGCCCCAGGTTTAATACGGCTCGGATGCTCAGTGACTATGCCCTACGGGCCTACTTCCCCGCTAGCGATCGTGCCGCCGCCATGAGTCAAGACCACTACCAAGTAGCCCGCAGCCTGGCCGAATGGAAATCTAATTTGATGGAGCATTGGTACGATATTAAAATACTGGAGATCGACATCCCTGCCCCCGACAATATCGCTGTTGGCCAGCCCGTTCCCGTCACTGCCAAGCTACACCTAGCAAACTTGCATCCGACCGATATCCAAGTGCAACTTTACCAGGGAGCCATCGACGACAAAGGACAAATCATTAATGGTGCAGCTGTACCGATGCAACACCAAAGTAGCGAAGGCCAAACCTGCACCTACATCGGAGAGGTGACCTATAACCAGAGCGGTTTACAGGGGCTATGCCTCCGGGTTCTCCCCCAGCACCCCCACCTTTCTAGCCCCTACGAACCCGGTCTAATCCTCTGGGCCAAGTAACGTCAGTATGGGATAATTCCCCGCGCCCTCACAAGGTCATGGGATCAAGGTTCCTTGCCGGGACAGGGCTAGCTAGGTCTGCATTCAGGCTGGGTAGAAACGCAATTAATTGCCTAAAGAAACTGCTGTAAAGCCGAAACCACTATCGTAAGTTAGGTTAAATTGACTCTGGTCGTTGATCTATTACTAGCTGGTATATCATAAGCCTATAATGAATCGGCAACAGCCAAAACCCCAGGCTGATGCTTCATTACTCTGAGTCAAAATGAGATTACAATTTAGCTGTTTGTCGGCAGTATTGAGGTAGTGCATGGCTAATGAGCAAGACAAAATTTACCTACGGCAGATGTTGGATGCTGCCAACCAAGCCAATGGCTTTATCCTCGGATTAAAGCGGAGTGATTTTGATGCCAACGAACCCCTGTGCCTGGCCTTGGCTTATCTAATGCAGGTGATTGGCCAGGTCAGCAATCGCATCTCCCCCGAATTTCGCGCCAACAGTTCCCAAGTCCCTTGGCAGAAATTAACAGACACCGCCAGTGCGATCGCCGCTAGCAGCCTTAACGTCGATGCCAGCATGATTTGGCAAGTCGTTACTGAAGATGTGCCATTGATTATTAATGAACTGGAGAAAATCCTTAGTAACCACCCGATATATAGCTTGTAGTTATCTTGGCACCCAGAGCTAGCTGCATCAGAGGTGATAAGTTTATAGTTGGCAAGCCCTGACGTGAAAATTTATTGACCGAGCTGACTATTTACTGACTACTGATGCCGAAAAAGTTTGAAAAGATTCTAATTGCCAATCGTGGTGAAATTGCCCTGCGGATCCTCCGCACCTGCACTGAGATGGGAATCACAACAGTGGCTGTGCACTCCACAATTGATCGCCATGCTCTCCACGTCCAGCTAGCCGACGAAGCAGTATGCATTGGGGAACCCCCCAGTAATAAAAGCTACCTTAATATTCCCAATATCATTGCCGCAGCCCTAACCCGCAACGCCTCGGCAATTCATCCCGGTTATGGGTTTTTGGCAGAAAATGCCCGCTTCTCAGAAATTTGTGCAGACCACAGGATCACTTTCATTGGCGCCAGCCCGGAGGCAATCCAAGCCATGGGCGATAAGGCCACAGCCAAGGCCACCATGCGAAAGGCTAAGGTACCAACCGTTCCCGGCAGCCTTGGAATCATTGAATCTGAAGACCATGCCCACCGGATTGCCCAGGAAATCGGCTATCCGGTCATAATCAAGGCTACCGCTGGCGGCGGCGGGCGGGGAATGCGTCTGGTACGAGAACCAGGGGAGCTATCGCGCCTTTTTCAGGCCGCCCAGGGGGAAGCAGATGTAGCTTTTGGGAATGCCGGAGTTTACATCGAGAAATTCCTAGACCGGCCGCGGCACATTGAGTTTCAGATTCTTGCCGATAGTCACGGCAATGTGGTGCATTTGGGGGAGCGGGATTGTTCGATCCAAAGGCGGCACCAAAAACTCCTAGAGGAGGCTCCCAGCCCGATGTTGACCCCGGATCTACGCAAACGAATGGGCCAAGCTGCGGTGATGGCGGCTAAATCCATTGGCTACGTGGGGGCGGGTACGGTGGAATTTTTGGTCGATCGCACTGGCCACTTTTATTTTATGGAAATGAATACCCGCATCCAGGTAGAACACCCGGTTACTGAAATGATCACTGGGGTTGATCTGATCGCTGAGCAGATTCGCATTGCCCAGGGGGAGAAACTCAGCTTTAACCAAGCTAGCCTCAAATTTCGTGGCCATGCGATCGAATGTCGCATCAATGCCGAAGACCCAGACCAGGGCTTCCGCCCTCACCCCGGCAAGATCAGCGGCTACTTGCCCCCCGGTGGTTTCGGGGTACGGATGGATTCTCACGTCTACACAGACTACGAAATTTCTCCGTACTATGATTCCCTGATTGGCAAGCTCATTGTCTGGGGAGAAACTCGCCCTGAGGCGATCGAACGGATGAAACGGGCCCTGCGCGAATGTGCAATCATTGGCTTACCCACCACCATCAGCTTCCACCAAAGGGTACTAGATAACCCCAATTTTTGTGCCGGGGAAGTCTACACCAACTTTGTCGAACAAATGATGAATTTCTAGGGGCATTAATTTTGGGGTAGCTTGTTTTTTATAATTAACTAACTGCTGGTTGGGTAAACCAACTAGGCATCAGCCCTTGCCAATCTGTTTCAATTTCTGTGTAAACCCAACTCAAAATTCCGATGACTTTCCTGCGACAGTATATTCTGCCTCTACTGATTGTGCTGGTCTTCCTATTCTCATTGATTGTGGTCAGTGCCCGGAGCTTTCTGCCCGCAGACCTGGCCGCCCCGGCTGTTGTGTCTAAACCACTCCCCCTGCATCGAGGATGGCATGGTTAGCTCGGCTACCGATTATCAGTTACACCAAGGTACTGAGAGAAAGCTGTTACAGCAGTTTATGGAGCAGACCTACCGGGAGCTTTATCCCGAATTAACAGACTTCAATTCCTTGGGCTTTTGGCTTAGCCAGTTCTACCCCCATGCCCCCGACTGGTGGTGGGTTGCGGGCGATCGCACCCCCGTGGGCTGCCTGTGGATTGCCACGGCGAAGACCCCTCCCCAGATTCAACTAACCAGCCAAATTCTTTTGCTATATGTCGCCCCGGAACACCGACGGCGGGGCATAGCCACCATGCTGATGCAGCAAGCAGAAAACTGGGCCAAAGCTCAGGGGCATCCCCAGATTGGGCTGCAAACCCTAGTCACCAACCAAACAGCCATGCAGTTTTACCAGCACTTGGGATACACAACATCGGCTGCTTTCTTGGTTAAATCGCTCACCAACTAGGGGCTGT
>Ga0272446_1002415_pt1 | contig 25546 bp, 20 predicted proteins | sample YNPCB0061_FD_194587 | JGI IMG/M metagenome (GOLD analysis project Ga0272446, IMG submission 194587) | Hot spring microbial mat communities from Yellowstone National Park, WY, United States - YNP-CB-006-1 | ecosystem: Environmental > Aquatic > Thermal springs > Hot (42-90C) > Sediment | place...
CCTACGCGCCGACGGCGTGCCCGAGGAGCAGCTGGCGCGATTGCACGCCCCGATCGGGCTGAAGATCGGTGGAGCGACTCCGGAAGAAATCGCCGTCAGTATCATTGCCGAGGTGGTTGCCGCGCGCCATGGTTTGACAGGGAAGACGTAGCGCGCTGGTAGCGCCGGGGGCGTTTGTACAGTTGTCACCAGCGAGAAGGAGACAGCGTCGCGCGACCGGGTTATCCCCCGCCCGGGTGTTGCTTCCGCTCCTCGCTGCGCGCTTCGAGCCACAGATACCCGCCGCCCGCCGCTGCTGCCGCCGCCGCGAATGCCAGTGCCAGTCCAGCGCGGCGATGTCCCTCGGCAGACCGTTCAGCGCGCAACCGGGCAGCGCGCAGATCAGTTGCGGGTAACCCTTCGATGCCGCCACGCAGGGCTGCCGCTGCCGAGCGCATCAGTTCCTGTTGTTCAACGAACAGCAACGCTCCGGAGATACCACGCGCCACGAGAAATGTCAGTGCGCCTGCAATGATCGCCAGCGCCAGGCTCAGCGCCACGCGCCGCAGCCATGTCTGGTCCAGCGTCTGCGCGTGTTGATTCTTGCCGATCATAGGTACACCCCTGCGCCTTGCGGCGGGTTCTCCTCCGTCAGAATCTCGTGGACGACACGATGCACCACGGCGCGGAAACGTCCCCAGGCGCGCCAGTTCCCGCCGATGTTCACATCTTCGGCGTCTGATGCGGCATCGAGTATCTCTGCGAGCGCCGGCAGATCGGCCACGGTGATCTCGCGGAATGAACCGATCCGTTCCTCCGGATCGCGTACTGCCAGCTCTCCACCGAGCTCATCGAGCAGAAACGCAAATGTAGCAAATGGCGCTGGCTGGTATTCGATCACCGCCAGGAATTGCCGTACCGCGACAAGCAGGCCGGTTTCTTCTTCCACCTCGCGCCACAACGCCGCTTCGATCGATTCGCCGTGCGCGACGCCGCCGGTCAGCAGGCGATAGCACCCGGCTGGATAGAATGTCTTGATTGCGGTCAGCAGGCATCCATTGCGCCGCTGCACGACCATGCAGACTTCGCCGTACCGATCGGGTTTCGTCAACGGATCGAACAGAGCGCCATCCAGGGTGACGGTCACGCGACGTGGCTGGCCGTAGGCTGCGGCAAGTGTTGCGATCTCGGTTTCGACCGAAGTAGAAAGCGGCATCGTTCTGAAACGCTGGTGTCGCGCCCCTCAGCATCACCGTGTCTTCACGGCCCATGCGTTCCTGATGGCACAACGTACAACTGTGGCACGCCTATCGGCTATTGGCTATCCTGGTGCGGCGCATGCACTGGCAGGCCGAGCTGGCGGCGGCGTTCATCGGCCAGGCGACGCTTTTCCGCCAGCGCTTCATCGGTAATATACTCATCGAACGAGCGTAGACCGGCAAGTTCAAGGCCATGTTTCTTCATGAGCCGGTACATTTCCTTGGCCTTTTCGATATCAATGTTGCGGCCAAGCGTATAGTCGCCGTACATGTGCTCCATCGTGAGCAGGGCGGTTTCGGAGAGGCAGGCATACGCCGTGCCTGGCGGTAGGCCAATGTCGAAACCGAAATCCGGCTCACCAGGCAGCAAGATCTCGCCCGACTCAATCACGAGCACATCGGGGCGGCGCGCGGCATCGTCCTTCTTGACGTCCGGTGGGCGCGCGACATCGCATACCACCGCGCCCGGCTTGAGCTTATCCACGTTAATGACCTTGCCACTCAGCGCCGAGGTCGTCGTGACGATCAGGTCGCACTCCGCCAGGTAGGCGTCGGCACTGGTTGCGGCCGTGATGCGCGCTCCCGGTGTTTCGTCCTCGATCTGCTTCTTGAGCGCCAGCAGGCGTTCAGCGCGCGGGGCAACCAGCACCACATCACCGATCGCCTGCGCCAGTAGACGCGCGCAGACCGAGCCGATCGAACCGGTGGCGCCGACGACCATGGCCTTCCCTCTGGTCAGATCGGTCGCGCCCATTTTGATCACGGCCTGCTTGGCAGCTTCGAGAGTCGCAGCAACGGTCAGCGAGTTTCCGGATGTGATGCCGATATCGCTCTTCTGAGCTACAGTAATGCCAGCGTCGCCCACCACCGATGTAAAGGCGCCGAGGCCCATCAATTTCGCACCCATGCGCTCGGCCATGCGCGCGCACTTGATCAGGCGGCGGTAAGTGAACGAGGTGTCGCGGCGCATCAATTCGCGTGGCGTGGCGCCAAGGGTGAACAACACACCTTCAATCTCTTCGCCGGTCGCTTTCGATCGAATGCCGCGTATTTTTGAAATATACATCGGTGGAAATTCGGCTGCCACGCGCTCGACAAGCCGTTGCGGCAGGTGACGAGTAAACCGAAAACGCGGGTGGTTGGCAATGAAGCGTGGCGAGAGCGGGTGGATAACAAAGGCAAAACGCGGCTTCTCGACCGTTTCACTGAGCCGGATGACCTCCGGCCCCCATTCTGCGTCATCAATGAAGTTGATGATGTCACCCTCGGCCGGTGTCGGGCCGCACTCAAGCATCGCCACGACGATCGCCTCCAGGGTATCGGCAGTCACGAACGGGCTCGGACCGTGATCGGTACTCTGCAGTCGCGGCGAGAGCGTGATCAGCAGACTCGCGCCGCGCGCGCGCAGATCGTCGATTTCAGCCGGCGACGGATCATCGGTCACAATCACCTTGTTCTTCAGGTCCTGCGGTGCGAAACGCCGGATGTACGCGAAGTCACCGGCAATAATGTCGGCCCAGGCGAAATGTCGTTCGGCGCGCGCATCGTGCCCCTCGCGCCCGAGCGCGACCGGGTGCAGCACGCGATATGGCAGCAATGCGGTGATCGGCAGCGTCGTCGCGGCATACATGTCAAGTTGCGCCATTGAACGCGGCATCGGCAGGAACGGCAGGCCGCTATGCACGATCGGGTCGACAAAGCGCAATTCTGCCTCGTACTGCGCCAGCGCCTGTGCCAGGGCATAGCGGTCGATGCCGCTGGTGACGAGGATGCGGCGGTAGTTGAACACGCCGCGTTGCGCAAGGTTCGCCTGTTGCACGCACCAGCGATCCAGTGTCTGCTTGATCAGGTTGCCGGAAACGACCGGGGTTCTTCGCGCCTGGCGCGCAATCGTCAGCGCCTCGTGGTGTGGGTAACGCGCAGTGCCGACGTGAAACACCGGCGTGAGGCCACCCAGGCCGATTGCGTCAACCTTTCCATCAAAATCGCGCACAAGCGTTGCCGCAAGCGTGCTATCTCCATTCGTGCCGATACGGCGAACCTCGACCTGCTGGCCGAGAATGTTGGCAACAAACTGGTAGTCGCGCCGCGCCGAGCCCAGACTGATGCTGACGATACGTTTCATAGGGGTACCCCTTCGGCTGCGTCCCCAGCTCTCCGGCAGGCTCAGGGGCCGTCCAGAGGTCAGGGCGAAAACCATGCGGCTGGTTTCGACGGCGACGCCGCCATGCCGCGGTGATCCAGCGTTTCTTCGTGGCACAATCGGTCAGGGCAAGTATACCATGCCCGCGCCGCTGCCCGGGCTTCGCAGTTACGGGCGTATGAATTGGTTCCGCGCCGGTGATCCACGTTTTTCGGGTGTTCCGGGCCGCCGGCCCATTGGGATTCTGGTGTTCGATGCAGCACGGCGAAGCCGCGCCGCCTCGGAAATCAGAATCCCTACCGTTTGTTTTAGAATGGCTCGGGCGGGCGTACGCGCCAGAGGAGCGCCGAAAGCCACATGTTTGCCGTGAGCCACGCAATGTAGGCACCAATGCCCAGCGCGGCTACCTTCCCGGCGCGCCCGGCGCGCCAGAGCAGCGCTGCCCCCATAGCGGCGCAGACCGCCACGACCCAGGCTGCAAACATCAACCAGCGCGTCGAGAGCGTCGAACCGCTGAGGAACGGTAACACGGCAAATCCAAGCGCAATGACGATCGTGCCGGCCGTGAGTGCCAGCAGTGGCGTCCGGTAGGAACCGGCATGGTTCGTCGCGCCGGTTGCGAGCAGGGTGATGCCGGCCGGCGCCAGGAACAGCGGAACGAAGCCGAAATGCTGTCGCAGTCCGGCATCCCACAGCGTCAGCCAGAGTATGTCGAACGATGCCCGCTCACGTCCGGCCAGGCCGGTCAGGCCACCCGCGCGTGTTGCCGCCAGTTGTTCGACAAACATGCCGGTGTAACCGCTATAGAAGAGGAGGATGGCGATCGCCTGCGCGATGATGAATGCCAGGCTGTACGTTTCCAGTGCGTGCCGGAGATCCCGGTTGCGTAACGTGGCGAGGGCCAGCGCCATGAGACCGGCGCCGCCCAGGATGGTCATGTTCATCCAGAAGCCGAAGTGCCCCAGGTAGACAGGCGCCTGCAGGGGCACCAGGATCGCCAGCACCAGCGACCGGCGCGCCCTGGCGGCGGTACGTTCCAGGAGCAGTGGCCACGCCAGCACAATCGCTGCGATCAGGACCAGATGCGCGAACTGGGTGAACATATGGGTGCTGAAGTTCCACCAGGTCGTCAAAAAACCGGCCGGCGCCAGCCCATAGAAGGCGGCAGCAACCAGTGGCGGTGAGAACCAGAGCTCACTGGCATGCGTCTGGTTTCCGGCACGGATCGCAGATCCTGGTGCGCTGTGTCGAGCAATGGCGGCGAAACCGTTCCGTCGTTGAACGGCTGCTGCCAGCGTATAGATCAACAGCGGGCTGAGCGCATCGAGCGCCGCCGCGCCAAGTTGTAACGCCGCCTGCCGGTCGACGTCGAGCAGCGTGACCGGGGCGATCGCCAGATAGAATGCTGGCGGGTAGGGGAAATCAACACCACGGTTGCGTGAAACCAGCAATACCCGGCCACGGACGACATCGCCGAACCGATTGGCGTGAAAGCCAATATCGCCATGCATCGCGTCGGGATAGATCTTGCCGCCGTAACGTGTGGCGAACACCACCAGCACGATCAGTGCCAGCCAGCGCCAGGCGCCGGGCGGGATCGCGATGCCCAGGCGCGCTGCCGCTACCGCAAGTGCGGGGCGGATCGCGCCGGCGAGCAGCCACGCCACCCCTATGAGCGCCAGTGTCGCCCGCAGGTTCATGACAGCACGCCCCAGTTCGATCGCGGGACCCTTCTGGCCTGACAGCCAGAGCGCTGCTGCCGCGAGCACCAGCCATGCCCCTGCAAAGCGCAATGCATCCGGCGCGCCGCGCAAAAGTACTACCAGCAACCAGCCGGCAATCAACGCTGTCAGTGCCGGAACCGCGCCAAGCGCAAAGCGCGGCGGATCGACTACCGCGCCGAGCCATGCCAGCAGCGCCAGCGGCGCGATCAACGCCTGCGCCACACCGGTGCCAAACCCGGCGCGACGCACCGCCACCCAGACAACGGCTACCACCGCGAGCCAGCCAGCTATTACTCGCCAGGACGGTACGGCCGGACCAGCCGGAGACGATGCCGTCACCAGCGTCAGTGGCGTACCGACGGCGCGTTCGTCGCCCGTGGGCACAATCGTTGCGCTGCGCAACTCGATCATGTGATCGCCGGAAGTGTCGGGCGGCGGAGGGGTCACAACGTGGTAGATCGCGCCGGAAGGCCGGACCGGCAATCGCGCCACAAGACGACCCGTGGCCCAGAGTTCCAGTTCGCGCGCGCCGCGTGTTGCCACCTCGTCATTGACTCCCAGTACGGTGAGGGTCAACAGCAGTGGGCGCTGGCCAATACCCGGGAGGCCAATCATGGCGCGTTCCGTCGTCCAGCGGAAGGCACCGCGCGGATCGTTCTCCGGCGGAAAGACGCCGCGCAGCAATGGCAGATCGCTCCCTGGACCTTCCTCACGGCCAGCGTCAATGGTGTAGTGCAGTGGCGCCTGGGCCGCCAGCACCAGCAAGACGGCAACGATCGCCAGCATGCGCCACAGCGCGCGGTCGCGCAGTGATACAAGCAGTAACGCGGCTTCCGCGCGGAACGTTGCAGCAGTGGTCAGGGTGTGCATCGGCGCCGATTATCCTGGTCACTGCGCTGCCTGTCAACTGGCGGGCGTTCCAGGTAGAACGAGGTGTGACCAGATGGCGTGTATGCACGTGCCGCGGTGTCAACGTCCCGCAAGTGCTGTTCCGCAGAATGTGCTGGCGCGCCCGCGAGCAGCGGACTCGTTGCGGCGCGCCAGCGCATCTGCTATACTTCCACGTCGTTGCACTGCACCATCGCCCGGGATGCGTGTGACCAGTAACGTTGACGAGTATGCCAGCATGTCCGATCAGCAGCACATCAGGAATTTCTCGATCATTGCACATATTGACCATGGGAAGACGACGCTATCGGACCGGTTGCTCGAAGTTACGGGCACGATCAGCGAGCGCGAGCGCCGCGAGCAGTTGCTCGACGCCATGGATCTCGAGCGCGAGCGCGGTATCACGATCAAGAGTAAGGCCGTGCGCATGCAGTACACCGCGCGCGATGGCCACGTCTACCAGTTCAACCTCATTGACACCCCCGGCCATGTTGATTTCGGTTTCGAAGTCGGGCGTGCCCTTGCTGCCGGTGAAGGCGCCATCCTGGTGGTTGACGCATCACAGGGTATTGAAGCCCAGACCCTTGCCAACGTCTACCTGGCGCTCGAACATGATCTGACGATCGTGCCGGTGCTGAATAAGATTGACCTGCCGGGCGCCGACCCGGACCATGTGGCCATGGAGATCGAGCATGTGCTTGGCCTTCCGGCCGAGGACGTGCTGCGCGTATCGGCCAAGCAGGGTATTGGCATCGTCGATCTGCTCGAAGCGATTGTGGAGCGGGTGCCACCGCCGCACGGCCAGCACGACCGCCCGCTGCGCGCGCTGATTTTCGATAGCCATTACGACCCCTACAAAGGCGTGATCGCATATGTGCGCGTGATCGATGGCAGGCTCCCGGCAGGTGCCCGCGTGCAGATGCTCGGTACCGGCGCCCAGGCCGACGCGCTCGAAGTCGGGGCCTTCCGCCCGCAGATGACACCGCTCGACACACTCGATACCGGCGAAGTCGGCTATGTCGCCACCGGCCTCAAGCAGATCGGCGAGTGCCAGGTGGGCGATACCATCACGCTGGCTGCCGCGCCCGCCGAAACGGCGCTCCCCGGCTATCGCCCGGCCAAGCCGATGGTCTTCGCCGGCCTCTACCCGGTTGATACCAACGCCTATACCGACCTGCGCGAAGCGCTCGAAAAGCTGAAACTCAACGATGCCGCGCTCTCCTTCGTTCCCGAGAAGTCGGCGGCGCTGGGCTTTGGCTTTCGTTGCGGCTTTCTTGGCCTGTTGCACATGGAGATCGTGCGTGAACGCCTTGAGCGTGAGTATGGCCTTGATTTGCTGATCACCGCGCCAAGTGTCGAGTATGAGGTGCTCGTCTCCAGCGGCGACATTGTGACGGTTGATAACCCTGCCGATATGCCCGACCCTGGCCGGATCGAGTCGATCGAGGAGCCGGTGATGCTGATTACGATCATCACACCAACACGCTATATCGGCACGATCATGGAACTTGTGACCGGCAAACGCGGTGTGTTCGAGGCAATGGAACACCTTGATTCGCAACGGGTCGCGCTAAAATATAAGATCCCGCTCTCCGAGATCGTGATTGACTTTTACGACCAGCTCAAGTCGCGCACACAGGGGTATGCCTCGCTCGACTATGCTCTTGCCGGCTATCAGACGTCGGACCTGGTGAAACTCGATATCCTGGTCAATGGGCAGCCGGTCGACGCGCTGTCGCTCATCGTCCATCGCGAATCGGCGTATGCGCAGGGGCGCGCCCTGGTGGAACGGCTGCGTAAACTCATTCCGCGCCAGATGTTCGAAGTGCCGATCCAGGCCGCCATCGGCAGCAAGATTATTGCCCGCGAGACCATCCGGGCGATGCGTAAAGATGTGCTTGCCAAGTGTTACGGCGGCGATGTGACCCGCAAACGCAAATTGCTCGAAAAGCAGAAAGAGGGCAAAAAACGCATGAAGATGGTCGGTAATGTGGAGATTCCACAAGAAGCGTTCATGGCGGTGCTCTCATTGAACGAAGAGTGATCGCTGCGTTTCCAGGAAGGCTGGCATCAACCGTTGAAAGGATCGCGTGTGAATCTGAAACAGGCTATTGTGACGCTGCTTGCGGCGCTGGCTCTCACTGCTTGTGGCGCCGGCTCCCAATCGGTCGCTCGCGTTGATAATGTCACGCTGACGCGCCAGGAACTTGATCAGCGCATCAGCCGCATCGAAAAAGGGCTCGAAGCTCAGGCGGCGCAGGGTATTGCCTCACCGTCACGCCTTGATATTGAGCGCGAACTGGTGGCGCAGTTCATCGATCAGCAGTTGACGCTGGGGATCGCGCGCCAGCGCGGTATTACCGTTGCTGATGCTGAGGTGAATGATCAGATCGAGCGTTTCCGAACCCAGATTCAACAGGCGACAGGAACGTCGCTCGAACAGGCGGTGCAGGAGCAACTCGGTCTCCCCGGCGTCGCTTCGCCTGAGTTCCGCCTGTTCGTCTCGTTTTTTCTCGCGCGCCAGAAGTTGAGCGCGACGCTGGTTTCCGAAGCCGACTTCCGCCAGCGTATCGCCGATGAGGTGATGGCTGATACGAAACGGATGGTGGATGTCGCAACCGTTGCCCACATTCTCGTGCCGACCGAGGACGAGGCGAAGCAGGTGATCGAACGGCTCGACCAGGGCGAGGATTTTGCTGCCCTGGCGAAAGAGTTGTCGCAGGATCCTGGCTCGGCTGAGAATGGCGGCGTGTATGAGAATATTCAACGCGGCCAGTTCGTTCCTGAGTTTGAACAGGCGATGTTCGAGGATCTGAAACCAGGTGAGACAACGAAGGCACCGGTGCAGACCCAGTTTGGCTGGCACGTAATCCGGTTGATTTCGCGCGACCAGGCGCCGGCCCTCAACCCGGACCAGGCGCAACAGGCGATCGAGCAACGCGTCGCCCAGGAATTGCCATTCGAGCAGCAGCGCGCGCTCGATGCATTATTGAGCGACGAACGCGAAAAGGCTGTCCAGGAACAGCGCCTGGTCGAGCCGGTCTTCCCGACGCCCACGCCTGAGCCGCTGCCGACGATCGCGCCATTGCCCACACCGACGCCATGATAACGATTGTTGGCCTTGGACCGGGCGATCCAGGAATGGTGACCCGTGCGGCATGGGATGTGCTTGCCGCAACACCGCTCCTCTATCTTCGCACGGCGATCCATCCGACGGTTGCTGCCTTGCCGTCCGGCCCGGTCGTGCAGTCGTTTGATGCGTTGTATGAACGGGCCGACAGTTTCGATGCAATCTATGCCCACATTGCCGATGCACTGATCGCGCGCGCCGCTTCCGGCGCGGATGTCGTGTATGCCGTACCGGGTGATCCGCTGGTGGCCGAGGCGACAACGCGCCGCATCCTGGCGCAGGCGCGCGCGCGAGGTATCGCCGTGCGCGTCATCTCCGGCGTCAGTTTCATTGAGCCGGTGTGCGCCATGCTCGGCATCGATCCGCTCGAACACGGCCTGCAATTACTCGATGCGCTGGACATGGTGATTGATGACCGGGCGGGGCAGAATGCTGCGCCAGACTCGTGGGCCACATTGCACGGCTTTGATTACACGCCGCCTTTGTTGCCGTTCCCCATCGTCGCCACGCGCCCGGCGCTGATCTGCCAGGTGTACAGCCGGGCCATAGCATCACACGTCAAACTGTCGCTGCTGGAACGCTACCCCGCTGATCACGCCGTGACTCTGGTGCGCGCCGCAGGGGTGGCCGGCGCAGCATGTGTTGCCGAATTGCCGCTGCACGAACTTGATCATCGCGGCGATATCGATCACCTCACTTGCGTGTATGTGCCGCCGTTGCCCCCGCTTGCCGATGTGCGTAGCCCGGAGGGATCGGCGTACATTGTCGGCAGGTTGCTTGGTCCAGGCGGATGCCCGTGGGATCGTGAGCAGACGCCGCAGTCGCTGCGCGCGGCATTACTCGAAGAGGTCCACGAGGTGCTCGAGGCCCTCGATGCTGGCGATGATGCGGCGCTGGCCGAAGAAATGGGTGATCTGCTGATCAGTGTGTTGATGCAGAGTGAGATGGCGCGCCAGGCCGGGCGTTTCGACCTGGGTGACGTGTTCGGCGCCGTGGCGAGCAAACTTGTGCGCCGGCATCCGCATGTCTTCGGGGCCGTTGCGGTTGCGGAAAGCAGTGAAGTGCTCCGCAACTGGGAGGCAATCAAGCACGCCGAACGTGAAGCAAAAGGCGCGCCGTCCCGTGGCACGCTCGATGGCATTCCGGCCTCGCTGCCCGCGCTGGCAACGGCCCAGAAACTGGCCGACCGGGCTGCCAGGGCAGGCTTTGATGCACCGGATGTTGAACACGCCTGGGAGTTGCTCGATGAGGAACTGCACGAATTGCGTGCCGGCGCACACGACGCCGTCCAGGCCGATGCCGAGCTGGGCGACGCTTTGCTGGCGCTGGCCAGACTTGGCTGGAAATTAGGCATTGATGCTGAGAGTGCATTGCGCGCCGCCATCGCGCGTTTCCGGCGCCGTTTTACGCAGCTTGAGGTCTTGCTCGGCGGGCGTGATCTGCATACGTTGAGTATGGCCGAGAAGCTGGCACTGTGGGATCGAACGAAGGGGGAGCCGGGAAGTAAATCGTAATAAGAGGAGGCGCCAGCTATGCCCAGGCCTCCCATGGACATCCACGTGGGTGATATTGTCCAGATGCGTAAGCCGCACCCTTGCGGCGGCGATACATGGCGAGTCGTGCGTATCGGCGCCGAGATTGGCATTCGCTGCATGACGTGTGAGCGCAAGGTGATGCTGCAACGCTCCGATTTCGAACGCCAGGTGAAACGTTTCGTCGAGCGTGCCTCGTAAGCCGCCCGCACTCTCGGAAGACAGGTGACCGGTTCTCTCGTGACGTCTGGTGGGCGACAGGTAGCGCGGCTGTGGCCGGAACCACTCATGCCCCAGGGCTTGAGCAACGTCCAGCGCTCTGGCCCTCATCCCCCCGCTCGCGCGCGCGAGCCTGCGCCGAGCCTGTCGAAGTGGAGGAGACTACGCATGGCGTCCTGATGCGTTTGCTCTCCTCTTACCCACGCAGGGTGCACGGGCTGGAGGCTCGCGTACCCGGGTTCGCCAGCAAATAGCTTTACAGGCCCTGGTTCATGCCTCTGTTCACTGGCGCGCAGCGGCAGATCACGGTATCATGTGCATGCCCTGACCTGTCGCTGGCGGAACATGAGGCGCAATGCCATGCCTGCATCCAGTTCCCTTCTTCAACGCGGCAACTTGCTGATCGTGGCGGTGGCAGCCGCGCTGCTGCTCCTCCTGTGGCCCGCCGGGCGAACAACGGCGCAGCAAAGCGGTGGGCCGCTCTACCTGGTCGAAGTTCAGGGCATCGTCACTGCGCCGACGATTGACTACCTGCGGCGAGCGGTACAGGTCGCTGAAGCGTCTGGCGCCGACGCCCTCATTATTTCCTTGAGCAGCAACGGCGGCGTCCTTCGCGATGTGCGCGCTTTCGCAGCGGAAATCGCGCAGGCCCGCGTGCCGATCGTCGTCTATGTCGCACCGCGCGGGACGCAGGCTGGACCGGCGGGTGCGCTGTTTGTCACTGCTGCCCATATCAGCGCGCTTGCACCTGATACGAGTTTCGGTAGCCCTTACCCCCTGGCGATGGTGGATGAGGCGTTGAGCCAGCAAACACGCGATCTGTTGCTCGATAATGCCAGCACTCAGATGCGCGAGTGGAACGAGGCGCGCGGGCGGAACACCGACTGGATCGATCGTGCCGTTCGCGAAGGGGTCATTCTCAATAATCAACAGGCAATTAATCTGAACCCACCGGCGATTGATCTTGTCGCAGCTGATCAGACGGAGCTGCTGGCGCTGCTCGAAGGCCGCCTGATTATACTCAGTGATGGCCGCACGGTTCGCATTGCGTCGCTTGGGCGCGCACCGGCCCCGATCGAGCCAACACTCTTCGAGAGCCTGCGCCTGGCGCTTACCGATCCAACCCTTGCATTTGCACTGCTGGTGCTGGGCGCGCTGGCGATCTACCTGGAGCTCGCCTCTCCCGGCGTCGGGTTCTTCGCGGGCCTGGGTCTCGTGCTCCTCCTGGCCGCCGCTGCCGGCCTGCTGGCGTTGCCCGTCCAGGTATGGGCGCTGGCGCTCATGATCCTTGGCCTGCTGCTGATCGGCGCCGAATTTGTCGCGCCTACCCACGGTGGCCTGATGATTACGGGTCTGGCGTTTCTGGGAATTGGAGGAGGAAACTTGATCGACATGACCCAGGCGCCCGGCGTGAGTGTCGCCTGGTGGGCGCTGGTGATTGTTATCGGCGGGATCGCCGTAACTGCGGTCCTTGGCCTGATGCTGGCCTTACGTAGCCGTAGCCGGCCGGCGACAACCGGGCGCGAAGGGCTGGTTGGCCAGCTGGCCGAAGTGCGGCAGCGACTGGACCCGCGTGGCATGGTGTTTGTCGAAGGTGCGCTGTGGCAGGCGATCAGTGAGGCCGGCACGGTCGAAGCAGGCGACTGGGTGCGGGTGGTTGCGGTCCACAACCTGCAGCTCATTGTGCGGCCGCTGGAGAGTGATGAAGCGATGGAACGCGGCCCGCGTTCGCCATCTGACGGGCACGTCACGTAGTCGAAGGAGTCAGCCATGGGATCCGGACTCGAAGCATTGTTTCTCTGCCTTGGTGTCATTTTGTTCGCCGTTGTGATGATTGGCCTCTCGGCGATCAAGATTGTGCCTGAATACGAACGCGGCGTGGTCTTCCGTCTGGGGCGTCTGGTCGGCGCGCGCGGGCCGGGGCTCTTCTTTCTCATTCCGATTATCGAGCGCATGGTGCGCGTCGATCAGCGTGTCATCACCATGGACGTGCCGCCGCAAGAGGTTATCACGCTTGACAACGTGACAATCAAGGTGAATGCCGTGCTCTATTTCATGGTTGTGAACCCTGAACTGGCGATTGTCAAGGTGATGGATTATATTCGCGCGACGATGCAGATCGCGCAAACCACGCTACGCAGCGTGGTCGGTCAGGTTGAACTTGATGAGTTGCTGGCCCGGCGCGAGGCGATCAATGAGCGGTTGCAGCGCATTATTGATGAGCAGACCGAACCGTGGGGCGTGAAGGTCACGATCGTTGAAGTGAAGGATGTAGAACTGCCACAGACGATGCAGCGCGCAATGGCGAAGCAAGCCGAGGCGGAACGCGAAAAGCGCGCCAAAATCATCCATGCCGACGGTGAACTGGCGGCGTCCCGCATGCTGGCGGAGGCTGCAGGCGTGATTGCCAGCGAACCAGTGACCTTGCAGTTGCGCTACCTGCAAACGCTCACCGAGATCGCCGTCGAGAAGAACAGTACCATCATCTTCCCGCTGCCAGTTGATACGCTAAAAATCTTTATGGACGGCGTAGAGCGGCTACAGCGCAATGGTGCCACGCCGATCGTCCGGCTGGACGAAACGCCCGATCAGCCGCGTGAACGCGATGGCCATGCCGCGTGACGGTGGCCACTCTGGAATTTGAAAGGCACTGGTTCAGCCCCGGGGTTTTGACACCGGCTGGCCGGCTGCGTCGTGGCTGGAGCGTGTGGCCGGGCTGCCGGGAACGATCAATTCCGCCAGGCGCTGGTTCAATGATGCCTGTTGCACCGCACTGCAACGTGGCAGTTGCGCGTGCGCAGCGCTGAGGGCCAGTGCCGCTTCGGCCAGGCGTCCCTGCGTCGCCAGGTGGCGCGCAAGCGCGCAATGGAGCGCCACCTCAGCATCCGGTTCCGGCTGCTGCGCCAGCCCTGCGCGTAGCTGCTCTTCCACGATCTCAGGCGCGCATCCCATGGCAGCCTGCGCCTGCGCCAGGTGCAAACAGGCTGCGGCATTCGCTCCATCGAGTTCCAACGCCTGGCGCGCGATGACTTCCGCTTCGTCGGCATGCCCGAGTTCGAGTAGCGCACCGCTAAGCGCGGCGCCGATCGCCGGTCGCTGCGGGGCCAGATACGCGGCGCGTCGTAACGCAGCCACACTCTCCGTGATGTTCCCCATCGCCAGCGCGATGGCGCCGCGCAATGCGAGCGCGTCGGGCGACCAGGGATGCAGCGCGAGCGCAACGGTTGCCAGTGCTTCCGCTGCACGCCAGCGCGCGTGGTGCAGGGCCAGCTGCGCCAGGCGCAGCGCGGCCATCCGGGTAATAAAGCTTATTGTCAACAGGCTGGTTGCCAGCGCGGTTATGGGCGAATGCGCCATGCTGTCGAGTGCCAGGAGTATGGCGATAAACGGCGCCTCAGGTACAATGAGCAAGACATGCGCAACCCGGTGCATCCCGCCAGTGCGATGCTTGAATGTGAGGAGATCCGCCATCACGCGATGTCCTTTCTGCTCGATGGGACACTGGATAGTGCAAGTATCTGTTCACAGTCGGAGGGGTGGCGGAGGCCCCCAGGGTAACGCATCGGCGGCGGGTTGTCGTGGATGCGGCTTGCTCCGTCCACGACGCAAGCGCCAGATCATGCCGCCCCACCGGCGGAAAACAGCATTTCCAGGGAAATGTGAACAGCTACCGGTGTCATCGTAGCAGGAAGGTGTGACACCTACGGTCACAGCAGCGAAGACAGCGTGGTGGAGGATGCCAGCGCAGCGGTATATGCGTGTTCCAGGCGTTCTACCGCCACTTCCCAGGCATGGTGTTGTTCGACGTATCGGCGCCCGGCAGCACCGAGCGCGGCAGCTCGCTGTGGATCTTCCAGCAGGCTGAGGATGGCGGCGGCATACTCCTGTGGGTGTTCGGCCAGCAGCAGGTCGCAACCCTCTTCCACACGGAGCGCGCGCGCTGCCTGCCGTGCCGCGACCACCGGTGTTGCCAGTGCCATGGCTTCGAGGACCTTGTTCTGAATGCCCACGCCATACCGTAACGGCGCAACTGCCACCGTTGCGCCGGCGATCGCCGGGCGCAGGTCGTCCAGGTAACCGGTAACGGTCACGCGCCGGTTGGACGCCAGCGCCTTTACCGATGACGGCGGCGCGCTGCCGGCAATGATAACCTGAGTCTCCGGGCGTACCGCCCAGACAAGCGGCATGATGTCACGAACCAGGAACAGCGCAGCGGCTTCGTTGGCGTGGTAGCTCATCTTCCCGCTGAAGACCAGGGTCGCCGGTGCGCGCTCGACCGTTTGTGGCGTGAAATAGTCAAGATCCACACCGTTCGGCACGATAGCGATAGGATCCTCATGCGCTTCATCTAATCCGGTGGAGGCTTCTGCACCTGATTGTGCGCGGGTCGCACGCAGCAACCGTAGTGCCCAGGCGTCTTCGGGAGACGTGACGATGACCCGTTCGAAATGATTGGTATAGTCGGCCTCGTACGCGCGCGTGCGCGCGAGGTCGAGCAGCGCAAGTGAACGGCTCTTGAGCGACGGGCTACCGCGTAGTGCGCGTTCGAACAGCATGCTGATGCTGTCCACTGCATCGAGAACGGCAGGAGTGCGTTGCAGCGCATAGCCCAGTGCAGCCGCGCGTAGATGCTCGATGTGCGCGATATCGTATCGGCCGGAATGGTCCTCTGTGCGTACGGCATCAAGCAACCGCGGCGCGAAACTCAGCGCCGCCTGCAACGGCATAGCTCCCGGCAACGCCCGCAACGCGTTCCAGGCCATCTCCGCCTTGCTGATATGGACGGTGACAATGTTCGCGCATACGTCTCGCAGGGTATCCAGTGCAGCGCGATCTCCGGCATCGGCAGCACAGACAAGCGTGATCCGGTGCCCACGTCGCGCCAGCGTACGGATGAAACCGTATGAGCGGATCCGTATCGGGGAGGGAACATAGGCGGAGATGAAGAGGATGTTCATGCTTTGACCCTCGACTCGCGCGGCGCGGCGCCCTGACTGGAGCCCGCACCTCGCGCACGCACCAGTTGTTCATACACCCGATCCATCGCCGGGCAGACGGCGCGCCAGTCGTAGCGTTCAAGCAGGCGCCGCCGGCCTGCGGCAGCAATACGCCCCCCGAGCTCCGGGTCGGTCAGCAGTTGAGTCACTGCCGCCGCGAATTCCTCCGGCGTGTCGCCCACCAGCAGGTGCTCTCCGGGAATGAGGTCGATACCTTCGTAGCCGATCGTGGTCGAAACCACAGGAATGCCCCGCGCCAGCGCCTCGAGAATCTTCACCCGCATGCCGCCACCACTGCGTAATGGGACGATCAGGCAGGCCGAACCGGCGATGTAGGGTGCTGGATCAGGCACATAGCCGGTCACCTCGATTGTGGCGTCCTGCGCTGGTAACGCGCGTACTTCCGGTACCGGGCGCTGGCCGACGACGAAAAAATGGACCCCTTCGACCTGCCGTTTGATCAGAGGGTAGATACTGCTGGCGAACCAGAGCACACCGTCAACATTCGGCGGCCACATCATGGTCGCCAGGCTGAGAATGCCGCGTGCGCCCGGTTGCCTCGCGATCGGCGCCTCGCGTTCGGCGTCCACTGCTATCGGAATGACAGGAATGTCGCGGTGGCCGCCGATGGCGTCCAGCAGCGCCTGGCGATCCTCTTCACTTACTGCTGTGACCGCCTCGAATGTGCGACAGACCTGCCCTTCGTACCGGCGCAACTGCCGCCATTCACGTTCCCAGAGCAGGCGCCTGGGGCCGCGTTCCTGTGCGGCAAGCCGTCGGAACACCGTCCAGACCGCATTGTGCTGGTCGAGCAGGCGCGGCAATGGTAGTGGCGCGGCGAATTGCGCCATGTTGAGTTGATCGGCATGCACCAGATCGTATGGTCGCCCGGCGGCAGCGGCATCACGCACGAGCCGGCTGAGCAGGCGATGCATGGCGGCGCTGCCGTCACGTTCGATGATCCATGGTCGCCCGCTTGCCAGGCTGCCGGCAAGCGTCACGGCATTGCGCACCGCCGACCGCGCCAGCGGCACGGTATGAACCTCGGCGACCAGGTCGCGCAATGCGGCCGCATCGGCATCTTCCTGTTCGTTCCGCGTGAAACACACGAGCGTGACCCGGTGTCGCGACGCCAGGTGGCGCAGGAGATAGTAGGTTTTGACCTTGGGACCGCTGTCGGGAGGATAAGGGACGATCTGTGTCAGCAGTAGCACGTTCATTGCGTCACCTGTCGCGCATCTCTCCACCAATCAGCGTACCCGCGCCGTATGAAAAGCTGCTAAACTCCCGAACGACATCTGCTAACAGTGCGTTCATTGTATGCCTGGCTGGATACCTGCCGGCGCGCGTTGTTGCAAGGAGTGCGGGTGGCGATACCATATGCTCCACGTCTCTGCCATGATCGAGGTTCTGCGAAGCTCCGCTCGATGGGCCTGACCGGGCGCGCTGAGCGCCAGTAGCCGGGATGGTGCCATGTCACACGCTTCGCGGAACCTGTTCGTTCCCCGACACGGTTCGTAACACCCGAGAAGCGCCGGCAACAGGAAATCTCCTGCCCCTGTGCTATACTCAGGCCAGGTTTCCATGCTATCCCGAAGATGATGATGAACGCATTAGAGAATCTCGACCAGTTTGCAAATCTTGATCTAGGCCGCGCCACACGCAGTGGTGTGCCCGAAGTCATTCTTGCCGAACACAAGACGGCTGCACAGACAATCGCTATCACCCGGCACGTGCTTGATCGGCTGGGCCGGGTCATCATCAGCCGTGTGTCGCCGGAGACGCGCGCGGCATTGCAGGATGCGCTGGATACGGATATTCAGTGGGCCCTGTATGGTGATGGCCGGACGCTGGTGTTGAGTTGCCCTGGCGCCGAACCGCCGCGGAATGGCGGATGTGTCGGTTTGCTGGCGGCGGGAACCAGCGATCTGCCGGTGGCCGAAGAGGCGGCAGCGCTGTGTTACGAGATGGGCTGCGACATCCACCGCGCCTATGATGTTGGTGTCGCCGGGTTGCATCGCCTGTTTGAGCCGCTACGTATGATGCTGGCGGCGCCGGTTGATGTCATCATTGTGGCTGCCGGAATGGATGGCGCACTGCCGTCGGTTGTGGCCGGCCTGGTGGATGTGCCGGTGATCGGATTGCCGACCTCAATCGGCTACGGTTTCGGCGGCGGCGGGGTGGGCGCGCTCACCAGTATGCTGCAGACCTGTGCCCCCGGCCTGGCGGTGGTGAACATTGACAATGGCATCGGCGCCGGCGCGATGGCCGGGCGAATCGCGGCGCGCATGGGTGCCGCCCGACGCGCACGCGAGTAATACAGTAGCAGTCGATCGTACAGGATTGCAGCACCCTGCGGAGCCGTGCAACAGCGTATCGAAGGGTGCATGCTGGCTCTGCTGATAGTTGTAGGTCTGCACGCAACCGGGTATACCGCGCGAGATGCGGCGAGCTTTAGACGCCGCCCGCACACGCGGGAGCTGGTTGATCAGGCGCCCTTTGTTCGCCTACAAGGAACGTCATCACACAAGGAACAGGATCACGACATGAACCCATCCGTCAGCGAAACACCAGCGCTTGATATGAAATACGCACGGCTGCAGGCCATCCTGCGCGATCTCGGGTCGGCGCTGGTCGCATTCTCAGGCGGTGTTGACAGCACGCTGCTGCTCAAGGTCGCCTACGATACGCTGGGCGATCGTGCGGTGGCGGCAACGGCCGACTCCGAGACCTATCCGCGGGAAGAACTTGAGCAGGCGCGCGAGCTTGCGGCGCTGATCGGCTGCCGCCATATCGTGGTGCGCACCGGCGAGCTGCATGATGAACGCTACGCGGCAAATCAGCCCGATCGTTGCTACCATTGCAAGCGCACGCTGTTCGCTGAATTGCAGCCCGTGGCCGCCGAGCTTGGCATCGGGGCAATTATCTACGGCGCCATGGCCGACGATATCGGGGCGCACCGGCCCGGCCACCGCGCCGCAGCCGAGTTTGCGGTGCGCAGCCCGCTGATTGAAGCTGGCCTGGGCAAACACGAGATCCGCGTGCTGGCACGCCGCCTCGGCCTGCCAAACTGGAACAAGCCTTCGTACGCCTGTCTCTCCTCGCGGATAGCGTATGGCGAGCGGGTAACTGCGGCGAAATTGCGTGTGCTCGATGATGCCGAACGGTTCTTACGTGGCCTCGGCCTGACCCAGTTTCGTGTGCGCCACCACGAGACGATTGCGCGGATCGAGGTGTTGCCGGAAGAAATCGATACCGTCATCGCGCACCGCGAGGCGATCGTGGCTCGCCTGAAGGAACTGGGCTATGTTTATGTCACGCTCGATCTACAAGGATTCCGGAGTGGCAGTATGAATGAGGCGCGCCAGCCGCAGCGCGCTGAGATCATGCTTGTCGAATAACGCTACCTTTCCATGGGGGTGGTGGCTGTGCACTGCCTGCGCTGGCGCAACACCACTACCCTGATCAGCGTACCACGCTATCACAGGCCAGCCAGGGCAGAACGCACGCCTGCATTCTGCCCTGCCGACGCAATGGTATACCTATGTATGATACCAGGTAACAGTCGATCGTCCAGGATGACCGCACCGTGAGGTGCCGTGCAGCGGCGCAGCGAAGGGTGCATGCCGTCGCTCCTGATCGTTGTGTGTCTGAATGCAATCGGGTATGACGCGCCTGCTAACGCACTGCGTTATCACACCGTTTGGCATTCGTTATGGACTGTGCTATAATCGCGTCGTTTCAGGGGCAGGTATCAATACGCCAGTCGCCGCATATGGCAGCCGTCGTGTGACGACGATGCGGACCGTGCCGGCCGGCGTGTTGCGTGCCTGGCCGTAGATTCCTTGCTGGCGCCAGAAATGGCATTGGCAGCATCCAGGAGGCAGTGTATGAAGAAACCGCTTTACGCGACGATCCTCCTGATCGTAGCGGCGTTGATCGCTGCTTGCGGTCAGGCAGGGCAGGGCGGCGGCGCTGCGGCGCCGACAACCGCGCCGGTCGCAGCACCGACAACCGCGCCACAGGCGACCGAGGCGGATTGCGCCAGACCGGAGGTTCTGTGCGTCGGATTGGTGACCGACGTCGGTGAGATCGATGACAAGAGCTTTAATCAGTCGGCATGGGAAGGGGTCAAACGCGCTGAGCGTGAACTGGGCGCAATCGTGAACTACGTCGAGACGAAAGACGCCAAGGATTACGCCGCGAACATCGGCCTGTTCACCGAGAAGGGGTACGATGTGATCGTGACCGTCGGCTTTGCGCTGACTGAAGCCACCAGCGTAGCCGCCGGCGAGAACCCGAACGTGAAGTTCATCGGCGTCGATCAGTTCCAGGCGGAAGCGGTTCCGAATGTCGCGGGCCTGATTTTCGCCGAGGATAAGGCCGGCTTCCTGGCCGGCGTTCTCGCGGCGGAGATGTCGAAGAGCAACAAGATTGCCGCCGTACTGGGCACCAACCTGGTGCCGCCGGTCGTCGCCTTCAAGGAAGGGTATGAGAACGGTGCCAGTTATGCCAAGCCCGACATCCAGATTATCTCAACGTATCATCCGGGTGGCCTGGATACCGCCTTCACCGACCCGAAGTGGGGTGGCGACCAGGCGAAGCTGGCAATTGACCAGGGTGCCGACGTGATTTTCGGCGCGGGTGGAAAGACTGGTAATGGCGCGCTGATTGAGACAGCCGCCAATCAGGGCGTCTTCTGTATCGGCGTCGATACCGATCAGTGGGAGACAGTGCCGGAGGCGCATCCCTGCCTGATCTCCAGCGCGATGAAACTGATCACGCCGGGTGTGTTTGATCTCATCCAGAAGGCGAAAGACGGGGCGTTCCCATCAGGCAACTATGTCGGTGAGGTGGGCCTGGCGCCGTTCCATGACTTCGATAGTCAGGTGCCGCAGGAAGTCAAAGCCAGGCTGGCAGAGGTCGACAAGGGCCTGCGCGACGGTTCGATTCCAACCGGGTACAATCCCGGCGGGTAAGTGCCCACCCGAAAAACGCTACGCCTCCTGTCATTGCGCGGAGCGTCAGCGACGGCCTGCACCTGCAGTGAGCGCAGCGTGGCTGCGGCAATCTCCGCTCGCACTGGTAGATTGCTTCGCTTTGCTCGCAATGACCCGGCAGATGGGCGCTTGTGTCGCTTTGCTCGCAATGACCCGGAAAATGGGCGCTTGCGTCGCTGCGCGCGCAATGACAGCCAGTCCGTTATTCGGATAGGCACTCCATCCCTGTCGAGGAGCGGGCATGCTGGCGGACCTCACATGTCTTCGAGACGTGTGAGGTTCGCCGGTATCAGGAACCTGCCCGCGTAGACGCCATGCGACGTGGCTATCCGGTCTTGACCGACCCCCGGAACATTCGGGTGACAGGCGTGCCGGCCACAAAGTGCGCATTGGAGCACAATATTGTCAGTTACCGTTGCGTGAATGTGACCGCTTGCCCGCACAGACGCCGCTGTGCGTAGCGTCGGTCGTACGTCCGTGGTGACCGGTGGGTGCCCCACGGCTTGACTGAGCTCGCCGAAGTCTGCGCCGCAGCGATGAAGAGATGTTGCATGCAACGGCTGTACTGAGCAACAACAGGGCGGTGTACCGTGAGCCTTTTGAGGTAGGAAATAATGCGGAACAGGCTCATGAGGTGACGGTCCCCTGCGGAGGTTGTTATGGAACGTGCGGCGCCGCAACCGCCGTCAAGGGTCGATTTACTGGCCTACGGTCGTGCAGTATTACGCGCAGCGTTGATTCCTGCAGCGGCGATTGTGGTTGCGCTCAGCATCGGCGCGGTGATTATCGCGATTTCCGGCGCCAATCCACTGGTCGCGTACGGTGCGTTGTTTGAAGGTGGCCTTGGCAGCGGGCGCGCGCTTTCACGTACCCTGGAAAAGGCCACTCCCCTTATCTTTGGCGGGCTTGCCGTGGCGCTGGCATTCAAGTGCGGCCTGTTCAATATCGGCGCGCAGGGCCAGTTGCTCCTGGGCGCAATCTTCGCCGGGTATGTCGGTTTCGCAATCCAGGGCCTGCCTGCCATAGTGCACATCCCGCTGGCGTTGCTCATCGGTGCGCTTATGGGTGCGCTGTGGGCCGCGATTGCCGGTGCGCTCAAGGCGTTTACCGGGGCGCACGAAGTGATTACGACGATCATGCTGAACTTCGTCGCCTTTAACCTCACCGACTGGCTCGCTGATGGCCCGTGGAAGGATCGCTCGCCCGGCAATATCGTCGCGCGAACACCGGCTGTCGCTCCGGAAGCCAGGCTGCCCGATATCGCCGGTGTTCCGCTCGGCATCATCCTGGCCGTACTGGCGGCGCTGGCTGTCTGGTGGCTGATCTGGCGCACAACCATTGGCTTCGAGTTGCGCACGGTCGGGCAGAATGCCAGTGCGGCACGCTATGCCGGCATCTCGGTGCGCCGCATGACGCTGCTGGCCTTGATTCTGAGCGGGTTCCTCGCCGGGATCGGTGGCGCTATCGAGACTCTGGGGGTCGTCGGGCGCTTCCAGCCAGGGTTTAACGCCGGCCTGGGCTTCAATGCCATTACGATTGCTCTGCTTGCGCGGACCAATCCGATTGCCGTGATACCGGCGTCCCTGCTGATTGGCGTCATGCAGGCGGGCGCCAGCCGCATGCAGTTTAACTCCGGTGCCGCCTCTGAGATCATTGATGTGATCCAGGCACTGATCCTGTTCTTCGTCGCCGCTGACAGCATGATTCGCTGGGTGTTGCGCGTCCGCGCCGAAGAAGGCGAACGTGTGACCCTCAGCAGTGGCTGGGGTTCCTGACGGGAGATCGTAATGCAGATGACCAGCAGCGTGGCGCGTCCGTCGGCGGCGCGAATTCCCTGGTTGAGCCTGGGGGTGTGGGGCGCGCTTGCGATTCTCGTTCTGATTGCTTATGCACGTGCACCACAGGCAACAACGGCCGTCCTCACGTCGACAATTCGCCAGTCTACCCCGATCATCCTTGGCGCCATGGCGGGTATCATGTGCGAACGGTCGGGGGTGATCAATATCGGCATCGAGGGCATGATGCTGATCGCGGCGTTCCTTGGCTACCTGGCGAATGTGTGGACCGGGAACCTGTTGCTGGCAACCGCTGGCGCGTTGCTGGTGGGCGGCGCTGTGGGCGCGTTCCATGCGCTGATGTCGATCACGCTCAAGGTCGATCAGATTATTGCCGGGACGGTGATCAACATCCTGGCGGTGGGTTTTACCGGCTATTTCTACCAGCAAGGCCTGACGACGCGCGGTAAGCTCGCGCCGATTGATATTGCACCGCTGTCCAGTATTCCAATTATCGGGCCGGTGTTCTTCAATAATCCACCGATCACCTATGCGTCGCTGGTGCTGATTGTCGTGATCCATGTGCTGCTCTTCCGTACAGCCTGGGGGTTGCGCACGCGCGCTGTCGGCGAGCATCCCGCAGCAGCCGATACGGTTGGTATCGCCGTCAACCGCGTGCGCTACATCAATGTCATCATCGGCGGGATGCTCGCGGGCCTGGCTGGCGGCTTCCTGACGCTTGAGGCGGTCGGTTCGTTCGAACGCAATATGACCAACGGGCGTGGCTTCGTGTCGCTGGCCGTGATGATCTTCGGCAAGTGGACGCCGTTCGGCGCGTGGGGCGGTTCATTGTTGTTTGGTTTCGCAAATGCGATGCAGTCGCAAATCCAGTTTCTGCAGAATCAGCTCCCCCCCTGGCTGGCATGGGTGAGCCAGACCCCGCCACAGTTCATCGGCATGCTGCCGTATCTGCTGACGATCGCCGTGCTGGCCGGGTTCGTTGGCCGTGCCCGGCCGCCGGCAGCCATCGGCAAGGTGTACGAGAAGGAATGATCATGACCGCCGCTCCGGCGCCTGAGGTCGTGCTCGAAGCGCGTGGTATTACCAAGCGTTTCCCCGGCGTAATCGCGAACGAGAATGTCAGCCTGAAACTGCAACGCGGTGAGGTGCTCGCGCTGCTTGGCGAAAATGGCGCCGGTAAAACTACGCTGATGAATATTCTCTACGGCATGTATCACCAGGATGCCGGCGAGGTGCTGGTGCGCGGCCAGGCGGTGCGAATCAGCGGGCCGAGTGATTCGATCAGTCGTGGCATCGGCATGGTGCACCAGCATTTTATGCTGGTGCCGGTGTTCACCGTGGCCGAAAATATCATTCTGGGTGCCGAAACCGGTAACGGGCCGTTTCTCGATCTGAGCGTCGCCAGGCGACAGATTCGGGAACTGTCGCAGCGCTACAATCTTGATGTCGATCCTGATGCATATGTGAAGAACCTCTCGGTCGGCCAGCAGCAGCGGGTTGAGATTATCAAGGCGCTCTATCGTAAGGCCGATATCCTGATCCTCGATGAGCCGACGGCGGTACTGACGCCGCAGGAGACCGAAGAACTCTTCGCTATCATTCGCTCGCTGACCAGCCAGGGCGCGTCGGTCATCTTCATTACGCATAAACTAAAGGAAGTGCTGGCGATTGCCGACCGGATTATGGTGTTGCGGCGCGGGCGGGTCGTTGGCGAAACAACGCCGCAGGTGGCCAGTGAGCGTAGCCTGGCCGAGATGATGGTGGGCCGCAGCGTGATGCTGGAAGTTGAGAAACAGGAAGCGAATCCCGGCGCCACAGTGCTGGCGATTGAGCGTCTGGTCGTGGATGATGATCGTGGGCAGCAGGTCGTGAACGGGTTATCGCTCGAGGTACACGCCGGTGAAATACTGGGTGTCGCAGGGGTGCAGGGGAATGGGCAGACCGAACTGGTTGAGGCGATCACCGGCCTGCGTCCTGCACGTTCTGGCCGTGTGCTGATCAATGGCCACGATCTAACCAATGCGTCACCGCGTCGCGTGAGCGAAACGGGTAGCGCCCACGTGCCGGAAGATCGCCAGGAAGATGGCCTGGTGCTGACCTATAGCGTTGCCGATAACCTCGTGCTCAACAGGTATTATGTGGCGCCGTTCGCGCGCGGGGTCGTGCGTGACGAACATGCAATCATGCAGCATGCGGAAGAACTGGTCAATCGCTACGATGTACGTACGCCGAGCGTCCTGACGCCGGTCTCCGCGCTATCGGGCGGAAACAAGCAAAAGGTGATCATCGCGCGCGAACTGTCGCGCGAGGTTCGCCTGCTGATTGCTGCCCAGCCGACACGCGGTATTGATGTCGGCTCGATCGAGTTTATCCACCAGCAGATCATAGCCGAACGCGACCGCGGAGCCGCTGTCCTGCTCGTATCGGCGGAACTGGATGAGATTATGACGCTCTCCGACCGGATTGCTGTCATGTACCACGGCCAGATTGTGGCAACCATGCCGGCGTCCGGCGCAAGCCGCGAGGAACTTGGCCTGCTGATGGCAGGCGCCCGGCCGGCCGCGCCTGCTGTGAGTGAGGCTGTCTGACAGACGCCATCCATCAGGCGTGTGCGCGCCCGACTCGGGCGGCTGAGCGTCTTTGCGCGACCTTACCTGACATGTATTGTATCTAGAACCAATACCTTTCACATAAGGCTCGACGCACCGCACAACCCCCTCCAAACCTCTCCCGGCAGGAGGGAGGAGGCGGACTGTCGTGTCCATTGGGGGCGGCCCCATGCCGGAATCGGATAGGATGTCCGGCAATTGCATCCCCCCTTGAATGGGTCTGAAGAGGTCGGCATCATGGCAGCAGGAGGCTTGCCATGATGCCACACC
>Ga0272446_1002416_pt1 | contig 25533 bp, 23 predicted proteins | sample YNPCB0061_FD_194587 | JGI IMG/M metagenome (GOLD analysis project Ga0272446, IMG submission 194587) | Hot spring microbial mat communities from Yellowstone National Park, WY, United States - YNP-CB-006-1 | ecosystem: Environmental > Aquatic > Thermal springs > Hot (42-90C) > Sediment | place...
ACGGTCACATCTCGGCGGCGGGAGCGGGGCGTCCCATCCAGCCGCGTGCCGCCCAGGAACACGTCTGGCAGGACCGCTGGCGTTCCGGCCCCACCGGTCGCCGCGCGTGACTGTGGGGCACCTAGTTGACCCGCCGGATCCCCAAGATCCCCGTTCGAGCCGCCAGAACGTGCCGGTGAGGCACGCGGCCCCAGCGGTCCGTCCGCCACCCGGGGTGCGATGCCGACGAGGGCGCCGGCTATACTCGGCGCGTATGCACCATGCATAGACCGTATGCGTCGCCGCTCCGCGACTCGAGCCCCCGAGCGGCCGCCCCAACCACCGTCTCGACCCTCCACCACGAGGTGCCGCGTGTCCGAGCCAACCCGGCGTCCCCTCGCTGACCCCCAGCCCGTCGAGTCCGCCCTCGAGGCGCCCCGCCTCGTCACCGAGGTCCCCGGCCCCCGCGCCCGAGCCCACGTCGCCTTCGACGAGACGTGGACGAGCCCGAGCCTGCCGCGGGCCTACCCGATCGTCCCCGTCCGCGGCGTCGGGACCGTCGTCGAGGACATCGACGGCAACCGCTTCCTCGACTTCGCGGCCGGCATCGCCGTCGTCTCCACCGGCCACTGCCATCCCGAGGTCGTGGCGGCCGTGACGGACCAGGCCGAGCGCCTCCTCCACTTCTCGGCCTCGGACTTCTACCTCCCCATCTACGCCGAGACCTGCCGCGAGCTCGCCCGGGTGACCCCGCTCGCCGGCGACGACGCGCCCCGGGTCTACCTCGGCAACAGCGGGACCGAGGTCGTCGAGGCGGCGATGAAGCTCGCCCGCCACGCCACCGGGCGGCCGGTCCTCGTCGCCTTCCTGGGTGCCTTCCACGGCCGGACGTACGGCTCGGTGAGCCTGACTGCCTCGAAGGCGAAGTACCACGCCGGCTTCGGCCCCCTTTTGCCGGGCGTCGTCCACGCTCCCTACGGCCGCCTCGCCGATCTCGACTGGTTCGAAGACGTCCTCTTCAAGCGCCTCGTCCCGCCCGACGAGGTGGCCGCCGTCTTCGTCGAGCCGATCCAGGGCGAGGGCGGCTACGTCGTCCCCGAGGACGGCTTCCTGGAGGGCCTCCGAGCGCTCTGCGACCGCTACGGGATCCTCCTCGTCGCCGACGAGATCCAGTCCGGCGCTGGTCGGACCGGCACCTTCTGGGCCATCGAGCAGTGGGGCGTTCGACCCGACATCCTCCTGACCGCCAAGGGGATCGCCTCGGGGCTGCCCCTCGGGGCGATGGTCGCCCGGCGGGACCTCATGGAGCGCTGGGGGAAGGGCGCCCACGGCTCCACGTACGGCGGCAATCCGCTCGCCTGTGCCGCCGCCCTGGCGACGATCCGCCTCCTCGAAGGGGGCCTGATCGCCAACGCCCGGGTCCGGGGCGGCCAGGCCCTCGCCGGCCTCGCCGACCTGCCGGAGCGGTATCCTGGCCTCGTGGCGGAGGTTCGAGGCCGAGGGCTCATGATCGGGATCGAGTTCGCCACCACCGCCGCCGCCGAGGCGGTCCAGTGGGCCTGCTTCGAGCGGGGCCTCCTCGTCCTCGAGGCCGGCGACTCGGCCGTTCGGCTCTCGCCGCCGCTGACCGTCACCGAAGGCGAGATGGCGACCGCCCTCGAGCTCTTCCGGGCGGCCGTCGCCGCGGTCGCCGAGCGCGGCGCCGTCGAGGCGGCCGGTAGCCGACGCTGAGGGCGCCCGATGCCGGGCAAGGTCGCCTCGATGCGCGACGCCATCGCCGAGCTCGTCCGAGACGGCGACACCGTCGCCATCGAGGGCTTCACCCACCTCATCTGCTTCGCCGCCGGCCACGAGATCATCCGCCAGCGGAAGCGCGATCTCGTCCTCGCCCGTCTCACCCCCGACCTCGTCTACGACCAGATGGTCGCGGCCGGGGTGGCCCGCAAGCTCATCTTCTCCTGGCTCGGCAACCCCGGCGTCGGGAGCCTCCACGCCATCCGGCGTCGAACCGAGGGCGAGGCGCCGAGCCTGGAACTCGAGGAGTACAGCCACTTCGGCATGGTCGCCCGTTACACCGCCGGCGCGGCCAATCTCCCCTTCTTCCCGCTCCGGAGCTACTTCGAGACCGATCTGCCGAAGGTGAACCCGAACATCCGGCCGGTCCGCTCGCCCTTCGGCGACGAGCTCGTCTACGCCGTGCCGCCCCTCCGCCCCGACGTCACCATCGTCCACGCCCAGCGGGCCGACGCCGACGGCAACACCCAGGTCTGGGGCCTCCTCGGCTGCCAGAAGGAAGCGGCCTTCGCCGCCGACCGGGTCATCGTCGTCGTCGAGGAGCTCGTCGACGAGGCGGTCGTCCGGGCCGACCCGAACCGGACGATCATCCCCGGCCTCATCGTCGATGCCGTCGTCGTCGAGCCGTGGGGGGCGCACCCGTCCTACGCTCAGGGCTACTACGACCGCGACAACCGCTTCTATCTCGACTGGGACCCGATCAGTCGCTCGCCGGAGGCGACCGAGGCCTGGCTGCGCGAGTGGGTCTACGACCTCGACGGCCGGGCGGCCTACGTCGAGAAGCTCGGTCCCGAGCGGCTCGCTGGGCTGCGAACCAGCGGGGCCCCGTCGGGCTCGGTCGACTACGGGGTCTACGGATGACGATGCCCCAGCGGCCCGGCGCGACCGGGCCGTCCGAGCCCGCGGCTGGTCGGCCGTTCTCGGCGAGCGAGATGATGATCGTCGCGGCCGCTCGGGAGCTGGCCGGCCAGCGGGTCTGCTTCGTCGGCGTCGGCCTCCCGAACATCGCCGTCAACCTCGCCCGGCGGACCGTCGCCCCCGACCTGGAGCTCGTCTACGAGGCCGGCGTCTTCGGGGCGCGACCGGCTCGTCTCCCCCTGAGCATCGGCGATCCGACCATCGTCACCGGGGCCACCGCGGTGACGAGCATGTTCGAGCTCTTCGCCTTCTACCTCCAGGGTGGCCGGATCGACGTCGGCTTCCTCGGCGCGGCCCAGATCGACCGCTTCGGCAACATCAACACGACGGTCATCGGCGACTACCGGCGACCGACGACGCGCCTGCCCGGCTCGGGCGGCGCCTGCGAGATCGCCATCAACGCCCGCCAGGTCTTCGTCATCATGCGCCAGAGCCGGCGCAGCTTCGTCGAGCGGATCGACTTTCGGACCTCGCCCGGCAACCTCGGGGGCGCCGAGGCGGCGGCCCGGGTGCGGGCCGAACAGGGCTGGCTCGGCCGGGGGCCGTCGGTGGTCGTGACCGACCTCGCCGTTTGGCGCTTCGACGAGGGCGGCGAGATGACGGTCGCCGCGCTCCATCCCGGCGTCAGCCTCGAGGCGATCCGGGCGAGCGTGGGCTGGGAGCCGAAGGTCGCGCCGGCGGTGGGGCAGACGCCGCCGCCGACGGCCGAGGAGCTCCGTCTCATCCGGGAGGAGCTCGACCCGAACGGGATCTACACCCGCTGAGTTTGGTCGGGGGGATCGGTGAGAAGGATCCGGTTCGGGCATGGAGGTGGGACCCGCCACACCGTCGAGCAGGGCTGCCCGGCCTCAGGACGGCTCGCGATCGCCGTCGGCGAGACGGTCGACGTCGGCCCGGACCACGACGACTGGGCAGGGCGCGTGCCGGACGACGTGGTCGGAGACGCTGCCCAGGAGCGCCCGCCCGACGCCGCGGCGGCCGTGACTACCGACGACGATCATCTCGACCGCCTCCGACCGGGCCGCCTCCACGATGACCTCGCCCGGCTCGCCCTGCCAGATGAGGAACGTCACCGGGACCCCGAGCTCGCGGCCCCGCCGGACGAGGAGGTGGGCTTCCCGTTCCCGCGTCGCCCGGACCTGGTCGACCCGGGCCCCGAAGCGGCCGCCCGGCAGGCGGAGGGCGCCCGGGTCGATGACGCTGACGGCGAGGATCGCCGCGCCGAGGCGTCGGGCCAGGTCGAGGGCCCACTCCGTCGCTGCGTCGGAGGCCGGCGAGAGGTCGGTGGCGAGGAGGAGCGTCGAGCGCCGCGTCTCGGCCGGCACAGCGGCCTCGGCCGGCACAGCGGCCTCGGCCGGCCGGACCGAGCCCCCGGTCGCCGGTGGGCGTGGCTCCCCGCCGGTCACGGGCCCCTCCCCGATCAGCTCTTCACGATGAGGGCCGTCACCATCCCGAACATCCCCTCCTTGCCCTCGACGTGGGTGAGGATGTGGCAGTGGAAGGCCCAGACACCTGGGTTCTTGCACTCGATGACGACGTCCCAGCGCTCGCCCGGGTTGACGCCGAGGGTGTCGCAGGTGAAGGCGGCGCTGCCGAGCGGGTAGCCGTCGCGGGCCACGACCCGCATCGGCATCCCGTGGAGGTGCCAGGGATGCATCATCAGCCCTTCGTTCATGAAGCGGATGACGATGACCTCGCCCCGCTCGGCGACGATCGGGATCGTGGCCGGAAAGCCGCGGCCGTTGATGGTGAAGCCGCCGAGCGTGTCGTTGCTGATCCAGACGATGTCCTGGGTCGCACCGTAGAGGCGGTCGTAGCGCTTGGCCGGGTCCTTCGGGTCGACGATGAAGGCGCCCAGGAGCCCGCGTCCCACCTGGTCGGTCGCGTTGTGGTGGGAGTGGTACATGTGCGAGCCCGACGGGCCGGCGACGAACTCGTAGGCGAAGCTTTGGCCGGGCAGGATCGGGTCCTGGGTCACGAACGGCACGCCGTCCATGGCGTTCGGCAGATCCTGGCCGTGGAAGTGGATGCCGGTCGTCTCGTGCATGTTGTTCGTGAAGATCGCCCGGACCCGGTCGCCCTCCACGACCCGCAGGAGCGGTCCCGTCCAGACGCCGTTGAAGCCGAGGGCATCGAGGGGCGGTTTGCGGGCGTCGATCCGATGCTTGATCTCGTCGATGGTGAGGCGGAAGACCTTGACGTCGCCGTCGAGCTCGGGCTCGAGCGGCACGTTTGGGCGGGGGAGGGTGTCCCACTCGCCGTCGAGGAAGCGCTGAACGGCCTCCTTGGCCTTGAGGTCGTGCCGGCGAGCCCCGGCGAGGCCGCCGGCGACGACGACGGACCGGCCGAGGGGCTCGGGCCGGCACCGTGATCCATGGAGGGCGCCGGCGTCGGGCTGCTCGCCGGCGCGGATGGTCCGGGCGACGCGGCCGGACCTCGGCTCGGGGCGGGTGGCCCGAAGGTCCAGGTCGGCGCGGCAGCCGGCGCGCAGGCGGCGAGGCCGGCAGCGACGGCGCCACCGCCGACGAGGGCGGCACCGCGGAGGAAGCCACGCCGGGTGAGGGCCCGGTTGGGGTGGACGAGACCGGCCGCGGGGACGAGACCCGTTCCGGTGGAGACGCTGGGGTCGGGGGGCAGGCCCCCCTTCTGGTCGGTACTCATGGGCGGGATCGTCGCACAGGGACGGGGCGTCGATCGAAGTGACAGCTCGCCCGACGTCGGGGGCCGGATGGCCCGCGGAGGTCGCTTTCCGCCGCCGAGGAGGGTGCGCCGGGCACGGCCCAGCGGGGAGATCCGGCGCCGGAGGGCGGCGACCCGCCGGTCGAAGTGCCGCTCCGCCACCTGCTACGCTCATGGCGATGGCGAGATCGAGGCCCGCGTCCCCCGCTCCCGCGGCCGCCGGTGCGCCGCCGGCCGCTTCCCCGACCGCCCCGTCGCCCGCCGCTGCCGATCCCGGGACCTTCCGAGCGCCGCGCGACGCACGGCCCTCGGCCGATCGCCGCTTCACGATCGTCAGGCTCCTCGAGGCCCTCGACCGGGTCCTCCGGGAACCGACGAGCGCGCCGAGCGTCGACGAGGCCCTCGCCGCCGTCGCCGAGGCGGCGGGCGTCAGCGGCGCCTACCTCGAAGTCGCCGCACCCCCGCTCCCGTCGCTCCGGGCCGGGTACGGGACGCTCCGGGCCGTCCCCCCGGCCGAGGGCGAGACGGACGTCCCGGGCGATGCCGATGACCGGCCGTCCCGGGCTCGGGCCCCGATCGCCCGCGAGCTGGTCTCGAAGTCGGGCGGCGTCCGCCTCGGGCACCTCTGGCTCGAGGCGGCCGATCCCGATGCGGCGGACCTCGCCGTTCGGGCCCTCGAGCTCGCCCTCGACGCGGCCTGGGCGGGGGCGAGCGTGGCCGGCAACCTGGCCCGCCTCGAGGCCCTCGACGAGGCGAGTCGGGCCATCGCCGGCGAACTCGCCCTCGAGCGGGTCCTCCAGCTCATCGTCGATCGGGTCCGCGACCTCGTCGATGCCCGCTACGCGGCCCTGGGGATCGTCGACGAGACGGGGGCGATCGAGCGCTTCATCACCTCCGGGATGAGCGCCGCCGAACGGGCACGGATCGGCGCCCCACCCCGCGGCCGAGGTCTCCTCGGGGTCATCATCCGCGAGGGTCGTTCGCTCCGGATCGCCGACATCCGCCGCGATCCGCGGAGCGCCGGTTTCCCGCCCCATCACCCCCCGATGACGTCGTTCCTCGGCGTTCCGATCACCCTCAAGGGTCGGCCGATCGGGAACTTCTATCTCACCGACAAGGTCGGTGCCCGGGAGTTCTCGGAGGCCGATCAGCGCCTCGTCGAGATGTTCGCCCTTCACGCCGCCATCGCCATCGAGAACGCCCGGCTCCACGACCGGGTCCGCCGGCTGGCGATCATGGACGAGCGGGAGCGGATCGGGAAGGACCTCCACGACGGGATCATCCAGAGCCTCTACGCCGTCGGCCTCTCCCTCGAGGACGTGCCCGAGCTCATGGCCGACGACCCGGCCGAAGCGGCCGCCCGGGTCGACCGGGCGATCGAGGCGCTGAACTCGACGATCCGCGATATCCGGAACTTCATCTTCGGCCTCCGCCCCGAGCTCTTGGAAGAAGCCGATCTGGCGGCCTCGATCTCGAGCCTGGCCGACGAGTTCCGCCTCAACACGCTCATCGACGTCGAGCTCGACCTCGAGGCCGTCCCGCCGGGCATCCCGGCCGAGGCCCGGCTCCAGCTCCTCCAGATCGCCCGGGAGGCGCTCTCGAACATCGCTCGCCACGCCAAGGCGAGCCGAGCCTCGGTCGGCATCTCGGTCGAGGGGCCGGTCTTGCGCCTCGTCGTCGCCGACAACGGCCGCGGCTTCGACCCGAACCTGCCGCGCGACGCCGGGCATCAGGGCCTCCGGAACATGGCCGACCGGGCGGCCGAGCTCGGCGGCGAGCTGGTCATCGAGAGCGCCCCCGGCGCCGGGACGCGTATCATCGTCAGGCTGCCGCTGGCAGCCCTGACCGAGGAAGGGAGGTGAGCACGCTGCCGTGACCGGATCGCCGACTCCGACGACGCCCCGCCGGCCGCTTCGGCTCCTCGTCGTCGACGACCACGAGGTCGTTCGCCAGGGCCTGACCGCCCTCCTCGATCGCCGGGAGAACTTCCAGGTCGTCGCCGAGGCCGGGACGGTGGCCGAGGCGATCGAGCAGGCCCGCCGCTTCCAGCCGGACATCATCGTCATGGACGTCCGCCTGCCCGATGGCTCGGGGATCGAGGCCTGCCGCGACATCCGGGCCGAGCTGCCGGAGACCCGGGTCGTCATGCTGACGTCCTACCCGGACGAGGAGGCCGTCCTCTCGGCCATCGTGGCCGGGGCATCGGGGTACCTCCTCAAGCAGGTCCGGGCCCGCGATCTCGTCGCCGCCCTCGAGGCCGTCGGCAGGGGTGAGTCGCTCCTCGACCCGGCGGTCACCGAGAAGGTCCTCGAGCGCGTTCGCCGGATCGCCACCGGGACCTACACCGACGAGCTCGCCCAGCTGACGCCTCAGGAGCAGAAGATCCTCATGCTCGTCGCCGAGGGGAAGACGAACAAGGAGATCGCCAAGGAGGTCTACCTCTCGGACAAGACGGTCAAGAACTACGTCAGCTCGATCCTTTCGAAGCTCAACCTCGAGCGGCGCGCCCAGGCGGCGGCCTACGTCGCCAAGCACCGCCTGATGCCGCCCGGCACGTAAGGCTGGGGCCCTCCGGCCCGCGCCGGCGGCAGAAGGGCCGGCTACCATCGGCGCCGATGCGCATCGTCTCGGCCGAGGAGGCCGTCGCCCCGATCCGCTCCGGGGACACGATCTACGTCCACTGCGCCGCGGCCGCGCCGTCGGTCCTCCTCGACGCCCTCGTCGCCCGGGCGCCCGAGCTCCACGACGTCGTCGTCGTCCACCTCCACATCGAGGGCCCGGGGCCGCACTTGGCGCCGGAGATGGCCGGCCACTTCCGGCACAAGGCGCTCTTCATCGGACCGAACGCCCGGGCGGCGGTGAACGAGGGGCGGGCCGAGTACGTCCCGGTCTTTCTGTCCGACGTCCCCCACCTCTTCACCTCCGGGCTCATCCGCCTCGACGCCGTCTTCGCCAACGTCTCGCCGCCCGACGCCCACGGCTACTGCTCGCTCGGGACGTCGGTCGAGGCGATGCAGGCGGCCATCGCCTCGGCTCGGCTCGTCATCGCCCAGTTGAACCCGTCGATGCCGCGGACCCTCGGCGAGAGCTTCGTCCACGTCTCGCAGATCGACCTGGCGGTCGAGGTCGACAACCCGCCCTACGTCTATCCGCCGCCGGAGATCGGCCCGGTCGAGCGGCGGATCGGGGAGTATGTCGCCGACCTCGTCCCCGACGGGGCGACGCTCCAGCTCGGGATCGGGGCGATCCCCTCGGCGGTGACGGCGGCCCTGACCGCGAAGCGCGACCTCGGGATCCACACCGAGATGCTCAGCGATGGGGTCGTCGATCTCGTCGAGGCCGGGGTCGTGACCGGGGCTCGCAAGGAGCGCAACCGGGGCAAGATCGTCGCCACCTTCATGCTCGGGACGCCGCGGCTCTACGCCTTCGCCCACGACAACCCGATGGTCGAGATGCGGCCGACGGACTTCACGAACGACACCCACGTCATCCGGAGCTTCCGCCGGATGTGCGCCATCAACTCGGCCATCGCCATCGACCTGACGGGCCAGGTCTGTGCCGACTCCATCGGCTGGCGGCTCTACTCGGGGGTCGGCGGCCAGATGGACTTCATCCGTGGGGCGGCGCTCGCCCCGGAAGGCCGGGCGATCATCGCCCTCCCCTCGACGGCGGCCGGGGGGACGGTCTCCCGGATCGTTCCGTTCCTCGCCGAGGGCTCGGGGGTCGTCACGACTCGAGCCCACGTCCGGACGGTCGTGACCGAGTACGGGGTCGCCGAGCTCTACGGCAAGAGCATCGCCGAGCGGGCCCGGGCGCTCATCGCCATCGCCCACCCGGACTTCCGAGCCGAGCTGACGGCCCAGGCCAGGCGGACGCACTACCTGTAGGCGACCGAGGGCGGAATCGAAGGGTGGACGCCGGGCGTCCCCTCCGGCGTCCACCTCGCCGCCAGGATGGACCCTCGGCCCGGCGGACGGTGAGGGCCATTCGGCCCCTTTGGAATGGGACGAGCGGGCCCTTGCCCGTCGGTCTGCCATCGGCGGCCTCGGACCGCCGGCCGGCGACGGGTGTCGGTGCGGGAGGGCGTCGTCGCCGGCCGGATGAGGCGGCCCATCCGCCCTCGGGCTCGGCCGGCCGGTGACCGGGCCCTTCGGCCGGGCCGTTCGGCCCCAGCCTTCGGGCGGCACGTCGCTTTCGGCGGGGCCCTGTCGGGTGCCAGCCTGTCTTTCGGCACGGCGGTTGGCGCCGGCCCGGATCCGGGGTAGACCCCGGCGCGGCACCGTCGTCCGGGAGGCCGCCGCAGACAGGTCGGAGATGGTCGAGATCGGGGTCGGGGATCGGAAGCGGCTCCTCGTCGTCGCCGACGACGTGGCATCGGCCGAGGCGCTACGGGAGCACCTCGGGCGGCACGGCTTCGCCGTGGCGCAAGCGACCTCGCCTCGCGCCGCCGCCAGGGCAGCCCGGGAGCTGGCACCCGACGTCGTCCTCGTCGACGCCGCCGTCCGCGGCGGCTGGCGCGACGTCGTCCTTGCCCTCGACGGCCTCGTCGACCGCCGTCGGGTCGCCGTCCTGGCCGCCTACTGGAGCGCCGAGGCCCGGCACGCCGCACGCGAATTCGGGATCGGTGAGACACTCCTCAAGCAGCTGGAGGGCCCGATCCTCGTCCACCGTCTCCGCCGCCTGGCCGAGACCGCACCGGCGGTGGACGGCAGGGAGCCCGGCGGTCCGGCGACGCCCGCCGCTCGTCTCGACCGACGGCGGGAGCCGGCCGCCACCGGGCCGGCCCCGCGCGACGCCGGGCCCGGGGCGGGACGGGAGCGCCGGGGGGCCTGACCGGCGAGCCGCCCCGTCCGTCTCGGTTCGGAGGGCGTCCTTCGGACGATGGGACGGCGGGGGCGAGGTCGGGCTCGACGGCGCACGGCGCCAGACGGGCGGACGGGGAGCGATGCGGTTCGGCCGGGATCGGCCGCCGCGAACGGAGGTGAACGATGGCTCAGGAGCGGGTCCTCATCATGGGTGCCGCCGGACGCGACTTCCACGTCTTCAACACCGTCTTCCGGGACGATCCGGAGGCCACCGTCGTCGCTTTCACCGCCGCCCAGATCCCGGGCATCGCCGGCCGCCGCTATCCGCCCGAGCTGGCCGGTCCTCGCTACCGGGAGGGGATCCCCATCGAGCCCGAGGACGCCCTCGAGCAGCTCATCCGCGACCTCGCCGTCGACCGGGTCGTCTTCGCCTACAGCGACGTGAGCCACGAGCACGTCATGCACGCCGCCTCACGCGCCCTCGCCGCCGGCGCCGACTTCAGCCTCTACGGTCCGCGCCGGACGATGCTGCGGAGCCGGCGCCCGGTCGTCGCCGTGGGGGCGGTCCGGACCGGGAGCGGCAAGAGCCAGACGACCCGCTATCTCGCCCGCCGCCTCGAGGCGGCCGGGCTGCGGACCGTCGTCGTCCGCCACCCGATGCCGTACGGCGACCTCGTCGCCCAACGCGTCCAGCGCTTCGCCGAGGCGGCCGACCTCGACCGCCACCGGGTGACCATCGAGGAGCGCGAGGAGTACGAACCCCACCTCGAGGCCGGCCGGGTCGTCTACGCCGGAGTCGACTACGCCGAGATCGTCCGGGCGGCCGAGGCCGAGGCGGAGGTCCTCCTCTGGGACGGCGGGAACAACGACTTTCCCTTCCTCGCCCCGAACCTCTTCGTCGTCGTGGCCGATCCGCTCCGTCCCGGCCACGAGCTCCGCTACCACCCGGGGGAGACAAACCTCCGGCTCGCCGACGTCGTGGTCATCAACAAGGTCGATTCGGCCGAGCCGGCGGCGGTCCGCCGGGTCCGAGCCTCCGTCGAGGCGGCGAACCCGCGGGCGGCCATCGTCGAGGCCCGCTCGGCCATCGCCGTCGATCGCCCCATCGCCGGGCTTCGGGTCGCCGTCGTCGAGGACGGGCCCACCCTCACCCACGGCGAGATGACCTACGGGGCCGGCGTCGTCGCTGCGCGTCGCTTCGGGGCGGCCGAGATCGTCGATCCGCGTCCGTACGCCGTCGGCTCCATCGCCGAGACCCTCGCCGCCCACCCGCGCCTCGAACGGCTCATCCCGGCCATGGGCTACGGGGAGGCGCAGGTCGCCGACCTGCGCCGGACCCTCGAGGCGATGCCCGTCGACGTCGTCCTCTCGGCGAGCCCCATCGACCTGGGCCGACTCCTCCGGCTCGACCGCCCCGTCGTCCGTGTCCGCTACGAGCTCGAGGAGGTGGCCGGCCCCTCCCTCGCCTCGTTCCTCGAGCCGATCGTCGCCGCGGTCCGGGCGGCTCGAGCGGGGGAGGAGGGTGGCCGGGCCGACCCCTCGGCGGCGCTGGCGTGACCGCGATGGCGGTCCGGACCGCCCGGGCCACCGCCTCGGGCGCCTCGCGTCTCCGATCGCGGGTGGGGTACCGTATCGGCTTTCGATCCGCCAGCCGAGGCTAGCCGGCGAGAAGGAGGACGATGCGCCATGGCCGTCGACGAACCGGTGGCCGGGAACGAGCCGAGTCCGGAGGAGGCCCGGGAGCAAGGCCCGGCAGACGCCCCCGACCCGGGATCCGAGCGGGGCCTCGCCCCGTCCACCGCCGATCCCTGGCCGGCGGGGCCGCCGCGCCACTTCCTCACCCTCGACGTCCTCGGCCCCGCCGGCCTCCGAGCCGTCCTCGATCTCGCCCATCGGGCCAAGCGCGATCCCGCCGCCCTCCGCGGCCAGCTCGCCGGCGGCCAGATCGGGCTCCTCTTCGACAAGCCCTCGACCCGAACCCGGGTCAGCTTCGAGGCGGCCGCCTGGCGGCTCGGGATCCTGCCGATCGCGCTCCGGCCCGACGAGCTCCAGCTCGGTCGGGGCGAGCCGATCCCGGACACGGCCCGCGTCCTGTCGCGCTATCTCGAGGCCCTCGTCGTCCGCACCTTCGCCCAGGCCCGGCTCGACGAGCTGGCCGCCGTCGCCACGATCCCGGTCCTCAACGCCCTCACCGACGAGCACCACCCCTGCCAGGCCCTGGCCGACCTGATGACCCTCGAGGAGGCGTGGGGCAGCCTGGCCGGGGCGACCGTCGCCTACGTCGGCGATGGGAACAACGTCTGCCACTCCCTCGTCCAGGCGGCGGCCCTGGCCGGCTTCACGCTCCGGGTCGCCAGCCCGCCGGGCTACGCGCCGGACCCGGCCATCGTCGGTGCCGCCCGCCGGACGGCGGCGCTGACCGGCGCCCGGATCGAGGTGACGACCGATCCTCGAGCGGCCGTGGAGGGGGCCGACGCCGTCTACACCGACGTCTGGGCGTCGATGGGCGAAGAGGCCGAGGCGGACGCCCGGCGGGCCGTCTTCGCTCCCTACCAGGTGAACGGTGCCCTCTTCGCTCTGGCGGCGCGCCACGCCGTCTTCCTCCACTGCCTGCCGGCCCACCGCGGCGAGGAGGTGACGAGCGAGGTCATCGATGGCCCGGCGTCGCGGGTCTGGGACCAGGCCGAGAACCGCCTCCACACCGAGCTGGCCATCCTCTACGTCGTCCTGACCGGCGATCTCCACGGTCGACGCCTCCCGGTCTGAGGCGTGGCACCGGCCGCCTCGGCACCGGCGGCCCGCTTCGGCACCGGCGGCCCGCCTCGGCCCCCGGGTCGTCGTCGGCCCCCGGGTCGTCGTCGGCATCGAGCGCCCGCCTCGGCAGCCCGGCACCCTCCCCTCGGCAGCCCGGCACCGTCAGCTCGGCCGCCCGGACCCTCGCCGTACCTCGGTGGCCCCTCGCCGTCCCGCGAGGGCCGGCCGGGTCCGCGCCGGCGTTCGACCGGTCCCGGCGACGGGTGACCCGTAGCCCACCGCTTCGGGCCGGTCGGCCCGCGCCGGCCGCCGCCCGACGGACGAAACTCAGCGGCGACGGGAGGTGCACGATGCACGGTCAAGCAGCACGACAGAGCACGCCTGCCTCGCTCCGCAGCGGCGGACCGCGGCGGAGCGGGGCGATCACCTGGGTCGACCGCCGCCGGGCCCTCGTCGTGAAGGCGGCGCCCGACGGGTCGGTCGAGATCGGGCGGGTCGAGCGCGACGTGCCCGGCGACGGGCGGACGTACCTCGCCCGGATCGTCCACGAGATCGGCGACCGGGATCGGGTCGTCGTCGTCGGCCCCTGGCCGGAGCGGACCGCCCTCGAGCGCGAGTACGTCGCCGTCTACCAGCGGCCCGAGCGGCTCGTCGACCTCGAGCCGGTCGATCCCTTGGAGCGGGCCGCCGGCGACGAGTCGATCCTCGTCGCGGAGCTCCGCCGGCTCGCTGCCAGCTAGGCGAGCCCCCGACAGGCGACGCGACGGAGAGCGAGGACGACGATGAGCACCCACACCGAACCGCCGGCCCTCGCCGGCCTCGAATGGTTCGGGCCCAACCTCAATCCGGAGGCGCGCGCCCGCCTGGCCGCCATGGCCAAGGTGGTCGAGTATCCGCCCGGGGCGGAGGTCTTTCGAGAGGGCGAGGAGGCGACCCAGTTCGGGATCGTCACCGCCGGGCGGATCGCCCTGCGCGTCCTCGTCCCCGAGCGGGGCCAGACGACGATCCTGACCTGCGAGCCGGGCGACATCGTGAACTGGTCGGCCCTCGTCCCGCCCTACCGGTCGACCTCGACGGGGGTGGCGATCGAGCCGGTGACCCTCCTCGCCTTCGACGGGGCGGAGCTCCGGAACGCCCTCCGCCACGACTGCGCCCTCGCTGCCGTCGTCTACCCGCGGCTCCTGCGAGCCGTGGCCCGGCGGCTCGTGGCGACGCGGAACCAGCTCCTCGACCTCTTCGCCCGACAGGTGGGTGAGCCGTGGTAGCGACCCCCGAGCCCAGGGCCCAGGATCCGGAGCCCGTCGGGGCGGCACTGCCGCGGACCGAGCCGCTGCCGGCCGAGGGAACCTGGTTCCTCGCCAAGGCGAACCTCCAGCTCCTCATCGACCAGCTCCGGGCCGACGGCCGGATCGTCCTCGGTCCCACCGTCGCCGACGGGGCCATCGTCATCGACGAGGTCCGCTCGGTCGAGGCGCTGCCGGTCGGCTGGCGCGACCACCAAGCGCCGGGCCACTACCGCCTCGAGCGGCGGACCGACGGTGCCGCGGCGACCCGCATCTTCGACTTCACGGTCGGGCCACAGTCGCCGAAGCGCTGGACCTTCCCCCCGCGGACGCCGCTCGCCGTCGGCCGGCGCGACGACGGTCGGGTGCGCCACGAACCCGTCGCCCCCAAGCCGCCGAAGCTCGCCTTCCTCGGTCTGCGGGCCTGCGAGATCGCCGCCCTCGAGGTCCAGGATCGGGTCTTCCTCGGTGGGCCCTTCGTCGATCCCGACTACGAGGCCCGGCGCGAAGCCGCCTTCATCGTCGCCGTCGAGTGCGCCGTCGCCGGGGGGACGTGCTTCTGTACCTCCATGGGAACGGGCCCCGAGGTGACCCGCGGCTACGACCTTGCCCTGACCGAGCTCGACGAGGGCTTCCTCGTTCGGGCCGGCAGCCGGGCTGGGGCCGACCTCCTCGGCCGACTCCCGCTCAGCCTGCCGAGCGCGGACCAGTTGAACCGAGCGACCGAGCAGCGGGCCCGGGTCCGGGCGGCCATCGGCGACCCCGTCGCCACGCGCGGCCTGCGGGATCGCCTCCTCGCCCAGTGGGACAGCCCCCGCTGGGCCGCCGTCGCCGAACGCTGCCTCCTCTGCGCCAACTGCACCCTCGTCTGCCCGACCTGCTTCTGCTCGAGCGTCGAGCAGCGGTCCGACCTCGATGGGCGAACGGCGACCATGGAGCGGGTCTGGGACTCGTGCTTCACCGCCGGCTTCGCCAAGGTCGCCGGCGGCTCCTTCCGAAGCCGCCCCCGCGACCGGTATCGGCAGTGGCTGACCCACAAGTTCGCGACCTGGATCGACCAGTTCGGGACCTTCGGCTGCGTCGGCTGTGGTCGCTGCATCACCTGGTGTCCGGTCGGCATCGACGTCCGGGCCGAGCTGGCGGCCATCGCGCCGCCCTTCGAGGTCGCGGCCGAACCGCTGGCCGTCCCGGCCGTCGGCGGGCCGGCGGAGTTCCGGCCGGCCCGGATCCGGGAGGTCCGTCACGAGACCGCCGACACGACGACCCTCCTCCTCGACCAGCTCCATCCGGCCTTCCCGGCCGGGCGGCCGGGCCAGTTCGTCATGGTCAACCTGCCGGCCTTCCCGCCCCTCCCGATCTCGATCAGCCGCTTCCATCCGGACGCCATCGAGCTGACGATCCGGGCCGCCGGGCCGGCGACGACGGCCCTCATCGGTCTGCCGGTCGGGCACGAGATCGGGCTCCGCGGGCCGCTCGGGACGAGCTGGCCCCTCGATCGAGCCCTCGGCCGGGACGTCGTCATCGTCACCGGCGGGATCGGGCTCGCCCCGCTCCGGCCCCTCGTCGATGCCATCGCCGCCCAGCGCGACCGCTTCGACGCCGTTCGGCTCTACTACGGGGCGCGGACCCCGCGCGACCTCCTCTACCGGGAGGACCTCGTGGTCTGGGGGCGCGACGCCGAGATCGAGGTGAGCCTGACCGTCGACCGGGCCGGCCCGGACTGGACGGGACCGGTGGGGGTCGTGACGAACCTCTTCGACCGGGCGAGCTGGGACGGCCGCCACGCGGTCGCCTTCGTCTGCGGTCCGGAGCGGATGATGCAGGTGACCGTCGACGTCCTGCGCGAGCTCGGCCTCGCCGACGACCGGATCTTCGTCACCCTGGAGCGCCACATGGAGTGCGGGATCGGCCTCTGCGGCCACTGTCAGATGGGCCGTTTCTTCGTCTGCCGCGACGGCCCGGTCTTCTCCATCGCCCAGCTGGGCGGGGTCTTCGGCCGGGAGGGGATCTGATGGCTGCGACGCCGACGAGCCACGAGCCGGCCGCCCATTCCCCCGGGGCTCGCCTCCGGGTCGGGGTCGTCAAGTACGCCTCGTGCGACGGCTGCCAGCTCACCCTCCTCGATCTCGAGGACGAGCTGCTCGACATCGTCGAACGGTTCGACCTCATCGAGTTCCCCGAGGCGAGCTCGAGCCGCTCCTCGGGACCCTACGACGTCCTCCTCGTCGAGGGCTCGATCAGCACGCCGGAGCAGGCGGCGGAGATCGTCGAGCTCCGGCGGGCCGCCCGGCGCCTGGTGACCATCGGGGCCTGTGCCTCCGCCGGCGGGATCCAGGCCCTCCGGAACTGGATCGACCACGAGGCCTTCCGGGCGGCCGTCTACGCCCACCCCGAATACGTCGCGTCGCTCGCGACGGCGACCCCGGTCCGGGAGCACGTCCCGGTCGACTTCGAGCTGACCGGGTGCCCGATCTCCAAGGCCCAGCTCCGCGAGGTCCTGGCCGCCCTCGCCATCGGCCGACGGCCGCAGATCCGCGAAGAGGCCGTCTGCCTCGACTGCAAACGACGGGGCACGGTCTGCGTCATGGTCGCCCGCAACGTGCCCTGCCTCGGGCCGGTGACCCAGACCGGTTGCGGGGCCATCTGTCCGGCCTTCGGCCGGGGTTGCTACGGCTGCTTCGGGCCGCGGGAGCAGGCGAACGCCGACGGTCTGGCCGCCTGGCTCCTCGCCGACGGCCGGGCGCCGGCCGATGTGGGCCGGCTCTTTGCCGGGTTCACCGCATACGCCGAGCCGTTCCGGAGCGTCGTGACCCGGCTCGGCGGGACCCGGATGACGCCCGGCAGCCCGGTCCTCCGGGCGACGTCGGGCTCGGCGCACCCCGGTCCGGATCCGGCCGCCGAGGCCGCGAAGCCCGCTCGCCCGAAACGCGGAGGTTCCGATGCACGGTCCTGAGGGGACGGGCGCCCCGACTGGCGCCCCCGACGAGGTGGTCGTTCGAACCGACTACTTGACCCGGGTCGAGGGCGAGGGCTCGCTCCTCCTGCGGGTGAGGGGGAGCGAGGTCGTCGAGGCGCGCCTGCGGATCTTCGAGGCGCCCCGCTACTTCGAGCAGCTCGTCGTCGGCCGGACGCCCGACGAGGTCATCGACATCGTCGCCCGGATCTGCGGGATCTGCCCCATCGCCTACCAGATGACGGCCGTCCACGCCTTCGAGGCCGCCTTCGGGGTGACCATCGACCCGGCCGTCCGGGCCCTCCGCCGGCTCCTCTATTGCGGCGAGTGGATCCAGAGCCACGCCCTCCACATCTTCCTCCTCCACGCCCCCGACTTCCTCGGCTATCCGTCGGCACTGGCCATGGCCGCCGACCACCGGCCCCTCGTCGAGCTCGGGCTCCGGATCAAGAAGGTCGGCAACGAGCTCATCGAGCTCCTCGGCGGGCGGTCGGTCCACCCGATCAGCGTCCGCGTCGGCGGCTTCTCGCGGGTCCCGCGGCGAGCCGACCTCGAGGCCATCCGGGCCGCCCTCGATACCGCCGTCGAGGGCGCCTTGGGGACCGTCCGTTTCGTGGCCGACCTCGAGGCCCCGGCCTTCGAGCGTGAGCCGCGCCTGGTCGCCCTCCGGCACCCGGCCGAGTACCCGTTCAACGAGGGTCGGATCGTCTCGAGCGACGGTCTCGACCTGGCCCCTTGGGCCTGGGACGAGGCCTTCGTCGAGGAGCAGGTGGAGGGCACGAACGCCCTCCACGCCCGAACGAAGGACGGCGGCGTCTACCTCCTCGGCCCGGCGGCCCGGGTCAGCCTCGACGCCGACCGGCTCCATCCGCTCGCCGCGGAGGCCCTCGCCGAGACCGGTCTGGCCGACCGGATCCGGACGAACATCTTCTGGTCCATCGCGGCGCGGGCCATCGAGCTCCTCCACGCTTGCGCCGAAGCCCGCGATCTCGTCGACGCCTACGTCCCGCCGGCCGAGCCGGCCGTCGCCTGGACGCCGCGACCCGGTCGGGCGGCGTGGGCGACGGAGGCCCCGCGGGGCCTGCTCTGGCACCGCTACGAGGTCGACGAGGGGGGTCGGATCGCCGGCGCCCAGATCGTCCCGCCGACGAGCCAGAACCAGGCGGCCATCGAGCAGGACCTGCGGCTCTTCGGGCCGGCCGTCCTCGGCCTCCCGAAGGAAGAGGCGACGGTCCGCGTGGAGCAGCTCGTCCGGAGCTACGACCCGTGCATCAGCTGCGCCACCCACTTCCTCGATCTCCGGATCGAGGAGGTCGATTGAGGCCCGTTCCCCGACCGTCCTCGGAGCGGGCGGCCGCGCCCTCGCCTTCGGCGGCCGTGAGCCCGGCGAGGCAGCTGGCGAGCCGGGTCCGGCTCCTCGCCTGCGGCGAACCCGCCCGCGGCGACGACGGCGTCGCGCCCCTCGCCGTCGAGCGGGCGTTGGCTCGCCTCCCGGCGGCGGTTCGGGCGCGGATCGAGGTCCGCCGTCGACCCGGGCTCGACCCGGCCGATCTCGTCGACCTCTCTGCCGGGACGGCGCTCCTCATCGTCGATGCCGTCGTCGGCGTCGCGCCGGGCAGCCTCGTTCGACGGCCGCTCGGCGAGATCCCCGCCGCCGGCGGCCCAGCGCCGGCTTCGAGCCACACCCTCCCGATCGGCGACGTCCTCCGGATCGTCGAAGCGGCGTCCGGGCAGCGGCCCGATGGGGTCTTTCTCGGCCTCGGCGGGCTCGAGTTCCGGCTCGGAGCGGGGCTCTCCGGCCCGGTCGCCGAGGCGGTGCCCCGCCTGGAGGCGGCGATCGTCGCCGAGATCCGGCGCCTCCTCCGCTCGTGACGCCTCCCGGCCGTTGGTCGGTCGCTTCGGCGATCGGCGGCCCGCGGCGCGGGGCCAAACGGCCCGCCCTTTTGGGACGGCCGCCCCTCAACCGGTGGCGCTCCCTCGGGCACCCTTGACGACGATGTCGAAGCTGCCTGTCGTCGTCCGCTGCACGTTGGGGGAGCCATGACCCTCACCGCCCCGAGGACCGGCCCGGCCGCGTCCCCGTCCGTCTCGCCGACCGCACCGCCCCCGGGCGACGTCCCGTTCCCGGGGATCCCCGCCATCGTCGACGGCTCGGAGGCCATCGCCCACGTCGAGACCCGGATCTCCGAGGCCGCCTGCGCCTACCCGATCACCCCCTCGACGACCATGGCCGCCGTCTACCAGGCCGCCGTCGCCGAGGGCCGGCCGAACCTCTGGGGGACGAAGCTCCGCTTCCTGGAGCCCGAGTCGGAGCACAGCTCGGCCTCGGCGGCCGAGGGCTTCGCCCTCGCCGGCGGCCGGGTCACGAACTTCACCGCCGGGCAGGGCCTCATCCTCATGAAGGAGGTCCTCTACGTCATCTCGGGCAAGCGCCTTCCCGTCGTCTTCCACGTCGGGGCCCGGGCCCTGACCAGCCAGGCCCTGAACATCCACGCCGGCCACGACGACGTCTACGGCGTCGCCGACACCGGCTGGGGGATCCTCTTCGCCCGGAACGCCCAGGAGGCCGCCGACCTGACGGCCATCGCCCGGCGGGTCGCCGAGCAGACCGAGACGCCCTTCTTCGTCGTCCAGGACGGCTTCTTGACGACCCACACCCTCGAGAACGTCCGCCTCCCCGAGGACGAGCTCCTCCGCGAGTTCGTCGGCCCGCCGCGGCCGGCGATCCGGGACCTCTTCGACCCGGCCGAGGGCCTCATGACCGGGGTCGTCGAGAACCAGGACAGCTACATGAAGGGGCGGATCGGGCAGCGGGCCTACTACGCCCTCATCCCGGCTGCCCTCCGGGAGGCGATGGAGGCCTGGACCCGCCTGACCGGCCGCCCGTACGCTTTCGTCGCCCCGTACCGGACCGAGGACGCCTCGGAGATCGTCGTGGCCATGGGGACGATCGCCGACACGGCCGTCGGCGTCGTCGATGCCCTGCGGGCCCGGGGTCGACCCGTCGGCTGCGTCGCCGTCACGAGCTTCCGACCCTTCCCGGCCCGCGAGCTCGCCCAGGCCCTCGCCAACGCCCGGACCGTCGGCGTCATCGAGCGGACCGACGAGCCGGCGGCGGCCGACAACCCGCTGACCCGGGAGACGAAGGCCGCCCTCTTCGACGCCGCGGCCGAGGGCGTCATGGTCCCCCGGGTTCTGTCCGTCTCGGCCGGCCTCGGCTCCCGGGACGTCGCCCCCGGCGACATCGCCGCCGTCTTCGACTGGCTGGCCGACCACGGCGAGCGCGATCGGCGCTTCGCCGTTTTGAACATTCGCCACCCGCTCGCCCTCGAGCGGGTCCCGCTCGATCTTCGCCCGCCGGGGGCGTACAGCCTCCGGGGTCACTCCATCGGCGGTTTCGGGTCGGTGACGACGAACAAGGTCCTGGCGACCCTCGTCGGGGAGCTCTTCGACAAGTGGGTCCAGGCCTACCCGCGCTACGGGTCGGAGAAGAAGGGCCTCCCGACGACCTACTACCTGACCATCGCCGACGCCCCGATCCGCCTCCACGCCGAACTCGACGAGGTCGACTTCGTGCCCCTCCACGACGTCGCCGCCTTCGGGATGGGCAATCCCCTGGCCGGCCTCGTCGACGGCGGAACGGTCTTCGTCCAGAGTCCGCTCCGCGACCCCGAGGCGATCTGGGCCTCCATCCCGGCCCCGGCCCGGGCCGAGATCCTCGCCCGCCGGATCCGGGTGACGGCCCTCGACACCGTCGCCCTCGCCCGCGAGCACGCCCCGCGCCCCGACCTCGTCGTCCGGATGCAGGGCGTCGCCCTGGTCGGCGTCTTCCTCCGGGTCGCGCCCTTCGCCGAGCGGGCCGGCCTCGATCGAGCGGCCCTCATGGCGGCCGTCCGGCGCCAGCTGACCCGCTTCTTCGGCAAGCGGGGCGGCCGCGTCGTCGAGGCGAACCTCGCCGTCATCGAGGCCGCCTACGACAACCTCATCGACGTCACCGCGGCGATCACCGGGCAGCCGACCCCGGGCGCCGCCCAGCCAGAGGGAGGGGATCGATGACGCGTTCGCGCCTCCGCCACGCCCAGGTCGTCGGCGACCTCATGACCGCCGACCCGATCGTCGTCCGGGCCGACGCCCCGCTCGCCGAGGCCGCCCGGCTCATGGACGAGCACAAGATCAGCGGCCTCCCGGTCGTCGACGGGGCCGGGCGGCTCGTCGGGGTCGTTTCCCAGACCGACCTCCTCCGGGCCCGGGCGACGGAGTATCTGTGGGCCAACTGGCCCGGCCTCGCCGTCCGCCACCTCATGTCGAAGCCGGCCCTCACCGTCCACCGCGATACGTCCCTCGCCGACGCCGCCCGGACCATGGAGCGTCACCACGTCCATCGCCTCGTCGTCGTCGCCGATACCGACGAGCAGCTCCCGATCGGGGTCATCTCGACCTCCGATCTCGTCCGGGCGATGGCGGCCGAAGCCGGGGGAGGGGAGTGATGAGCCAGGAGGCACGCCCGCGGCGACCGCGGGTCGTCCGGCCGCCGCGCCGCCTCGCCACGAGCCCGGAGAACCCGGCCGGGTCGACGGCGAACGTCCTCGCCAAGGCGCCCGGCGAGCTCAAGGAGGCCCACGAGGTCGAGCTGGCGACGACGGCCCACCCGCTCTTCGACATCGAGGCCTACGTCGAGGACTTCAACACGTCGATCATCCCCGCCTACCGGCGCGGCGTCGCCGACGCCGAGTGGCCGGCCGACGTCGGCATCGCCCGGAGCATCATCCCGCCGGGGACGGCGGCCGTCCGCGACTTCAGCCGCCTCGCGCCCCAAATCCCGGACTTCGTCGCCGAGCGCTGCGTCGGCTGCATGAGCTGCGTCAACGCCTGCCCGGATACCGCCATTCTCGGGATCGCCCTGCCCGAATCGACGGTCGAGGCGCGGATCGGCGCCTTTGCCGCGGAGCAGGCGGATCCGGCCGTCGCCGAGGCGAGCCTCCGCCGCCACTTCGCCCACACGACGAAGTACGCCGAGGTCCCTCGCAAGCAGGGCAAGGAGCCGGCCAAGTTCGGGATCTTCGTCGACCCCGTCCACTGCAAGGGCTGCGCCGAGTGCGTCGCCGTCTGCCACGAGCTCGGCTACGACGCCCTCGTCATGATCGACAAGGTCGAGGCGGAGCCCGAGACCGGTGAGTCGACCCTCGAGCGGTACCAGCGCGACATCGCCTTCTTCCGGTCCCTGCCGCCGACCCCGCCCGAGTACCGGAACGAGCGGGCCCTCGCCGACCTCATGCTCGGCGAGCACGCCCTCGGCTACGTCGGCGGGGCCGGATCCTGTGCCGGCTGCGGCGAGGCGACGGCGATCCGGATGCTCGTCGCCGCGACCCGCCAGATCCACGGCCCCGAGTCGATGGGGATCGTCGCCGCGACGGGCTGCAACACCGTCTTCGGCAGCACGTACCCCTTCAACCCCTTCCTCGTGCCCTGGACGAACTCCCTCTTCGAGAACGCGCCGGCCGTCGCCCTCGGGATCCGGGAGCGCTGGAACCAGGCCGGCCACGCCGACCGCAAGCTCTGGGTCCTCGGCGGCGACGGGGCGATGTACGACATCGGCTTCCAGTCGCTGTCGCGGATGGTCGCCTCGGGGGCCGACATCAACGTCCTCGTCCTCGACACCCAGGTCTACTCGAACACCGGCGGCCAGGCCTCGACCGCCTCGTTCGGCGGCCAGATCACGAAGCTCTCGGCCTTCGGGAAGGAGCTCCACGGCCGGCCCGAGCCGCGCAAGGAGCTCGGCCGGATCCTCATGGCCCACGGCAACGTCTACGTCGCCCAGACGACGCCGGCCCACATCAACCACTTCTACCGGGCGATCATGGAGGCGAACACCTTCCCGGGGCCGGCCGTCGTCATCGCCTACACGCCCTGCATGCCGGAGCATGGGATCGCCGACGACGCGGCGACCCGGCAGGCGAAGCTGGCGGTCGAGTCGCGGGCCTTCCCGCTCTTCACCTACGACCCGCGGCGGGGCGCGACCATCGCCGAGCGGCTCTCGCTGACCGGCAACCCGGCGCTCCGGGACGACTGGGCGAAGCTCCCCGACGGGACGGTCGTCGACTTCCTCGCCTTCGCCCGCTCGGAGGGTCGGTTCGCCCAGCACTTCGGGCCCGATGGGACGCCGACGCCGGAGATCCTCGCCACGCAGGCGGAGCGGCTGGCGAACTGGCGGACGCTCCAGGAGCTCGCCGGCCTCCGCTGAGCACCGTTCGGTCGGCGGTCCCCGTAGCCGGCTCCTCCGCGGGGGCCGAGGGCGGGCGCGGGTCGTCACGCGCCGTGCGGCGGCTCCGTCTCCGGCTCGCCTTCGAGGGCGGCCACGATGGTCGCAAACCGCTCGATGGGCTCCAGGTCGTCGAGGGCGTCCACGACTCGGCCGAGGTCAACGGCGACGTACTCGTGGACGAGGACGTTGCGGAAGCCAGGCAGTCGCTCGAGGGAGTGCACGAGCTCCGGGGGGAACCGCTGGTCGCGGGCGAGGTTCCGAACGGCCTCCGTGTAGTCCTCGAATCGATCGCCGCGGCGTGCCGAGAGATCGCCGGCGATATCGATGACGAGCTGGCAGACCATGAGCAGCGAGAAGAGGACGTCGTTGTGGAGCGAGAAGTCCCGTGCCAGCGCCTCGGGGCCGCTCACCCTCGGCCGCAGGGCGCGAAGGTGGTCGAGATGGCGACGGAGCTCGGCCAGGCGCTCGACGACGTAGGTCATCGGCGCAGACGGGCGAGCTTGATGGCCCGCGCTCGCCGGAGGAAGGGCTCCAGATCGGCGGCGCGCAGCTGGACCTGGCGGGCGAAGGCCCGATCGGTGGCTGCATCGACGCAGTAGATCCGCCGGCCCCCGGTGATGATTGCCCGAGCCAGGCCCGGTGGGAGGTCGTTGAGGACGACGAGATCGAGGTCGTTGCGGTGCAGCTCCGCGATCAAGGCCGAGGCGAGGTCGACCCGCGCCTCAAAGCGCTCCCGGGCCGATGGCATCCGCTCGGGGTCGAGGAGGATGGCGAGGTCGACGTCGCTCTCGCGATGGGCGCGTCCGTTGGCGTAACTCCCGTAGAGGTAGGCCGAGACGACCGGTGCCGGCCGGGCTTCGAGGGCACGCTCGACGGCTGCCGCGAGCGATCCGAGGTCGAGCGATCGGGACCGATCCGTGTGGGTCATCGGCTCATGAGCGTACCAGCCGGTGGTGGGGCTGTCGCCGACCCCGAGCCACGGCGCGGGCGGATCCCGAGTGCTCGATCCGTCCTTCCGATCCGCTCGGCGTGGGCAGGGGGTACCCGGGCGGGATGGAGCCCTCATATCGGCTGACCCCGATCCCCTCGCCGGCGACGAAGTTGACGAGGACGAGCCGGTAGACCCCGCTCGACAACCGGAAGAGGACGGTGCCACGGAAGTTCGGGCTCATGACCGGGTAGTGCTGCTCGATCGGCGGGCCGAACCAGGCTCCAACCGGCCGGTCGCTGCTGTCGAGCACGTTGAGGGCGGCTGCCAGGATGCGCGCACAGACGTCGTGGGGTAACCACGAGCAGTCGACCGGGAACAGGCTCGCGACCGGGGACGGGCTCGGGCTCGGCGACGACGGCGGCCGCTCCGATGGCGGTATGAGCTGCCTCGACGGCGACGGCTCCGGGACGCCACAGCCGCCCAGGACGACCACCCCGACCAGAAGGCAAGCCAGGCGGCTCGACGCTGGGCGCCTCGTGCCTCCTCCGGAGCTCGCCCGATCGCTCAGCCGGGGGACGGTGGGTGGCTGCTCTGGCACGGGCCGGCTACGGCGCCAGCGGTGGGAGGGCGAGCGGCGGGTCGGGGACGGGCAAGGGGTGTGCCACGCTATCCCCGCGGCCGTAGTCGCCGGTCAGAAAGAGGATCGGCTCGCCATCGAGAACGACGCAGGTGGGATCGTCGGCCCAGATCGTCCGAATGGTGAAACGTCCGCTATACGTGATGACCCAGACGGGCTTGGCTTCGCGGAGCTCGGGCTCCCGTCCGGTCAACCGCACGTACTTCGGGAGGTCCCGAGCATCCGCGACCTTGGCCATGCCAGTGATGCGCGCTGGGTCGAGGTTGCAGGCATCGATGGCAGCCTGTGCCTCCGGCCCTGGGTTCGACCGGGAGACCGGAGCGAGGCTCGCGTCGATCGGTGCGGACAGCGGCTGGACGACGACGGGACCTGCGCTGGCCGCGGCCTCCATCGGTGGCGACGTCGGCGCCGGGAGAGGCGTCGGAGGGACCCTCGCCTCTGGCGTAACGCACGCCGCTGCGACGAGTGTCGCCCCTGCAATGAGCGTGGCGAAGCGGAGGAGCGTGTTCATGGCTGTCTTGAGTCCCAGCTGTACCAG
>Ga0272446_1002417_pt1 | contig 25532 bp, 22 predicted proteins | sample YNPCB0061_FD_194587 | JGI IMG/M metagenome (GOLD analysis project Ga0272446, IMG submission 194587) | Hot spring microbial mat communities from Yellowstone National Park, WY, United States - YNP-CB-006-1 | ecosystem: Environmental > Aquatic > Thermal springs > Hot (42-90C) > Sediment | place...
CCATGCCTACCAGGCCGGCGCCATGCGCACGCGCTCGGGCAGCGCCGCGTGCTTGCCGGGCAGGAGGTAGAGGCGGAGGAAGGTCGCAGCGGCGTTGGCCTGCAGCCCGAGCCGGCGGAGCCTGCCGCCGATGCCCTTCTGCGCCTTCGCCTCGCCGAGCGCCTGGTTGATGCGGAACAGCTTCTCGAGGCCGCGCAGGAAGGCCGGGTTGTCGAGATCGAGCGTGACCGGGAAGACCTGCTTGCTGATCTCGGCGGTGATGCGGAACACCTGCATGTCGTAGCTCGTCGCATCCATGCCGAGCGCCTTGTGGAACTCAGGCCGCGCATGGTCGCGCACGTACATGGTCGCGTAGACGGCGAGCTGGAAGAACTTCACCCAGTGCCGGTTCAGGCCCTCGAGCAGGCTCGGGTTGGCGCGCATCAGGAGCGCGAAGGCCTCGCCGTGGCGGAACTCGTCGTTGCACCACTTCTCGAACCACTGGAAGATCGGGTGGAAGCGCCTCTCGGGGTTGCGCTCGAACTGGCGGTAGATGGTGATGTAGCGGGCGTAACCGATCTTCTCGGAGAGGTAGGTCGCGTAGAAGATGAACTTCGGCTGGAAGTAGGTGTACTTCTTCGCCTTGGTCAGGAAGCCGAGATCGACGCCGATGCCGAGGCCCTTCAGGGTCTCGTTGATGAAGCCCGCGTGGCGCGCCTCGTCGCGCGCCATCACCGCGAAGAGCTCCTGCACGTCGGGGTTCTTGATGCGCTTCTTGATCTCGGCGTAGAGCACGCAGCCTGAGAACTCGGCGGTCACGGAGCTGACGAGGAACTCCATGAACTCCTTGCGCAGCGCGGGCGGAAGGTCATCGAGGCGGAACTCGTCGAAGGCGGGCGTGCGGACGAAGTGGCCCTTGTTCAGGTCGGCGCGGAACTCCTCCATCAGCCTGTCCCAGTCCTCGCGCACCGGGCTGATGTCGAGGCGGTCCATCGCGTCGAAGTCGGTGGTGTAGAAGCGCGGCGTCAGGACGGTGTCCTGGAGCGCGAGCCGCGTGCTCTCGTTGGTCGCCTTGAGCGGGGTGACGGCGTTCATGCTGCCTCCTGCGGAAGCTCGATGTCCTCGAAGCCGACGTTGAACAGCTCGGCGAAGGTGAAGAACCCGGCGAGGTGGACCACCGCGCGGTCGTACCAGCCGCCGCGCCGGAGCGTGGCGCGGACCTGCATCGTCCTGCGCTCGCCGAACGGCACGCCGGCCGGGGCGCCGTGCATCACGAGCTCGTCGCCCGGCCTGATCTCGACCCCGACCGGGATCGAGTAGGCATGCAGGCTGTCATGGGTCTGCTCCAGGTCGAGATCGACCATGATCTCTTCCGTCCGTCGGCCAAGCAGCCAGTCGATCATCGCGGCGTTCCTCCCAGTGCAGTCGGCGCGTGCGCGGCCATCGACTGCGATGCGGTCCCCTGAGCGATCCTGCCTCGGCCAAGCAGGATCGCGGTGAAGGTCTCGACCTGCGTGGGCCCGAAGGCGCCGAGGTCGACGAAGCGGCCCGTCGCCGGGTCCTCGAGCGTGAGCTGCCCGCCGCTCCAGGCGGTCAGCGTGAACGGGCTCTCGGGCCCTGGCGCTGAGGTGCGCCGCCGCTCGCGGGCGAGGCCGCGCAGGGTGGCGCGCACGAAGCCGCCCGTGCCGGGCTCGAGCTCGGCAACGAGCTGCCCGGTCCGCGCATCGCTGATGCGGATGGCGCCATGCGCCGTGTCCTCGAAACGGAGGTCGCGGCTGAGCTGCGGGGTGCCGCCCGGCCGCGTCGGCTCGCGGCCCGTGCTCTGGACGAGCGCCACGCCGCCGATGGTGACCGCGATCGCCACCGCCGCCGCGATCAGCGGCCCGCGCGGGAAGCTCGGACGGGGCGGGGGCTTGGTATGCTGTGCGCTCATTCGTCTCCTCCCGGCCATCCTCTCGTGGCTGTCAGACCGTCGCTGGGGCGGGGCCCTGCACCAGCACCTCCGCCTCGGCGCCGGCACGCATCGGCTGCACCGGCATCTCCGTCGCGGCGGCGAGGGCACGCCCGAGAAGCTGCGCAACCCGTTCCGCATCGGGAACGCACCGCAGCGTCGGCTCGGGCCGCGCGAACCGCCATGGCCGCGCATGCGGCCAGAGGAAAACATAGGCGATCTTCTGATCCGGAACCAAGCGGAGAGCGATGTCGCCGACGCCGCCACCGTGCAGCTTCAGGCCGGCTGCCTCGATCGCCGCGAAGGGCACGTTGAACGTGGTCGGCAGCGCGACCCCGGCGCGGATCACCACCCGGCGATTGGTGATCGTGTAGAGCGTGGTGCGCGCCGATGCCCAGGCATAGAGGGCCAGGGGCACGATCGCGGCCGCGCCGAGGACCAGCAGCAGGCCCGCGCCGGCGGCGATGTCGAGCGCCGCCGCGCCGTCCGCGGCGAGGGTGAGTCCGCGCCAGGCGGCCAGCGCAGCGAAGTACCAGGCGATGGTGCGCACGTGCAGCGCGCGGCGGGCCAGCGCCTCGCGCTCTGGAGCGCCCTGCCAGAGGATGGTCTCGCCGGCAGGCAGCCTTTCCGGCAGCCCAGGAACCGGCTCGTAGTCATGCTCCCTCACGGTGATCCTCCCTCTGGCATCGTGCACTCAGACCAGCGGCTCCTGCCGCGCGGGCGTCGCGTAGAGATGGCCCGACGCGAAGTAGGCGCAGATCCGGTCCTCCTCGCGCAGGGTGACCTGATTGGGGTTCGCAAGGCCGGGCGCGTCGGCGAACTGGCTCGCAAGGACCGAGACCACCTTGACCTGCTTGCGCGCGTCGTCGATGCGCACGAGCGTCATCGGCACGAGCACGCTGCGCGTCCCGATATCGACCTCGAGGTAGCGGACGAGCACCTCGGAGATGTCGATCCAGGCGTCGGTGCAGGTGCCCGCCACCTTCCCGTCCGCGCCGACCACCGACATGCCGCGCGGGTCGGGATCCTCGGCGGCTAGGCTCCAGCCCGGGGCGGTGCGGAGGGGAACGATCTTCGGCACGCCGTCGTCGAAGGTCAGGTCCGGCACCTCGGCGCGCTGCGCGTAGGCGGCGGGGCCGACCGCGTCCACCATCGGGTTGCCGGTGGGCACCAGCGGCGCGCCGAAGAAGCCTGCTGCCGGCACGGCGCCGACGACCGGCGGCTCGACCTCGTCCTTGCGCGGCACGGTGATGGTGTGGCCGTCATGCGTGATGAAGGTCTTCGGCGGCGGCAGCCCCGGGAAGCCGACCACCCGGACGCGGTCGGGACGGTCCGTCACCAGCGGATAGCCTTCCCGCTTGCTCTCGCGATGCAGCCAGAACACGAGCCCCGCGAAGAACAGCCAGAACACGTAGAGGCTGATGAAGGCGATGTCGAAGTGGGCAGTGATGCCGGTGGAAGGCATGGGTCACCTCGCCAGGCTGGGTGTTGGCTCGTCAGCGCGGAGCCCCGGCTGGCCGAGCATGGATGCGGGTAGCGGCGCCCCCGCGTGGCGCACCAGCGGGCCGATCACGGCCAGCGTGAGGAAGAGCAACGCGATCTCGATCAGGTAGACCGCGCCATAGCCGGTGGCGGCGTCGTTGAGCGCCTCGCCGAGCCTGCCCGCGGCGGCTGAGCTCGCCACGACGTCGCGGACGACGCTTCCGGCCGCGATCGCCCCACCGGCCGCGGTCGCCTGCACAGCTCCCCAGGCGCCGAGGGCGAGGCCGACCTGGCCAGGCTTGGCGAAGCGCATGCAGGCGGTGAGCGAGCCGTGGAAGAACATCCCGCTGCCGAGGCCGATCAGCCCGGTCGCGGCGGCGAACAGCGCGAGCGACCCGAGCGGCGCCGCGAGCAGCAGGGCCGCGAAGGCGAACACGCCGAGCACGGCGCCATGGGCTGCCGCCCTGTGCTCGTCGCAGCCGCCGCGGATGGCGCGCGCCGCCGTCACGAAGCCTGCGATGCCGCCGCCGGCCAGAAGTGCGGTCAGCAGCGTCGTGCCGGAGACGGTGATCGCGAGCACCTGCCCGCCATAGGGCTCGAGCAGAACGTCCTGCATGCTGAAGGCCGCGGAGCCGAGCCCGACCGCGAGCAGCCGGCGGTTCCACCGCCCGCCCGTGCGCAGCGCCGCCCAGCTCTCGGCGAAGCTCGGCTGCGGTGCGGTGTGGGCGGTGCGCCTGGTGTCGCGCGGCTCCTGCTTCCAGAGCGCGACGCAGTTCAGCGCCATCGTCACCACCGCCGCCCCCTGGATGACCTGGATCAGCCTGAGCTGGCTGAACTCGGCGAGCAGCGCGCCGAAGGCGAGGGCGGAGACGACCATGCCCAGCAGCAGGACCACCGACATCAGGGCAACGACCCGCGGCTGGCTCTCCTCCCGAACGAGATCTGTCGCGAGCGCGAGGCCGACGGTCTGGACCGTGTGGAGCCCCGCGCCGACGAGCAGGAAGGCCAGGGCGGCCGCCACCTGGCCGTAGACCGGCGGCCAGAGCGTATCGCCCGAGAGCAAGAGCAGCGCGAACGGCATGATCGCCAGCCCGCCGAACTGCAAGAGCGTCCCGAACCACATGTAGGGCACGCGCCGCCAGCCGAGATGCGACCGATGCGTATCGGACCGGAAGCCGATGAGCGCGCGGAACGGCGCAAACGCGATCGGCAGCGCGACCATGAGCCCGACCACCGAGGCGGGAACGCCGAGCTCGACGATCATCACGCGGTTGAGCGTCCCGATCAGCAGCACCGCGCACATGCCGACGGAGACCTGGAACAGCGACAGCCTCAGCAGCCGGCCGAGCGGGAGATCGGGAGTCGCCACATCGGCGAACGGCAGGAAGCGGGGCGCGATGCGCCGCCAGCGAGAGACCAGGCTGTCGTTGAGCGCCCTCATCCGGGCTGGTCTCCCTGCCGGACGAGCTCCTGCGCCTGGGAGGTGTAGAAGCCGCGGCTGATCCGCTGCGTGCGGCCCTGGCGCCACTGCGCGAGCTCGTTCTCGCACGCGATCAGGCGCGAGACCCGCCTCGCGCCGACCGGCTCGATCGCGGGCGCACGGTCGCCGCGCGGGAAGAGCCGCCCCACCGCGTGCATCACCGAGAGCGCGGGCGTGCGCGGCGCGAAGGTGAACAGGATGCTGCGGCGGGTGCGGGCGGCGAGCCCGGCGAGCGCGCGCGCGACGTCCGGAGCGCGGTAGTGGATCAGGCTGTCCATCGCCACGACATGGTCGAAGCTGCCGAACGCCGGATCGAGCATGTCGCCTGAGCGGAACGTCACGCTGCCCGATGTGCGGTGCGCCTCCGCCCGCTCGCGGGCGAGCGCGATCAGCGTTGGCGAGAGATCGACCGCGAGGACCTCGGCGCCGCGCGCGGCGGCGGCCACCGCGAGGGCGCCCGTTCCGCAGCCGGCGTCGAGGATGCGGAGGCCCGCGAGGTCATCCGGAAGCCAGGAGAGGAGCGTCGCGCGCATCGTGTCGCGGCCGGCGCGGACGGTGGCGCGGATGCCGCTGACCGGCGCGTCCGAGGTCAGCCGCTTCCAGGCATCGACGGCGGTGCGATCGAAGTAGGTGAGGAGCTGCCCGCGCCGCTCGTGGTAGGTCGCCGCCGCCATCAGTCGAACCCCAGCAGGTCGAAGATCTCGCGGTCCTTGAGCGGCCCCGCCTCGACCGGCTCGACACCTGCCCAGAGCGTCTCGGCGAGCCTCAGGTACTCGTCCTGCACCGCGCGGAGCTCGGGGCTGTCCTCCATCTCGAACAGGGTCGTCTTCTTCAGCCGCGACCGGCGGATCACGTCGAGCGCCGGGAAATGGGCCAGCGTCCGGAGCCCGGTCGCGGCGTTGTACTTCTCGATCTGGTCGGTGCTGTCCGAGCGGTTGGCGATCACGCCGCCGATCCGCACCGTGTAGTTGCGCGCCTTGGCGGCGATCGCCGCGACGATCCGGTTCATCGCGAAGATGCTGTCGAAGTCGTTGGCGGCGACGATCAGGCCGCGGTCGGCGTGGAGGAGGGGGGCCGCGAAGCCGCCGCAGACGACGTCGCCCAGCACGTCGAAGATGACGACGTCTGTCTCCTCGAGCAGGTGATGCTCCTTGAGCAGTTTCACGGTCTGGCCGACCACGTAGCCGCCGCAGCCGGTGCCCGCCGGCGGCCCGCCGGCCTCGACGCAGAGCACGCCGTTGAACCCCTCGACCACGAAGTCCTCCGGCCGCAGTTCCTCGGCGTGGAACTGCACCTGCTCGAGCACGTCGATCACCGTCGGGATCAGCCGCTTGGTCAGCGTGAAGGTGCTGTCGTGCTTGGGGTCGCAGCCGATCTGCAGGACGCGGCGGCCGAGCTTGGAGAAGGCGACCGAGAGGTTCGACGAGGTCGTGCTCTTGCCGATCCCGCCCTTGCCGTAGACGGCGAACACCTTCGCCCCCTCGATCCGATAGACGGTGTCGGGATGGACCTGCACGCTGCCCTCGCCGTCGCCGCGCGCGCGGGAGACGGTGCGAGAGAGCGCCGCAGCTGCGGGGCGCGGTGGCGTCACGACGGTCATGCGGGAACTCCCTGGGTGATGCCTTCCATGCGGTCCTCGAGGTCCTCCCCGGCGCGGCGGAGCGCCTCGATCATCTCCGGGTCCGGGCTCCAGTAGCGGCGCTCATGCGCCTCGATCAGCCGGTTCGCGATCTTGGCCGAGGCGGTCGGGTTCAGCGCCGCGAGGCGCTCGCGCATCTCCGGGTCGAGCATGTAGGTCTGGGCAAGGTGCTGATAGACCCACGGCGCGACCTCGCCCGTCGTCGCCGACCAGCCCATCGTGTTCGTCACGTGCGCCTCGATCTCGCGCACGCCCTCGAAGCCGTGCTTGAGCAGGCCCTCGTACCATTTCGGGTTCAGCACCCGCGTGCGCGTCTCGAGGGCCACCTGCTCGGCGATCGTCCTCACCTTGCCGTCGCCGCGCGTCTGGTCGCCGATGTAGACGGCGGACGGGGTTCCGCCGCGGGCGCGCCGCACCGCGCGGCTGATGCCGCCGAGCGTGTCGAAGTAATGATCGACCGTCGTCACGCCGACCTCGATGCTGTCGAGATTCTGGTAGGTGACGGCGACGGTCGCGAGGATGTCGCCGAGCACCGTGTCGTTGCGCGCAGGCTTGCCGTCGACGCCGAACGCGAAGCCCTTCCGCTTCACGAAGGCGTCGGCGAGCTCGTCCTCGTCGTTCCACGCGCCCTCGCCGACCAGCATGTTCACGTTGGCGCCGTAGGCGCCGTCGGCGTTCCCGAACACGCGCAACGCCGCCTGCTCGAGCGTGCCGCCATGCCTCGCCACATGCGCGAGCGCGTGGCGGCGGATGAAGTTCATCTCCTCCGGCTCGTCGGCTTGGGCGGCGAGCAGCGCGGCCTCGGCGAGCAGCTTCATCTGCAGCGGCAGCAGGTCACGGAAGATTCCGGAGGTGGTGATGACGACGTCGATCCGCGGCCGGCCGAGCTTCTCGAGCGGCACGAGGGCCGCCCCGGCCACGCGCCCGTAGCTGTCAAGCCGCGGCACCGCGCCCATGAGCGCGAGCGCCTGGGCGATCGGGCCGCCCTCGGTCTTGAGGTTGTCGGTGCCCCACAGCACCATCGCGACGGTCTCGGGCAGGGGGTTGCCCTCGGCCGCATGCCGGTCGAGCAGGCGCTGCGCCTGGCGCGCGCCGTCCTCCATCGCGAAGGCGGAGGGCAGCTTGAACGGGTCGAAGCCATGGATGTTCCGCCCCGTCGGCAGCACGTCCATGCTGCGGAGGAGGTCGCCGCCCGGGGCGGGGCGGATGTAGCGCCCGTCGAGCGCCTTGAGCAGGCCCGGTATCTCGTGGTCGGTGGCGAGCAGCCCGTCGAGCCGCGCGCGCGCCGCCGGATCGGTGATGCCCGCGGCGTCGAGCATCTCGGCACGCTGCGCCGCATCCGGCGGCTCGCCGACGACATGCAGGCCGTGCGGGATCAGCGTGTATTCGAGCTCGAGCAGCGCCGCCCCGAGGGCGCCGATCCGCTCCGCGGCGTCCTCGCCCCAGACGGGGTCCGTGGTGGCGAGATCCACCGCTGCGGCCTGCGCCTGGATCATGCCGGCCAGCGCCGCGCGCTGCCCGGCGTCGGCATCGGGCTCGAGGGCGCGCCAGCGATCGAGCGATGCCTTGAGGTCGAGCAGCCCCCGATAGAGCCCGGCATGCGCAACCGGGGGCGTGAGGTAGCTCACCAGCGTCGCGCCGGCGCGGCGCTTGGCGATCATGCCCTCGGACGGGTTGTTCGAGGCATAGAGATAGAGGTTGGGCAGGTCGCCGATCAGCCTGTCCGGCCAGCATTCGGCCGAGACGCCCACCTGCTTGCCCGGCATGAACTCGAGCGCGCCATGGGTGCCGAAGTGCAGGACGGCATCGGCGCCGAAATCCTCGCGCAGCCAGCGATAGAAGGCGGAGAACGCATGGGTGGGGGCGAAGCCGTGTTCGAACAGCATCCGCATCGGATCGCCTTCGTAGCCGAAGCCCGGCTGCACGCCGACGAACACGTTGCCGAACCGAGCGCCGAGGATGAAGATGTCCCGCCCGTCGGTGTTGTGCCGGCCGGGTGCGGGGCCCCACTGCTTCTCGATCTCGGCAAGCCAGGGTGTCCGCCGCACGTGGTCATCGGCGGTGACCCGCGCGGCGACGTTGGCGACGGTGCCGTAGCGCTCGCGGTTGCCGGCGAGGATCGCGTCGCGCAGCGCGTCGACGTCGGCGGGGAGGTCGATCGCGTACCCGGCCGCGCGCATCGCCGTCAGGGTGTTGAAGAGGGAGGCGAAGACGCCGAGATAGGCGGCGGTTCCCGTCGTGCCGGCGTTCGGCGGGAAATTGAACAGCACGATCGCGACCTTCTTCTCGGCAGCGGCGGCCTTGCGCAGCGCCACGAGCCGGGCGACCCGGCGCGCAAGCGTGTGCGACCGTTCCGGGTGCGGCACCATGTCGCGGGCGCAGGACACGCCGTCGCAGCCCGGGCAGGGCTCGCCGCCGTTCGCGGCGCCGCAGCGGCCACCGAAGGTCATCGGCCAGATGCCGCCATCGAGCTCGGGGATGGCGACCATCATCGTCGCCTCGACCGGCAGCAGGCCGCGGCGGTCCGCGCTCCATTGCCGCATCGTCTGGAACTCGAGCGGATGCGCCGTCACGTACGGCACGTCGAGCGCGGCGAGGAGCTCCTCGGCGGCGCGCGCGTCATTGTAGGCCGGGCCGCCGACGAGCGAGAAGCCGGTCAGCGAGACGACGGCATCCACTGCCGAACGGCCGTCGCGCATGAAGAACCGCTCGATCGCAGGGCGGGCGTCGAGGCCGGCCGCGAAGGCCGGAACGACGTTGAGCCCCTGTGCCTCGAGCGCCTCGATCACCCCGTCATAGTGGCGCGCATTGCTCGCGAGCACGTAGGAGCGCAGCAGGAGGAGGCCGACGGTGCCGCGCGCCCCCTGCCGCGGCAGCGCGTCGAGCCGGTCGGTCACGCGCCCCTTCGCGCGGGGGTGGTAGAGGCCCACATCGGGGTAGTGGACTGGCGCGGGGACGCTGAGGGTGCCGGCGATCGAACTGCGCGGGCCGGCGGCATAGCGGTTCACGAGCATCGCCACCATGCCGGCGAGATTCTCCGCCGACCCGGCGAGCCAGTACTGCAGCGTCAGGAAGTAGGCCCTGACATCCTGAGCCGTGCCGGGAATGAAGCGGAGCAGCCTGGGCAGCTCCCGGAGCATCTTCATCTGGCCCTTGCCGCTCGCGGCCGCGCCGCCCGGCTTCGCCTTGCCGCGCAGACGCTTCAGGAGGCCGACGATCCCGGAGGCCTCGGCCGACATGTCGAACCTGCCGAGCCGCGTGAGCTTCACGATCTCGGGCGCCGACAGGCAGCAGGCGATCGCGTCGCAGCGCTCGCGCCGCGCGCGGAGGGCGGGCTCGACCAGGCGGATGTGGTCCTCGAGGAACAGCATGCCAGCGACCAGGATGTCGGCGCGCTCGATGTCCTCGAGGCAGGCGGCCAGGGCCGTCGGATCGGAGGCGAACTCGTCGGCGGCGTGCAGCACGAGCTCGAGGCCGGGCAGATCGCGCCGCAGCATCTCGCGCGCGACCGCGACGGCGCCGCCGAAATGGCTGTCCATCGTGACGATGGCGACGCGCACAGGGTGCGCGTCAGCGGGAGAAATGCGCTTTCGCGTCATACAGCGTCTCTACGGTGATGCGGCCGATGCCGCGCTCGGTTGCGAAGCGTTCCGTGTTCCGGCGTGCCTTGCCGCGCACGAAGAAGGGGATCTTTGCGAGTTCCCGCTCGGCCTCGGCCGTCCATCCGGGCTGCGTCGTCACGGCCGCGGGCGACACGGCGGCGGGGGAAGTGGCGGCGGGGGAAGTGGCGGCGGGCGACGCGGGGCCGGCCGCGGCCGCATGCGCCATCTCGCGCGGCTTCGGCGCGTGGCCGAGATGCGAGGGGGCCGCGCCGTCATGGAACTCGAAGTCCTCTCGGAACATGCCGAGCAGATGCTCCTCGAGCCCCATCATCAGCGGATGGACCCAGGTGTCGAACAGGACGTTGGCGCCCTCGAACCCCATCTGCGGCGAATGGCGCGCCGGGAAGTCCTGGACATGCACGGGCGCCGAGATCACCGCGCAGGGGATGCCGAGGCGCTTGGCGATGTGCCGTTCCATCTGCGTGCCGAGCACGAGCTCGGGCTGCAGCTCCGCCACCTTCGCCTCGACCTCGAGATAGTCGTCGGTGATCAGCGGCTCGACCCCGTACTGCGCCGCCGCCTCGCGCAGCTCTCGCCCGAATTCGCGCGAGTAGGTGCCGAGCCCGACGACCGCGAAGCCGAGTTCCGTCGCCGCGACCCGCGCGGCGGCGATCGCGTGCGTCGCGTCGCCGAAGATGAAGACGCGCTTGCCCGTCAGGTAGGTGCTGTCGACCGAGCGGGAGTACCACGGAAGCCGGCTCGCCTCGGCGTCAAGCAGGCCGGAGGCGTCGAGCCCGGCCGCCTCGGCCACCTCGGCGATGAAGTCGCGTGTCGCGCCGACGCCGATCGGCACCGTGCGGATCGTCCTCTGCCCGAAGGTCCGCGCCAGCCACGACGCCGCCTGGCCGGCGATCTCGGGATAGAGGACGACGTTCATGTCGGCGTCGCAGAGGCGCTCGAGGTCGGCAGGAGTCGCGCCGAGAGGCGCGACGACGTTCACCTCGACGCCGATGCGCGCGAGCAGGGCCGTCACCTCGGCCACGTCGTCGCGGTGCCGGAAGCCGAGAGCGGTCGGGCCGAGCACGTTGCAGCGTGGCCTCGCGCCTGGCGCACCGCCCCGCCGCGCCGAGCCGGGCGGGGGCGCGTGGCGGCCGGCGAACGCGCGGACCAGGCGGTAGAACGTTTCGGCGGCTCCCCAGTTCTCCTTGCGCTGGTAGGCCGGGAGCTCGAGCGGCACCACCGGCACCGGAAGCCCCATGCCGGCTGCGAGGCCGCCCGGATCGTCCTGGATCAGTTCCGCCGTGCAGGAGGCGCCGACCAGGATCGCAGAGGGTTCGAACCGCTCGTAGGCGTCGCGCACCGCCGCCCGGAAAAGGTCGGCGGTGTCGCTGCCAAGATCGCGCGCCTGGAACGTGGTGTAGGTGACCGGCGGCCGCGCCTTCGAGCGCTCGATCATCGTGAAGAGGAGATCGGCGTAGGTGTCTCCCTGGGGTGCGTGCAGAACGTAGTGCACACCCCGCATTGCGGTGGCGACGCGCATCGCCCCGACATGGGGCGGACCTTCATATGTCCAGACGGCGAGGTGCATGGCGCTAGACCGCGAGCGCCTGGCGGCGCGCGAAGGGGCGCGCGAACAGCCCCGCGAGGTCGCCTGCCTGGTCGAACCCCTGGATGGGCGTGAACACGAGCTCGATCGACCACTTCGTGGTCATTCCCTCCGCTTCGAGCGGATTCGCGAGCCCGAGCCCGCAGACGGTGATGTCGGGGCGTGCCGCGCGGCAGCGATCGAGCTGCCGCTCGACGTGCTGGCCTTCCGTGATCCTGATGCCGGGCGGAAGCAGCGCGAGGTCGGCGGCGAGATGGTCACGGTGCAGGTAGGGCGTGCCGATCTCGAGCGGCAGCATGCCGAGCTCGTTCGCGCAGAACCGCGCGAGTGGAACCTCGAGCTGGCTGTCGGGGAAGAAGAAGATGCGCTTGCCCGCGAGCCGCTCGCGCTGCGCTGCGAGCGCGATCTCCGCGCGGCGGCGCGGCGCGGCGATCGCCGCCTCGAACACGCCCGCCCCGACGCGCCATGCATCCGCCGCCGCCCGCAGCCAGCCGACGGTTCCCTCGATGCCGAGCGGGAACGGCGCAGCGAGCCGCACCGCGCCGCGCGACTCGAGCAGGCGCGCCGTTTCGGCCAGGAAGGGCTGCGCGAGCAGGAGCCGCGTGCCCTCGCCGACGGGCGGCAGCTCGGCTGCGCGCCGCGGCGGCAGGAACGAGACCGGGCCGATCCCCATCTCCGCGAACAGGCGCCGGAACTGGTCCTCCACCGCCTCCGCGAGAGCGCCCACCACGAGCAGCGAGGGCTCGCCGCGTTCGGCCCGCGGCATCTCCGGCACCAGGGCGGCGAGGCAGGCATCCTCGCCCTGCGTGAAGGTGGTCTCGATGCCGCTGCCCGAGTAGTGCAGGACCCGTACCCCCGGCGCGAGTCGGCGGTCGAGCCGCTGCGCCGCACGCGAGAGGTCGAGCTTGATCACCTCCGATGGGCAGGACCCGACGAGGAACAGCAGCCTGATGTCCGGCCGGCGTGCGACCAGCTTCGCGACGAGGCGGTCGAGCTCCTCGTTCGCATCGGCGAGGCCGGCGAGGTCGCGTTCGTCGATGATGGCGGTTGCGAAGCGCGGTTCGGCGAAGATCATCACGCCGGCTGCCGATTGCATCAGGTGGGCGCAGGTGCGCGAGCCGACGATCAGGAAGAAGGCGTCCTGGATCTTGCGGTGGAGCCAGATGATCCCGGTCAGCCCGCAGAACACCTCACGCTGGCCGCGCTCGTGCACGACGACGCTCGCGCCGCAGGCTTCCGGCCGGATTTCCTCCGCCTTGAGAGGCGGCAGAGACGCGACGTCGTTCACCGGGCGAAGCCCGGCCGGCCTGCCGGGTCGGACGCGTGCGCGGAGAGGTCCCGGCTGTCGCGCCGCGCCGCGCGGAGCTTCAGCACGAACTGCGCGGCATTGACCACGTAGGCGGCATAGGCGGCGAGCGCCACCAGCATCTGCGTGCGCGGCGAACCGGCGCCCGCGGCTGCCATCGCGAGGTAGAGCGTGTGCAGCGCGAGCACGAGCATGCTGAACACGTCCTCCCAGAAGAACGGACGCGCGAAGAGATACTTGCCGTAGACGTCATGCTCCCACAGCGAGCCCGTCACCATGATCGTGTAGAGGACGAGCGTCTTGACCACGATCGATGCCGTCGCCGCGGCGAGGCCCTCGCCGGTGGCGAGGTAGTTCAGGACCAGCCCGAGGCTGACGAGGAACACCGCGAACTGGAGCGGCGCGAGGATTCCCTGAACACGCGTCCACTTCGAGGCGTCACGGCGGGCGCGCTCCTCAGGCGTGTAGAGCGGCTCGCGGCGCGGCGCGGCGACCGCGCGGCCGTGCAGCATCGTGCGGCCGCAGGCGCTGCCCCACGGGCTGCAGTCGATGGAGTCAAGCAGTTTGTGGACGGTCCGCTGTGTAAGCATCGCTTGACAAGCCCCCTCCCGAAAAGGTCCGCTGTCGTCACGGTTCGCACCGCGCCGCTGTGGCCCGACGGCACTTCCGCCCGAGGCGCCCGCTGGCAGGAGTTGCTCCGGTGGAGTTTCGGACTTTCCAGCCAACTTGCCGCCTCCTCGCACGCACCGCGGTGCGTGACGGGAAGGCTAGTTGCCGCGTCGATCAGGTGTCAAGGGAGATTGACGTAAATCGAACTTGACACATCGTGCCCCCTGGCGGGATAGAATTCGGGAGGAATGGGCGATGGGCAGGACAACCATGCAAGCGTTCAACCTGGGATCGCCTTCAGCATCGCCTCCCCATCTCCTGTTCTCTGAGGCGGGCGAGGCGGCCGGAAAGGTTCCCGCAGGGGACGGAGTGGGCAGGGCAGGGCTTCGTGACGTCGCGTCCGCCCCTGCGCAGCGGCGCCGGCTGAGGGGGAAGGCGGCGGTCTCGCTGTCGAACGCGATTGCCGAGGAGGTCGTTCCGCTGCTCGTGCTTGCGCATCGCGGGCCGGAGGCGGCAGGCTTCCCGCCTCTGTCGCGCGGCGCCGCCATGCTCGCCGAGGCCGTTCCCACGCTCGCGCGCCTTGCCGCGGCGAGCGATGTGGCGGCGGCCGAATCGCTGATCGAACAGCTGCATGAGCTCGGCCATCCCCTCGACGTCCTCTATCTCGATGTCATCTGCCCGGCCGCCCGGCATCTCGGCCGGCTCTGGCATGAGGACGCGATCACCTTCGCCGACGTGACGATCGGGGTGCTCGCGCTGCAGCGCCTGCTGCACGCGCTCGACCATGCCTTCTGCTTCTCTGCCGATGTGGCCCACCGCGACCCCGCGCGTCGGGCCCTGTTGGCCTCGACCCCTGGCGAGCCGCATGGCTTCGCCGTCGACGTGATCAGCGCGTTCCTGCGCCGTGCCGGATGGGAGGTGGCGACGATCGCCCCGCCGGACGAGGCTGGCCTCTGCGCGGCACTGCATGCGGGCTGGTACGCCGTGCTCGGCATCTCGGACAGCTGCGGGCTCGCCTCCGACACCATGGCGGGGATCATCCATGCGGCCAGGCGCGCCTCGCAGAACCGGCAGCTTCGCGTGATGGTCGGCGGGCCGGCCTTCTCGGCCGACCCCGATCTCGCGATCCGCGTCGGGGCCGACGCCACGGCCCGGGATGCGCGACACGCCGTTGCCCAGGCCGATGCGCTGTTCGCGTTGATGCGCCGCGACGCCTGACCCATCGGGTGGCACGCGGCGGGCATGTCGTCTGATGGGGGGAGTGCTGTCGGCCTGGAGGCCGGCGAGGAGGATGAGGCGGGACGGAATGAGTTTCAGGGCCCCCAGAACCACGCTCGGCGATCTTGATGCCGAGGCCGTTGCCGCGCTGGTCTCAGCGGCCGCCGACATCGCGCTCGTGCTCGATGCCGGCGGCACCGTGCTCGACGTCGTCTGCAACACCGACGAGATCGCCCGCGAGGTCGGGGATGCAAGCGCCTGGCGGGGCCGGCCGTGGGCCGACATCGTCGCGCCCGACAGCAGGGCGAAGACCGACGAGATGCTGCGCGCCGCCGAGGAGGGGCGGGCGCCGGCCTGGCGCCATCTGAACCTGATCGGCCCGCGCGGCGGCACTCTGCCGGTGTTGTTCTCCACGGTGCGTGTGGGCCCCGCAGGCAGGTCCGTCGTGTTCGGGCGCGACCTCCGGCCGATCGCGTCGCTGCAGCAGCGGCTCGTCGATGCGCAGGCCTCGCTCGAGCGCGACTACGCACGCCTTCGCTATGCCGAGACGCGCTATCGGCTCCTGTTCCAGATGTCGTCCGATCCCGTGCTGGTGATCGACGCCGAGTCGGGGCGCATCGTCGAGGTCAACCCTGCGACGGAGCGGATCTTCGGCGCGTCCCACCGACCGGATGTCGGCCAGGACTTCCTGTCGATCTTCTCGGCCGATGCGCGCCGCGCAGTCGAACTCCTGCTCGCCGGCGTGCGCGCGGCCGGCAGGGGAGACGATGTCCGGGCCACGCTCGGCGCCGATGCCCGGGTGGTCGATGTCTCGGCATCGCTGTTCCGGCAGGAGAACGCCGTGTTCTTCCTGATCCGCCTGCTTGCGGTCACGGCGGCCGACGATGCCGCCGCCGCCGCCAAGCCGAAGTCCAAGCTGCTCAAGCTGATGGAGAGCGCGCCCGACGGCTTCGTGGTGACCGGGCAGGACGGCAGGATCGTCACCGCCAACAGCGCCTTCCTCGAGATGACCCAGCTCGCCACCGAGGATCAGGCGCGCGGGGAGTCGCTCGCCCGCTGGCTCGGCAGGCCGGGGGTCGATCTCGAGGTGCTGCTCGCGAACCTCCGCGAGCGTGGGCCCGTCCGCCTCTTCCCGAGCACGCTTCGCGGCGAGTACGGCGCCCAGGCCGAGGTGGAGATCTCGGCCGTCTCGGTGATGAACGGCGGCGCTCCCTGCTTCGGCTTCGCGATCCGCGACGTCGGCCCGCGGCTCGCCTCCAGCATCGGCGTCCGCAGCGAGATGCCGCGGTCGGTGCAGCAGCTCTCGGAACTGATCGGCCGCGTGCCGCTCAAGGATCTGGTGCGCGAGGCCACCGACGTGATCGAGAGGCTGTGCATCGAGGCGGCGCTCGAGCTCACCAACGACAATCGCGCCTCGGCGGCGGAGATGCTCGGGCTGTCGCGCCAGAGCCTCTATGTGAAGCTCCGCCGCTACGGGCTGGGCGACCTCGCCTCGGGGCAGGAATCGGCGTGAGCGACGGTGGCGACATCACGGCCGTGACAGGCCCGGCAGCGGTGCTGGGGCGCCGGCGCGCTTCTCCGCTCGCCGCGCTCGAACTGCTCAAGCCGATCACCTGGTTCGCGCCCATGTGGGCGTTCGGCTGCGGCGTGGTGTCCTCCGGCGTCGCGCCGGGAGAGCGGCTCGATCTCCTCCTGCTCGGGATCCTCCTGGCAGGTCCGCTCGTGTGCGGAACGAGCCAGGCGGTGAACGACTGGTTCGACCGTCACGTCGACGCGATCAACGAGCCCGGCCGCCCGATCCCCTCCGGCCGGATCCCGGGGCGCTGGGGACTCTGGATCGCCATAGCGATGAGCGCGCTGTCGCTCGTGGTGGCCGCGCAGCTCGGCGAATGGGGCTTCTGGGCGACGGTGGTCGGGCTGGTGCTCGCCTGGGCCTACAGCGCGCCTCCGGTGCGGCTGAAGCAGAACGGATGGTGGTCCTCGGCGGTCTGCGGCGCCTGCTACGAGGGCCTGCCCTGGATCACCGGCGCCGCCGTGATGTCCGGCGGAGCGCCGGCGCCTGCCGTGCTCGCCGCCGCTGCGCTCTACAGCATCGGCGCCCACGGCATCATGACGCTGAACGACTTCAAGGCGGTCGAGGGAGACCGGCGTCTCGGCATCGGGTCGCTGCCGGTCCGGCTTGGCGTCGCGCCGGCCGCCCGGCTTGCCTGCTGGGTGATGGCGCTGCCGCAGCTCGCCGTGGTGGCGCTCCTTGCTGGTTTGGAGGCGCCGGTGCATGCGCTGGCGGTTGCCGCCCTGCTCGCGGCGCAGGTCCTCCTGATGCGCCGGCTGCTGACCGATCCGCGCAAGCTCGCTCCCTGGTACAACGCGACCGGAACGACCCTCTACGTCCTCGGCATGCTCGTCACCGCCTTCGCGATCAGGCCGGTCGCATGAGGGGGCAGGGGCATGAGGAAGGCTGCGGCATGACGGGCGTCCCGGCAGGCGGCGGGCTCGGCTGGCTCGGCATCCTCCGGCTCGGCCTGGTGCAGACGGCGCTCGGCGCGATCGTGGTGCTGACGACCTCGGCGATCAACCGCGTCATGGTGGTCGAGCTCGCGCTTCCCGCGACGCTGCCCGGCGTGCTTGTGGCGGTGCACTACGCGGTGCAGATGCTGCGCCCGCGCATGGGCTACGGCAGCGACATGGGCGGTCGCCGCACCCCCTGGATCGTCGGCGGCATGGCGGTGCTCGCCGTGGGCGGCGTGCTTGCCGCATGCGCGACCGCGCTCATGGAGCACGCGCAGGCAGCGGGACTCGCCCTGTCGCTCGCCGCCTTCCTGCTCATCGGGCTCGGCGTCGGCGCCGCCGGGACCTCGCTCCTGGTGCTGCTCGCCTCCGTGGTCGCCGAGCGGCGGCGGCCGGCGGCGGCGTCGATCGTGTGGATCATGATGATCGCGGGATTCGTGGTCACCACCGCGATCACAGGCCGGCTGCTCGATCCGTATTCGGGGCCGCGCCTGATCACCGTCTCGGCCGGTGTCTCGTGCCTCGCCTTCGCGCTCGCCCTGCTGGCCGTCTGGGGCATCGAGCGCCGCCATGCCGTGCCGGTTGCCGCCCGCGCGCAGGCCGATGGCGGCGCGCCGCGGACGCCATTCCGCCAGGCGCTCGCCGAGGTCTGGGCCGAGCGCGATGCGCGGCGGTTCACCGTGTTCGTCTTCCTCTCGATGCTCGCCTACAGCGCGCAGGACCTCGTGCTCGAGCCCTTCGCCGGCCAGGTGTTCGGCATGACGCTGGGCGAGACCACGCGGCTCGCCTCGCTCCAGCACGGCGGCGTGCTCGCCGGCATGGTCGTGATCGCGCTCGTGGGCAGCGTCGCCTCCGGCACGCGCTTCGGCAGCATGCGGGCCTGGACGGTCGGGGGCTGCATCGCCGCGTCTGCCGCCGTACTCATGCTCACGGTGGCCGCGCGCGTCGGCGAAGCCTATCCGCTGCGCCTCTCCTACTTCGCGCTTGGGCTGGCCAATGGCGTGTTCGCCGCCGCTGCCATCGCCTCGATGATGCTGATGGTCGGCCGGGGCCGCGAGCGGCGCGAGGGTGTCCGCATGGGCCTATGGGGCGCGGCGCAGGCGATCGCCTTCGGCATCGGCAGCCTCGCGGGCGCGATGGCGCTGGATGCGGCGCGCGCCGTGCTCGGCGACCCGGCGGCTGCCTATGGCGCGGTCTTCATCGGCGATGCGGTGCTGTTCCTCGCGGCCGCCTGGCTCGCGGTCGGGATCGGTGCGAGCCCGCAGGCGAAGCCACGCGGCTACCAGGGTTTCCCGCCCGCGCGGCCCGCGGTCGGCGGATGAGGCAGGGAGGGATCGGCATGCATTCCGGTGAGGCTTACGATGTCGCGGTCATCGGCGGTGGCCCGTCCGGCGCGACGGCGGCCAACGACCTCGCGCGGCGCGGGCTGTCGGTGCTGTTGCTCGACAAGGCGGGGCGGATCAAGCCATGCGGCGGGGCGATCCCGCCGAAGCTGATCGACGACTTCGGCATCCCCGACCATCTGCTCTGCGCCAAGATTCAGGGGGCCCGGATCGTCTCGCCCAGGAACCGTTCGGTCGACATGCCGATCGACGGGGGCTTCGTCGGCATGGTCGACCGCGACGTGTTCGACGAGTGGCTTCGCGCCCGTGCGGCGGCGAACGGGGCGGAGCGCGTCAGCGGAACCTTCGAGCGCCTGCTGCGCGGCGACGACGGCATCTCCACCATCCACTACAGGCCGAAGGGCGCCGATCCGAAGGCGCCGCCCCAGGCGGTGCGCGCCCGCGCGGTGATCGGCGCCGACGGCGCGAACTCGGCGGTGGGACGTCAGTGCGTGCCGGGGGCGGAACGCGTGCCCTTCGTGTTCGCCTATCACGAGATCATCCGCACGCCCGAGCCGGGCACGGCGAACTACGACCCCACGCGCTGCGACGTCTACTACAACGGCGCGATGTCGCCCGATTTCTATTCCTGGATCTTCCCGCACGGGCGGACGATGAGCATCGGCACGGGCTCCGCCCACAAGGGGTTCTCGCTGAAGGGCGCGGTGAGCGACCTGCGCGGCCTGACCGGGCTGGCCGGGGCGGAGACGATCCGGCGCGAGGGCGCGCCGATCCCGCTGAAGCCGCTGAGGCGCTGGGACGACGGGCGCGGCGTGCTGCTCGCCGGCGACGCGGCCGGGGTGGTCGCCCCCGCCTCGGGCGAGGGGATCTACTACGCGATGCTCGGCGGCCGGCTCGCGGCGGACGCGGTCGAGGAGTTCTGCCGGACGGGGGATGCGCGCGCTCTCGCCACCGCGCGGCGGCGGTTCATGCGGGTGCATGGCCCGGTGTTCTGGATCCTCGGGATCATGCAGCGCTACTGGTACGGCAGCGACGAGCGGCGCGAGCGGTTCGTGCGTATCTGCAACGATCGCGACGTCCAGACGCTGACCTGGGACGCCTACATGAACAAGGAGCTCGTCAAGGCGCGGCCGCTCGCGCATGTGAGGATCTTCTTCAAGAACCTCGCGCACCTGACCGGGATCGTTCCGGCATGACCGGAGGTGCCGCGGCGGAGGACAGGCAACACGTGACGGTGAGGAAACGGCCTTGAGCACATTCTCCGATGGCCGGCTCGGGCGCGGCGGCAGCGCGGGCGAGGGCCTGGCCACCCGGCTGCCGATGGGGGGGCGCCGCGTCCGGTCGCATGCGCGGACGCTGCCCCTGCGCGTCGGCACGCGCGGCAGCCCGCTCGCGCTCTACCAGACGCGCATGTTCCTCGGCATGATCACCGGCTTCTGCCCGGTGCTGAATGCGGCCAAGGCGTTCGAGGAGCATGCGATCGCGACGTCGGGCGACCTCGTGCAGGACCGCCGCCTCGCCGAGATCGGTGGCAAGGGGCTGTTCGCGAAGGAGATCCACGAGGCGCTGGCCGACCGGCGCGTCGACTTCGCCGTCCACAGCATGAAAGACCTCGAGACCAAGCTTCCGCCGGGCATCATCCTCGCCTGCTGCCTGCCGCGCGAGGACGAGAGGGATGCCCTCGTGCTCGGCCCGCGCTGCGGCGCGCCCGACTCCCGCGACCCCTACGCCGCCATTCCTCACGGCGCGACCGTCGGCACCTCCTCGGTGCGCCGGCAGTCGCAGCTGCTCGCCGCGCGTCCCGACCTGAAGGTGGTGATGCTGCGCGGCAACGTGCAGACGCGGCTCGCGAAGGCACATGACGGCACGGTCGATGCCACGCTGCTCGCGCTCGCGGGGCTCCGCCGCCTTGGCCTCGAACACCTGGCCGACATCGCGCTGCCGCCCGATGTGATGGTTCCCGCGGCAGGGCAGGGCATCGTCGGGATCACCGTGCGGGAGGAGGACGAGGAGCTGTGCGAGCTGCTCGCGGCGATCGAGGATCCCGAGGCCCGCATCGTCTCGACCGCCGAGCGCGCCCTGCTCGACGCCCTTGACGGCTCCTGCCGCACGCCGATCGGCAGCTATGCCGAGCTCGGGCCGGGCGGCACGCTGCGGCTCACCGGCCTCGTCGCGAGCGAGGACGGAACCTTCATGCTGAGGCGGGTGATGACGGGCGCCGCCGCAGACGCGGCACGCATCGGCACCGCGCTCGGCGAGAGCCTCAAGCGCGATTCCCCACCCGACATCTTCCTGCCCTGAGGCGCAGCGGGGGGAACCAATCGCTCAGGCCCCGCCGGCCCGCCCCTGCCAGCGCTTGCGCAGGCGCGCGCTCGCGCCCGTGCGCAGGCTGCGTTCGATGTGGTCGTTCAGGCGCGCCTGCGCGGCGCGGGCCTCGGCCTCCGCACCATAGATCCCCGGCCATTTCTGGGCGAGCCAGAGATAGGCGGTGAGCAGCCGCGCGGCGCGCTCGGCGTCAGCAAGATCCGCCGGGTCGCCGGCGACGCCGCGGTCGAGCCGTCGCGGCGGGGGCGGCGGCGCCTCCACGGCAAGCCCATGCGCATGGCGTCGTGCCCAGGCGACGAGCTGGGCCGCGGCGCGCCGGTCGCGCAGGTCGGCCGGGCAGCCGAGATATCCGAGCGCGTCCTTCAGCGGCAGCCGCGCGGCGGCGGTCACCTCAGCCATCGCCATCGCATCGTCGAGCCGGCCGAGCTCGAAGCCGCTCGCCGGCCAGCGGAACCGCTCGGCCACGGCGGTGAGGACGCGGATGAGGCTCGGCGCGCCGAGACGGCGTCCGATCTCGAGAAGCTGTGCCTCGCGCGGCAGCACGCGCATCGGCCCCTCGAGCGGCGGCGGCGTCTGCTCCAGGGCGAGGCGGATCGGCTCGAGCTCCTCGCCGTCGAGCACGCCGACGAAGCCCTCGCCGTACTGCCCGAACCGGCCCGCGCGGCCGGCGATCTGCCGGATCAGGTGCGGCCCAAGGCCGCCATACTTGGTCGTCGCCGCGAACAGGATGCGGCGGATGGGAAGGTTCAGGCCCATGCCGATCGCATCCGTGGCGACGAGCACGGGGGCGGCGCCGCTGCGGAACCGTTCGGCTTCGGCGCGGCGCACGTCCGGCCCGAGCGCGCCGTAGACCATCGCCGGCGGGCGGTTCCGGGCGATCAGCGCCTCCCGCAGCGCGAAGGCGTCGCGCCGCGAGAAGCAGACGATCGCGTCCCCCGGCTCTGCCTCGCTGAGCGGCACCGGACGCTCCAGAAGGGTCAGCGGCACCATGCGCTCGAAGCGGCGCACCTCCACCTGCTCACCGGTCAGCGCGGCGAGCCGGCGGATCATCGGCTCCGCCTCCGGAGCGCCGGCGAGCACGACGGTGCGCGCGGGAATGCCGACGACGGCCTGGGTCCAGGCCCAGCCGCGGTCCTCGTCGGAGAGCATCTGGATCTCGTCGATCACGGCGAGGTCGGCCGGGGTGGCCATGTCTGCCATCTCGACGGTCGCGCACAGGTGGCGCGCGCCCGGCAACGCGCGCCGCTCCTCGCCGGTCAGCAGGCTCGCGGCGATGCCGCGCTCGGCCAGCCGCTCCGTCCCTTCCCAGGCGAGGAGGCGGAGCGGAGCGAGGTAGGCGCCGGAGGGGGAGGCGGCGAGCATGTCGAAGGCGGCATGGCTCTTGCCGCTGTTGGTCGGCCCGAGCAGCGCGAGCAGCCGCCGGCGCATCGACCGCGCCTCGGTGAAGGACGCGACCCAGCGCCCGAGCGTCAGCGCGCCGACGACCTCCTGCTCGTGGCGATGCCTGGCCCTGACGTGCAGATGCCCGAGCCGCTCGCGGCGCCACTCCTCGAGGCGTGCCTCGGCGGTTGCCCGCGCCGCTGCCGCGAGGCCGCCGTCCTGGGCCGCGCGGCGGAGGCGCCCGCGGATCGCCTCGGCGAGAACCGAGACGAGCGCGATGTCGTCGAGGCTCGGGTCGGCGGCCAGCGCGGTGAGGCCGGCGGCGATGTCTTCGCGGCGCACGGGCACGCGAAGGCCATGCAGGAGCGCATCGAGGCGCGCCCGGGCTGGGGGAGGGGGGGTGTCCACGGTTCCGGTGTGAGGTGCCCAGACGCCCAGCGTCAAGCGCGCGTTGGACGCTGCGGCAGCGTGCCGGTGCGGGGCTTGACGTGCGTGCCGCGTCGCCGCGACCCTCCGCGTCGGGCGGCGCCCGCGCGGTCGAGGCGCGCACCGTCCGCTGTCTCGGCGAGGCGATCGCGCAACGAGGTGTCGATGGTCGGGCGGCCGTGACCGGCACCCCCCTCTCGGAGGCCGGATGGCTTCGGTTCGCGGGCGCCCTGCTCGTCGACGAGCGCGGCCGCTACCTCCTTCAGCGTCGCGACGACCGGCCCGACATCCTGCATCCGGGAGCGCTCGGGCTGTTCGGCGGCGGGCTCGAGGCGGGGGAGAGCGCGGATCAGGCGATGCGGCGGGAACTTGCCGAGGAGATCGGCCTCGTGCCGGGCGACCTCACGCTGTTCCGGTCCGTGCGGCTGCCGGTCCGCCTTCCGGCTGGAGGCATCGCGATGGCGGCCGTCACGCTCTTCGAAGGGTCCGTGGCGACCGATGCCGTTGCCGCGCTCACCCAGCGTGAGGGCGCAGGGCGGGTGCTGATGCCGCCCGCTCTGCTGCTGCTAGAGGACCGAGTTGCCCTGTCGGCGCGCATCGGCATCGCACTGCACGCCCAGGGGGCCTTGGCCTGCGGCGCCCCGATGGCCGAGGTGCTGCGCTGGTCGGCCTGAGCCGGCGCGGTCACGTGCGCCCGAACAGGCGCCGGATGACCGAGAACAGCCCGGCCCTGCCGAGGCGGGGCGCCTGCGCGGCCCGATGCGACACGTGCGGCCGCGACGCCGGAGGCGGCAGGGCGGAGGCCACGGTATAGGCACGGATGTCCCCTGCGGCGATCAGCCGCCGCTCGAAGGCGACGACGCGATCGACAGGGTCGGGAAGGCTCGAGCGCTCGAGTTCCCCCGCCTGGGCAGCCGCGCCACCGAAATCCCCGGCGCGGCGCAGGATGTCGACGATCCGCACGCGCTGCTCGAGCGGCGGCATCGGCCCCTGGCGGAACAGCGCCACCGCATCGAGCCGCCAGGCCCGGGCGAGATCCGGCTTGCGGGCATCGTCCGCCACCCAGGCGGCCTGCAGCGTCGCCTCTGCCGCGCCGTGGAGGTCGCCCGTCTCCTCGAGGAGCATCGCGCGGCAGAGGAAGCGGCGGGCGAGCGGGGGGAACGAGGTCTCGGCCAGGAGCGCGCGGTAGGGGCCGGCCGTGACGATCGCGGCGGCCTGCGGGTCTGCCTCGTCGATCCGCGGCGCGGCATAGCCGCAGGCGGGGCACTGCTGAAGCCAGTGCTGCATGGTGCTGCGCGCCATCTCGGCCGGGCGCAGGTCGAGGTCTGGCGGGCCGTTCTGGCTCACCGCCCGAAGTCGTCTCTGCCGGCTCTCCCGTCCGCACACCGCGCAGGCAACGGTGCCGGCCTCAAGCGTCCCCATGATCGGCGAAGGGTAACCAACTCGCGCACGCGAGGAAAGCAGCCCGCTGCCTCCGACAGAGGGTGTGCCTCCCACCGGCGATCCGATAGAACGTCCGGGAGGGCCGGGGCGATTACGTCCTGCCATCCCCGATCAGGAGAGGCCATGCCGCGCAGCGACCTCTATCCCGACATCGCGCCGTTCGACAGCGGCTACCTGCCGCTCGATCACGGCCACACGATGTACTGGGAGCAGGTCGGCAGCGCGTCCGGACTGCCGGTGCTGTTCCTGCATGGCGGGCCCGGGGCGGGCGCCGGGGCGGTGCACCGCCGCTTCTTCGATCCGGACCGCTTCCGGGTGGTGATCTTCGACCAGCGCGGCGCCGGCCGGTCGCGGCCGCTTGGCAGCCTCGTGGCGAACGACACCCCGCGCCTGATCGAGGACATCGAGCGGCTTCGGCGCCACCTCGGCGTGCGGCGCTGGCTGCTGTTCGGCGGCAGCTGGGGCTCGACGCTCGCGCTGGCCTACGGCCAGGCGCATCCGGACCGCGTCTCGGGCTTCGTGTTGCGCGGGATCTTCCTCGGCCGCGAGCGCGAGATCGCATGGTTCCTCGAAGGTCTTGCCCGGTTCTTCCCCGATGTGTGGAAGCCCTTCGCGCAGCACGCCGGCGCGACCGGTGCGGCCGACCTGCTTGCCGCCTATCGCCGGCTCCTCGATCACCCCGACCCGCAGGTGCACCTTCCCGCCGCGCGCGCCTGGAGCGTCTACGAGGGCTGCTGCAGCACGCTCCTGCCGAGCCCCGACACCGTCGCCTCCTTCGCCGAGGACCGCACCGCGCTCGGCCTCGCCCGCATCGAGGCGCACTACTTCGCCAACCGGCTGTTCCTGCCCGAGCAGGGGCTGCTCGGCGGGATGTCTCGGATAGGGCACCTGCCGGCCGAGATCGTCCAGGGCCGATATGACATGATCTGCCCGCCCGAGAGCGCCTTCGCGCTTGCCGAGGCGTGGCCGCGCGCGCGCCTCACCATCGTGCCGGATGCCGGCCATTCCGCGCTCGAGCCCGGGATCCGCGCGGCCCTGCTCGCGGCGGTGGAGCGGGTGCGGCCGCTGCTGCCGCATGTGGCGACGGGGTGATGCTCACGCATGGCAGGTGCCAAGGAGGCGACGGCGTGGTATGGCGCACCCACGTCCTCGTAGCTCAGCTGGATAGAGCACAGGATTCCTAATCCTGGGGCCGTGGGTTCGAATCCCGCCGAGGACGCCACCTCTGGTTGCCG